>Ga0209331_1000062_pt1 | contig 33197 bp, 27 predicted proteins | sample JacPinW_OM3H0_M3_FD_187971 | JGI IMG/M metagenome (GOLD analysis project Ga0209331, IMG submission 187971) | Forest soil microbial communities from Algoma, Ontario, Canada - Jack Pine, Ontario site 1_JW_OM3H0_M3 (SPAdes) (version 2) | ecosystem: Environmental > Terrestrial > Soil > Boreal...
CCACCATCGCTTTTGACGACAGCAGCTTGCGGTGGCTTGAGATCAGCACCTGATTGCCGACCTCGAAGGACCTACCTTCATCTCTCGTACAGTTACGCACCGCCGTGTGGACCGGCGCTACTCGTGACACAAGACCCATCTGCGACATAGGCTCGATTGAAATGCCGCAGCGCAGCAGCCTTGTGCCGTAGCTAGATGTGCTATCCTTGCTAGCGAAGCACGGGAAGCATCAGGCAGTGAAGCGGCGCGACTTCATCACGCTTCTGAGCGGCGCGGCGGCGTGGCCGGTTGTGGCGCGAGCGCAGCAGGGCGAGCGCGTCCGGCGCATTGGCGTGCTCGTGCCCGCGGCTGCGAACGATCCAGTCTGGCAGGCGCGCATCGGGGCGTTCCAGCAGGCGCTGGCGCTATCGGGATGGATCATCGGCCGCAATGTGCAGATCGACATCCGCTGGGCTACAACCGATGCCGCCGCAATTCGCAGAGAGGCGGAGGAATTGGCCGCGCTCGCGCCCGACGTTATCCTCGCCGCTGGCCATTCGAGTGCAGCGCCTTTGCTGCAGGCGACCCGTACCGTGCCGATCGTGTTCACGCTGGTCCAAGATGCGGTTGCTGCCGGCTTCATCGACAGCCTCGCGCGGCCGGGCGGCAACGCCACTGGGTTCACGTCCTGGGAATTCAGCATGGGCGCGAAGTGGCTGGAACTGCTCAAGCAGATTGCGTCAGGGCTCACGCGCGTGGCGGTTCTGCGCGATGCCAGCCAAGGCTTTGCGGTTAGCCAGTTTGTGGCGATCCAGACCGTGGCGCCGTCGCTCGGGGTCGAGGTGATCACGGTCAACATGCGCGACGCCGGCGAGATCGAGCAGTCGGTCGCCACTTTTGCGCGCTCTCCGAATGGCGGTCTGATCCCGATCCCCAGCGCGGCGGCGGTGCGTCATCGCGATCTGATCCTCACGCTGGCGGCCCGCTACAGACTGGCGGCGGTTTATTGGGAACGCTTGTTCGTCGCTGCCGGCGGCCTGATCTCCTATGGGCCTGATCTCGTCGAGCAGTTCCGGCAGGCGGCCAACTATGTCGATCGCATTCTCAAGGGCGACAAGCCGGCCGACCTGCCGGTGCAGGCGCCGACCAAGTACGAGACGGTGCTCAATCTCAGGACCGCCAAGGCGCTCGGTCTGGACGTCCCTGCGAGCGTGCTCGCCCGCGCCGACGAGGTGATCGAATAATTTTTTGCTGCGCTGCGTGCGTCTGGATGTGGCACTTCCCGACATTTCGCGCCGACGCAGCAATTCAGTCGTTTTCGGAGCAAAGCGGCCATTCCGCGAGCCCGCTTACAGAACCGGATTTATGAGTACGCGTCCATTTCGCGAGACTGCAGTAATCGAGGCATCGCAAGGGCGCTTTGGGCAGGCTGTGCAATCGGCGAAAGCGCAGAGTCCCAGCAGCCGCAATCCTATGTACCCCACCCCCCTGTGAGGCTGTTGATGCCATTCTTCAAGGCTAGCCACCGCACCGGCCCAACGCCGAGCCGAGCGCTCTGCCTCTCAAAGGGGCTCCGAACGCGTCCGCCGTATTCAGCGGTCCCGCGAACACTGGGACACCGGTCGCGGTCGTCGGACATGGGGCCGTGCTCCCTGACGTCGAAACGGGCGCCGACGGACTGGAAGGGGGCATCACAGCGAGGGGGGTCAGCGTCGTAAGAGGCGCCAATGGATTCGTGGTCAGAGCAACGGATGGGGGGCTAAGGCCTCCCCCTCCCATTTCGGTAGAGCCCATCGGAATGCCAACGGGACCGACAGACGAGCTCGACCCCATTCCCGTACCGGACGAGGCCATTGGCGCGGGTCCTGTCGAAGAACCGCCCCCGCTCGCGCCACAAGTGCCCGACGCGCTTCCGGTCATACCGCCGCCATCGAAGACCGCCGTTGCGGAGCCTGACGTCCCCGTCATCGAAGAACTTCCCATGCCGGCAGACGTTCCCGCCGACGAAGCACCGCATGTCGTGCCGGTGCTCGTTGCAGGACTCATGGGCGACGTGCCGGATATCAACGGGCTCACGGCTGACGTTGTGAGCTCGGTAGCGCCCATGGGAGTTCTGGTTGGCGCGACCGGCGAGCCGGGACCCACGCCAAGCGGAGTCGTGAAGCCAAGCGGCGGCCCGGGGGAGATGCTCATCCCGCCAACCTGTGCATAGGCAGAGCCACAGTCCAAGAGAACCGCTACCAAAGCAGCCACCGCAAACCGTGTCACCATGGGTTCGCTTCCTTTTGCATCGGAATCCTCGCTGTGAAGCTAATCAACCTGGAGGAGCGGTGTTTGCGTGTCCTTGCTACCTTTTTGCATCCATTGCGCTCGCGTGCGGACGACTTTCGCGCAGGAGGTTCTTGCGCCGGAATGTGATCAGGTCGAGCTTGAGCACGCTTGTCGACTTCGCGACGTCACGCCCAGCAACCCGCACAAGCGGTGGACTGTATCGCGGTCCAGCCTGATTTCGCGAAGGTATGCCTCTTTGCACCTCCGCCTGCAGAACTTGCTGCCCCACCAACGGTGCGTCACCATCCCGAATGACCCGCCGCAATGATCACAGACCTGGCGTGGCCGCACTGCAGCTCTCACCGGGCGGTTAGTATTCTGGATCGTGGTCATGATGCCCTCGCGCGTTCCTTGAGTATTGAGACCGCGAGCTCGCAGTGACCGACGTAGCACGTGTGATCGCAGTAGGAGAGACGCGTGGTAAGCTCTCGCAGGTAGCTTTCGCCGATTGGCTCGCAGCACAATGCGCAGAAAGACTCTGGACGGGGAGTCCTGCCGTTCACCAAAACGAATTTCATATGCGGCCTCCCTTTGAGAAGTTTGTTCCCGACAATCTTCGCTTTCGAAGCTCAGATCATAGCCTTCTATATCGGCTTGCTTCGACACAGCGGCAATCATGCACAGGTACGAGCTGCTCGAACGTAGATTGGAGGGAAGTAGGCGATCGGGCTCGAACCAGTAATACTTTGGTATAGAAAAATCCCGGACAACGGCGTTACTGTAGCTAAGCTCGTCAACAGCAATTTTGCTGATTTCAGATCCGCACTGCCGACATCTTCGCAAAACGACCGTACACTCACATCGGCAAAGTTAGTGCAACCCGATGCCAACGACTTTCACGATCGTGCTGGTCAGCTCGGCAAGATCTTCCTCGCTGATAGTGAATGCCGGCGTGAGATAGACGATCGAACCGAAGGGTCGGATGAACGTCCCCTCCTCCACGAACCGCGCGCGCAACTGCTCCAGATCGGCAATGCGCTCAAGCTCGACCACGCCGATTGCCCCCCTCACGCGAACGTCCTTCACTCCAGGGAGACCTCGACAAGGCCCCAGGCCTCGCTCAAGCGCGCGTCCGATTTCCCGCACCTGTTCGAGTCGCGGCTCCTGCTCAAACAGATCGAGTGAAGCATTGGCCGCGGCACAGCCGAGTGCATTGCCCATGTAGGTCGGCCCATGCATCAACGCTTGGGCAGGATCGTCGGACCAGAACGCGTCGAATATCTTCGTTCGGGCAATAGTGGCCGCCAGCGGCAAGGTCCCTCCGGTGAGCGCCTTCGAAACTGTCACGATATCGGGCACGATGCCGGCCGCTTGCGAGGCAAACAGAGTCCCGGTACGGCCGAAGCCGGTGAATATTTCATCGCATATCAGGAGCAGCTCGTGCCTGACCGCTGCCTCCAGCAGCAGCCCCAGCACCTGCGGGTCGTGAAATCGCATCCCGCCCGCACCTTGGACCAGCGGCTCGACTATGAGCCCGGCAAGCTCGTCCGCGTGCTCATCAAGGAAGCGGGCAAAATCGGCAGCTGTTTTCTCGTCGGTTGGCAGGTCAATGATTGTGTGCTCGGGCAGCAATGACGCAAACCGCTGGTGCATTCCCGTCCCCGGATCGCAGATCGACATCGCACCGGTCGTGTCGCCGTGATAGGCGCCCTTGAACGCCAGGAATTTTGCTCGCCCGGGATAACCGCGATTACGCCAGAACTGGATCGCCATCTTCATTGCGACCTCGACTGCAACCGAGCCCGATTCCGAAAAGAAGACGCGATCGAGATCGCCGGGCAGGAGCGCCGAGAGCCGGCGGGCGAGGGTAAGCGCCTGCTCGTGCACCAGCCCGCCAAACATCACATGCGGCATGATGGCGAGCTGACGCTCGACAGCGGCGCGGATATGAGGGTGATTGTAGCCATGACAGGCGGTCCACCAGGAGGCGATGCCGTCGATGAGCTCGCGACCATCAGCCAGCACGATGCGGCTGCCTTGCGTGCGCGCAACCGGCAGCGGTAGGCTCGCCGTCTTCATTTGCGCATAAGGCAACCAGACGTGACGCAGGCCGGCCTCATACCAGGCGGGCCTGCCATCAACCTCCGGTGACATTGAGCCCTTCCATTCCATATTCGCTGCCTTCATTCTGCCCGGGACGCTGCAGGGCTATTCGCATATGGACTCAATGTCGCAGCAAACTCCGCGATACCTCCCCCTGAAAGGGGGAGGTCGGCACCCCCCGACTTGTTCGGGAGGAGCCAGGTGGGGGTCGACTCGGGCCCGCGATGACCACCAAATTTGGCCGCCTAGTGCCGGACCCCCCCACCCGACAGCATTTGCTTCGAAGCGAAGCAAATGCTGTCGACCTCCCCCTTGCAGGGGGAGGTATAAGCAGTTCCGGCCGCAACATGCGCTCCCTTGATGAATTCGCAACCGCCAAGCTTGCAGAGCTCGAGCGCAACAGCCTACGCCGCGAGCTGGTCGAGACCGTGCGGGTTACCGGAATCTGGATGCTGCGCAATGGGCGTCGGCTGCTGTCTTTTTGCTGCAACGATTATCTCAATCTGACGCACCATCCGGCCGTGGTCGAGGCCGCAACCCAGGCTTTGCGTCTTTATGGAACGGGTGCCGGAGCATCGCGCCTGGTCACCGGCAACCATCCGCTCTATGCCGAGCTGGAGCATCGCCTGGCGCAGGTAAAGGAAGCGCAAGCCGCCTGCGTCTTCGGGTCCGGCTACCTTGCTAATTTGGGAATCATTCCGGCGCTCATCGGTCCTGAGGATCTCATCCTGATCGACGAGTTGGCCCATGCCTGCCTTTGGGGCGGGTCCAGACTCGCCCGCGCCGCTGTCGTTCCCTACCGCCATGCCGATCTGGGGCATGTTGAAGTGCTGCTCTCCGAGCTGCGAAAAAGGTACGACCGCGTGCTGATCGCCACGGATGGCGTGTTTTCGATGGATGGCGACATCGCTCCCCTGCACGGACTTGCGGCCTTGGCGCAGCATCATGATGCCTGGCTGTTGTCGGACGATGCCCATGGGCTCGGGATCGTGGGCGGAGGGCGCGGCTCCAGTTTCGTGCAAGGCAAGAAGGCCGACGTTCCCCTGCAGATGGGAACGCTTTCCAAGGCATTGGGCGCTTATGGCGGCTATATCTGCGCCTCCGCAACGGTCGTGGATCTCGTCCGGAACCGGGCGAGGACATTGATCTATTCGACGGGGTTGCCGCCGGCGGCAGTGGCTGCCGCGATCGCGGCGCTCGATCTGATCGAGCAGGAACCGGAATATGCCGCCCTGCCGCTTGCAAAGGCCAAGGCATTTGCCCGCAGCGCGCAGCTGCCCGAGCCGGAGAGTCCCATTGTCCCAGTTCTCCTCGGCGAAGCCGAAGCGGCGCTTGCGGCTTCGCAGTTGCTTGAAGAGAATGGGTTCCTGGTCACAGCCATTCGACCGCCGACGGTGCCGCAAGGCACCTCGCGGCTGCGTTTCACTTTCACCGCGCAACATCCGGACGAGGCAATCAATCGGCTTGCCGAGCTGGTACGCAGCCGCGTGCTCGTGCGCTCCGGTGCTCTCGCAATCCCCGCGCAATGAGAGCTGCTTTCATCACCGGCACCGGCACCGATATCGGCAAGACCTTTCTGGCGACAGCGTTGATCCGGCATCTGCGCAGCGCAGGTACGAAGGTCCACGCGATCAAACCCATCGTCACCGGGTTTGACGAGAACAGGTGGCAGAACACCGATCCGGCCGCGCTGCTCGCGGCGCTTGGCCATCCCCTCTCCTTGCAGGAGATAGCAAAAATATCGCCGTGGCGATTTGTGGCACCGTTGGCACCTGACACGGCCGCCACACAGGAAGGACGGAGCATCGCATTCGGTCATGTCGTCGAGTTCTGCCGAAAAACCCTCAGCGCCAATCCGGGCGTTGTTCTCGTCGAGGGCATCGGCGGGATCATGGTGCCTCTCGACGTACACCGTACTCTGCTTGATTTGATGTCCGTACTGCGCGTGCCGCTGATACTGGTGACCGGGAGCTATGTCGGTACCCTCAGTCATACATTGACGTCACTGGAAGTGCTGGCGCGGCGCAATCTGGACGTGGCGGGGGTGGTCGTAAGCGAGAGCCCCGGCAGTGCCGCCGCGCTGGAGGAGACGGTGGCCACGCTGCGACGGTTTGCGGACTCCATCGACGTGATTGGCATTCCCCGCCTTGGGGCCGACAGCTTCGATCACCCGGCGCTTGCTCGCGTTGCTGCGCTGATCTGAGGACCGCTGCTTACACCGGTGCTATCGCGTATGGACTCAGCGGCGCAGCAAGCGCCGCGATACCTCCCCCTGAAAGGGGGAGGTATCGGGGTCACGGCAGCAGAATGGTTGATCCCGTCGTTGCGCGGCCTTCGAGATCCCGGTGCGCTTTCTGCGCGTCCTTGAGCGGATATTTCTGATTCACTGGAATCTTGACCGCTCCGCTGCCGACAACCTCAAACAGCTCGCTCGCCATCTTGAGCAAATCCTCGCGTTTTGCGGCATAGGTATTGAGTGTCGGGCGGGTGGCGAACAGCGACCCTTTGGTCTGCAGAATATTGATGTTGAATGCCTCGATCTGCCCGGAGGCACTGCCGAAGCTCACGAACATGCCAAGCGGCTTGAGGCAGTCGAGCGAGGCCGGGAATGTTTCTTTGCCCACCCCGTCGTAGACGACCGCGCACATTTTTCCGCCGGTGATCTCCTTCACCTTCGCGGGAAAATCCTCGCTTCGGTAGAGGATGGTGTGGTGCGCTCCGTGCTTCCTGGCGAGCTCGGCCTTCTCCTTGGAGCCGACAGTCCCGATGACGTTGGCACCCAGGTGGTTCGCCCACTGGCATGCAATCAGACCAATACCGCCCGCGGCGGCCTGGATGAGCACGTTGTCGCCCTTCTGCACCTTGTAGGTCTGCCGCACCAGGTATTGTACGGTCAGCCCCTTGAGCATCATGGCGGCAGCCTGCTCGTAGCTGATGTTGTCGGGGAGCTTCACTGCACGTTCTGCGGGCAGCAGTCGCTCCGCCGCATAGGCCCCAAGCCCCGAGACATAGCCGACGCGGTCACCGATCTTGACTTCGGTGACGCCCGGGCCGACCGCGATGACTTCGCCGGCGCCCTCGTTACCGGAGACGAACGGCAGGCCGACCGGGGATGGATACATGCCCATGCGGAAATAAGTGTCGATGAAATTGACGCCGCAGGCATGATTCCTGACCTTGACCTGCCCGGGACCGGGCTGCGCCACGGGAATATCCTCGTAGGTCAGGACCTCCGGGCCCCCCACCTTGTGTACTCGCACTGCTGCGACCATTGCTGTCACTCCTGCTCTGACGTGTTCTGAACGTGGCGTCCCGATGGAAGCGGTGCACTCTCTCTCAGCGAAGCCGGCGGATCAAGCGGTTCCCGCAAGCCTCTCCGGATGATTGGGCTGACGGTCGGTCGAGCCTATCGCGAGAAAATAGAGCGCGATGATCAGCAATCCCGTCGTGACCCACGGGCCTGGATCGAGCCCGCGCGCGAGCGCCACGAGAGCCAGGATGGACCAGACGAGCAACGCCGCGATGTTCACCGGACGGAAGCGCCTCACGCGAACAGGGTGAAGGAACCTGATCGGCGCAAAGGTGAGCGCTGCAAGGACGAGAATGATGAGGCTCGCAAGCCATGGACCGGGCCTGAGCAGAAACAGATAGAATGCGACCACATTCCACAGCGCAGGAAAACCGCGAAAGTAATTCCCCGCCAGTTTCATATTCCGATCGGCGAAATAGAGTGCGGCAGTGATTACTATGAGGGCCCCAGCGGGCAGCGCGAGAGCCATCGGGAGGAATCCACCGGCGCTGATCGCATAGGCCGGGACAAACACGTAAGTGACAAAATCGACAATGAGATCGAGCACATCTCCGGACCAGCGCGGCAGAACCCCGGCGACCTTGAGGTATCGCGCAATGGTACCGTCGACGCCATCGATGATGAGCGCGATTCCAAGGCAGAGAAACATGGCCGTCCATTGCGCTGACACCGCAAATGCCAGTGCGGCGAGTGCCACGGCGGCTCCGGCAGCGGTGAAAATATGCACCCCGAAAGCGCAGGCTTGGGTCGGCGGTCGCAAAAAATCGGCTCCTGAATTGTGGGGAACTACTATACCTTATGCGGCATGACGAGAATGGATGCTGAATGCGTCGTCGTAGGCGGAGGCCCTGCAGGGCTGACAGCGGCGATTGCACTCGCGTCGTCCGGAATCGAAACTGTTCTTGTCGCCAGAGCGGTCAACCTCGCCGATCCCCGCACTACCGCTCTGCTCCACGGGTCTGTTAGCGCCCTTGCCACACTCGATGTGTGGGACCGCTGCCAGGCGCATGCTGCGCCGCTGCGAGCCATTCGAATGGTTGACGATACGGGACGGCTGGTGCGGGCACCCGAAATCCTTTTCAAGGCGAGCGAGATCGGATTGGAGGAGTTCGGTCACAATGTTGAGAACCGATTTCTGCTGGCCGCGCTCGAGCAGCGTGCACGGGGACTTCCTTCGCTCAGATGGATCGCGGATGAAGCGACCGCAGTCGACATTGCTGACCGCAGCGCGACGGTGATGTTGAAAACCGGGGCAAGCGTGACTTCTCAGCTCATCGTAGCAGCCGATGGGCACCGTTCCTTGTGCCGCAGCGTCGCCGCAATACGCACCAATGCTCGCAGCTACGCCCAGACTGCCCTGACCTTCAATCTCTGTCACAGTCGACCGCACGGTGACACTTCGACCGAGTTCCACACGCAAACGGGTCCCTTCACGCTCGTGCCATTGCCGGGCCGGCGTTCAAGCCTGGTCTTCGTCGTCGATCCGCAGGAAGCATCGACTATCGCAGCGCTTTCCACGGATGCGCTTGCGCAGGAGATTGAGCGACGATCGCACTCGCTCATCGGTAAGATCGATGTCGAGACGGCACGCGGCATGTTTCCGCTCGAGGTCAGAACGGCCACACGCTTTGGCGCGCACCGCATGGTGCTGGTGGGCGAAGCGGCGCACACGCTTCCACCCATCGGTGCACAGGGCCTCAACCTCGGCCTGCGGGACGCCGCGGCGATCGGCGAGCTCGTCGTCGGCGCGCACCTGAAAGGGTTTGATGTGGGCGAGAGCCATGTCACCGAGCACTACGACCGCATGCGCCGGGCAGACATCAGGAGCCGGACGCTCGCTGTGGACCTCCTCAATCGCAGCCTGCTTTCGGACTTCCTCCCGGTGCAGGCGGCGCGCGCGCTCGCCCTGCTCTCGGTCGATCGCATCCCGCCCCTGCGCCGCGCAGCGATGCGTGAAGGCATAGAGCCGCGCTTTGGCCAACCGCGGCTCATGCGCGGAGAGGCACTCTGAGCAAGGCACAGTTTCGCAATTGTGTGAATGCACCTTGGCGTAGCCGAGCTCAGTCCATACGCTAGCACCCGGGTTTTCTCTGCGCACGGCATGCAAGGCATGAAGCTCCCACGCAATTTCTTCAAGCCGCTCGCGATTGGCGCTCCCGCGCCGCTCTTCCACCTGCCGGTCAAGCTCGAGCGCATGATCCATTTCGTGCCGCCCCATATCGAGAAGCTGCGCGCCAAGGTTCCCGAGTTGATCGCCCAGGTCGACGCGGTGCTCGGCAACCTGGAAGATGCCATTCCTGCGGAGGCCAAAATTGCGGCCAGACGCGGTTTCATCGAAATGGCCAAGGCGCATGAATTCGCAGAGACGAGTTTGTGGACTCGCATCAACGCTCTCAACTCGCCCTGGATGCTTGACGACGTGGTCGAGATCGTCGGCGCGGTGGGGCAAAAGCTCGACGTCATCATGCTCCCCAAGGTCGAAGGCCCTTGGGATATTCACTACATCGATCAACTCCTTGCCCAGCTCGAAGGCAAGCATGCGCTGCAAAAGCCCATTCTCGTCCATGCCATTCTCGAGACGGCCGAAGGGGTCGACAACGTCGCCGCGATTGCGACTGCCTCGCCTCGCATGCACGGCATCAGCCTGGGGCCGGCGGATCTCGCCGCCTCGCGCGCCATGAAAACGACGCGCGTTGGAGGCGGTCACCCCGATTACAAGGTCCTCGCGGATGCGACGAGCACCGGCTCGACCCGGGCTGCGTTCCAGCAGGATCTCTGGCACTACACGCTGGCCAAGATGGTCGATGCCTGTGCGGCGGCGGGTATCAAGCCATTCTACGGTCCATTCGGCGATTTTTCCGACCCGGAAGCATGCGAGGCACAATTCCGCAATGCCTTCCTTTTGGGCTGCGTCGGCGCCTGGACACTGCATCCAAGTCAGATCCCCATTGCCAAGCGCGTGTTTTCGCCCGATCCTGCGGAAATTGCATTCGCAAAACGAATCGTCCAAGCCATGCCGGACGGAAGCGGTGCGGTCATGATCGACGGCAAGATGCAGGATGACGCGACCTGGAAGCAGGCCAAGGTGCTGCTTGACCTCGCGCGTCTAGCCGCCGACAAGGATCCGCAGCTGGCGGAGCGCTACGATCTTTGATGCTCGAGGGGCATCGCTGATGAGCAAAATGCGCAACGCGAAATTCAACCTCGGCCAGGTGGTGCGGCACCGCCTCTTTCCGTTTCGCGGCGTCATCTTCGACATCGACCCTGAATTCAACAACACCGAGGAATGGTATCAATCAATCCCGGCGGAGGCGCGCCCGCACAAGGATCAGCCGTTCTATCACTTATTCGCCGAGAACGCCGAAACCGAGTATATCGCCTATGTGTCGGAGCAGAATCTGCTCCCCGACACATCGGGGGAACCGGTGCGACACCCGCAAGTCGCGGAAGTGTTCGAGCGAGATGAGAAGGGCAGCTACCACCCCCGCAACTCGATGCTCAACTAGCCCTCATCTAGTCGGGGCAGCCTGCTGTTGACCCTCAAGCTTCTTGCGCGCTTCCTCGGCCCGGCGCTGGAGCTCCTCCTGCAGCTTTTTCTGCTGCTCTTCGAAGACCTTCGGGTCGGTGGGCGGGCCGTCATAGGCTTTCGCGAAATCACCCAACGGCACCACGAGACTGATGGGCTGCCCGGCGCCATTGATACCCTGAATGACCAGTCCCTGACCCTTCTTGAGTTTGCCGATCAACTCCCCACTCGCCTCATAATCGGCCATGCAGCCGTTGTTGAAACAAATGACGTATGGCCCGGTCATCGGCTGGCCACTGTCGACGATGACCCGGGTGCCGGGCTGGATGGACATGCCCAGAGGCAAGGTGACACGCAAAACCTTTTTTGGGTCGTTTTCTGGCTCGATCAGAACGGCGGCAACTACCGGCATCCCGGACTCGACGCGGCCGTCCTTGCCGGTAAAGCAAACCTGCTTGGCATTGGCCTCTTGGCCCTTGAGACAGAATTTCGTCCATGGGGAAAAGATGAGCTGAGGCTGCTCGCCTCCTTGGCCCCCCGGGGCTCCCTGACCTCCCTGGGCTTGCGGCGCAGCAGCAGGAGCCTCCGGGGGCTTCGGAGCCGGTGCGGCTTTCGGCGCAGCCTTTGGCGCCGCTTTCGGCGCGGCCGGAGCAGGCGGAGCAGGCGGAGCAGGCGGTGCCTGCGCGAAGGCGCCGGAGACAATCAATGCGGTGAGCATGGTGGATGCTGCAGCAACGGCCAACGCACGTGCAGCCGGCCGGGCCGGCGCAGAGACCAACCAGTGATCCATCAGCAGAACCCTCTTGCTTCCCGCTCTCGACGGCACCTCGGCCGGAACGGTCGCCCCATCCTAAGGCTGTGTCGTCACCAAATGCGGCAGGAGCGTGACGGCATCCGCGGCAACACTTGCCAATTTCACTCTCGGGGTTAAGGACACAGGCCCGCCACGAGGGAACACGGGGCCACGAATGCTGGTGACAACTGCCTGCGCATCTTCGGCGGGAGCGACAAGACGCGCAAGCTTGCCAAGATGTTTGCCCACTGCTCCATGTTTGGCGCACTGATGGAACCCAGTCCGCTTCCGCGCGTCTATCGGCCTCGATCAGGCAGACGGGCATCTTACTGCGCCCTTCTGCTCGTGCTTCTCATGTGGGGCAGCTTCCACGCGGGCGCGCGAGCCGGGGAAGCGCATTATGGCATCGCCATGCACGGCGAACTGGCAATGCCCGAGGACTTCGCCCGGCTCCCTTATGTCGACCCCGCGGCGCCAAAGGGCGGCCGCTTTGTGCAAGGCGTGCTTGGCACTTTCGACAGCCTCAACCCATTCATCGTCAAGGGAATAGCAGCGCCATCAACGCGCAACTACGTGGTCGAGAGTCTGATGGCGCGCGGATACGACGAGCCCTTTAGCCTCTATGGTTTGATCGCGAGCTCGGTGGAAACGGACGCCCAGCGCAGCTACGTCATTTTCCACCTCAATCCTGCCGCTCGCTTCTCGGACGGCGCGCCGGTCACCGCGGAGGATGTCGTCTTTTCCTGGAAACTTTTCCGCGATAAAGGCCGTCCTAATTATCGCACCTATTATGCCAAGGTCTCCAAGGCGGAAATCATCGGCGAGCGGGCAGTACGTTTCGACCTTTCCGGAAGCAACGACCATGAGCTCCCGCTGATCCTGGGCCTCATGCCAGTTCTCGCCGAGCACGCGGTTACCGCGGACACCTTCGAGGAAACCTCATTTCGGCCGCTGCTCGGAAGCGGGCCGTACGTTGTGACCGCTGTCGATCCGGGGAAAAGCGTCACGTTGAAGCGCAACCCCGATTATTGGGCGCGCGATCTTCCGATCAATCGCGGTCTCTGGAACTTCGACGAACTTCGCTACGATTTTTACAGGGAAGCCAACTCCTACATGGAGGCATTCAAGCGCGGGCTCTACGACGCGCGTAACGAGCATGATCCCACGCGGTGGCAGACGGCATATTCGTTCCCGGCAGTACGTGATGGGCTTGTGGTGAAGGAAGCTTTCCGCACCGGCCTGCCCAAGCCGAGCAACTATTTCGTCTTCAATACCCGCCGGGAAATTTTCCGGGATGCGCGTGTGCGGGAAGCGCTGTCGTATCTGTTCGACTTCGAATGGGTCAATCGCAACTATTTCTTCGACCTCTACCGGCGCACGGCAGGCTACTTCGATGGTTCGGAGTTGTCTTCCCATGGACGGCCCGCCGATGCCCGCGAAAGGGCGCTGCTCGCAAGCTTCCCGGATGCGGTGCGCCCGGACGTGCTCGAAGGCACGTGGTCTCCTCCGGTCAGCGATGGCTCCGGTCGCGACCGCACGACGCTCAAGCGCGCACTCGACCTGTTCGCGTCCGCCGGGTTCGAACTCCGCCGCGCTACCCTGGTCGATCGCAACAACGGCCGGCCCCTCACTTTCGAGATCATGGTCACCGAGAGGGACGAAGAGCGCCTCGCGCTTGTCTTCTCTCAGAGCCTGAAGCGAGCGGGCATCACAGCGCGCGTGCGTGTCGTCGATGCGGTTCAATTCGAATCGAGGCGCGTCAATTACGACTTCGACATGATCCAACACCGCTGGGAGCAATCGCTGTCTCCCGGCAATGAGCAAACGTTTTATTGGGGCTCGGCTGCCGCCGATCAGCCGGGCACCCGCAATTACATGGGCATCAAGAGTGCAGCGGTCGACGCCGTGATAGCCGCACTGCTGAAGGCGCAAGCGCGGCCCGATTTTGTGGCGGCAGTGCGGACGCTCGATCGTGTTCTGATCTCCGGGTTCTATACCATCCCATTGTTCCACTTGCCGGAGCAGTGGGTTGCCAGATGGACACGAATCGGCCGTCCTATGACGACCTCGCTCTATGGCTACCTCCCCGAGACTTGGTGGAGCGAGCCCAAGCACCCATGAGGCAATCATCGGCCATCGCTCTGGCGCGAGAAGCACGGGCAGATGACGGATATTCAAACCCGCTCGTCTCAGGTGCGTTTCGCGAGCACGCAGCGCGGCATCCCGCGAACACTTGAACGAGGAGCTTTGGTTACTGCTGTTTTGACGCTTCCACCGGAGGCAGCGATTTGACGTAGAGCGCAATCGCGGCTCGATCCTCCGGGGAAAGCTTGGAGATGTTGCCGACGACTTTTGCCATTGGCCCGCCAACCGAATCCCCATTCGGCAGATCCCCGGTTTCGAGGATGTGTTCGATGTCGTCTGCCGAGTAATCGCCAATGCCCGCCTGGGTGATGTTGGGAACGTGTCCCTCACCACCTTCAGGGTCGGGACCGCCGGCAAAGCGCTGGCTGGCGATTATTCCGCCGAGGAAATTGCGCGGGCTGTGGCACTCCGCACAGTGTCCAGGGCCGTTGACCAGATAGGCGCCGCGATTCCATTGCGGGGTTTGGGACGCATCAGGCGTGAACGGTCGCCCATTCAGGAAGAGAAGCTTCCAGCCGCCGAGCGCGCGCCGGAACCTGAATGGGATCGGAAGATCATGATCCCTGACTTTGCCCATAACTGCGGGCAACGTTTTCAGATAGGCGAAGAGATCGCGCACATCCTCCATGCGCATGTGCTGATAAGAGCCGTAGGGAAAAGCGGGATAGTAGTGTTGACCGCCCGGGGAGGTCCCTTTCCACATGGCAGTCACAAAATTGGCCTCGGTCCAAGCGCCTATGCCGTCCTGCGCATTAGAGGAGATGTTCGGCGGATAGAACGTGCCGAAGATGGTCTTGAGGGCCATGCCGCCTCCAAGCCTGGTTTTATCCTCCTGGTCGGGCGTCGCATGGCAGGACGCGCATCCGCCCGCATAGAACACGGTGCGGCCATTTTCGAGATCGGCCGCGTGCGGGGGGAGCGCGTCCGCTGAAACGCTCGCTGGCATGGTGATGACCCAGAACGCGGCGGCCCCGAGCACCACGACTACGAGCAGCGCGAGCAGAAACCTTCGCACGTGCGGATCGCCCGGTCAGTTACCGCTCGCGCATCAACGAGAGAGACGACGCCCTTCAGGCGCCTGGCGCAGCATCATGTCGCCCGCTTGCGATAGGTCTGATGGCAACCACCGCAGTTCTTCCCCAGCTCACTGAACTGAGCTTTGAAGCTTTCGAAGTCCTTCGTTGCCTCTGACGCTGCTTTCGACTCACGCGCCAGCTTTGCAAGCCTGGCCTCGAAATCTGCCTTGTTTTCCCAGATCGCAGGCAAGGCCGCGGTGTCGCCTCCGGTTTTGGAGCTATCGGGAAACAGAGCGGGCGCTTTTTCGCCAGCCTCCGTGAAAGTGGCGAACGCTTTTTTTGCAGCGTCGAGATCGAACGGCCGTTTCCCCTGGGACATTTCAGTCGCAATCCGAGCCTGATCGCCGTTGGCCTTCATCAGCGCTTTTCGCGTTGCAATTGGATCAGTCTGGGCGGCTAGCGTGCCCACCCCGATCGCGACCACCGCGACAGCAAGCAAGGAACGGATCATGTTCTGTTCTCCTCCACTGACCGGGTACTGGCCATGGGCCAGTACCCACTGACCGTTATGAAATCCGCACCGGACGGCGCGGCGAGATGGCATTGTCTTGAACCCTACAATCACTCAGATATTCCCGTTACGGCTAAAAGATTTTGGACAGTTCTCCACGTACACTTGTCCGTGAGCACCGCAACCTGGCTAAAGCGTATGGATGCGCCTGCCTTCGGCAATTGCCGCCCAAACCCGCTCGGGCGTTGCGGGCATGTCCAGGTGGCGGATGCGAAACGCCCACCATAGCGCATCGAGGATGGCATTCATGACGGCGGGAGCCGAGCCGATTGCCCCCGCCTCCCCTGCTCCCTTCACCCCTAGCGGATTGGTCCGGCACGACACGTTACGGGTCTCGAAAGTGAACACGGGGACATCGGCAGCCCGCGGCAGGGCATAATCCATCAGCGAAGCGCTGACGAGTTGGCCAGAGGCAGAATCGTACACTGCATTCTCCATCACGGCCTGGCCAATGCCCTGCGCAGTGCCCCCGTGCACTTGCCCGGCAAGAAGCAGCGGATTGAGAGTGGCGCCAAAATCATCCACAACGACGTACTGCAAAATCTCTGTGGCGCCGGTCTCGGGATCAATCTCGACTTCGGCAACGTGAGTGCCATTGGGATAGGTTGGCGCCTCCGGCGCGAAGGCGTCCTCGGCCGACAAGCCTCTTGCCTCCGGACGCCGGGCCAGATCGGCAAACGAGATCATCCGGTCAGTCCCTGCCACGCGGACTGCGCCTTCTGCGATCTCCAGATCGCCTGCCGCTGTCTCGAGCGTCTCGCCGGCAATCTCTTTGAGTTTCGCGGCAAGCTTTTGAGCGGCGCCCGCGACCGATGCACCCCCGCAGGGGATGGAGCTCGATCCGCCCGTGCCCGTCCCGGTCACCACAAGGTCCGTGTCCCCCTGGATGACGCGGACCTGCTGCGGCGCCACTCCGAGGCGATCGGCAACAATCTGGGCATAGGCGGTGGCGTGACCCTGCCCCGTCGATTGGCTGCCCGCGAAAACCGATATCGCGCCATCCTCATCGAGGCGCAGGCGCGCGCCGTCCGGTCCGTTGTTGCCACAGGCCTCGATGTAAGTCGAAATCCCGATCCCGCGCATTTTGCCGGCGGCCCGCGATTGCGCCGAGCGCTCCTCGAATCCGCTCCACCCTGCCAGTTCCTGCGCTCTTTGCAGATGGCCGGCGAAGTCTCCGGAGTCGTAAACTTTGCCGGTTGCGGTGGTGTACGGCGTGGCCTTGATGAAATTCTTACGCCGCAGCGTCTCCGGGGAGACGCCGAGCTCGCGCGCGGCAACGTCCACCAGCCGCTCGATCACATAGGCGGCCTCGGGGCGGCCCGCGCCGCGATACGCATCCACCGGGACCGTGTTGGTGAAAACCCCGCGAACGCGCACGTGACATGCTGGAATGTCGTAGACTCCTGGCGACATCCCAGCCCCGATGAATGGGATAAACGGCCCGTAGCAGGAGAGATAAGCGCCCATGTCCGCAATCAGGTCGATATCAAGGGCAAGGAAGCGACCATCGGGATCGAGCGCGAGCTTGGCTGTCGTGACGTTGTCACGGCCCTGCGCATCGGCCAGGAAATGCTCGCTCCGATCAGCAACCCATTTCACAGGCCGCCCGAGATGGCGCACTGCAACAGCAGCAAGCGCATATTCCCGGTAGGCAAAAAGCTTGGTCCCGAATCCGCCACCCACGTCGGGCGTCACCACCCGCATCCTGCTCGCATCGATTCGCAGCACGTCGCGGCAGAGGACGTCGCGCACGCTATGGCTGCCCTGACTGCTCAGGGTCAAAGTCAGCCGGTCTTGCCCGGGATCGTGCTCCGCCACGACCCCGCGGGTATCGAGATAGTTGGTGACCAGCCGCTGATTGAGGACAGTAAGCGAGACGGTATGCACCGCCCGCGCAAATGTCTTGGCAGTGGCATCAGCATCACCGAGCGCAACCTCAAAGGCGATGTTGCTGCCAAGCTCGGGCCAGACCACCGGCGCCGGTCTTACGATGGCTGCCGCTGCTCCAATCACGTGCGGCAGCGGATCCCAATCGACCTCAATCGCCTCGACCGCATCGCGGGCATGCTCAACCGTATCCGCCACCACAAAAGCGACGGCATCGCCGACATGACGCACGTGTTCGATGGCGAGGATCGGGTAAGGAGGCCGCGCGATGTCAACCCCGGGCAGCTCCGCCTGGCACGGCAGGTGGCCGAGGGTCGCAATGTCCGCCCCGCTGAGCACCAGAGCAACTCCGGGCATCGCGCGCGCCCCGCTCACGTCGCGCATGCGAAATCGCGCATGCGCATGCGGCGAGCGCAGCACCGCTGCGTGCAACGTGTCTTTGGGGGCAAAATCTCCGACATAGCGACCGGCGCCGCGTAGGAAAGCTGCATCCTCCTTGCGCGTGACCGGTTGGCCAAAACCGAATTTCATCATGCTCTGGTTTTGGCTATTCCGCCATCGTCGCAACCGGGATCGCTGTCCGGCGGCTCGCGCGTGCGTCCGACCATCGGGTGACCACGTAAAACACCGGCGTGAAGATCAATCCAAACAATGTGACCCCGATCATTCCAAAAAACACTGCAGTGCCGAGCGCCTGCCTCAGCTCCGCACCTGCTCCGACCGCCCACACCAAAGGCGTAACACCGAAAATGAACGCCAACGAGGTCATGAGGATCGGGCGGAGCCGCAACCGGGCTGCTTGCGTTGCCGCGGCCAATCGGTCCTGCCCCTGATCCTCCAGTTGCCTTGCAAACTCCACGATGAGAATGGCATTTTTTGCGGCGAGGCCAATGAGCACGACAAAGCCGACCTGCGTGAGGATGTTGTTGTCTTGACCGCGCAATACGACGCCGACAATCGAAGCAACAAGGCACATCGGCACGATCATGATGACGGCGAGCGGCAACGTGAGACTTTCGAACTGTGCGGCAAGAACTAAAAACACGAAAGTTACCGCCAGCACGAACGCGAACGTCGCCGTGTTCCCGGCGCGAATCTGCTGGAAGGCGAGCGTCGTCCATTCGTAATTGAAACCGTCCGGCAGGAGCTCGTTCGCCAGCCGCTCCATGATCTGCATCGCCTGGCCCTGCGAATAGCCGGGCGCAGCGCCACCGTCGAGCTCGGCAGCCGGATAAAGGTTGTAGCGAGGGACTCGATACGGCCCGGACATGTCACGAACCGTGGTGAAGGAGCCGAGCGGCACCGTACCTCCCGTCGCGTTGCGCACTCGGATGTTGAGGATGTCCCTGGGGTCGATCCGATACGGAGCGGCCGCCTGCGCGGTCACGCGAAAAGTCCGCCCGAACAGGTTGAAGTCATTCACGTAGATGGAGCCGATGTAGATCTGCAACGCGGCAAAAACGTCCGGCGCGGCGATACCCAGCATCTGCGCCTTAACTCGATCGATATCGAGGTAGAGCTCTGGCGTCGCGGTTTCGAAAAGCGAGAAGACCTGAGAAAGACCTGGCGTTTCTGCCGCCCGGCTCATGATCGTTCCGACCACCTCCTGCAGCGCCTGCGGCCCGCGGCCGGCGCGATCCTCGATCATCATTCGGAATCCCCCCGCATTGCCGATGCCTTGCACCGGCGGAGGCGGCACAACAAAGATCAAGGCCTCCTGAATGGAGGCGAATCGGCTGTAAAGCTCCCGCAGCACGGCAGATGCGGATTTGCGCGGGTCATGGGCGCGCTGGGCAAAGGGCTCGAGTACGACGAAAATCGCGCCGGAATTGGGGGCATTCGTGAACGTCGCCCCGGAAAATCCGACCACGTTCACGGCGCCAGCCACCCCCGGTACCTGGCGCGCAATCTCCGCGGCGCGGCGGTTGACCTCGTCGGTGCGCGCAAGCGAGGCGCCGGGAGGGAGCTGAATGACGGCAATCAGATAACCGCGGTCGAGGGCGGGAATGAATCCCAAAGGCGTCCGGCGAAATTCGTCGAGGCCGAACACGACGATGCCACCATAGACGACGAGCATGACAAGCGAGAGCCGGACCACCCGTCCGGCCAGCCATCCATACCCTGCCGCGATGAAGTCATAGCCGCGATTGAAGCCGCGGAAGACAACCTGCAGCGGATATTCCCAAAACCTTGGCGAGCGCTGGCGATGCGGTCTCAGCAACAAGGCGCAGAGCGCGGGCGAGAGCGTCAGCGACACCAGAAGCGAGATGATCGTCGCGCCGGCGATCGTGAGCGCGAATTGACGATAGAACTGGCCTGAGATCCCGGTGATGAACCCCGATGGGACGAATGCGGCACAAAGCACCAGCGCAATAGCGATCAGAGCCGCACCGACCTCGTTCATGCTCTTGATGGCGGCTTCGCGGGGCGACAGACCTGCGGCGATGTTGCGCTCGACGTTCTCCACGACCACGATGGCATCGTCCACCACAATGCCGACCGCCAGCACCAGGCCGAACAAACTGAGATTGTTGAGCGTGAATCCGAAAATGGCCATGAAGAAAAACGTGCCGATAAGCGAGATGGGTATCGCCACAAGCGGGATGACCGCTGCGCGCCAGCTCTGCAGGAACAGAATGACGACGAGCACGACCAGGAGAATCGCCTCAGCGATCGTCTTCTGAACCTCATCGACCGATTGCCGAATGAACTGGGTCGGATCGTAGATGATGGTGTATGTCAATCCGAGCGGAAAACGCTTCGACAGCTCCTCCATGGTTGCTCGGATCGTGTCCGAGGTGGACAGCGCATTCGAGCCGGGACGTTGGAACACGGCGAGCGCAACGGCCGGCTCCACGTTGAGATAAGAGTTGGAGGAGTAATCAAGCGCAGCAAGCTCGATCATGGCGACGTCGCGCAGGCGTACGACGGCAGCCGCCGATTGCTTCACGACGATCGAGCCGAATTCCTCGGGATCGGCGAGACGCCCAAGTGTCTTCACCGCGACCTGGAAAGCCCCCGGTCGATCGACGGGTGGCTGGTTGAGCACGCCCGAAGCAACCTGAATGTTCTGACCCTGCATCGCGAGCGTCACATCGCCGGCGGTCAACCCGAGCGACTGCAGGCGATCCGGATCGAGCCAGACGCGCATGGCGTAGTCCCGGCTGCCGAACACCGTGATGGAGCCGACCCCCTCAATGCGGGTGAGCGCGTCCTTGATCTCCAAGGTGGCGTAGTTCGAGATGAAGAGCGCATCGCGCGACTTGTCGGGCGAGTACAGGTGGACGACCAGCATCAGGTCAGGTGAGCTTTTGGTGACGGTCACTCCGACCAGGCGCACATCCGCGGGCAGCCTCGGCTGCGCGATAGCAACCCGATTTTGCACCTGCACCTGCGCAATATCCAGATTGGTGCCGAGATCGAAGCTAACGGCAATGCTGAAACGGCCGTCCGCGGTTGAGTTCGAGGACATGTAGAGCATGCTCTCGACGCCGTTGATCTGCTCTTCGATCGGCGCGACGACCGTGCTGGCAACAATATCCGCGCTCGCCCCGGGATATTGGCCAGTCACATTGATGATGGGCGGGGCGATCTCGGGATATTGCGCAACCGGTAACCGCGCATACGCCACCGCCCCGAGGATGACGAACACGATGGAAAGAACACAAGCAAAGATCGGGCGGTCGATGAAGAAATGCGAGATGCGCATCGCGCAATGGCCTGCCTGAGTGCTGCGGTGTTTCGACTATTCGCTCTGCGGCCCAGGGGCGCTCGCCTGCACGGGAGGGCTCACCTCCTGCGGGGCCACCTTGCCGCCCACGCGCGCCTGAATCAGCCCATTGATGATGACGCGATCTTCCGGTTTGAGCCCCGTTTTTACCACTCGGTATCCATCCGCAATGGGGCCCAGCGTCACATACCGCTGCATCGCGGTATTATCCTCGCCCACAACGAGCACATATTTGCGTGCCTGCTCCGTGCCGATGGCCACATCCGGAAGCAGCAGCGCCGGATAGGAGGATGAGGCCGGAACCTGCACGCGCCCGAACATCCCGGGCGTGAAAAGGCCCTCGGGATTGGCGAATTGTGCGCGCCCTCGAATAGTGCCGGTCGCCCGATCGATCAGGTTGTCGACAAAATCCATGCGCCCAACATGGGAAAAAGTCGGCTCGTCAATGAGCTTCACGCGCACGGTGGTGTTGCCGCGCCCGGTCACGTCGTTTTGTCCGTCACGTGTCAAACGCTCGTAGCGCAGCAGCGAGGCTTCGTCGAAACTGAACTCAAGCCGGATCGGGTCGGTGGATACGATGACGCCGAGGAGAGTAGTCGTGAAGCTGGTGCCGCCGGTTACAAGATTGCCCGGCGTCACACGGCGGTCACCGATCCTCCCACTCACCGGAGCCCTGATGTCGGTGAATTCGACATCAAGCGCGGCCTGGCGAACCAAAGCCTCATTCGCCGCCACAGCGGCCTGCGCATTGCGGAAAGCTTGCGCGCGTTGCTGGAAGACCTGCTCGCTGATCGTGCGGTCGCGCATCAACTGTTGGCCACGCGCGAGATCAGCTTCCGTAAATGTCACGTTCGACTTCGCCGCTTCCAGATTGGCGGTGGCCTGGTCGAGCGTGTTCTGGAACGGCCGCTTGTCAATCGTGAACAGGAGATCACCCTGCTTGACATACTGCCCATCCTGAAAATGGACCTTATCGAGATAGCCCGATACGCGAGAACGTAGCTCGACCGTCTCGACGGGGACAAATCGACCGACATACTCGTCATGGTCAACGATGGTGCGCTGAATCGGTCTTGAGACCGTAACCTTCGGCGCGGGGGGCGCGACCTGCTGCTTTTGCTGGTCGCTGCAGGCTGCAAGCAAGGCCGCAGCCGCTATCGCCACGAGCGTCAAACCTCGCGCCAAATACCGCGTCGGGAGCTTACGATGCAGCATGAGGGTGACTGATATAGAATTGGCAGCTTACCCGCAAGAAACTGTCGGGAATGGTCTTTCCCGAAGCCGCAGTTTAGTTCCCGCAGCTCGATTTGCCCAATTCTTGGCTTGAAGCGCGGGAGCGTATCGGCCAATACGTAGGGCGCCCCTTCTCTCCTTGACTCGGCCGACCTGACGAGCTCGACGCCACACTCGGACCCGAATGTGCAATGACCCTGAGCGCAACGGACGACGCCGCCAAGCTACCTGCGCGCTCGCTTGAGCGGGGCGTAATTATTGCGCTCAAGCTGCTCGTGACCGGCTTTTGCTTCTGGTACTTGCTGCGCAGGGTCGATGTGAACGAGCTCTCCCGCTCGATTTTCTTGCTGGAATTCCGCTGGGTAGCACCAGCCGTCATGGCGGTGACGCTGCAGATACCCCTCGTGGCGATGCGTTGGCGCCAGATATTGAACGGCCTTGCCGGTACCCGTGAATGGATCAGCAAGAGCACTATTACCGCAATAACCGCGATCGGATTGTTCTTTGCGCAAGTCTTGCCCAATGTGGTCGGTGAAGGTGTACGCGCCTGGCTCCTTGTTCGCAGCGGGTCTGATTGGCGTACTGCCGTGAGCAGCGTTGTTATTGATCGTGGCGTCGGAGCCGGCCTCATCATTGCGGCGGGTTTTTTTATTGTTCTGCTTGCACCCGCCCCCGCTGACTTGGGGGGCTATCGCAACATGGTGCTTGTGCTCTACGGCAGCGCGCTCCTCGCCGGTGTTGCGGGACTTGCGCTGTTGCCGGTGTTCCTGCCGCTGCTCAATCGCCTGCGCTATTTGCGTTGGGTCGCACAATTTGCCGCGGATGCTCGGCGGGTTCTTCTCGGACCGAAAAGTCCTTCGATTTTCGGGTTCGCATGCCTGATACACGTGCTCACGATGTGCGTGGTCTGGTTCCTTGCGCGGGCTCAAGGACTGATGCTGCCGGTTTCTGACGTGGCTCTCCTCTTTGTGGTCATGACAGGCGTCGCGCTCGTGCCCGCAACGATCAACGGGTGGGGCCTTCGCGAGATCGCAGTTGTTGGCCTGCTGGCGCGCTACGGGGTTGCGCCGGAGCAAGCCCTTGTCCTGTCGGTGTGCTTCGGTCTAACTCTCGCCATCGGATCGCTGCCCGGAGCCATAGTATGGCTTCTCTATCCGGCTGCGCCGCGGCAGCGCAGGAAGCGGTGCAAATAAGCGCAGCTTTCCCCAGCTCGTGCCGGTAGCCCTCGGGCATTCGCTTCGGAGTGGCGTCTGGTGGCCCTTAGATTTGAGTGACCGCCGAGAAGGGCACGTTGCAACATGCCAGAACCGAAAGTCGCTTTGATCTGCGGCGCTACCGGTCAGGATGGTGCCTATCTTGCCGAGTATCTCCTCGGCAAAGGCTACGTCGTGCACGGCATGAAGCGTCGCTCATCCTCCTTCAATACTGAACGGGTCGATCACCTCATTCACGATCCGCACGAAGCGGGGGTCTCGTTTCATCTTCACTACGGCGATGTTACGGATGCAACGAATGTTATCCGGATCGTGCAGGAGACCCAGCCGGATGAAATCTACAATCTGGCGGCGCAATCGCATGTCCAGGTGTCCTTCGAGACACCCGAATATACCGCCAATGCCGACGGGCTCGGCACGCTCCGCTTGCTGGAGGCTATTCGCATACTGGGGCGAGAAGGCCAGACCCGATTCTATCAAGCGTCAACCTCCGAGCTGTTCGGCAAAGCACGGGAAATCCCGCAGAACGAATCGACCCCTTTTTATCCGCGCTCGCCCTATGCAGCAGCGAAGCTGTATGCACATTGGATCACGGTCAACTACCGCGAGGCCTATGGCATGCACGCCTCCAATGGCATTCTGTTCAATCATGAAAGCCCGATCCGAGGTGAAACTTTCGTGACCCGCAAGATCACGCGTGCAGTTGCGTCGATAAAATGCGGCCTGCAGAAAAAACTGTTCCTCGGAAATCTCGATGCCTTGCGGGACTGGGGACATGCCCGTGACTTTGTCGAGGGCATGTGGCTCATGCTGCAGCAACAGGGGCCGGACGATTATGTGCTGGCCACCGGAGAAAGTCATTCAGTGCGCGAATTCGTGGAAAAGGCTTTCGCGCATGTCGAAAATACGATCGTGTGGATGGGATCCGGCGAGACGGAAAAAGGGGTGGAGAAGAAAACGGGCGAAGTTCTGGTCGAGGTTGATCCGCGTTATTTCCGTCCCACCGAAGTTGACCACCTTCGCGGAGACCCGAGCAAGGCGCGCGCCAAGCTCGGATGGCGCCACAAGACGAGTTTCGAGACACTCGTGCACGATATGGTCAAGGCGGACCTCGTGACCGTCCGCGAGGAACAGGAACGGCGCAACCGAAACGCCTGAGGATCAGCTTCATGCGAATTGCCATGATCGGCAGCGGTTATGTGGGCCTGGTCTCCGCTGCCTGTTTTTCCGACTTTGGGCATCTGGTGACCTGCATCGACAAGGATGCGGAAAGGATTGCACAGCTCAAGCAGGGAAAGCTGCCGATCTTCGAACCCGGACTCGATTTCCTGATTGCAACCAATGTTGCGGCCGGCCGCCTGTCCTTCACAACTGGGTCCTCCGCGGCGATCGCGGCAGCCGACGCCGTGTTCCTCGCCGTGGGGACGCCTTCCCGGCGTGGCGACGGGTTTGCCGATCTGTCGTATGTGTACGACGCCGCGCGGGAGGTGGCCGCCGAGATGACCGGCTTCACCGTCGTGGTCACCAAATCAACGGTTCCGGTTGCGACCAATGACCAGATCGAGGCCATCATTCGCAAGGCTGCGCCAGCAGCGCAATTTGCGGTCGTCTCCAATCCGGAATTTTTGCGCGAGGGGGCCGCAATCGAGGACTTCAAGCGTCCGGATCGAGTCGTCGTGGGGACCGAGGATGAACGGGCACGGGAGGTGATGCGCGAGATCTATCGACCGTTGTTCCTCAACGAGACTCCGATTCTCTTCACCAGCCTCCGCGCCGCGGAACTGATCAAATACGCCTCGAACGCCTTTCTCGCCACCAAAATCACCTTCATCAACGAGATGGCGGATATCTGCGAAAGATGCTCCGTCGATGTGCAGGAAGTAGCGCGCGGGATGGGGCTCGACCGCCGCATCGCCGGGAAGTTTCTGCATGCCGGTCCGGGCTTCGGCGGCTCCTGTTTTCCCAAGGATACCGCCGCGCTGGCAGCAATGGCCGAGAAATACGGCGCTCCCTGCAGCATTGTAGACGCGGTGATCGCGGCGAATCAGGCGCGCAAAATGGCGATGGTCGAAAAGATCGTTGCTGCATGCGGAGGCTCCGTGCGCGACCGGGTGGTTGCGGTGCTCGGTCTCACGTTCAAGCCCAACACGGATGACATGCGTGAGGCGCCAAGTCTGGTCATCGTGCCTGCGCTCATGTCACGCGGGGCACGCGTACGCGCCTTTGACCCGCAGGGAATGGCGGAAGCGCGCAAGCTGATGCCGGGACTTGAAACCGCCGATGACCCTTTTTCCTGCATCGCCGGCGCCGACGCAATGGTGATTCTCACCGAATGGGATCAGTTTCGCGCGCTTGATCTCGACCGCATCAAGGCGTTGCTGCGCAGTCCGCTCGTGGTCGATCTGCGCAACGTCTACAAGCCCGCTCCCATGGCCGAGAAAGGTTTTGCCTACGTCAGCATCGGACGCAACGACATTCCTTTGCCTTCCAAGCCCGGTGTTCCGTAGCTGGTGCACACACTCGGACTCGTAAGGGTGGGCAAAACGCGCCTTACAAGCGCTGCAGCAACTCCGGAATTGATCGCGATTTTGCCTACGCGGTCGGCCGACGCTGGTGGGCACGGCGCGCGAGATTAGGATGAAGCTGAGCGTGGGGTTGGGCGCGCCTTTGCCCACCCTACGTGGCGCCGTCAGCGCAAACCCCTACTGCCGCCCGTAGGCATCGTCGATGCGCATAATGTCGTCCTCGCCCAGATAGCTGCCGACCTGAACCTCGATGAGCTCGAGCGGAATCCTCCCCGGATTGGCCAGGCGATGAATGCTGCCAATCGGAATATAAATCGATTCGTTCTCGTGCACGGTACGAACGTCATCGTGCAATGTGACCTCTGCGGTCCCTCTGACCACGACCCAATGCTCCGAACGGTGGAAGTGCTTTTGCAGTGACAGCTTGCTGCCCGGCTTCACGACGATGCGCTTGACTCTGTAACGTCCGGCCAAGTCCACGTCCTGATAATAGCCCCAGGGCCGGTAGATGCGGCGATGCTCGACTGCGGCACGATGGTTTTGGGTCTTGAGCTGCTCGACGAGCCCCTTCACTTCCTCGGCTCGCGTGCGTGGGACAACGAGAACCGCATCCGAGGTTGAGACCACAATGACGTCATCGAGGCCGATCACGGTCGTGAGTATGGAGTCGTCGGAGCGCACCAGGCTGTTGCGAGTATCCGACAGAAAAGCCGGTCCCTCGACGGCATTGCCTGCCGTGTCGTGATCGAGCACGTCCCACACCGCGCTCCAGCTGCCAATATCAGACCAGCCGAGATCCGCCGGAACAACCGCCGCATGCTTTGTGCGTTCCATGACCGCATAGTCGATCGACTTCTTCGGCGCCCGCCCGAACGGCTCAGGTGCAAGCCGCAAAAAATCGAGATCGCGGGTCGAGCCCGCGACGGATGCTCTCACGGCCTCTGCCATGAGCGGCTCGAACTGCTCGATCTCCTGCCACATGGTGGCGGCGTGAAACAGGAAGTTGCCGCTGTTCCAGAGATAATGCTCTGCTACGTACTTTGACGCCGTCTGTGCGTCGGGCTTTTCGACGAAAGCTTCGACCTCGCGAACGCCAGCCCCATTGATAGCCTTTCCCACGCGAATATAGCCGTAATTGGTTGCCGCATGGGTTGGATGAATGCCGAAGGTCACGATGCGGCCTTGCGCTGCAGTATCGGCTGCATCCCGACATGCGTCGCGGAACTCAGGCGCTTTGCGAATGACGTGGTCGGCCGCAAGCATCAGCACCAGAGCTTCGGGATCGCGTTCGCCTGCGAGCACCGCTGCGACCGCGACCGCGGGACCCGAATCCCGGCGCACAGGTTCGAGCACGATATCCGCGCTGATCCCGCAGTCACGCAGCTGTTCGGCGACGACGAAACGGAATTCCGAATGGGTGATGACGATGGGACGCGCAAACAGCTCGGGGTCGCAGACGCGCCGCATCACCTGTTGAAAGGTCGAACCTTGACCGATCAAAGGAACGAACTGCTTCGGCATGCTCTCGCGGGACACCGGCCAGAGCCGCGTTCCTGCTCCCCCGCACATGATCACCGGAATGATTTGGAACGGCATCAACGAGACCCATCGAGAATCGACGCATCAAGCTGTCCGAGCGCAACAAATCTCCCGCGTAATGGAGGAGCGCGCCTTCCAGCCACTGCACTCGTGTAGACTGGGGCTGTCATGATGCGCAACCGCTCCCGCCGCCTTTTCGCGCAAGCATGGCGCGATAGAGGGCGATGAGATCGCGGCCGACCCGCTGGCTCGAAAACTCGCGTTCGACGAGCATCCGACTCGCGGCGCCGAAGCGGCGCCGAAGCGGCGGATCAAGCGCCAGTCGGTCGATGGCTTGCGCAAGCGCTTCGACGTCGTCGATGGGGACCAGAAGCGCATTGTAATCTGCGCGCGCAACATCGCGGCAGCCCGGCACGTCGGTCGTGATCAGAGGTCGGCCGCAAGCCGCGGCCTGGAGCAGGCTCAGCGGCAATCCTTCGCGATGCGATGGCAGGACGGCGATGTGGACCGATGTCCAAAGCGCCGCGATATCCTCCACAAATCCCAAACAGGAAACGTTGCGGCGCCTGCCCCAGGCACTGATTTCTTCCTTCGGGATGGAGCCTGCGTTTGCCTCATCCGGCGTACCCGCAATCACCAATCGGATGTCGCGCCCGCGCGTGCAGACGCGCCTATGGGCCTCAACCAGAGCGCGGATCCCCTTTGCTTCCACCAGACGGCCGAGAAACCCGATCGTGACTGGGCCGGCCGGCTCGGGTGAAGGCGTCATGAGGTCGGTGTCGACCCCGGAGCCGGGGATGAGCGCGATTTGGCTGGGATCAACTCCGAATCTCTCCATGACGGCGCGGTCATCGAGATTTTGCACCAGCACGACCGAGGAGGGGCGACTAAGCACCTTGGCGAGTACCGGGGTAACAATCGTGCGAGCTGCCCGGATTTTCGGCTCGTTGCTGATGAACAGCGTTCCCAGTCCGGTCATTGCGTTGACACACACCGTCGAAAGGCCGGTAGCGGCAAGCGATCCAACCAGGGTCGCCGGGACTGCCACATGATGCGCGAGATCAGGCGTGAGCTTGCGATACAGCCGGCGCACCTCGCGCAGCACGCGAAAGAGATCGCGCGGGTCCAGGCTGCCGCGGCGCCACGAAATGGGGTGTAGATGAAAACCTTCCGCCTCTATTGCGTGCCCATGGCCATCGATGCGCGTTGCGACATGTACCTCGAACCCTGCCGCGCGCGCCGCGCGCGCCATCGGCAAGCGGTGCGAGAGGAAATACCAGTCCTCGGTTACGAGATAGATGACAATCGGCTTGCGCCCTCCCCGACTGACGCGAAGCTGCTTCGGCTCGGCGCAGTCCTGGGGTGGTTGAGCCCTTTCCAGCGATGGGGATTGTGTATCTTTTATGAGATCCTCCTCGGGGAAGAGCGGATTGCACCGAGATCACTGCGCTCTTGCTCTGTCTGACGCACCTCTCCGCCTACCCTTAACGCCGCGGTCAACTCGGTCACAGCCCCTATGATATGATAAAGGCTCGTTGCCCGCGCCGGTTCTTCGACAAACCTGCCGTTTGCGTCCAATCGATCGAACCACAGACCCTGCTTTTCAACCGCAAGAAACCGAATCAGGGCTGCGACGGGGCTGGTAATCTGGGCCTCATCCCGGCCCTCTACGAGATAGGCTCGAATTCGCTCCGCCTGAGCCCAGAGCCTGGCCACCGGATCGTGCACCCCGCCGTCGATGAGCACGGCGTTGATGGCAACCCCTCGGACCGGATCGACCCCATGAGCATCCGCGAAGGCGATGAGCCTTGATGCAGCATCGGATCTTCGAGAACCGGTAAGGCTGGCCCAGTGATGGAGCAGAAATGCCCATTCATAGTGATGTCCCGGCTCACAAATGCTGCCAGCGATCCCAGGCGCAGGCGTCCAGTCTGCGGTGAAGAATTCCCGCAGTGCACCGGTCTTCCTGTCGATCATTCTTTCAAGGCACAATGCCACAAGGCGATCCGCCATTCGGCGCCACCCCGGATCGGGATCGAGATGCATCCATGCGAGTGCGGCCTCGAGCAGATGCATGTGCGGATTGGCCGACTGCGACCCTGGCCCTGATGGGTCTTCGACAAAGCCGGCGACGGGATGAGCATATCGTTGATGAAGAGTAGCGCGAAGCCGCACCGCCATCTCTCGCCAGCCGGCCCCCTCTCCAAACTCTGAGTGAGCACTCGCGTAGGCAAGCAAAGCAAATGCCTGGTTGTAGAGCTCAAACCGCGAATCACCGCATCGACCATCGAGATCTACGACCGAGTTGATGGTCCCATCGGCACGGACGAAGTGCTTGCGAAAATACGAAAGCGCGTGATTTGCCGCTTGGCGCCAGGGGCCGGCCCAGCCGAGCCGGCCGGCTTCGCAATAGGAGAAGGCCTGCCGCGCGATGGTGCGCGCACGATGCGGATGCGCCACCGGTGTGCCATCCAGGTCGATAGCCTCATGGAAGCCGCCCCGGTCACGGTCGGCTCCCAGCTCCCACCACAACGGCAGCGCGCCGTCGAGAAGCCAGTTCCGAAGCGCGTGCACTTGCGCCGAAAGATCCGTCATTTTGCGCCTTCGGCCTTGTCCTGCCCTTGCGACACTGCGCATCCACCACACCCCTTGGGGGTTATGGATTCCGGGCTCGCTGGCAAGTCGGCTAAACCGACGTGCCAGCGCCCCGGGAATAACGCCACGGGGCCCGCTCGGAGCCGGGGACAGGTTTTGCCCATCCTGCAGACCGTACAGCACTACCCACGACAGTGTCCGGCGCTCGACCTGCTTCCATCCCGTGTAACTCTTCGACTCAAATCGTGTGCATGGCGCCGGAGCGGAGGAATCGCCACGATGGTCTCGACATGCTAGGGAGAGCCGCCATTCAGCCAGAGGGGGTCTTTTGCCTGTAGGGGTCACATCCGCGGATCTCGGCTCACACGCCCGATTGCGCATCGGCGTTGTCGGCGTGGGGGTTATGGGAAGCAACCACGCGCGCGTGCTTGCCGATATGGCGGGCGTAACCTTGGTCGGCGTGGCGGACCCGGACCGCAAGCAGAGGGAGATGGTGGCCGGGGCGCTGGGCTGTGCAGCCTTTCCGCATGTCGAGGATTTGCTTGCGGAGGGCGTGGATGCCGTCACGATCGCCGCGCCGACCCACCTGCACCTTGAGCTGGCAGTTGCCTCCATCAAGCGCGGCGCGCATGTCCTGGTGGAAAAGCCCATCGCTCCTTCCGTAGCCGAAGGGCGTGCCATCATCGCAGCGGCCCGACACGCCGGTGTTTCCCTCATGGTAGGCCATGTGGAGCGGTTCAACCCTACCGTCGAGGCGATCAAGCAGGCCATTCGGGCGGAGGATATCTTGTCCATCGCCATCACCCGCGTCGGCCCTTTTCCGCCGCGAATGTCCAACGTGGGCGTGGTGATCGATCTCGCGGTGCACGACATCGATCTCATTCGCTGGTTCACCGAATCGGACATTGCCGAGGTGCAACCTCAGCTGTCGAGCGCCGTCGCTGAGCGCGAGGACATTGCGCTGCTCCAATTCCGGACTGCCTCCGGCGTCCTGGCGCATATCAACACCAACTGGCTCACCCCATTCAAAGCACGCAACGTAACCGTTGCAACCCGCAACAAATACATCATGGGCGACCTGCTGACGCGGCAGGTCACCGAATGCTTCGGATTTCAACCGGACGGCAGCTATTCAATGCGGCATCTCTCGGTCGGTCACGCCGAACCCTTGCGTGCGGAGATGCAGTCTTTCGCGGAAGCGATCCGCGACGGAAAAGAGCCGGCAGTGACCGGCGAGGAGGCCGTGGCAAGCCTTGAAATAGCCATCCGCTGCCTGGACAGCGGGTCAACATCGATCGTTGGCCGTCGCCGAGGGGGTCCGCGCAGGGTGATCGGCTAAGGCCCGAGCCTCGGCCGCCGGACATTCGACTGCGGAGCCCCCGATTTCGTCGGGCTGCCTCATTTCAGACATTGCGAGGACCATCAGATCGCCTTTGTAGGGTGGGCAAAGGCGCACGCACGCTCAAGTGAGTTGAGAGAGCGTTCATGCGCCTTTGCCTACCCTAGGGGTCTGGAACGCGGGCAAGGCCGATGATCGGACGCATCTTTACCGTGGGCGGCTTGACCCTGGTATCCCGCCTTACCGGCTTTGCCCGCGACATCGTACTCGCCGCAGTGCTCGGGGCAGGGCCGGTCGCGGACGCGTTTTTTGTGGCACTGCGGCTGCCCAATCATTTTCGCGCGATTTTCGCGGAAGGCGCCTTCAATGCGGCCTTCGTCCCTGCCTACGCCCGCATTCGCAAGCAAAGCGGAGCAGATGGCGCCGGAATATTCGCTGACCGTGTTTTTACGTTGCTGCTAGCGAGCCAAGTCATCCTGCTCGCGGCGGCGCTGTTATGCACGCCCACGCTGATCACATTGCTCGCGCCAGGATTCACCGAAGATGCCCTGCGTTTCGGCCTGGCGGTCGATCTCACGCGCATCACGTTTCCATATCTCCTGCTGGTGTCCCTCGTGACCCTGTATGGTGGCATCCTCAACGCGCTGTCGCGATTCGCGGCCGCCGCGGCCGCCCCTATTCTGCTCAACGTCGCCATGATCGCGACACTCGCGTTGGCAGCTTTTTTTCCGACGCCTGGCCAGGCTGCAGCTTGGGGGGTCTTGCTCGCCGGTGTTCTCGAGCTGCTGCTCGTAGGTGGCGATGCGCTGCGCCACGACGTGCTGGCGGGCCTGCGCTGGCCGAAATGGGATGAGGACGTAAAGCGCTTTTTTCGGGCGCTTCTGCCTGCAACGATCGGCTCGGCCGGCGTGCAGGTGGCGTTGTTTGCCGATACGATTATTGCCAGCTTTCTGTCTGCCGGCGCTCTGTCCGCCCTGTACTATGCTGATCGGCTCAATCAGCTGCCGATCGGGGTGGTCGGCATTGCCGCGGGTACCGTGATCTTGCCGGAAATGGCGAGCCGTATCGCATCCGGCGACGAGCAGGGTGCCCGGCGCGCGCAAACGCGCGCGATTGAATTTACGCTGCTGCTGTCGATTCCCTGCGTGGTCGCCTTCCTCCTCGTCCCTGATCTGATCATGCGGGCATTGTTCGTGCGCGGCAAATTCACTGCGTTGGATGCCAGCGCCGCCGGGCAGACGCTTGCCGCCTATGCCGTGGGCCTGTTCCCCTTTGTGCTGATCCGGAGTGTTACCGCCACGTTTTTCGCCCGCGGGGACACCGCAACCCCCGTCAAGGCCTCGCTCACCGCGGTTGCGGTGAACGTGCTCCTCAAGGTCATCCTGATGCGGCCCTTGGCGCAGGTCGGGCTTGCTCTGGCG
>Ga0209331_1000063_pt1 | contig 32923 bp, 26 predicted proteins | sample JacPinW_OM3H0_M3_FD_187971 | JGI IMG/M metagenome (GOLD analysis project Ga0209331, IMG submission 187971) | Forest soil microbial communities from Algoma, Ontario, Canada - Jack Pine, Ontario site 1_JW_OM3H0_M3 (SPAdes) (version 2) | ecosystem: Environmental > Terrestrial > Soil > Boreal...
TTTTCATATTGATGACCAGTTGGAAACGAGTTGGCTGCTCAACCGGCAAATCGGCGGGCTGGGCGCCTTTGAGGATTTTGTCGACGTACACGGCAGCCTTGCGAAAAAGGTCCGCATATATCGCGGAGTACGACATCAGCCCGCCTTCGTCGGCGAACCAGCGCGGCACGGAAACCGCCGGCACGCGGTGTTGCAGCGCCAGCTCGGCCGCGCGCTTGCTCGGCAGGCTGGGCTGAACGATGATGGCGTCGGGCCGGTCTCTCTCCATCGCGGCGAAAGCGCTCTCGAACTCCTCATTGTTGCTAATCCTGATAGGGTTGATTGCGGTTCCGGTGGCTTCGCCGCCAAGCTGGATCTGTTCGAGGAAAGGTTTGGAGAAGGGATCGGTCGCGTTGGCCAGAGCGGTGACCCGGCGCGCCGACGGCAGCATGTCGCGGATCAATTGGACGCTCTTGCCGGCCAGTTCGGCGGCTACGCTCGCGATGCCGGTGACATTTCCACCCGGTCGGGGAAGGCTCATGACCAGGCCCGTGCCGATCGGATCTCCGGTCTCGGCCATCACGATCGGGATTTCCCGCGTCGCTTGCTTTGCCGCCACAGCGGTGGGCGTGAACCAAGTGACGATGACATCGACCTTGAGACGAACCAGCTCAGCTGCCAGTTCGGGAAGCCGGTCGATCTGTCCTTCCGCCGACCGAAACTCAAATCGAATGTTCTGCCCCTCGATATACCCCAGATCGCGTAGTCCCTGCCGAAACTCCCGCCAGAATTCTTCCGGGCTTATATTGCCAATAACCAGCACGCCGATGGTCGGCACCTTCGGCTGCTGCGCGCGCGCCGCGAGCGGCCAAAGCGCCGCTGCGCCGCCGAGCAGCGATATGAACTCCCGCCGCTTCACGCTCAGCATGATGAGGCCTCCTGCCGGTCCCTCCTTTGCTTCCGACAAAGGGTAGCACTTCACGCCGTGGCAGGACACACTGCTGCACTGCGGGATTTCAATCCCGGCTATGTCGGTTGAGGGTCAAAACCCGAGATTACCGCACCGCAAAAGCGTCGGCCGCTATTCCTCGCATTGCAGACATACCGCCGAATAGGGCCATCGTCGTAAGGCTTGGCAGGTGACAGGGCGCGGGGAGTCGGGACGGCGCGACTTTAATCGCACTCGATCCTGCCGACTTATGGTTCACAAGGTGACAAGGTAAGACGCTTGCAGCTCGTACCGCTCAACCTTGCTGAACTCTGAGCTTCGTAGGCGGCATTGGCGACTAACATGGTAAGGTGCTGGCCGGTTCGCACCGTGTCACGCTATTGGGTTTGCACCATGCCATCCGGCACGAACTGCTGCTACGACAGAAGGCTTCCGCCCTTTCGCGCGGCCAAGCTTCTCGGCGGTGCGGCAGCATGCCCGCTTGCGGCGTGTGCGCAGCAGTCGGTGATGCCCCTGCTCGGGTTATGTCGATCTCGGGACGAGAGGCCGCAGGCAATTGACCTTGTTGCTCACAGTACGCGCAAATCCGGCTTGCTTGGATCCACCACGTGATAGGTGATCGGTCCCATACCGCAGATCGCGATCACGGCGGGCTCACTGCCATCCTTCTTGACGCCGTCGTAATGCGGCGTGCGCGCGACGCGCCGGATAAAGCTGCCCGCTGGCATTGGAACCGTGTCGTTCGGCTCGAAGTCGTCCCCGCTCGCCACCCACCAAGTGCCGGACACCACGACACACAGCCGGTCAGTCTCATACCAATGCGGCGCGCTCATGAAGCCAGGATACCATTTGACGAGATAATAATAGAGGCCGGGCTCCGACGACTTGCCCCAGAGCAGCGCCTGCTCGACGGTGTTGGGCGGACGATTGCGCGCCGCCTGCCAGATGATCTGGTCCGGCAGCCTGGTAAAAGTCATGTTCGGATCGACCGGCGAAGCATTGGCGCGATCGCCCAAAAGCGCGCCGGGAATTGCCGCAAGTAGCGGCCCAATCAGCAGATCGCGGCGATTGGCCGAGAGCATGTCGAACATGGCATCCTCCTCGTTTGGACTGGCTGGCCTGAGGCATTGTCGTACTCCGAACCGGAGAAAGCTGATCCTTTTATTTCAGGATTAAAAACAATGCGTCGCGCCTACCCTGCAGGCTTCCGGCGCCACCCCGTTCTTGAAGCCGCTCGCGAACTGACCCGCCGCGCGCAAGCGCACGCGGTGCCCCCGATCTGATGACTTCGACTTTCATTCGATCACCCTGTCCGCGCGAACGAGCAGGGTGTCCGGGATCTCGACGCCGAGCGATTTGGCCGTCTTGAGATTGATCACCATCTCGAATTTGGTCGGCTGTTCGATCGGGATATCCGCGACCTTCGTGCCGCGGAGGAGCCGGCCTAGTTGACGGGCAGCGACATCCCGAATGATTTGAGTAAAGCGCGGTCCATACGCGGCAAAGCCACCTTCTTCCGCTGCCTCAGGCCATTGATAGATGGCCGGCAGGCGCAGCGCCGCGACCCGCTCCATGATGATCCGGCGGTTGGTGTCGAGCATCGGCGACGCTAGGACGTTGAGCGCGGTGGCGCCCGACGCTTTCGCCATGTCGATTACTGCGGGGATCTCCTCGCCTCTGGCTATCCTATGAATTGAGACTTCAATGTTTCGTGCGCGCGCTGCTTCTTGCAGCGCCTGAAGCTGTACAACAGCTGTCGCGTTGGCGTCGGCAAGAATCGCGATGCGGCGCAGCCCTGATACGGCTTCGGTGAGGATTTCCTGCCGCTTGCCGTCAAGCTCGGTGGCGAGAATGCTCACCCCGGTCGTATTGCCCTCGGGCCGGGCCATCGACCTCACCAGTCCCCGCCCGATGATGTCGTCAGTCGTTGCGAGGATCGGAATCGTTTGCGTCGCCTGTTGTGCTGCGCGAATGGCCGCGTCCCCGCCGGCCGCGATCACATCTGCCCGTACTTTGACCAGCTCCGCCGCATATTCCGAGACCAGATCGAGATGGGGTGCCCATGCGCGGTAATCGACCGTGAGGTTCTGGCCTTCAATGAACCCGTACCGCCCGAGGCCCTCGAGAAGTGCAATGGGAATGTCATCACTTCCCGCGCCCGTGCGGCGGGGAAACGGCCACAACACACCGAGGCGATAGATCCGGCCGGTTTCCTGCGCACTGGAATCAGATGGCGATGTAGCAATGGCGCCGACGAGTAGCGTGATGAAATCGCGCCGCCTCATTCGGGTTTCCGTGCCGAAGCCGATATGTCTCTTACGCTCACCGTGCATCGCCTTTGGAAGATTGCCGAGCAATGATGGTGAAAGCTAAACTAATTGCCCATGACGAGGCCGCCGTCCACATTGACCGCCTGGCCCGTCATGTAGTCGGCGTCACGGCTGGCGAGAAAGCTCACGACCCCTGCCACGTCCTCGGCGGTTTCGGGGCGGCCGAGCGGGATCAGGGAGGTCCGCCGTTTCCAGGCTTCACCGATCTCCCAGCCCTCGAATTTGCTCCACTCCCTGTCAATCTTCCGCCACATCGGGGTGTCGACCGCCCCGGGACAGATGCAATTCGAAGTGATCTTGTCGCGCGCCAGCACTTGCGCTGCCGTGCGCGTGATGCTGACAACGCCCGCTTTGCTCGCCGCGTAATGGGCTTGGTTGGCGAGGCCGCCCCGGTAGGCCGCGATTGAAGCCGTCTGGATCAGCTTTCCGCGCAGCTCAGAACCCGCGATCGGGGCTTGCTGACGCATGCGCTTGGCAGCGCCTTGCAACACGAAAAAGACGGCGCGCAAGTTTACCGCCAGCATGCGGTCCCAGTCGTTCTCGGTGATTTCGAGGAGCTGGCGGACTTCGGCGATGCCCGCATTGTTGAACAGCACGTCGAGCCGCCCCCAGCGCTGGTAGGCGAGATCGAGCATGCGCTCGATGTCCGCTGCGCGGGTCACGTCCGCCTGGACGGAAGCTTGCCCAAGCTCGTCGGCCAGCGCCTTTGCGCCGTCCCCATTGATGTCGGCCAGTAGCAATTGCGCGCCTTCCCGCGCCATGCGCCGCGCGCAGGCGGCGCCGATGCCGCTTGCGGCTCCCGTGATGAGCGCATGAATACCGTCCAGTCCAGCCATCGAGCGTATGTTTACAGGGCCGCAATTCGGATGTGGAGTCCGCAACGAAGCGTCAACGTTGGCCTATTGCAAGCACTAACGGCGATCTCAAGGCGGCGCGGCTGTCGCGCCATGCGTGTGAATTGCGTGGATATCGAGGTGATCGGATGCGGCCAGTAACAAAGGCTCCAATAACTGTGTCACTGTTCTTTGGTCGGGAATGGGGACGGGGCGCGCATGACTGTGCGCGAGGCGCAAGGCAGCCCAAAAACATCAGCGCCGGCGGTTTCCGACGCGCTCTTGCATATTGTGCAGGCGGGGCATCTGCTTGCGTTGGTTTCTGATCGCGTCCAAAGAGTGAAACTAATGAAGGCCATGACGGAGCAAGGCCTGACCGTGTGGAATAAGGCGACCGCGAAATATGAGCTCACAGCCTTCGGGCGCCGCTGTCTCGCCCGCTCCCGCCAGAACGGCAGCGGCGGTGCGTTGCAGGCGGGTTAGGCAAAGCTAGCTGGGATCGCTTTGTGCCGGATCGTTACGGTCGGGCCACTCATCAAGTTGCGAACCGTTCTCAACGATCCAGTCCACTGCGTCGCTCCTGCTGGCAAAACCATCGATTCGCCGTTCGTGGCCATGCGGGTATCTGATGATCACATGCCAGCCGGTTCCTTCCTTGTCCGGGAAGGGCTCGATTACGGGTTTGTCGTCAGAATCTGCCATGTGCAAGATATCCGCTTGAGCCCGCTGCGCTTCACCAGGTGCGGGCAACCCTATGCGGCACTTGGCCGCCGGTCGAGCTTCAATCGCTTATCGAGATAGGTGCCGATCGATCCCATCAGCGGCTCGACCTTGCCGTCAAAGAAATGATTGGCGCCGGGAATGATCTTCTGCTCGATCACAATGCCTTTCTGGGTCTTGAGCTTCTCGACCAGGGTGGTCACATCCCGGTGCGGAACCACAGCATCCTTGTCACCGTGAATGATGAGGCCGGACGACGGACAGGGAGCGAGGAAGGAGAAATCGTATAGATTTGCCGGCGGCGCAATTGAGATGAAGCCCTCGATTTCCGGCCGGCGCATCAGCAGTTGCATGCCGATCCAGGCGCCGAACGAAAAGCCCGCGATCCAACAGCTGCGTGCCTCGGGATTGATCGACTGCGCCCAATCGAGCGCTGAGGCCGCGTCGGAGAGCTCGCCCTGACCGTGATCAAACGCGCCCTGGCTGCGGCCTACGCCTCGGAAATTGAAGCGCAGCACGGAAAAATTGCGATGCACGAAGGCATAATAGAGCTGATAAATGATCTGATGATTCATTGTGCCCCCGAACTGGGGATGGGGATGAAGCACAATCCCGATGGGGGCATTCTTTTGCTTGGCCGAATGGTATCTGCCTTCGATGCGGCCGGCAGCGCCGGCAAAAATGACTTCAGGCATGCGTCAACCTCATTTGCGTTCTCGCTCCGAGCCAAATGGGGCAGGACCCAGTGCTCATTGAGCGCGCTTGACGGCCACGGAGGGTGCACGTAACTAGCTAGAACAACTCCAGATTTTGCCGAGCCGCAGTGGAAGCGCTTAGGCTCAGGCGGCGGGGTTTTAGCACGGGTAGAGGGGCGAAAAGCAAGCGTTTCGAAAGGATTGCTTACTCCCGCCCGGCGCCGCGAGGCCCGATCCGAGATCATGCACGAACGTCTTTATTTCGACTGGAATGCCAGTGCGCCGCTGCGTCCCGAGGCGCGCTCAGCAATGCTTGCTGCCCTCGATGCGACGGGCAACCCATCTTCCGTTCACGCGCAGGGCAGGGCGGCGCGCCGGCTTATTGAGGAGGCGCGCGAGCATGTTGCGATGCTTGTCGGCGCCGAACCGCGCAACGTCGCCTTCACGTCTGGTGGCACCGAAGCCAACATGCTTGCGCTCACGCCACTGATCGAGGACGGGACGAGGCGCTACCTCAAGCTTCTTATTTCTGCCGCCGAGCATTCCTCGGTGCTTGCCGGGGGGCGCTTTGCGGCGGCCGATATTGAAACTCTTCCGGTGGGTCGAAACGGCGTCATTGAACTTGCCGCGCTGGAGCGCAGGCTGGGCGAGTGCCCGCGCCCGGTGCTGGTCTCGGTCGTGCTGGCCAACAACGAGACCGGCGTTGTTCAACCGATACCGCAAGTGGCCTCGCTGGTGCACGCGAGGGACGGAATTCTGCACGTTGATGCCGTTCAGGCGCCCGGAAGAATTCCATGCAATATCAATGATCTCGGCGCGGATCTTCTGACGCTTTCTGGGCACAAGATCGGGGGTCCAAAGGGAACCGGTGCGCTGATCCGGCGCAATGCAACGGTGCCGTTCCCGGCTCCTCTCATCAGCGGAGGAGGACAGGAACGCCGCCTTCGGGCGGGAACCGAGAACGTGCCCGGCATTGCCGGCTTTGGCGCTGCGGCCGCAGCAACCGCGCGGGAATTCGAGGCGGAACGCGTGCATCTTTTGGCCCTGCGCGTGCGGCTCGAAGCGGGGCTCGAGACCTCCTCCCCGGAACTCGTCATTTTTGGCGCCGGCGTGGAACGCCTGCCCAACACGACCCTTTTCACCGTCCCGGGCATGAAGGCGGAAACTGCCGTGATCGCATTCGATCTCGAAGGGGTCGCCGTATCCTCCGGCGCGGCCTGTTCCTCCGGAAAGGTTGGGCCATCCCACGTGCTCGCCGCCATGGGTGTTCCCCGGGAACTGGCCCGCGGTGCCGTTCGCCTGAGCTTTGGGCCAGGCACGCGCGAATCCGATGTCGATAGGCTGATCGAAGCTTGGATTAGGGTCGCGGAACGATTACTTAAGGAGAGGAATGTGGTAGCCGCTTGAGGGAGTGCGCGCGCAGCAGGAGACCACGATCATAACCGACTGATCCAACCCGCGGTCCTTGAAACCGCAGCGGAGGGAAGAATGCCGGCCGTGCAAGAGACCGTCGAGAAGGTCCGCCTGATCGACGTCGACCAGTACAAGTATGGCTTCGTTACGGATATCGAGTCCGAAAAAGCCCCAAAGGGGCTTTCCGAGGACACTATCCGCTTCATCTCGGGGAAGAAAAACGAACCCGAGTGGATGCTGCGGTGGCGGCTCGATGCTTATCGCCGTTGGCTCACCATGCGCGAGCCAACCTGGTCACGCGTCCACTACGGACCCATCGATTACCAGGACCTCTATTACTACTCCGCGCCTAAGAAAAAGGCGGGCCCCAAGTCGCTGGATGAGATCGATCCCGAGATTCTGAAGACATACGAGAAGCTCGGCATCCCGCTGCGCGAGCGCGAGATCCTGCTCGGCGTGCAAAAGCCTGCGGATGAGGGTGGCAGCGGCGCCTATAACCGTGTCGCGGTCGACGCCGTGTTCGATTCGGTGTCGGTAGCCACCACCTTCAAGGAAGAGCTTGCCAAAGCCGGCGTCCTGTTCATGCCGATCTCGGAGGCGCTGCACGAGCACCCTGACCTGGTGAAGAAATACCTCGGCACGGTGGTGCCGATCTCGGACAATTTCTTTGCCACGCTCAATTCCGCGGTGTTTTCCGATGGCTCATTCGTCTATGTGCCGCCCGGGGTGCGCTGCCCCATGGAGCTGTCGACCTATTTCCGCATCAACGAGCGCAATACCGGCCAGTTCGAGCGCACGCTCATCATCGCGGACAGGGGCTCATATGTCAGCTATCTCGAAGGCTGCACGGCGCCGTCGCGCGACGAGAACCAGCTGCATGCCGCCGTGGTCGAGCTCGTCGCGCTCGATGATGCCGAGATCAAGTATTCGACCATCCAGAACTGGTATCCCGGCGACCAGCAGGGACGCGGCGGCGTCTACAATTTCGTCACCAAGCGTGGTGACTGCCGCGGCAGGAACTCGAAAATCTCGTGGACGCAGCTTGAGACCGGCTCAGCCATTACCTGGAAATATCCGAGCTGCATTCTGCGCGGCGACAACTCGCGCGGCGAGTTCTACTCCATCGCCATTTCAAACGGGCATCAGCAGGTGGATTCCGGCACCAAGATGCTGCATCTCGGCAAGAACACCACGAGCCGGATCATTTCGAAAGGTATCGCCGCCGGCCATTCGCAGAATACCTATCGCGGGCTGGTGACCTGCCATCGCAGGGCAAAGGGCGCCCGCAATTTCACCAACTGCGACTCGCTGCTGATCGGGGACAAGTGCGGCGCCCATACCACCCCCTACATCGAAACGAAGAACTCCTCGACCGTGTTTGAGCACGAGGCGACCACATCCAAAATCTCGGAAGACACGCTGTTCTATTGCATGCAGCGCGGCCTTTCGGCCGAAGACGCGGTCGCCCTGGTGGTCAACGGTTTCGTCAAGGATGTGCTCCAGCAGCTGCCTATGGAGTTTGCGGTGGAGGCGCAGAAGCTGATCTCGATCAGCCTGGAAGGAAGCGTGGGCTGACATGCATCTCCTGGAAGTGAAACACCTGCACGTCGAGGTGGACGGCAACAAAATCCTCAACGGCCTCGAGCTTTCGGTGGGGAAGGGGAGCGTGCATGCGATCATGGGCCCCAATGGGTCGGGTAAGTCGACACTCGCCCACGTGCTCGCCGGCAAGCAGGATTATGTGGTCACGCAGGGCGAGGTTCTGCTCGACGGCGACGACATTCTGGTGTTGGATCCGCACGAGCGCGCGGCCAAGGGTCTTTTTCTCGCATTCCAGTATCCGCTGGAAATTCCCGGCGTCGCTACCATGACGTTCCTGCGCACCGCCATGAATGCGCAGCGCAAGCAACGCGGCGAGCCGGAGATCTCCACGCCGGATTTTCTCAAGCGCGTGCGCCAGGTGGCGGGAAAGCTCGGCATCGACCAGGATATGCTGCGCCGAGGAGTCAATGTCGGGTTCTCCGGTGGAGAGAAGAAGCGCAATGAGATCCTGCAAATGGCCGTGCTCGAGCCGCGCCTTTGCGTGCTGGACGAGACCGATTCCGGGCTCGATATCGATGCGCTGAAGGTCGTTGCCGAGGGCGTTAATCATCTGCGGGCGCCCGAACGCTCGTTCGTCGTCATCACCCACTATCAGCGGCTTCTCAATTACATCGTGCCTGATGTTGTGCACGTGCTTTCCAAAGGCCGCATTGTGCGCACCGGGGGCAAGGAGCTCGCGCTCGAACTCGAAGCGAGCGGCTACGCGCAATATCAGGACGCGGCGGCGTAGGGTGCGATGAGCACTGAGGTTCGAGCCAGCAAGACTGACGCCGAGAGCGCGCTCGAGACGCATTTCGCGGCGGCAAGGCACAGCCTGCCGGGAGCGCCTGCGGTAGCGAGTTTGCGCGAGAATGCCTTCCGGCGCTTTGCGGCTGATGGGCTCCCGCATCGGCGTATCGAGGAGTGGAAATACACCGATTTGCGCGCGCTCATGCCCGCGGCAAAGCCGCTCGCGCCGCTGCCGGATGGCGCTGCAAAGCTGCGCGCAAAAGAGGCGGGGGCGATGCATCTCGCAATCGATGCGCGTCGCCTTGTTTTTGTCGATGGCAGCTTCGTGCCGGAGCTCTCCGATCTCGCCGCGCTCGAGGGCGGCCTGACCATCCGTTCCATGGCCGCGCTCCTTGTCTCCGGCGACGTCGGGAAGATCGGGCGCATTGTGCCGACGGACGACATTGCTGTTGCCCTCAATACCGCTTTCATGGGTGACGGCGTGATGATCGATGTTGCGCCCCGCGTTGCACTATCGCGGCCAATCCATCTGATCTTTGTCAATACTGGGGAGCACGGCGGCGCCGTGTTCATGCGCTCCCTCATTACGATCGGAAATGGCGCCCGCGCCATGCTGGTCGAAAGTCATGAGGGCTCGGATGAATTCCAGGTGAACACAGCCCTCGAGCTCGATGTCCGCGCCAATGCTCACGTGGACCACGTCAAAATCACGCGCGCAGGCGCGCTTCATGTCTCGACCCTGATGGCCTGCGTCGGCGCGCAGGCGCGCTTCAACGAATTTCTGTTCACGGCCGGCGGCGCCGTTGTCCGCAACCAGCTGTTCGTGCGCTTCGCGGGCGAGGGCACGGTCGCGGGCATTCGCGGCGCATGTCTCACCAAGCATCGCCAGCACGTGGACACCACACTGGTCGTGGAGCACGTTGCCGGGGGCTGCACCAGCCGCGAAATGTTCAAGTCCGTGCTTGACGGCGAAAGCCACGGCATCTTCCAGGGCAAGATCATTGTGCGGCCACACGCGCAGAAGACCGACGCCAAAATGGCCACGCATGCGCTCCTTCTGTCGGACAGCGCGGAGGCGGCCAACAAGCCCGAGCTTGAAATCTTCGCCGATGACGTGCAGTGCGGCCACGGCGCAACGTCAGGTGCTCTCAATGCAGAGCTCCTGTTCTATCTCAAGGCGCGCGGCATCCCGCAAAACGAAGCGGAAGCCCTGCTGATCCAGGCCTTCGTGGGCGAAGCCGTGGAAGGGATCGAGCACGCGGGCCTGCGCGACACGTTGATGGGCGACGTTGCGGCATGGCTCGCAGAGCGGAAATGACAGGCGCGACATGCATGAGGCGCTGACCAACGGTGCTTATGACGTTTCGCGCATCCGGGAGGACTTTCCGATCCTGGCGCTGCAAGTCTATGGCAAGCCGCTCATCTACCTCGATAACGCCGCCTCGGCGCAGAAGCCGAAAGCCGTTCTCGATCGCATGCAACACGCCTACACCGCCGAATACGCCAATGTTCATCGGGGATTGCATTATCTCGCCAACGCCGCGACCGAGGCCTACGAGGATGCCCGCGAAAAAGTACGCGCTTTCATCAACGCCGCGCGCAAGGAAGAAATCGTCTTCACCCGCAACGCGACTGAGGCAATCAACCTTGTTGCCTACACGTTCGGCCGCGAGCGCATCAAAGCGGGCGATGAGATCGTGCTCTCCATTATGGAGCACCATTCAAACATCGTGCCCTGGCATTTTTTACGGGAACGTCAGGGCGCCGTAATCAAATGGGCTCCCGTCGATGATGACGGCAATCTTCTCCTTGATGAGTTCGAGAAGCTTCTGACCCCGCGCACCAGAATGGTGGCACTGACCCACATGTCCAACATGCTGGGCACTGTTGTTCCGGTGAAAGAGGTGGTCGCCCGCGCCCATGCCCGCGGCATTCCCGTGCTGCTCGACGGCGCGCAGTCGGCCGTTCATCTCGATGTGGATGTGCAGGATATCGACTGTGACTTTTACGCGCTCACGGGACACAAGCTTTACGGGCCGAGCGGCATCGGTGTACTCTATGGCAAGCAGGCTCATCTCGAAGCCATGCCGCCGTTCAATGGCGGTGGCGAGATGATTCGCGAAGTTTTCGAGGACCGCATCCTTTACGGTGAGCCGCCCCACAAGTTCGAAGCCGGCACGCCTCCCATTGTCCAGGCGATCGGGCTCGGCGCTGCCATCGACTACGTCAATTCCATTGGCAAACCGCGCATCAGGAAACATGAGCAGGGGCTGATCAAATATGCCACCGAGCGGCTGCGGGAAATCAACTCGTTGCGGATTTTCGGCACGGCCGAGGACAAGGGCCCGATCCTCTCTTTCGAGGTCAAGGGAGCGCATCCGCACGATGTCGCAACCATCATCGACCGCTCCGGAGTTGCGGTGCGCGCGGGCACGCATTGCGTAATGCCGCTTCTCGCGCGCTTCGGCGTGACTGCCACCTGCCGTGCATCGTTTGCGCTCTACAATACGCACGAGGAGGTGGACGGTCTGACAGCGGCCCTGATCAAGGCACAGGGGTTCTTCGCATGACGCAAGAGGCAGCAGACGTCTCCAATTTGGAGAGCGGCAAGACGCAAGAGTCCGGCGCAGGCAGTCTCACCGCCACGGTCGATGGGAATGCCGGCAATCAGTCTGGCTTGGGCGAAACGGAGATCGCGCGGTTGACGGATGAGATCATCTGCGCCCTCAAAACGGTCTATGATCCGGAGATTCCGGCTGACATTTATGAGCTTGGCCTGATCTACCGGATTGATATCGCCGACGATCGCGCCGTGTCCGTCGATATGACCCTGACCACGCCCAACTGTCCGTCCGCGCAGGAACTGCCGGTCATGGTGGAGAATGCGGTTGCCAGCGTTCCCGGGGTGGGCGCGGTGAAGGTGAACATCGTATGGGATCCCCCCTGGGATCCCAGCCGAATGTCGGAGGAAGCGCGCGCGGTGCTCAATATGTGGTGATGCCAGGGTGTCAGGAATGGTGGTCAGTAATCAGACCCACTGATCGCCGATTACTGTCATCTTCAAAATGGCCAATTCGTTGTTATTTTAAAGGACCATGCCCCGGCTCTGAGCGCAGGAGGAAGGACTGATATGGCCAGCCTACGGCCGAGACCCCAGGTGATCAAGCTCACGCAGGCCGCCGCTGAGCGCATCAAGTACGTGATGGCGAACGCGGCAGAGCCTGTTGTGGGGGTGCGCGTCGGTGTGAAGAACGGCGGCTGTGCCGGCATGGCCTACACCATGGAATATGCGCATGACATCGATAAGGCCGATGAGGTGGTAGAGGACAGGGGCGTGCGCGTGCTCATCGACCCGAAGGCGGTGCTCTTCCTGCTCGGCACGGAAATGGACTACAAGACCGACAAGCTGTCCGCCCAATTTGTGTTCAACAACCCTAATCAGACCTCAGCCTGCGGCTGCGGTGAATCGGTAGAGCTCAAGCCGGCCGCCGAAGCCCTGTAGGTTGGATCGAGCTCTTGGCGAGATCCAACGCGCTCGCGAAGAGGTCGTCATGCCCCGCGCAGCCAAAATCAAGTGGCCACGGCGGCGATCTTCTTTAGACGGTTGTTAGCCCTCAAACGTGAAGACCTCATACTTGCGGCATGAACTGCTGTAAGTCCGTGTATTCCGCTGGGGTTTCGGATAAACTCTCCATCGCCCTCGTCCAAAAGTGCGACTAGCCGCGCGGTGAAATCCGTGAGGGGCGCGATGCAGCAGATCGCGGACTGGCTCGAACAGCTTGGCATGGCCGAGTACACCCAGCGCTTTGCCGACAATCATATCGATTTCACGATCCTCGGCGACTTGACTGATCAGGACCTCGAAAAGATCGGTGTCTCGTCACTCGGCCACCGCCGCAAGCTATTGCGTGCGATCAAGAGTCTTGAAAGCATCAAGAAGAGTGCACCTCCCGTTGCGGCTGCGACATCTGCCGCACCACCGCTGCCGGTGGACACGGCCGAACGGCGCCAAGTCACGGTGCTGTTCGCCGATCTAGTGGGTTCGACGGCGCTCTCGGCGCGCATGGACCCCGAGGACTTGCGCGAGCTCATCTCAGCCTATCAAAATTGCGTGGCCGACGCCGTGCGCCGCTTCGATGGTTTTGTGGCAAGATATCTGGGCGATGGCGTGCTGGCATATTTTGGTTACCCACAGGCCCATGAGGACGACGCCGAGCGGGCAGTCCGAGCAGGACTAGAGCTGATCGCGGCAGTGGGCGGGCTCAAGACGCATGCCTCGCTGCAAACGCGTGTCGGAATTGGCACCGGCTTGGTCGTGGTCGGAGATCTGCTCAGATCGGGGGAGGCACAGGAGCGAGGCATCATAGGTGAGACACCAAACCTCGCAGCGCGGTTGCAAAGCATTGCCGAGCCGAACATGGTCCTCATTGCCGAAAGCACGCGACGGCTTCTCGGTAATCTCTTCGACTTTGACGATCTCGGGACGAGAGAAATCAAGGGCATTGCCGCGCCGGTGCGCGCCTACGCAGCGGTGCGGGCGAGTTCCGTGGAAAGCCGCTTCGAGGCGCTGCACGCAAGCGGTCTGACTGCCCTCATCGGCCGGCAGGAAGAGTTCAAACTGCTCGTTGAGTCCTGGTCGAAGGTCAAGAGCGGTCGAGGCCAGGTCGTGTTGCTGTCCGGTGAGCCTGGGATCGGTAAATCTCGGCTTACAGCCGAACTTCTGGAACGCCTCGCCGCCGAGCCGCATACGTGCTTGCGCTACTTCTGCTCGCCGCAGCATACCCACAGTGCGCTTTATCCGGTCATTGGTCAGCTGGAGCATGCCACTGGATTGGCGCGTGACGACACCCCACAAACGAAGCTCGACAAGCTTGATGCGACGCTTGCGCAGAGCTCGGCCCCAGCTCAGGACGCCGCACTCATTGCGGCGATGCTGTCGCTGCCGAACGATGGACGGTATCCCGCGCTTGACCTGACCGCGCAGCAGCGCCGGCAGAAAACGCTGGAAGCCCTGATTGCGCAAGTGGAAGCGCTGACACGGCGCAGGCCGGTGCTGCAGATCTTCGAGGATGCCCATTGGGCCGATCCTACGAGCCTCGAACTGTTAGGGCGGGCCGTGGACCGCGTTCGGACCCTTCCCGTCCTCTTGATCGTGACGGCCCGACCGGAACTCCAGCCGCCCTGGATCGGACAGCCGCATGTGACCGCGCTCACGCTCAATCGGCTGACGGAGTGCGAAGTCGACACAATAATCGACGGCATCGTCGGCGACAGGAGCCTGCCGGCAAATATCCGCCACGACATCATTGAGCGCACCGATGGCATCCCGCTGTTCGTGGAGGAGATGACCAAGGCGGTGCTGGAGGCAGAGAACGAGGGCTCTCAGATTGTGGCGGCAGTTCCGTCACCGGCCCAGGTGGTCCCGGCAAGTCTGCACGCGTCGCTGATGGCGCGACTAGACCGCCTCGGCCCCGCGAAGGAGGTGGCACAGATGGGTGCCGCCATCGGTCGTGAGTTTTCCCATGCGGTGCTGGCTGCAGTGGTAAGCACATCCGAGAACGAGCTGAAATCGGCTCTCGACCGCCTCATTGTGGCCGGTTTGCTGTTTCGCCAAGGCGTGCCACCGCATGCGACCTACCTGTTTAAGCATGCTCTGGTACAGGATGCCGCCTACGGCACGCTGCTGCGCGAACGGCGACATGCGCTTCACGCCAGGATCGCCGAGGCCCTCGAACACCAGTTTACGGAGATCGCCGAGCACCAGCCCGAACTGCTGGCGCGTCATTGCACCCAAGCCGGATTGATCGAGAAGGCGGCGAACCTATGGGGGAAAGCTGGACAGCGGTCGTTAGAACGCTCAGCCTTCGCCGAGGCCGCAGAGCAGCTCACACGTGCCCTTGCCCAGATCGCAGCCTTGCCCGCCACGTCGGTGCTGCGTCGCGCGGAAATCAAGCTGCAGGTCGCGCTGGTAAACGCCCTAATGTATGTCAGAGGTTATGCCGCGCCAGAAACTAAGGCGGCTGCAGAACGGGCACGTCTCCTGATCGAACAAGCTGAGGCGCTCGGAGAACCTCCGGAAGACCCATTGCTGCTGTTCTCGATCCTATACAGCTTTTGGGTCGCGAACACCGTGGCATTCAACGGGGATGTCTGCCGCGACCTCTCGGCCCATTTCTTGGCACTCGCGGAGAAGCAAGGAGCGAGGGTTCCCCTCATGGTCGGGCATCGTCTTATGGGAACCTCGTTGCTGTGTACCGGGGACATCGCGGCAGGCCGGATGCATGTCGATCGTGCGATAGCGCTCTACGACCCCTTGGAGCATCGTCCGCTGGCAACGCGGTTTGGCCAGGACATCAGAGTGGTACTCTTGTCCTGGCTGTCATTGGCCCTGTGGGTGCTTGGCTATCCTGACGCGGCGTTCGCGGTTTCGGCGCGAGCGCTAAGTGATGCGCGCGAGATCGGCCAAGCTGCTAGTTTGATGTATGCGCTCACTGCCGCAGCGCTAACTCATGTTCACGGTGGAAACTACGCGACAGCGAAGATGCAATCCGATGAGGTCGTCGCGCTGGCAAGCGAAAAGGGCGCGGTCTACTGGAAATCGTTTGCCCTGATGAATCAGGGCTGGCTTTCTGTCGTCAACGACAAAGCGCAAGAGGCGGTTCATACAATGACCTCCGCAATCGCCTCATATCGGTCAACGGGAGCAACACTGCTTACGCCACTCTACTTATCGCATTTGGCGCGAGCCTACGCGGAAGTTGGTGAGTTCGAGGACGCCTCGCGCTGCGTTGGCGAAGCGCTAACAGGGATAGAAACAAGCAAGGAAAGGTGGTTGGAGGCAGAAGCTCAGCGCATAGCTGGGGAAGTCTCGCTCATGTGGCCTGGGCGAAACGCAGTGAAAGCAGAAGCGTATTTCGAGAGCGCACTGACGATCGCGCGTGCGCAGCAGGCAAAGTCCTGGGAGCTGCGGGCCGCGATAAGCATGGCGCGGTTGTGGCGCGATCAGGGTAAGCGGCATGAGGCCTACGACCTTCTCGCGCCGGTCTACGGATGGTTCACCGAAGGCTTCGACACGCTCGACCTGAAAGAGGCCAAGGCCTTGCTCTGTGAGCTGTCGTCATAACCACACACATGATTGAATAAAGCGCCATGGAACGTCCGCTTGCGGCACTGAACAACTTGCTCGTTATCGCCAACCGGCACGGGATTACATGTCAGATGCCTCGAACGACGGCATGGCCGCCTATGGCCGGCTCATCAACTCGGCGCGGATTGCTTGCGAATAGGCCCAGGTGAGCGCTGCCGCGAACACCCCGTCAAAAAGAGCGAGCCACAGAAACCTGCCGCGCAAGAAGAGGTATAGCATTGCGGTCGCGTACCGGCCCACGATGCCGACCATGTTGGGCCAGCGCGTGTAGATCGGGTCGAACCACCCAGCCGCATAGAGCGCCACGAGCATGAGGAGCATCACGCCCCAGATGCGCACGAGATCTGCAGCAGAGGACGGCACCAGGCCGAGGGATCGGCAGAACCATAGGGGTGCTGCCAGCATCAGGATGCCGAGCGCGAATTGCAGCGCCAGATTGCATCCCAGGATGCTGCGATAGGTCGCGCGCCGACGTGTGGCCTCCGCACGGGTGAACTCGAGCCTGAAAAGATCGCCCACCCGCTGCGGCGACGGGGGCTGCAATTGCAGAGCCCGGTCCCAGACCGCGCGGATGAGTGCCGGGACCCAGGCAGCTGCCGGACATTGCGACCAGCTTCCGGTCATGAACGCGATTTCGGGCCTGGCATCGCGCTGCTGTGCGGCCTTGAGATCGAGCACCACAAGGGTGCCTGGCCGAATCGCATCGGCGCGGGGGCCCGACTCGGGGACGGCCTCGCGCAACACGCTCTCGGGCGCCTTCAGACAGCGCGCCACGACCGCCTCGCCCGCCGCCGGATCGGGCACGTTCGGATAAGCGAACAGGCTGCGCATTATCGCAAAACCGCGCACCAGATTGTGCACGGCGATTCCGGTCCCATGCACGCCTGCACGATCGTAATGCACTTTTTCGGAGAGCAGGCGCTGAGCGCGCGTGATCTGACCGGTGCTGCGCCAGAGCATGCCGGCCAGCGGATTCATGCTGTGCGCGGCCTTGTCAAGCAGTTGCGCCGCGGCCCAGCTTTCTTCCGTGGCGCGATAATCTTTCGCAAACGCACGGCCGACAGCCTGCTGGACAGCGTGCTCAAGGGCGGGCGCATCTTTAAACCCGCGTACCGCTCTGGCTATGTCTGTGACGGTGTCGTCGCCGAAGCCCGCGGATGCGGCGGCATCGAGCCGCGCCTGCAGCTCGGCCTGGGCGCGGGCCCGCTCCTGGTCGGCGCGCGGAGCGACTGGGGGAAGCGGCACGCCGTCGAGCGCCAGCACGCTGCGGACTTTGCGCGTCAGAATGCGGTTAAACAGCGGTCCGCGCCCCAAGAAATTCCGGTCGAGTTGTTTGTCAGAGGCAAACGCCTCAATTTCCGTAGGGTTGTCGGTGCGGATAAGGTCGATGAGGAATGGGATACGGAGAAGCCGGCCCATGCTTTCAGCTGCCCGCCCTGTCCCATAGAAAGAAGACGTTTCGCAGCTCGGCAAACTGCGAGCGCACCGATGGGCAGTGCCGCTCGATCACCGAGCGCAAATTCTGCTCTTTGACCCATTGGATGCCCGCCGGCGTGTAGACCTCCGGCGTGAAGTCCGTCGAGAAGAAGCGGTCACTCTTGAGGCGGCGCGACGCCATCAGGGTGAAGACACGAAATGCCGTGTCGGAGAAACCGAAGCCGGGCGGGCGCTTTTCCGCCAGCGTGCCGACGAGAAGGTCGACCTTTTCGACGGTGCTATAGACATCTTTCAGCTCGCGCTGCCATTCGACATTGTCGGTCAGCTCCTCAAACGTTTTCGGGGCGCGCAAGCCAAAATGCCTGCGGAACGCGCAGTAGCGCGGCACTCCGCGTTCGCGGTCGCGCAGCAGGTCAATGGTCGCGAGGTCGACAGAAATCGGCTCCTGGGGAGGGATGTCCTTCTTGTTGAGCCGACGCAGTGCGGACGGAAAGTTGTGCAGCACCAGCGCGCCTGCGTTGCTCGTCGCAAGCGAGTAGACCACGTCCTCGAATGGGACGTGCGCGTACAGATTGTGGGCGTTTGCCGCCATCACGCCTGGAAAATCGCGCTCGGTCAGCTTCCCGTCATCCTTGTGTCGGCGGAACGAGAAATGATCCGGCAGCAACGAGTGCATGCGGTAGATGGCGATGAATTCCTCGGTCATTGCATAAGGAGCCGCGTGTTGGTCGGTGCGCGAACCGGGAATGCCCGAGAAGATCTCGTCCCGCCCCATATGCTCAAAGGCGTGATTGTGGTGCTCGCCCATGAGCCCCCACCAATTGCCACGCATGCCGAACCGCCCCGTGGGCGAATTCATCAACGCCGGCGTCCATTCCGTGGTGTGGATCTTTGCGATGAGCGCCGCATTCACGAGCCGAGCTTTCTGGAAAAGCCATTCGCCGTCGGCATTTGGGTAGTCGATGCGGAGACGATCGACGATCGCATTGTGCTCGCGTGCAAACAGCGTGTGCATCACCGAAAGCCCGACCCACCAGTTGCCATTCATGCCGGCAAGCTCAAGCTCGCCATGGCGGATATGCTTTTCGAGCGGCAGGTGGTCGTCCGTCTGGAGATGCAGCTTGCCATCGGTGCGCAATTGTCCGGTCGCCGGATCGCTGCGCACCGCCAATTGCCGCTCGCGCGAGGAGCCGTAGACCTGGCTCGCATCCCACCAATGCGTCTCGGTGTTACGGTAGGCAGCCGGTTGGCCTGCATCGGCACTGGAGACCAGCGCATCCGCCCTCGAGCGCAACACGATCATCTTGCGCCCCGGCCAGTCATCTCCCTCGGGCACCGGAATCTTGTGCGGCGGGAGATTTGGATCATTCGGCCCATGACTGAGCCAGTCGTGCAGCATGAACTGAATCCAGCCGACCACGAGGACATTCAGATACGGCACGGGGATGAATTGCCGGCGCGCCAGAAGCGTCCGGCTGATCAGGCGCGGATTGGGATCGTACAGCTCGGGTTCCTTCTCGCCGAACGTCGCGTCGATCGGAACATTGCGGCCGAAGCGCGCGCCCGCCATCCCCATCCATGGGCGACCGAGATCGTTGTAGCTGCCGTCAGGCGCGCGCTCGTCGCGCGGGCTGCCGCTCCCCTGCGGCTTCAGGACTGAAGGATTGCGCTCCGTATCGTAAAGATTGCGTTCCCGCATGGCAGCGCGATGGCCGAGCACTGTCGGGATCGCGATCGCCAATGGCCACCGATACCAAAGACCAATCTGATCCGTGGCTTTGGCGAACCATGCCAGGGCACGCTCATAGAGCGGAATGGGCAAAGCATTCCTCCTGCAAGCTGTCGTAACCACTTCAAGACGTGCAAATAATGAAAGCCAATAGCGAAACCGAATGCAAGCAGTCGTCTGCCGTTCTCGCGATGCGATGGTTGCGAAAGAACGAAGACTGCTCTTCTCCTGAAGCGCTTAGTTCAACAAGAGCGTCAGCAACTACGTTGCTGCCTCCTGCATAGGGCACCAGTTGATCATGGCGTGTCAACCTGCCTAAGATGTTGACGTTGCGAAGGAGCGCCGGGATGACGAATACGGTCGAGAACTATGACGGCAGCATCACTTCGCGACCCCGGCAGCTTGTCTATGCCGAAAGCGTTGAGCAAATCCAATCCATTTTACGCAATCCGCGCGACTTCCCAAGTCCGGTGCGGGCGATGGGCAGCAATCATTCCGTGACGCCCTGTGCTTCATCGGACGGAACGATCATCAAGATGTCGCGAATGAACCGGGTATTGGGGATTGACCGGAAAAATATGACGATTACGGCTCAAGCGGGCCTTCAACTTATTGACGCCTCGAATGCTCTGCGCTCAGAGGGTCTGCAATTGATTACCAACGTCGAGATCGGCAATGCGACGCTCGGTTCCGCGGCATGTTGCCACATCAAAGATGGTCTGGACTGTGGCCAAATGTGCTCGTCTGTGACGAGCATCAAATGGGTGACCCCTGCCGGCGATCTCGCGGAGGCTTCTGAGGCGCACAGCCCGGACCTGCTTTATCTCGTTCGTTCAAGCCATGGCCTGTGCGGAGTTATTTACGAGGTGACATTCAGGGTAAAGCCGCTCCAGCACATTCAATTCACCTACCTTCCGCGACCCGTAGCGCAGCTCACCCAAAAGGAAGTGGATGACATTGTCGCGGATTCGGAAGGCTTGATGTGTTTCACCGTCGGCGACACGGCGGTCTTTCAGGTCAGAAGGCGCGCGCCGAAACCAAGCCGCTTTGGACTTGCAAATTTCCGGCGCCGAATGTGGACTCAAACGGCTCCGCATGTTGGACGCATGATCGATCTGTATGCTCCGAGGCGGCTCAAGAGTTTAAGTCGTTATCTGTATTTCGCCAGCTTCCGAATCTCCTATGCTGCCCTGCATATGGCAGGCGGCTTTACCCTGGACAACCCGGATAAGATCGTGGACTACAGCCGCACTCCGCCGTCCGCCAGATTCAGCTTCAGCTTCTGGGCGTTTCCGGCCGGCCAATGGCTTGACACATTTCACGAGTATCGCAAATTTGCTGACGAGCATTTCAAGAAGTATGGATTCCGCTGCAACTGCCCCCTCGTCTCCTACCATATTCCCAAGGATACCAGCTCTATTCTGTCGTACACTCGCGACGGGGACGTCCTGACAATCGACCCCATCCACGCCTTCAGCGACCTGCCGGCGTGGCAGCGGTACCTCCGCGAGTACAACGAGTTCTCTTACCAGAGGAAGGGCATTCCGCTGCTGAACCAGACTCCGTTCGTGGAGAAGAAATACTTTCTCGCGGTTCACGGTGAGCGATGGCGTGAGTTTTGCGACTGGGTAAGAACGGTGGACCCGGAGCGTCGGATGATGAATGGTTTCTTCGCCGAGCTTCTGGCGTAAGGTTTGATTAGAGGAGCATCGAGGCGCACGCGGAGAGGCCTCGTCCTGCCGGCAGGGATCAGCTAATTGCTCGTGTAACCCAAGATGCGGGCGTGCACTTCGATCGCGTCTTTGCCAGGGGCGGATTCGCGAAATTACCAGCACAATCGCTACGATGATGGTCGACTTCACAGTCAACGGCGTTTCTTGCTCGGTAGCGGCCGATAACGACACGCTGCTCGTTGAAGTCCTGCGCGATTCGCTCGATCTGACCGGAACCAAACTGGTTTGCGGCGAGGGTGTGTGCGGCGCCTGTACGGTGCTGCTGGACGGCGAGCCGGTGGTGAGCTGTTTGCTACCGGCGCGCGCAGTTGCCGGGCGTTCCGTCGTCACCATCGAAGCCATTGCGCAGGATGGCCTTCATCCGGTGCAAAAGGCATTTATTTCAGAAGATGCCCTGCAGTGCGGGTTCTGCACGCCTGGATTTGTGGTCCACGCCGTGGCGTTCCACGACGCCTGGCGCCACAACCACGGCGATAGCATCCCGAGCCGCGAAGAGATTGCCGCGTCTCTTTGTGGTCACTTGTGTCGATGTGGCGCGTATCCCGGCATCTACCGCGCAGTGGCGGCTGCGTGCGCCGGCAAATACGACGGCGCAGCCTCTCATGCCGTGCGGGTCGAGGCGCGCGCAAAAGTAACGGGCGCAGCAAAGTATACCGTTGACATTCGATACGAGGACCAGCTCGAAGGCGTGATCTTGCGTTCGCCGCATGCTCACGCCCGCATTGTCGATATTGATCTCGATAAGGCTCGCGCGCTGCCTGGTGTCAGTGCTGCTGTACTGCTGCTCAATCGCGACCGCATGGTGCGCTATGTTGGCCAGGAAATTGCCGCAGTGGCCGCCTGTGACACTCGCACCGCCCAGGCCGCGTTGCGCGAGATTGACGTGCGTTACCAGCTGCTTCCCGCGGCGGTTGGCGCCGACGCGGCGCGAAAGCGCAATGCTCCTGTGGTGTTTCCGGGGCTGCGTAAGGACGCGCCCAACGCCAACGAAGGGCCGCGTGCGCCATGCTGGTGGAGGGGAAACTTGCGGGGTCCGACTACCGCCTTCTCAGTCAGACGACGACGCGCGCAGCGCATGATAAGCGCCGCACGCAACGCGAGCGATTCGCTGCTGATCGAGGGAATCTGGCGCACGCAAGCACAGTGCCACACATCGTTCGAGCCGCACTCCGCCGTGGCTCGCTTCGATGAGGACGGGCTGACGCTGCATGTATCGACACAGGCGGTCCACAGGGTGGCGGCGGCAGTCGCGAAGCGTTTTGCGCTTTCGCCCAGCGGGGTGCAGGTTATCGCCGAGCACGTTGGCGGCGCCTTTGGAGCGAAGCAATCGCTTTCGGGGGAAGCAATCGCCGCCATCATGTTGGCGCGCGCCGCGCACAGACCGGTACGGGTGGTGTACTCGCGCGAAGAGGAGTTGAGCGTCGGCGGCTATCGGCCTGGAGTCGAGCTGAAAGTCGCCCTGCTGCCCTCCCACACCGGCGAGCTCGCCGCCCTTTCCGTAATCGCGAGTTCGGACGCGGGTATTGGAATCAATTCGGCGGTCGCCGGCCTTGGCAGCGTGATATATACCGCACAAGCCAAGGAGCTCGTCGACTACGACGTCGTCAGCAATATGCCGTCTGGTTCGCCGTTCCGCGGCCCCGGCGGCCCGGCTCTCTGTTTTGCACTCGAACAGGCCATCGATGCAGTTGCCGAGCGACTTGTGATCGATCCGATCGCGCTGCGCCGGCGCTGGGATTCCGACCAAAATCGGCAACGGCTGTACGCCTGGGCGGCTGCATTGGAGCTGTGGCGCACTCGAAATCCCGGCCCAATAAAGTCCGGACGTTACAGACGCGGTGTTGGCGTCGCGGCAGCAAACTGGTTCTACTGGTGGCAGCCAGGTTGCGGGGTCCTGTTGTCAGTGAAAGGCGGACGCCTGGCCGTGGAAATGGGCACGCAGGATGTTGGTACGGGTGTCCGAAGCGTCCTCACTGCAACCGTGGCCAAAGCCTTGGGCCTCCATCTTGACGAAGTAGAAGTCTCGATCGGCAGATCAGGGATGGACTGCGGACCGAGTGCGACCGGTAGCCGGTCCACCGCCACCGTAGTTCCGGCCGCGCTCAGCGCCGTCGAGCAGCTCAAGGCCAAGCTGCAATCAACAGTCGCCTCCGAGCGTAGTGATGACCAGCCCGATTGGCGTGCGGTTCTAAAGCGCGCACCCGACATGACGGTCCACGCCACCCGCCCTGAAGACAGCACGACCATCTTTGCGGCTGTACGCTCACCATTTGCTTCGAGTTTTACCGGGCGCTGTTACGAATGGTTGGTACGCTTTATCTCAGGCGTGCGCACCGGGCGCGGCGCGACGGGAGCCGTGCACGTTGCGGAGGTCGAAGTGGATACTCTTTTGGGACACGTCCGCGTCACTCGCGTGCATGGCGGCATCGCGGCCGGAAGGACGCAAGTGCCTGAGCTCGCGCGCAGCCAAGTGGCTGGTTCGATCATACAGGGTATCGGCTATGCGCTGTATGAGGGCAGAGAAGTCGACCCGGTATTGGGCAATGTGCTCACGTCCGGACTCGAGGATTACCGTCTTCCCGGTATGGGCGATGTCCCGGAGATCGCGATCCACTTTGATGAGGACGGCTTCGCGCATGTTCCGGGTGGTGGTGTCGGGCTCGGCGAGGTGTCCACACTGCCGGTCGCGGCCGCCATTGCGAATGCGGTCTACAATGCGACCGGTGTGCGCTCCTATCAGCTCCCAATCCGTCCGGATCATCTGCTGGCGGGACTGCACGGGCGGGGACTCGCATGAGCGAACTCGCCCGCCACCCCGAACTGCGCGCTGGCGGCACGGATCTCTCGCAGCGCCGGCGCAGCGGCGTGTCGCAAGGCGAGGTCGCAGATATCCGCTCAATGCCCGAGCTGGCCGCCGCAACATCCATGGCGGATGGCGGCGTGCGGATCGGAAGCCTGGTCACCATCGCAGCCATCGTAGCCCATCCGGTCTTGCGCGCGTCATATCCCGGCCTCACCGCTGCGGCCGGAGCGCTTGCAACGCCGCAAATCCGCACAATCGCAACTCTCGGCGGCAACCTCGCACAGCGTTCACGCTGCTGGTACTTCCGCAATTCGGCTTTCATGTGCTTCAAAAAGGGTGGCAAAACCTGTCCCGCACGGCTTGGCAACCACCTCTATGCCGTCGCCTTTGACGTAGGCCCTTGCATTGCGCCGCATCCGTCAACCTTGGGCATGGCCTGTTTGGCATATGAAGCGACCATCACGACAAACATCCGTGAACATCTGCCGATTGCGCAGTTCTTTGGCGACGGCCGGGATGGCCGCGCAGACCATATGCTCGCGCCGGGTGAAACTATTTTGTTCATCTCATTGCCGCCGTCGCGCGCGCGCGAGCGCTCCGCATACCGGCGCGTCACCGCCCGCGCCTATGCGGAATGGCCCCTGATCGAGGCGATGGCGCTGGTCGTGCTGGTTTCTGGCCGTGTCAGTGCTGCGCGGCTGGCCAGCAATGGTATTGCCCCTGTGCCGCTTCGGCTACAAAAAGCGGAGAACGCGTTGATTGATACTCAACTCGATCCATCGAGCATTGCTGTGGCCGCCTCCCTCGCGCGTGCCACCGCTGATTTTCCGTGCATCAACACCTACAAGCTCGATCTCCTGGAACGATTGATAATCGATCTGCTTGAAAACGTTGCGGTGCGTAATCCCGGTTTCGGCTGAAAGCGCGAATACTGTGGCTTGCCATGTGATTGGAGTGCCGCAAGGAAGCCCCGCCATGACAAATGATGCCGTTTCTTACGGGTCGTGGAGTTCTCCCATCACCGCCGATGTCGTTACCGCGGATGTCTTTGCGCTCTCGGAGCCGCGCATTGACGGCGATGATATCTACTGGATCGAAGGGCGCCCCCCCAATGGACGAGGCGTCATCGTGCGTTGGACGAACGGTACGCAGAGCGACGTGACGCCCGACCCATTCGACGCGCGCTCGGATGTGCACTGCTACGGCGGCGGCGCCTACATCGTGCGTGATCGCGTCGTATATTTTGTCCACTACAGGGACAACCAGATCTACAAACAGACGCCTAATCGAATTGCCGGGTTGCAGCTTGATTGGAACGCGCCCGTCAAGCTCACAGCTTTGCCGGCATCTCTGTTTGCTGATCTGTGCGTGGATTCCGCTCGCAGGCGGCTGATTGCCATTCGTGAGGAGCGGCCGAACGGCAGCGCGACGAACGCGATCAACACCCTGGTCGCGATTGATACCGACACGGGCGCGGAGACTACGCTCGATGCGGGCTGGGACTTCTATTCCTCGCCGGCTCTCAGTCCGGATGGCTCAAAGCTGGCTTGGCTGAGCTGGCGGCATCCCAACATGCCGTGGACATCCACGTACCTCCACATCGCGGAGTTCGATCAGGCCGGCGCCCTCAAGAACAAGCAGACGGTCGCGGGCAGCGATACTGAATCGATATTCCAGCCGCAGTGGTCTCCCGATGGCACGCTTTATTTCGTTTCCGACCGCACCACCCAATTCTGGAACCTCTACCGCTGGACCGGTTCAAGCGTGCAATCGGTGCTGTCGCGCCGGGCTGAATTCGGAATTCCGCAGTGGCAATTCGGGCACTCGACTTATGCCTTCGCCTCGGCGAGCACGATCATCTATTCCTGTAACGAGAATGGAGAATGGAGGCTGGGTCGGCTGGACCTGGGCACTGGAGCGGCTGCCGATTATCAGAAGGAATTCTCGGTCCTGTTTGGCGTGCGTGCAACGGCAAACACAATCGTGGTGGGCTGCTCCGCTCACAAGCAGCCGGCGGCCATTGCCACCGTCGATATCAATAGCGGGACGCCGTCGCCGATTAAATATTCCGTTGCTCCCGCGGTATTCGGGAAATTTCAGGAGCACCAGTTCTCGGAGCCCAAAAGCATTCAATTCAAGACGGGCAAGGACGAGATCGCCTATGCCTTCTTCTATCCGCCCAGGAATGACGATTGGAAGCCGCACACTGGCGAAAAACCGCCGTTGCTGGTGATAAGCCATGGCGGGCCCACATCCGCGACCAACTCGGGTCTCAGTCTCGCAGTGCAATTTTGGACCAGCCGGGGCTTTGCGGTCGTGGACGTCAATTATCGCGGAAGCAGCGGATACGGCAGGAGCTATCGCGAAAAGCTCAATGGACAATGGGGTGTCTATGATGTCGACGACTGTGTTGCGGCGGCGAAACATCTTGCAGCGAGCGGCGATGTTGACGGCAGCAAGCTCGCGATTACCGGCGGCAGCGCGGGCGGATATACCACCTTGTGTGCGCTGACCTTTCGCAATGAGTTCAAGGCGGGTGCGAGTTATTACGGGATCAGCGATCTCAGCGCGCTTGCGCAAGGCACGCACAAATTCGAGAGCCGTTACATGGACTCGCTGATCGGGCCTCCGGGCAGCCCGCTCTATTTCCAACGCTCGCCGATCAACTTCGTGGATAAGCTCTCCGCGCCGATCATATTCCTGCATGGCGAGAAAGATCCGGTCGTGCCGCCGGATCAAGCGTTCAAAATGTATTCTTCGCTGCTTGGCAGAAAGATCCCGACCTGCCTGTTGATCTTCGAAAGGGAAAGGCACGGTTTCAGGGAAGCGGCGCACAAGCGCCGCGCGCTTGAATCCGAGCTCCTGTTCTACGGCATGAACCTGTTGCGCAAGCCACAGTACTCGTGAGGCCGTTAGGGACCGATGTAGTAGTCGCTCGGCAACCAGGCGGGCCAGGTGAGCTTGAAATGATCCTGCCGGACGTGCTCGGCTGACGTGAGCGCGCCCTCGACCCAACACCGCTGATTGGCATAGGCCTCCCGGCAAATGTAGAAACAAGTGAAGCTTCAGTTTGCACGCGTAGCTGATACTGCTCGGATGGCGACCGCGGCTGCGACGCCCGCGCACGCAATGACGAAGAACAGCGCGGGCGCGCTCGACCATCCGAAGCTCTCGACGCTGAGCCCCAGCGCCGGTGGACCGAGGACGTGACCCAAATGGCTGGCTTGCACCACCATTCCCACAGTCAACGCGAGCATGGCTGGTTTCGGAGCAAACCTCGGTGCGGCTGCATAGATCGACGCCGCCAACACGCCGGTGACGCCGAGGCTTGCCGTGGCGAGTGCGGCAACCGCGGCAGCGGGCATGGATTGATGGAAGATTCCGAAGCTGGCTGCGCCCATACAGCCAAAGCCGGCGCTGATCACGGCCCAAAGCGCAATGCCCTTGCGTAACAAGAATCCGGCCGCTGCCGCCCCTAGCCCGTTCGCGACGATGGTGCCGGCGCTGATGGTACCTGCTTGCGAGATGGAGAGGCCGAGCCGCTCGACGAGCAGGGTCGGCAACAAGCCCGTGAGGGCATGGTATTGAACGGAATAGAGGCCAAAGGCGAGCGCAAGCAGAACCGGGCCCGGCAAGCGTATGATATGGCGCAGCTGGGCGAATGCGCGCCCGCCCATGATCTGTGATCTGCCGGCAACGGGAGCTGTCCACCAGATGACGCAGGCGTAGCCAAGCGCAGTGACGCCCGTGATGAGCCAAAGGCTCTGCCAGCCGAATGCAAGCAGCGGCGGCCCGGCCAGCATCACGATCACCGAGCCGGTCGCGAAATAGACCGTCCAGAAACCGAATACGAGCTGCTGATCCTTGTCTGCTGTGATCGTGCCAAGCAGGGTCGGCGTAGCGATGGCCACCATGAGGAAGCCCGCGCCTTCGAACACGCGGGAGAGAAGGAGAATTGTTCCGCTTTCTGCAAACGCGCCCGCGCATGAGGCTGCGCCGGTTACGAGCAGGCCAATGACGAGCGAACGCCGCGCCCCAAGCGCATTGATAACGAGGCCCGCCGGCAGCCCGGCGATTCCACCAACCACCGCGTAGATGCCAACCACCCAGGAAGCGAATGCAAGACTGAGCCCCAAATCCTGGCGTAAAAGCGGGATTGCGATCGGTGCCTTTCCGATCTGAAATGCGGCGACCACGCCCGCAAGGATCAGCGTCCAGACCAGGCGCCATTGCGTCGTGGGGCCGTCGTGTTGACGGTCGCCGCCCTTCGAGTATGTACGCTGCATGCAGGGTTCCCGACTGATACGATCCATCATCGCAGGGAGACAATCATGCGCATGACTGCGGTGTTTGCGGCGGGAGGGCTTATGTGCGCCTGCACTTTGTCGCAGCCTCCACCGATCGCGCCGCCGGAGCCGATCATTTGCATGGCTGGTCCTGACTGCGACGCAAAATGGTCGCGGGCGGCGTCCTGGCTCGCGGCAAATTCAGCTCTGAAAATTCAGACCAGGACCGACAGCATCATTCAAACAACAGCGCCGGTGCAAGCCGAGGCAACGCCTGCCTTTACGGTTACAAAGGTTGCTCGCGGCGAGGGCCGGTATGAAATCACGTTTAATGCTGCTTGCGGGACCGGGGCGCGCTGCCTTCCGCCAATCACCGAAGCGCGGGCGCGGTTCACTCAGGCCGTGCTCGGTCAAGAAGGATCTCACGTTAGTTCCCAGTAGGCGTTTACCACTTGCCCGACAGACAAACCATACCACTCTCTCTAGTTTGCTGCGGCGGTCGGCCAGTTGGTCGTGGCCGAGTGAAGGCGAAGGAAACGGTCATGCGAGCGAAATGGGGTCTGTCGACCGGTGTCGCTTTAATATCATTAACGCTGGTAGGTACCGGACAAGCCTGGAGCCAGATGGTTTCGCTCACGGTGTGCAACGACTCGAGCGTCCTTGCCACTGTCGTAATTGTCGGAGGCCCTTCGCCCAGCGACAATCGCCTATTCATGTGGGGATATAACGCGAATTCAGGAGATTGCGTAAGGTCCGCAAACGTGGCGCCGGGAGCGTTCTACGTTTACGCACACGGCCCGTATAATGTGGAGTGGCCCGGCACGGACCAAAGGTTTTGCGTGGATGAACCAGGGCCCATTAACAGGCTTGTCTCACAGCGTCCGAGTTGCGCCATCAATCTCTCGAAATGGTTTAAGCAATTTCAGGCGGCTGCGGGGCAATACCTCTGGCGTTTGCCGCCACCAACGCGGGCGCCGTCACCATGAGGCAACTCGTTCGTCCCCCCCTTCGCCGAAACCAATGTCTTGCCCCACTGAGCGGGACACCATCGGAAGCCCCCGGAGGGAATTCTAGGGGCGCAAGTTTGCTGAATAAGCCGGAGTAGCGATCCGGCGAGAATAGATTTTGTCGGCCCGATCACGCCTTGGCGGGCACCGGGCGCAACAGGAACGCTGGCAGGTGTCCGTTATCCGCCTGTGCCGCCGGCTTGGAGACGCGCCGGGAACGGTTCTCATCGTTTCGTCGTGATGCAGGTTGGTCGCGGCGGGGCGCCGATTCGCGCGAGTGGCGGCGCTGGCCGTTGTGGCGGTTGCGATGGGAGGAGGGGGCCTGCTCACCCTGGGATGGCGGACGGGGAGGCTGGCCCATCCATGGGATACTCTGGCCAATGAGCTTTTCGATGGCGGCGACGTTCTTCTGCTCGGCCGGGGCGACGACGGTGATGGCGGTGCCCGGCCTCCCCGCGCGACCGGTACGCCCGATGCGGTGGACGTAATCATCGGGGTGATGAGGCACGTCGAAATTGAAGATGTGGCTTACGGCTGGAATATCGAGCCCGCGCGCGGCCACATCGGATGCAACCAGCAAAGTCACTTCGTTTTTGCGGAATTGGTCGAGGGCCGCCGTTCGCGAGGGCTGATCCATATCCCCATGCAGCGCGATGGCGGAGAAGCCGTGGCGGACCAATGATCGCTGGAGCGACGCGACCTCGCGCTTGCGATTGCAGAAAATGATGGCGTTGGTCAGCCCCTCGGCGGATCGGATCAGCGAGCGCAGCGTATCGCGTTTTTCGTGCGGCTCGCGACCGGTCTTGGCCAGGAGCTGAGTCGTGGTCGCAACCGTGGTCGCCGGCGGTGAAACCTCCACCCTGACGGGATTATGCAGGAATTGCTCGGTAATGCGCCTGATCTCCGGCGGCATGGTAGCCGTAAAAAACAACGTCTGCCTGGTGAACGGGACGAGCTTGCAGATGCGTTCAATATCGGGAATGAAGCCCATATCGAGCATGCGATCGGCCTCATCGATCACGAGCAGCTCGACTCCGCTCATCAGCAGCCGCCCGCGCTCGAAATGGTCAAGCAGGCGGCCCGGAGTGGCGATCAACACGTCGACGCCGCGCGTGAGCTTGGTGTCCTGATCGTCAAACGAGACGCCGCCAATGACGAGCGCAACCGTGAGCTTCTGGCCGGCACCATATTTTTCGAAAGCTTCCTGCACCTGAGCGGCGAGCTCGCGGGTGGGCTCGAGAATCAACGTGCGTGGCATTCTGGCGCGCGCGCGGCCGTGCTCGAGCATGGTCAGCATCGGCAATGTGAATGCAGCGGTTTTGCCGGTGCCGGTCTGGGCGATGCCAAGCACATCGCGCCGTGCCAGCACGTGCGGAATGGCTTGCTCTTGGATGGGGGTAGGGGCGGGATAACCGGCCGCTTTGACCGCGGCGAGAACTTTGGCCGATAGGCCGAGTTTGGAAAAGGGCATATAACCTCAAATCGAGACCGGTCCAGAGCCTAACCGCGCCCAACAACAAGCTGATGACGGACATACGCGGGGGATAGACGGTCGAATGTCACGGTCGAACCGTTTGCGCGGAACATAGTGCTCCAAAGCCGAAAGTCAATCCTGCTGCACTGCAATAAGTTGAATTCCTGCCTGATTTTTTTGCCCCAACCAGGCTACAGGAAGCCATGGCGTCAGTCCTCGATCTCATCGGCTCGACCCCCCTCATTGAGGTGAGCCGGATCGACACTGGCCCGTGCCGGCTGTTTCTCAAGCTCGAAAGTGCCAATCCGTCCGGTTCGATCAAGGATCGCCCCGCGCGCACCATGATCGAAACCGCAGAGGCAGAGGGAAGCTTGCGGCCCGGCGGCACGATTGTGGAGGCGACCGCTGGAAATACCGGGCTTGGTCTTGCGTTGGTTGGCGCACGCAAAGGCTACCGCACGCTGCTCGTCGTGCCGGACAAGATGGCGCGCGAGAAGGTGTTGCACGCCAAGGCGATGGGCGCCGAAGTGGTCATCACGCGCTCGGATGTCGGCAAGGGGAACCCGGACTATTATCAGGACCTTGCCGCAGCGATCACCCGGCGCACGCCGAATGCATTTTTCGTGAACCAGTTCGCGAACCCTGCCAATCCGCGCGCCCATGAACTGACCACCGGTCCGGAAATCCTTCGCCAGATGGACGGCGATGTGGATGCGATCGTGGTCGGCGTTGGCTCCGGCGGGACGCTTACCGGAGTAGGGCGCTGCATGCGAGAGGCTTCCGCAAAGACCGAAATGATTCTCGCCGATCCGGAAGGATCGGTGCTGGCGCCATTGGTGCAGACGGGCAGGATGCCGCCGGTTGGGAGCTGGGCGGTGGAGGGCATCGGCGAAGATTTCGTACCCGCCAACGCGGATCTTGATCTGGTGCGCCACGCCTACAGCATTGCGGATTCCGACAGCTTTGCAAACGCGCGCGAGCTCCTGCTGCAAGAGGGCGTGCTCGCCGGTTCCTCGAGCGGCACTTTGCTCGCGGCGTCGCTGCGTTACTGCCGTGCCCAGAACGAGCCGAAGCGGGTCGTGACGTTTGTCTGCGATTCCGGTGCCAAATATCTGTCCAAGGTCTTCAATCCCACATTCCTCGCGCAGGAGGGCTTCACCCATCCGCATCGGCACGGAACCGTGCGTGACGTGGTGGTGAGTAGCTATCCCGAGGGCTCCGCCATTGTGGTGCGCCCGCAGGACAACCTGCGCGCCGTGTTCGCGCGCATGCGCTCGGCCGATGTCTCTCAACTGCCGGTCCTCGATGCAAGCGGACATGTGGTGGGACTGATCGACGAGAGCGATGTGCTTGCCGCGCTGCTGACCGAGCCCGACACGAACAAGGCGTTTGCGCGCCCGGTCAGAGACGTCATGGTCACGCGGCTGGAGACGATCTCCGCCGACGCGCCCATCGCCGATCTCATTCCGCTCTTTCGCAAGGACTATGTCGGCATCGTCATGGACGGCGATCAGTTTCTCGGACTTGCGACGCGTCTTGATCTCATCAACTATTTCCGGATTGCGCGCTCATGACGCAGAAGAACCAGCTTGAATTTGCGACCCGATGCGTGCACGCGGGACAAGAACCCGATCCCACCACCGGCGCTGTCATGATGCCGATCTACACCACTTCTACCTATGTCCAGCAGTCGCCCGGCGTACACAAGGGCTACGATTACGCTCGCACGAAGAATCCCACCCGTATGGCCTTTGAGCGCTGCATCGCCGACCTTGAAGGCGGCATGCATCACCTTGTCCTTCGACTCCGGCGACATCTGGGACTGCATCTCCGGCGGGGCATCCTTGAAGTGCATGATCACGTCGACCTTGGCGCCGATCGCACTCTTGTAGAACTCGATCGCCTCTTTGGCGCGACCTTCGAAGGACAAATAGGGTTGGATGTTCATGATCGTTTCCTTTCCTCAGTCGTTGATTGCAGCGTAAGCAGTCGTCCAGAAATCGCTGAACACCTTGGGCGGTGTGGGCGAATCCATCATGCGCTGGGTCAGCAGGATG
>Ga0209331_1000064_pt1 | contig 32553 bp, 30 predicted proteins | sample JacPinW_OM3H0_M3_FD_187971 | JGI IMG/M metagenome (GOLD analysis project Ga0209331, IMG submission 187971) | Forest soil microbial communities from Algoma, Ontario, Canada - Jack Pine, Ontario site 1_JW_OM3H0_M3 (SPAdes) (version 2) | ecosystem: Environmental > Terrestrial > Soil > Boreal...
CAGCTTGCGGTGGCTTGAGATCAGCACCTGATTGCCGACCTCGAAGGACCTTCCTTCATCTCTCGTACAGTTGCGCAACGCCGTGTGGACCGGCGATACTCGTGACACAAGACCCATCTGCGACATTGGCTGTGCATTGCGGCAATGGTCTTGATGCCGGTTTCAGCCCCTATCAAGGTACCCGTTTGAGCCCGTACAATGCTGTGTCTCCTGAGCTTGGGAGCGGATATGCGTCGGCGCGAGTTCATCACGCTTCTCGGCGGTGCGGCTGCGGCATGGCCGCTCGCGGTGCGCGCGCAGCAATCGGCGATGCCGGTGCTCGGGTTTCTCCACAGCGCGTCGCCCGAACCGGCTGCGAAAAACGTGGCCGCGTTCCGCCGGGGCTTGAGCGATATGGGCTATGTCGAGGCCCGCGACGTGACGATCGAATTTCGTTGGGCAGAGGGGCACTACGATCGACTGCCGGCGTTGACTGCCGATCTGGTTCGCGATCAGGTGGCCGTGATCGTCACAGGTGGCGGCGTGCCCGCGGCACTAGCGGCAAAGGCGGCGACAGCAACAATCCCCATTGTCTTCACGATCGGCCTTGACCCGGTTCAGCTTGGCCTCGTCGGGAGCCTCAACAGGCCGGGGCACAATGCCACGGGCGTGAGCTACTTAGCCGTCGAGCTTGCAGCAAAGCGACTAGAGCTGCTGCGGGAGCTGGCTCCCAAGGCCACGATCATCGCTATGCTTGTGAACCCAAACAATCCGAATGCAACTACCAATACGAGAGAGGGCCGGACAGCGGCCGAAACAGTCGCGCAACAACTTGTCGTGCTGAATGCCAGCACCGAGCGCGAAATCGACACGGCTTTTGCAACCGTTGTCCAGCAACAGATCGGTGCACTCCTTGTCGGCTCCGATCCGTTTTTCGTCAGCCGACGTGACCAACTGGCCGCACTGGCCGCGCGCCACGCAGTCCCTGCGATTTACGAATTGCGCGAGTTCGCCGAAGCTGGCGGCCTTTTCAGCTACGGAACCGACCTTGCGGATGTATATCGTCAAGCCGGCATATACGCAGGCAAAATCCTAAAGGGAGCCAAGCCAGCTGACCTCCCAGTCGTGCAGCCAACGAAATTTGAGTTGGTTATCAATCTCAAGACCGCCAAGGCGCTCGGCCTCACGGTGCCACTCATCATGCAGATGACTGCCAACGAGGTTATCGAATAGCTTCTTGGTTTGCTGCGGTGCATGAGCATGAATTGAAGGAGTCGGATACCCGCTGACTGATCCGTACCAATTCGATATCCTGCAAATCCGGTTCAGGCTGCGCGAGACCGAATGCGGTTCGATCAATTGAAAAGGCGCGAATTAGTCACGCTGGTGCTCGGCGGTGCGGCCGCGTGGCCGCTCGCCGCCCGCGCGCAGCAGCCGGAGATGCCGGTAATCGGCTTCCTCAACAGCCGGCCACCCGGCGAGAACGCAACCCTCTTGGCCCCTTTCCATCGGGGCCTGAAAGAAGCAGGCTATGTCGAGGGCCAGAACCTCACGATCGAATACCGCTGGGCGGACGATAAATACGACCGACTTCCGCTGTTGGCGGCCGACCTCATTGGCCATCGAGTAGCCGTGATGGTTGCGAATGGGCCTGCAGTACGGCCAGCAAAGGCAGCAACCTCGATAATTCCGATTGTCTTCGTGGCAGGGTTCGACCCGCTCGCGTTTGGACTTGTCGCCAGCCTGAGCCGCCCGGGCGGCAACCTCACGGGCGTGAGCGTCATGGACGTGGAGATCGGGGCGAAACGGCTGGAGCTGCTGCATGAACTGATCCCCACGGCGACCATCGTGGCCCTGCTCGTTAACCCGACAACTCCTGCTGCCGAAACCGTAACGAGAGACGCGCAGGCAGCGGCCCGCTCCCTCGGGCTGCAGCTCCATGTCCTGCATGCGAGCAGCGACCGCGATTTCGATACAGTCTTTGCAACCGTGGCCCAACTGCGGGCAGGCGCGCTCGTGATCGGCGCCGATCCATTCTTCACGAGCCAGAGCAAACAGCTCGCCGAGCTGACGGTCAGGCACGGCGTGCCTACGGTCTACGAGTTCCGCGAGTTTGCGGCGGCCGGCGGCCTGATAAGTTACGGAAGCAGCATTGCCGACGCGTACCGTCTGGCCGGCGTCTATACCGGCCGGATCCTCAAGGGCGAGAAGCCTGCCGACCTGCCGGTGCAGCAGGCGACGAAAGTCGAACTGATCCTCAATCTCAAGACCGCCAGGGTGCTCGGCATTACGGTCCCGCTCACGCTGCTTGGGCGCGCAGACGAGGTGATTGAATGAAGGGCCTCATGCGACGACGCGATGATCGCCTTACGATTCAGGCCGCGCGACCGCCGGCCGCGCCAAAAAATCACCTAGTTCTGGTTCCTGCCAGGCCCGAGTTCTCACACAATCGAGCCCCAATTCGTTAGGATGCTGGGAAATAGTTGGTGTAAGGAAATGATGGGGGTGGGGATGATGGATTTCAGCGGTGGAGCGGGGAAGAGACGGAGCAAGGGCACACGATTGCGCTGTTTCGTGCAGCACCGAGCGAGGTTTTGGCTGAGCGGGAAGCTGCGTGGGCGGCGGAGTTGACGCCGAACATGGTGGTTCTTGGCGACCCGCTGCCTGGGCGTTCGGCGCTGGACGCGAGGCATGGCACGTCTCCGCGCTAACTTTATCATCATGCGCGCGGTTAAAGGCATATACGTCAGCGACCTCGCGGAGAAGGTTGGCATCTCGCGCAACAAGCTCGCGGGCTTGTTTGGTGCCACTGGTCGTTGGGAAGCGAACACGCCGGGATGGCCCTCGAACGTCAGAATGGCCAACGCCGAGTGGGACGCTGATAAGAGGGAAAGGCGATATTGGCTCCATCCGCTTGTTCGCGAGGTGTTAGCGGCTGGACGAGTCAAGCTCTGATGCCCGGTTGCGAGGTCGGTCTTCGGAAAAAGCCCGGCAGTGATGCCGGGCTTTTTGCTGCGTGACCTTGCAAGATGGGTTAGGCAAGCATCTTTGCGGGCTAACGCGACCTCTGGCAACGGCCGCATGCCCTTCAATCGCGCACCGACAGCGCTGCGCGCTTTTGCAAGATCATAGGCGGATTGCAGATTGAGCCAATATTCCGGGGACTGACCGAGCGCCTTACCGAACAGTAACGCCAATTCCGCCGTTACCGGCCGCGATCCGCCGATCACGTGTGAGACCCGCATCGGCGATACGTCAATGGCCCGCGCGAACGCAGCCTGAGAGACGCCGAGCTCGGCAAGAATTTCGGCAAGAAACTCTCCGGGATGAATGGCAGCCAGTCCGCTCGTCCTCACCATCTTCAGTCCTCAGTGGTAGTCTACGATTTTTTCATCAAGAGGCTCGGCACGAGCTTCACGCGGCGGGCCGACCCACCTTACTCGGCAAGTCCCATCACAAAAGCCAAGGCGCCGTTGAGGCGTGCGAGCTCTTCCGCACGAAGGCTGCCAATCCGGCGTCCAATCCGCTCGCGCCGGATCGTCACCGGCTTGTCGGCCATCACTTGCGATCGGACCTGCAATCCGTTTTCAGCGCTAGGCTCGATCGTGACGCGAAAATCGGGAGCTTCCGCGAGGTCGGATGTCATCTGACAGACCACAACTGACGCGTGATGCGCGGGAAAGGCATCGCTCTGTACAATGATCGCAGGCCGCGGCTTGCCATAGTCCCCTCTCACCGCGACCGTTACGATGTCACCGCGTCTCATCGGAATCCAACTCGGAGACCGCCTCAATCCATTTCAGCGCATCCAGTTCATCATGCCGGTTCAAAGCTGCGACTTGCCGGGCCACGCGTCGCCGTACCAGTTTTGAGCTTGCGTCCGGCACGACGAGCCGCAACTCGCGCATGCTCCGCCGGCGTCGTCGCTCACGCATTGCCTTCATTCGCTCCGCTGGTGACGCCATCACTCTTCTCCACCGCCCAATAGCTTGTCGAAGCGTAACGCGTTACGAGCTGTTTTGGAAGTCCAATGACCTGCGGCTAGAGTCGGAAAGACCGCGCACCTTATTGGCCATGTCGCGCCGCCGGCGCCAGTTGAACCTGGAAACGGGCCATGGTGGACGGCTGGTTGCTCAAACGGCAAGGCCAAGCGCGGCTGGCCCCGGTCAACAGCGAGAGACTGATCGCACCCAGGGCAGCCGGGCTTTCTTTCCGCATCCTCGCCGATTGCTTTAGCGTCGGAGAATGATATCTACCTATAGATAGATACCCAGGACATGAACAAAAACCAGACCGCAACGCTGTTCAAGCACGGACGCAGTCAGGCCGTGCGTCTGCCCAAGGAATTCCGCATGCCAGGAAACGAGGTGCGCGTGCGCCGTGTCGGACGCGGCGTGCTGCTTGAACCGATTGATGAGGTCTTCGATGTGAAGGGCTGGTTCGCCAAGCTTGATGAATATCTCGATGAGCCATTCATGCCGGAAGGACGACAGCAGCCCCCCTGCCGCCAGCGCGCAAAATTTTCGATGTATGATCTGCCTCGATACGAACGCGGTAATCGACGTCCTCAACAATGCGTCGCATGACCTCCTGATAGCAGCACAGGCGAGACGGCGCGGTGCGCTACTGGTCACGGCGAATACTCGCGAATTTGCCCGCGTGCCAGGACTCGATAGCGAAGACTGGGCGAAGCCGGACTGAACCAGCCTCGACCGAACAGGCGAAGGTAATGCGTTTTCGGTTGAAACCTTCTGCAAGATGTCGGACCCATGTTGGTGAGCATCCTCATCCGACACCTGAAGCGGAACCGCGATGAGATTTGCGCGCCGCAAATTCCTGCATGTGGCTCTGGGCGCTGCCCTGCTCCCGGCTCTCGCGGGCGGCGGCTGGGCGGAAGCCTATCCGAACCGGCCGGTAACGATGATCGTTCCGTTCGCTCCCGGCGGAGCGAGCGACGTTGTTGGCCGCATCGTCGCTGACTATTTCTCGCGCGCGCTCGGGCAACAGTTCGTCATCGAGAATGTCGCCGGCGCCGGCGGCACCACCGGCACGATCCGAACCATGCGCGCCAGCCCCGACGGCTACACCATCCAGCTCGGGCAGATGGGCACGCACGCTGCCGCGGTGGCGCTTTATCCGAACCTCGCCTACAGACCGGAGCTTGATTTCGAGCCGATCGGCATGATCGCCGGACTGCCGGTCGTCATCACGGCCAGGAAAGACTTTCCCGCCGACAATCTCAAGGAATTCATCGCCTATGTGAAGGCGAACGCCGGGAAGGTGAACGCCGCGCATGCCGGCGTCGGCTCGATTACACACACCACGTGCCTGCTGCTGCATTCGCTGCTCGGCGTGGACCCCACGTTCGTGCCGTTCAACGGCGCAGCCCCAGCCATGAACGCCTTGCTCGGCGGCCAGGTCGATTACATCTGCAACGCCATTCCCGACGCCGTTTCGCACGTGCAGAGCGGCACGGCGAAGGGTTATGCCATCAGCACAGCCGCGCGCAGTCCGATCCTGCCGAATGTCCCTACATCGAAGGAAGCCGGGTTGCCCGCGTTCGACGCATCGGCCTGGAACGCCCTGTTTGCGCCCAAGGGGACGCCGAGGGCAGTCCTCGACCGGCTCACCGATGTGCTGGACAACGCGCTCGACGACGAAGGCGTGCGCAATCGCCTGCTCGAGCTCGGCTGCGAGGTTCCGGCCAAATCACAGCGCGGCCAACATGCGCTTTTGGCGCTGGTCACCAGCGAGATTGCGCGCTGGACGCCGATCATCCGGGCGGCAAGCATCAAAGCTGAATGATTCGAGCCTGTTGCGTGCGCGCCGCAAAACGCGCCGGTGCAATTCCGGCGAGGTCGGGCGGACTCGCTTGATCCGCCTGGTAACCGACCTGCGCGTAGATGAAGTTCTGTAAAGCGCTGCCGGCCAAGGATCTAAAATTATGTCGCGCGGCGTCTCGGCAATGCGAGCCGGCGTGGAAGGCGTAATATTCGAGAACAGCCAGGCAGATCGGCTCCGGATAAGCAAAAATTGCGCGAGAGCCGCGCTTGAGACGGACATGAGGCTCTTCAAGAGACACGCCGCTGTTCAAGAGGATTGCGCGTATGCGTCGCATCCGCGGCTTCTGCGGGCTCTCGTTCCACTTGGTACTGATGGTTCCGATATGCGCGTTGCGCACGCCGCAGAGCCGCGCCAAGCCGCGTTGCGTGAGGAACGGCGTGCCGTCCGAGAGGACGCCCATTCCGAAACCTCGCATCTCCGTCCGCGGGTAAATCCCGAGATCAAGAACACCTTGCGCAGGATCGATCCCCTTGGACCGGGGTTTCGCAGGTACCTTGATCAATTCCTTCGACATCGGACGGACTCCGCCCCGCCGTTTCTCCGCGCAAAAACTCCCACTTCGACGCAGGACGCGCGAAGCATCGCCGGCCGATGCGGACGCCTCTCAGTGTATCGAAGCCGGCGCGGCCAGGCTGGCATGAAGCCGGCCAATGGCTTCGGCCTGCCTGGCGAACTCGTGCTCGCTCAGGAACGGCCGCTCATTGGCAAGCGAGATCCAGAACTCCCGGATATTGGTCAGATTTGCCCGGTGCACGGGATCGAGAGTAAGCCTCAATGCCCGCTCGCAGTCCGCCGCTTTTTCCCACGGGTCCACGCGCAACATCCTTTTTGAGGTCAAGCGCCCGCGCTGACGTACAGCCAGCAGGTCAGGGAACCGCATCCGCGCTGTCCGCGCAAGAGCGTCCGGCGTCGTAGCAGTTATCATCCCCGCCATCCACAGCGGGCTTCACCGCGACGCGCGGGCGAGCGGATTCCGAAGGAACCGATCGCAACCATGCCGCGCAATTCGGGTCTCCCTTACGCTAGCGCGCGGCGCGCTCTATATGGAGCTTTGATAGCGCAAACGCCCATATGAGTAAGTACCTCAGTTTCGACGCTGTTTCGCTCGTGTTCTCATTTGGCATTGTGCTATGGGGTTCGTCATGACGAGAGAACAGGTCAAAGAGGTTCTCGAGCGTGTGCTGACGTGGCCACCCGAGCGGCAGGAAGATGCCGCTGAGATCCTCATGAGCATCGAGGCCCAGGACAAGAGCGGCTACCGTCTCAGTGATGATCAGCTTGCCGAGCTGCAACGGCGTCGTGCGGAAAAGGATCCAAAGAAGCTCACTCTCTCCGAATTCGATGAGCGACTTCGCCGTTTCGGCGCATGAAGATCATCGTCCGTGAGAAAGCGGACGCCGATCTCGACGCGATCTTTGCGTGGATTGCCAAGGATAATCCTGCTGCCGCTGTTGCCATGATCCGGCGCTTCGAACTTGCCGAGCAGCGACACGCCATTGATCAGGCGCAGCTCGGCCCCAGCCGATGTCAGCGCCGAGTTATTGGGAATCCGCAGTGTTCCGGGGCCAGGGCTACTCAGCGTGCGGCCGCCCCCCTTGCTCGCGAAGAGCGCACCGGGAGCCGCGCGATCTGCGCACCCGCCTGCCGAGCGGCCATGCGGATATCGTAGGCGCTTTGCAAATTGAGCCAGAACTGGGCGATGGTGCCAACCAATGTCCCAGGCGTAACGCCGTGTCCCCGCTGATCGCCCGTTTGCCCTGGATGATTTGCGTAATCCGGTTCGCCGGCACCTTGAGTTGACGCGCAAGCTCGGTCGGAGTCACCGCCGTTTCGGCAAGCTCTTCGGCGAGAATATCTCCGGGATGGATCGGCGGCCTCGGCATGATCAAAAGCTCTTAGTAAAAGCCGCGGTCACGCTGCGAATTCTGGCCGCCGTCGCTTTACGACTTGTCTTGCCGTGAATGCCGAGCCAGCAAAGCATTTAACAGATCCGGGGGATAGCGAAAGCTTGTGCCCTTCAAACGTTCAACCGCCTCATTCAATCTGATAAGGCCGCGAGTTGCTGCAAGGTCGAGAATACCGAGTGTGCCGGTGACCGCGAGCCCCCTACTCCGGGCAAGGGCAACGCCGTCACGGTCATCGATAAGCAAGAGTTCCGCTCCAATCCGTATCGCGAGCAGGATCGCTGCGCGTTCGCCGTCGTCCAGGCGTAACAAGTCCGGGTCACCGCTCTCGTGCTCCTCCGGCACGATCTCGAGCCAAGAAGGCGGTGCTGCGATCCAGCGGCGTACGCTCTCTGGAGCCTCACTGTGTCGCAATTCGTTCTGCACAACTTCCGGAACGAATATTCTTTCAAACAGGGCGGGTAGAATTTCGACTTGCTCGATCCAGACAAGGTAGTTCAGGGGGCTGCTGTCAGCCACGACCAGCCGCATTGGCAATTAGAATCCGAGCCGGCGAAGGTCGCTCCTATCATGATCAAGGTCGTCCTCGGTATAGGCGATGTAGACCTCGTGCGCTTTTAGGAACGCGTCCAGCGCTTGGCGCGTCGCGAACCCAAGTAAGCGGCGTAATTCCGGTTGCGCCAGTCGCCCCAGACGAAACTCCTCGACCGCGAGCGCTTCCAGAATCCGGCGAGGCAAATCGCCAGCGGTTTCGAGCCGGGTCGCCAGATCATCGGGAATGTGAATGGTCACGTCCATTGAGGCATTTTACGGAGGCATGCGCGGACAGTCAAAAAGTGCAGTTTCGCCGAGAAAGGCCAGCCCACGATCTATGCAAGAAATGACCGCGCATACAGAGCGCCGCGGCGAACGAGCATTGCGCTTCTAGATCGACCACGGCGCGCGCGCCGCCTCGGTAAAACCCGGTTTGGCGTATGCGGCGCCGACATCAGCCCGCGACCGGGCGCGCCGGCGGTCGCCGGCGTTTCGCTGCGCCCGCAATGATGGTCAGGCGCGGCGATACTACCACGTATACCGCACGGTTCCCGTGCCGGCGTAGGTCTGAGAATGCGCGGCGAACTCGCCGTCGAACTTGCCGAGCAGCGACACGCCATTGATCAGGCGCAACTCGGCCCCGGCCGATGTCAGCGCGGAGTTCTTCGCCGGCGTTGCGCCTTGCACGATGAAGCTCGCCCCGGGCAGCGCCTGGAATGTGGGCATGACGCTCGGATCGCTGATCCAGTCGTGCCCCCAGGCGAGCTTGCCGCGCAAGGCGAGCACCGAGTTCCAGTTGAACAAAATCTGCTTGTCGAAGCGCGCGCCCAGCTCGCTCCTGGTGTCGGTCGCATTGTGCGCATTGTAGGTGAGCCCGAAGACGCCGCCGCTGTAGTCGGTCTCGCTGTAGGTCGGCGTGTGAAAGTTCTGCGCCTGCACGGCGGCATAGGGCGTCACCGCCGCAACTGTGCCCGCGATGCGATAACCGGCCTCGGCACGCCCACCGACGCTCTCCGCGTTAAAGCTCGCATAGAGACGATCGCCGGCAAAGGCGAAACGGTCGGTGGACATCCAGTGCTGCGTAAAGGCGAGCGCACCGGCGAGATACAACGGCCCCGAACGCGTCGTGGCATAGACCCCCGCCTGGAAGGCATTGCTGCCGCCGCTGCCAAGGTTTTGCGCGAGGCTCCAGCCGGTGCCGCCGCCCGCAAGCGCAAAGCCGATGACCGTGCCGGGCGCCACGCGATAGTCCAGGCCGGCCGCAACGCCGGCCGTGCGCGCAGTCAGGTCATGGCTTCCCACCACGACGGGATCGCCACTCGTTTTGTTGTAGCCACCATAGGCACCGCCCCATACGCTCCAGCGCTCCTCGAACGGGATGGCCTTGGCGACCGGCGAGCGCAGCACCTTGGCGTAGGCAAGCGCGATGTCCTCAGGCAGCGCCTCGCGCTCGGGCGCGAACGGGCTGGCCTGGGCAAAGGCGCCGCCGATGCCGCCGCGGCCATCGACGAACGGATCGAGCATCAGCGAGAGAAACTCGCTGACCAGCTGAAATGCGCCCTGCTGCGCGCCGGTGGCGGCTTCGCCGGAGAGCAGCGTGAGGGCATTGGCCAGATTACCGCCGGTGAGGTTGAGCAGCCCGAAGAACCCGGGCGGCAGCTTGCCTCCGTTGTTAATGAAGCCGTTGATCGCGTTCGCAACGGCCTGCTGGTTCAAATTGAAGATCGCACCGGCATTGACTCCAAGCTGCGGGACGAGATTGAGCAGCACGTCCGTCGGCGTGTAGCTCAGACCGGCGATGAAGTTCGCCGGTACGTTCGCGGTGATGCCGTTGAACGTGGTGCCGTTGAGGCCGGCCGAGTGCAGGATGGTGTAGCTTCCCGGCAGATACATGCCCGGCGCGAGCACCGCCTGTACCGTTCCACCGAGGCTTGCGCTCCCCACGACGCTCGTGCTCGAAGCGCTGCCGGACGTCACCTGGATGAGATAGATCGCCCCGGACTGGAACGCGAGATTGCCGGTGATGGTCAGCGTTCCGGTGGGATTGGTTGGGTTGCCGGGCGCGAGGGTACCGCCGCTGCTGATGATGGTGACGCCGGGCGGATCGACCGTGCCGGTGCCCGACAGCTTGGCGCCCGCATTCACCGTCACGCTCGCCGAATTCGCGATCGTGCCGTCCACTTCCAGCGTGCCGGCATTCACGACCGTATTGCCGGTATAGTTATTGATGCCCGAGAGCACGAATGTGCCGCCGCCGATCTTGATGAGGCTGCCGCTCCCGGAGATCGTGCCGGCGAAGATCGTGCTGGTGGTGTCGTTGCCGGTGGTCAACGTCCCCGAGCCCAGCGTCACGCTGCCGGCACCGGCGAGCGAGCCGATGGTCTGGTCGAAGCTTGCGAGATTGAGCGTTGCGCCGGACGCGACGGTAAACGCGCTGCTCGGCGCAAAGACGTTTGGCGCGCCCGCCTGCAAGATACCGGCATTCACCGCGGTGGGGCCGGTGTAGGTGTTGTTGGCGGTGAGGATGGTCGTGCCGGTGCCGTTCTGCGCAAATCCGCCGATGCCGGAGATCGCTCCGCCAAAGGTGAAGACGTCCGAACGGTTGATGGCAAGAGTGCCGTTGTCCGTCACGTCACCGACAATCGAGCCGCTGGTGCCGCCATTGCCGAGTTGCAAGGTGCCGCCGTTGATCGTGGTGCCGCCGGTATAGGTGTTGTCGGCGGTGAGGATCAGCGTTCCCGGCCCGGATTTGCTCAAGGCGCCGCCGCCAGAGATCGCCGCGGCGAGCGTAAGCATATCCGTGAAGTTCGCGGAGATCAGGCCATCATTGATGATGAAGGGCGTTATGATCGCTCCCGCGAGCCCGCCAGTGCCGAGGTTAAGCGTGCTCCCCGGGCCAATGGTCGTCCCACTGGGCGAATTGACCACGCCGCCGTCGGCAATCGTGAGCGTGCCGAGCGCCGGGTTGCAACCGCAGCCGCCACCGATTTCCAGGCCACTGAACGCATTCAGGACCGAGCCGGCCCCCGTGACGGTCACCTTCGAGCTGCCGTCGAACAGATCGCCGATGGTGGTGATTCCGCTCAGCACGTTCACGACGCCGCCGTTGGAAATCGTGAGCGCGCCCGGCCCGAAGCCGCCAACTGCCAGGCCGAAGAACCCGTCGACATTCCAGGTCGAGCCGGGCCCAGTCACCGTCGCCGTTGCGGTATCGATCCCCGCGCCGCTCGAGCTGTTGAGCGCACCTCCGTTAATCACTGCGAGCGTGCCGCCTAAGACCGCCGTGAAACCATTAACGGTTAGCGAACCGCCGCTGATCGTGAGCCCGCCGGTGACGCAATTGCACAGGGTGAGATCGCCGCCGATCGTTCCGATATTGCCGCCGTTGCTGGCGCCGGTCAGCGTTAAAGACGCGGCGTTGTCCAGCTCAAGGGAGCCGAGGCCCCCAAACGTGCCGGAGAACGTCGTGCCGGTATTGCCTGCGATAAACAGGGTGGTGTTGACTCCTCCGATCAGGACGCTGCCGCCGCCCGAAGTGCCGTCTGCGAGCGAGCCGATGGTCGGGGAAAACCCAAAAAAGTTGAGCCCACCGGAAGAGTTGACGGTGAAATTCGGCGCAAAGGCAGAATTGTTGACGATCTCGCCGTTGATGGTGAACGTCCCGCTGCCAATCGCGAACGTGTAGAGCGGAGCCCCGACGTTGAACTGGAGCGTGTTGATCAACGCCGACGAGGCGAACGTGACCGTCATCGCATTCGCTGCGTTGAAAGTCGCGGTCCCCAACGGCACGATGTGTGTCGGGGGCGGATTGTTGTTGGTCCAGTTGGCCGCAGTATTCCAGTCGGCGCTCGGGCCAACGGGAGGCGTCCACGTCGCATCCTGGGCGTGAACCGCAACGGCGGGGAGCGTCACCCCGGCAAGCAGTGCCGCAATGCGCAAGCGCGCATGCGACCGTCCTGACACACGCTTGATCGGCACCGCCACCCCGAACTCCCCTTCGCCTCATCGGGAGGCAAGACCGCAACACCCCGCATGCATCCCCGCGATGCTATCCTTGCATTGGGACTATGCCCCGGGCGCGCCGCCCCACGAGCTCGGGCGGGAAATTGTCGACCATCGGCCGAACATCCGTCAACGGGCCATTGGAGCGATCTCGGGTAATCTCAGCGCGCGTGATCTATCTGCCACACGTCTGGAGCCTTCGTTGGACCTGGCCTGCCCGTCAAGGGCGCTGCGTGACGGGATCAATCTCCATCGGCCCCACCAAACCCAAGGTGGGCTGATGGCCCGCTTTCAGAAAACGCTCCGCTTACCTCCTGACTGACCAGCTGGCGAGGGCGTTCGTCCCACTCAAAAATCAGAAAAATCTGGTTTGGCTTTGGCCAGAAAGGACTCGACCCCATGCTTGAACTCGGGATACGGCCGCAATTTTTCGAAGGTTTGGCCTTCCAGCTGCAGGCCCACGCTCAAAGGAGCTTCGTAGGTCGAGTTCAAGATTCGCTTGAGCGCCGTCAGCGGGGCCTGCGGACGCGCTGCCATGTCCGCGACCCAGCGCGCGACCGCCGCGTCCATGCCCTCATCGGGCACTACTTCGGTGATCAGGCCCCAGCTCAAGGCTTCCCGCGCCGAGATGCGGCGGCCGCGCATGATCATCTCCTTTGCGCGGGTGAGCCCCACCAGATGCGCAATGCGCACGGTGCCGCCGCTCCCCGGCGTAATACCGAGATTGATCTCGGGCAATGCCAGCTGGGTGTTCTCGGTGGCGAGACGAAAATCGGCAGCCAGCGCGAGCTCAAAAGCGACACCCATCGCCCATTTCTCGATGGCCGCAATCACCGGCTTTTTTGCGCGTTCGGGCGCGGCGACATTCCAATGCAGATCGTGCATGCCATCCTTGCCGACCTTGAGGAAGCCAGCGATATCCCCGCCGGAGCTGTAGACGCCGTTGGCTCCCCGGATGACAATCACGCGGACGTCGGGGTCGTCATCCATGGCGGTGATGATGGCGGCGATCTGCGCGCGCGCCTGGAAGCTGACCACATTCATCGGCGGCCGGTCGAAGATGAGGTAGCCGGCTCTGGTGCTCGCATCCTTTTCCCAGCGCAAACCATCAAGCTCGGTCGGGTAGCTCGTCATCTCAGTCTCCGCTTGCTTTGCAATTCTCACCGGAACGCACTTTGGCCGCCGCAAGGATGGCCTCGACGATGCCGGCGTAGCCGGTGCACCGACAGAGGTGACCGGACAGCATGTCGCGAACTTGCTGTTCGGAGGGATCCGCATTCTCGCGAAGAAATTGGGTCGCAGATATCAGGATGCCAGCCGTGCAGAAGCCGCACTGGAGGGCATGATGCCGGCGGAATGATTGCTGCAGAGCGTTGAGCTCGCCGTTCAGGTCGCCGCTCTCTTGCGCCAGGCCTTCGACCGTGATGATCGAGCTGCCCTCGACCTGCGGCGCGAATATCAGGCAGGAGCGAACCGCCCGGCCGTCGACGAGCACCGTGCAGGCACCGCAGATGCCATGCTCGCAGCCGACATGGGTTCCGTACTGCTTGAGGACGTGGCGGATGAGGTCGGCGAGCTGCATGCGAGCGTCCGCATGCGCGGACACGGGGCGACCATTGAGGGTGAAACGAATTGCGGCCCGCTCGCCGGCGGGGATGCTACGCATGGGCCACTGGCTCCGCCGCTGCCGCCGCCAGCGCGCTCTCCGCCAGGACTCCGGCAAGCTGGCGACGATAGTCGGCTGAAGCCATCAGATCGGTGCGGCATTCAATCTCGGCCGCTGCACTGCGCGCCATGGCCGAAATCGTCTCGTCATCCAGGTGCTCACTCCCTGGCGCACCCTCACGCGCGACAATCTGTGGCCGCTCCCCGCAACCGCCGAAGCCGAAACGCAGTACAGAGAGCGCACCATCGGCAGTCATCTCGGCAACGCAGGCCACAGCCACGATGGCATAGTCGCCGTGACGGAGCGCGAACTCGGTGAAGGCGTAACCGTGGCGTGGTTTGCGCGCCGGCCAATAGAGTGCCGTCAATAATTCGTCCGGCTCGCGCGCCGTCACCAGGGCCGACTGGAAAAAATCCACGGCTTTGACCCGGCGCCGACCGCGCCGGGAGCGCAACTCGACCTCGCCGCCGAGGATCGCAAGAGCGAGCGGAATTTCCGCACTCGGATCGGCATGGGCAACCGAACCGCCTAGCGTGCCCCGGTTACGGGTCTGATAATGTCCGACATAGGGCAGAGCGCGCGCGAGCAGCGGCACGTGATCGCGAATGCGGCGGTCGACCATGGCATCGCTCTGCCGAACCATCGCGCCGGTTGCGATCATGTCAGATGCGACCGACACATGAGCGAGGTCGTCGAGGCCGTTAATGTCGATCAGCGCCTTTGGGCTGAGGATGCGCATGTTGAGCATGGCGCCGAGCGACTGGCCTCCGGCAATGATGCGGGCATCAGCGCCATATTGGGCGAGCGCGGCCAGCGTCTCGTCCAGCATGTCCGGACGGAGATAGTCGAAGGGCGCCGCTTTCATCGCCGCGTCCACATCGCGCTCAGCATAAGCCACGGGCTACGCAGCCAAGCGTGGAGACGGCCGGGTTGCTCCTCGCCGCGCAAATGTGCGCGCAACCGGCTGAAAAAACTTGCCAGCAACATCCGCACGATGCCGTCGAGCATGCGATGGCCGAACGCCGCGAGCCGGCCGCCGACATCGGCGGCATACTCATAGGTGAGGACGGTGTGCCCAGGGGCGGTCTCGGTGAACGTAACGTAGGCTTCGCCCGTGCCGAAGCCGAGCTTGCTCGTCGCCTTGCCGGACAGGCGCAGACGCTCGGGCTCGTGGCGGTCGAACATCCGCAGCTCGGCGTCATAGGTTGCGCCGATCCCGGCCACAGCGATACCCACGCGCGCGCGATAGATGTCGCCGGCGAGCTCGACGCTCTCGCAGCCCGGGATGATCTGCCGGAGACTTTCAGGATGCAGAAGCGCATCCCAGACCGCCTGGCGCGGCGCGGGAATATCAATCCGGTCCCGGCCGCGTAGCGCACCCTGCAGTAGCGGCGCTCCGTCCAGCGCCGATGGCGAGGGTGCCGGCTGCCGCAAAATCACGTCCGGATCCTTGCCTTGCAGCAGTTGCCAGATGCGACCTGGCAGAAATGGCGGCGCCATATCATCCAGGCCGGTGGCGTCCGCAATTGCGTTCGCCAACGCCGCCGGCGCGATCATCGAGCAGCCGTCGCCAAGGCCCTTCGCCCCATGCGCGGTGCTCGGGCTCGGGGTGCTGATGTGCGCGATCTCGAGATGCGGCAGCTCAGGAGCGGTCGGGCACAGATAATCCTGAAACGTGCCGGAGAGCAGCGTCCCGTCGGCGCTGTAGACGACGCGCTCGAGCATGCCGGCGCCGAAGCCGTGGGCAAAGCCGCCGAGAATCTGACCGTCCACCAGCGCGGGGTTCAGCAGGTTGCCGGCATCATGGACGGTGACATACTTGTGCACAGCGGAAGCGCCAGTGCGCGGATTGACCTCTACCGCGGCCAGATCGCATTGGAAGCTGTACGTCAGCGATGAGCGTATGCGGTCGCCTTCGTCCGGCACGCTCAGGCCGGCGGGAACGAACTCCACCAGCTCCGAAATGGGCCCATCGACGTCATCGGGGAGCGCGCCCGAATCCCAATGCAGCTGCGCAGCGAGCTGCCGGATCGGGATGGGTTCATTGCGCCCGCCCGCGGCATAGGCCATGCCGTCTGCCAGCCGCACCGCGTCGGGCGAGACGCCCAGAGCCGGCGCCGCCACCGCACGCAGCTTGGCAGCGCCCTTGCGCGCCGCCAACGCGACCGCCGAAGTGACGGTGGTGGAGAAACGGTTGGAGTAGTTGCCGGACGTAATCGACCAGGCGCCACCGAACGTATCCAGCTCGGAGACGACGGTGACGTCCTTTGGCTCGACGCCCAGCTCGTCGGCGACGATCTGCGCGACCACGGTGCGGTGTCCCTGACCGTTCGGAAGACTGTCGATGTGGACAATCACCGAGCCGAGCGGGTCCATGATGACGCGCGCGCGTGCATTGGCGCCCGATTTGGGCAAGGACTTGAGCCGCTGCGCGTGGGTCAGCGCCAGATTGACATAAGCCATGTTCGAGGCCGAGGTCTCGACCGCAACCGCTATGCCGATGCCGAACTTGCGGCCGGCCGCGCGGGCCGCATCCCGCTCGCGCAGCAGTTTCTGGTAGCCGGCCTTTGCCAGTGCGAGCGCAATGCATTTCTCGTAGTTGCCGCTCTCCAAGCGCGAGCCCGCGGGGCTGTCGTAGGGAAATTCATGCGCGCGCACGATATTGCGCAGGCGCAGCTCGACGGGATCGATGCCGAGCTCCCGCGCGGCTTTGTCCATCATGCGCTCGAGCGGGAAATAGAACTGCGGGCCACCGAAGCCGCGATTGAGCCCGCTCGGCACCTGGTTGGTCACGACGGCCCTGTTGTGGACCGAGATATTGCGCACGCGATAGGGGCCGCTCACGGTCGAGTGCATGCGATAGAGCGCCGCCGGCTCAGGCGGGCGCAGATAGGCGCCGACATTCTCGATCTGCTCGAACCGAAGCCCGAGCAGCTCGCCGCTGCCGGCGAAGGCACCGTCCACCTTGGTGACCCGGCCGGACGCAGCCGAGGAGGCAGCCAAATGCTCCAGCCGGTCCTCGATCCATTTCACCGGCCGGCCGAACTTGCGCGCTGCGAGCGCAATCAGGACGATGTAGGGATAAACGCCTTGCTTGATGCCAAAGCTTCCCCCGCTCGATGGGGCGGAGATCAAGCGCAACTCATGGCCGCGCACGCGCAGCGCATCGCACATGATGGGATGCAGCGCGTACGGGCCCTGGAAATTCGACCAGACGGTGTAACGGCGATTGCCCGCGTCGTAGTCGGCGATGACGCCGTAGGTTTCGATCGGCGTGGAATTGACCCGTGGATACGAGACCTTGAAGCTGACGATGCGGTTCGCCTGCGCGAACGCGTTCTCAGGATCGCCGTAGCGAAACCACCGTTCGTGCGCGACATTGGTGCCAAGCGTATCGTGGAGAACAGGCGCGTCGCCGCTCGCCGCCGCCTCGGGATCGACCACCGCGGTGCGGGATGCGTATTCGACCTCGATGAGGTCCAGCGCGTCTTCGGCGATGTAACGGCTTTCCGCCACGACCACAGCCACCGGCTCGCCGAAATAGCGTGCGCGGCCCACTGCGATGGGAAAATAGGAAAGCTTGCGACTGACAAGATTGCCGATCGGTTTCGACATGGCCGCGACGTCATCTGGCGTCAGCACGCCGAGGATGCCGGGCAACCTTTGGGCCGCACTCGCATCCACGCGCAGAATATCGGCGCAGCCGTAGGGGCTGCGCAGGATGGCAGCGTGACAGAGGCCCGATGCGGGCTCGAGATCGTCGATGAAGCGCGCACGCCCGGTGAGCAGCGCTTCATCCTCGAAACGTTCCACGCTCCGGCCGACCCATTTTTCCGGCGACGACATCGGCGATCCTATTCGGGGCCGAGATAGGCGGCGCGCACAGCGGCGTCCTCGCGCACTTTATCCGGTGCACCGCTGGCCAGCACTGCGCCGTTGACGAGAACGGTAATGCGGTCCGCGAGTTCGAAGACCACTTCCATGTCGTGCTCTACCAGCACAAGGGTGCGCTGGCGCGAGACGCGACGCAGAACCTCGATCATTGCCAGGGTTTCGTTACGGCTCATGCCGGAAGTCGGTTCGTCGAGCAGCATCACCTTGGGGGAGATTGCGAGCAGCATTGCGATTTCCAGCTGACGCTGCTCGCCGTGGCTGATCTCGCCGGCCCGCGCCGCGGTCGAGGCTGCAAGCGCCATGTCGAGGAGCACTTCGTCGACCCTGCGATTGACCCCGGCATAGCGCTCGGCCGGCAGGAACAGCCCGAACGCCTGCGGAAATTGCGTCTGAGCGGCGAGCCGCACGTTCTCATGCACGCTGAGATTCTCGAACACGGAGGAATGCTGGAAGCTGCGGCCCAGGCCGCCGCGGGCGAGCCGGTCCGCAGTCCAACCGGTCACATCCTCTCCGTTGAAGTAGAGCGCTCCGCTGGTCGCAGGAAGCTCGCCCGAGACCAGATTGAGAAAGGTGGTCTTGCCGGCGCCGTTCGGGCCGATGATGGCGTGGACTTCGCCTTGCAGGAACGCAATGGAGACATCGCGCACCGCGGCAAGGCTGCCGAACCGCTTGGAGAGCGCCCGGGCCTCCAGCAGGATCGGATTGTCGCTCACGCGGGCTTGGCCTCCAGCCGGCGCGCGCGCAGGGTCCCAACCAGGCCGGCAAGCCCACCGCGCGCAAAGAGCGTTGCGAGAATCACCACAACACCGACTATCAGCTTCCAATGCTCGGTCAGGGCGGAGCTTTGATCTACCAGCTCGATCAGCACGAACGCGCCCGCGGCCGGCCCGATGAGCGTGCCCATCCCGCCGAGAAGAACCATCATCAGCACCTCGGCGGATTGCGTCCAGTTCAAGATCGAGGGATCGGCCAGGCTGGTGAGCACCAGGTAGAGATAACCGGCCAGGCCGGAGAGCGTGCCGCCGATGACGAAGCACGCGAGCTTGTAGCGCTCGACGGGGTAGCCGAGCGCGCGCATGCGCTGCGTGTTGGATTTGATTCCCTGCAGAACGCGCCCGAACGGCGAGCGCACCATCAGTGCGAGCCCAATGCAGGTGGCGAACGCCGCGGCCAAGACCACGTAGTAGCGGGTAGTAGGCTCGCTGAGATCGAACAGAACGACGTTGCCGATCGAGGCGCGAAAATGATTGAGCAGCAGGAGACCGTCCGACCCGCCGAAGAAGTCGCTGTCGTTGGCCAGAAAGAACAGCATCTGCGCGAAGGCAAGGGTTGCCATGATGAAATAGATGCCGTCGGTGCGGAGCGTAAGAACGCCGATGATCAGGGCGCCGGCAGCAGCGCTCAATAGGCTGAGCGGAAGTCCAATCAGCACATTGCTGATACCGGCGCGTGCCGAAAGCATCGCGGCCGTATAGGCGCTGAGCCCGAAAAAGGCGGCATGCCCGAGGCTGACCAAACCGCAATACCCGACCAGCAGATCGAGGCTCATGGCCATGATCGCATAGATCAGGATGCGGGTGGAGTGCGTGATCAGATAGGCGCTGTCGAAGAGCGGCAGCGCGCTCATGACGGCGATGAAACCAAATGCGGCGATGGCGCCGAGGGGACGGATCATGCCGTGCCGAGGATCATGCTGTGCCAAAGAGACCGTGCGGGCGCCAGATCAGCACAGCCGCCATCAGCGCGTAGATGATCAGCGAGCTGACACTCGGAAACAGGATCTTGCCGAACGAATCGAACAGGCCAACCAGCAGCGCCCCGACGAAGGCGCCTTTGATCGAGCCGATTCCCCCGATGACGACCACGACGAAAGCAATGATGATGATCTTGTCGCCCATGCCGGGCGACACCGACAGAATGGGCGCGGCGAGGACGCCGGCGAATGCCGCCAGCGCCGCACCCAGGCCGAATACCAGGCTGAAGATCGGCGTCACATTGATGCCGAGCGCGCGCACCATGGTGCGGTCGTAAGAACCGGCACGCACGATCATGCCGAGGCGCGTCTTCGCCACCAGCAGATAAAGGCCAAGGGCACAGAGCAGCCCGATGCCGGCGAGCACCAAACGGTAGAGCGGATAGACGAACTGGCTGCCCAGATGGACGCTGCCGCTCAGGGATGCCGGAATGGCCGCGGGCTGCACGTCCTTGCCCCACGCGATCACGACCAACTCGTCGAACACCAGGATGAGGCCGAAAGTCACAAGCACCTGGTCAAGGTGGTCGCGATCGGCAAGGGGAGCCAGGACCGTTCGTTCGACACCAGCACCGAGCAGCACGACCGCCAGCACGGCTGCAGCATAGGCTGCGGGCAGCGGCCAGCCCCAATAGCGCGTGAACTGGAACGCGAGATAGGCACCGATCATGAAGAAGGCGCCGTGGGCGAGATTGATGATGCCCATCACGCCGAATGTCAGGGTGAGACCGCTCGCGATCAGAAACAGCAGCATGCCGTATTGGACGCCGTTGAGGAGCTGAATGAAAACCGTGCTCAGCTGCATCTGACGCGCACCGAGCTAGACTTGGAGCTCGTTCCGGTGAGATTAAAACACAGCGGCATGAAAGACCCGGTGGTGTCCCGGATGCGGCGCAGCGCGAGCGCATCCACCAGCGCTGTCACAATCTGTGGGCGCGGGGGCGCGAAGCGGTGCGCCGTTGATCCGGGACCGCCACAAGCTTCGAGCAGGAAAGCGCCAGAGTTTTGTGCGGTCCCGGTTCTGCAACGCATCATGAGCAGCGCAGTCAGAGCGTGCGCAGGCGCAATAGATCGTAGATGCGCTGCTCATGCTGCACTGCGCCCGGGACACAGCGGTATGACATCTGCCACGCCGCGACCCGCCTCCCGCTCCTCGCGTCAGGCGCGGCACTCGGCGGCAGGATCTTCCACGTCGGCTTGCATCGTTTCCAGAACGCGCAGCTGACCGCCTTTCGCCTCGATAGCGTAAATGTTCTGGATCGGGTTTCTTGCGCGCGAGAAACGGAACGGGCCGCGCGGGCTCTGGAACTCCACTTTTTGCAGAGCCTGGCTGAGCGCCGGCTTGTCATGCACGCTGCCCTTGGTCGCCTCGAGGCCCAAGGCCATGACTTCCAGCGTGTCATGACCATGCATGGAATTGAGATCACCGTCCTTGCCGGTTGCCTGCTTGAATTCGGCAAGAAATTTCTTGTTCGCCTCGTTGTCGAGCGACGGCGCCCAGTGACCGCTGGTTATCACGCCATCCGATGCCGCGCCTTGCGCCGCCAGCAGCGTCGAATCCGTCAGATAGGCCGAGCCATAAAGCGGAACGCGCTCCTTGAGGCCGGCCTGGGCGTATTGCTTCACGAACTCGACTGCATTGGAGCCGGCAAAGAAGGTGAACATCGCATCGGGCTGTTTCGCCAGCACATCGGCGAAATACGCCTGGTAGTCGAGCTCCTTCAAGCCCGGCCATTTCTGGTCGATGATCTCGCCGCCCGCTTTCTTGAACTCGTCGGCGAAGGCCCCAACCTCCTCCTTGCCGGCCGCGTAATTCATGCCCATGGTCATCACGCGCTTCTTGCCGTGCTTGAAAAGCCACGAACCGGCAGGAGCGGTGATCTGCCAATTCGAATGGGATACGCGGAAAACCAGCGGGTGGCATTGTGCCCGCGTGGTATCATTGCTGGCCGCCGTCGGAATGATGAGGAACGTGTTGTTTTCGGTGCAGATCTTCTGCATCACCGGCACCACATTCGAGCCGACCGTCCCGACCACCATGTCGACCTTGTCGAGGGTGACGATCTTCTGCGTCACCTCGCTGCCGACCTTCGGATCGAGCTGATCATCGCCCTTGATGATCTGGACCGGACGGCCGCCGAGCTGGCCGCCACGCTTCTTCAAAGCAAATTCGAAGCCGTTGGTGATGCCCTCGCCGAAATTCGCGTAGACGCCGGAATAGGGCAGGATAAGCCCGATCTTCAGCGGCTCGGCGCCCAGAGCAAAACGCAACGGCGTCGCTGCCCCTACCATCGTGCCGGAGAGCGCCAGTGCGGACGTTCCAAACGCGCGACGTGAGATTGCCCGGTCAGAGTTGGGTTTGACCATCCGATGTCTCCTGTTTCCTTCCTGCGTTTCTCTTGCCCTATCATGCGGTAATACTGCGAGGTACAGAAATCTGCCAGAATGGCTAGAGGCAACCCGCTGACCAGCTACGATGAATGGCAGCACCCCCCCCAATGCAGCTGACTGCTGACCAGACGGCCATTCGTTCGCTGGCGCGCGACTTCGCGCGCGGCGAAATTGCGCCTTTCGCGGCCCAGTGGGATCGCGACGCATCGTTCCCGCTGGCGACGATCCGCAAGATGGCCGAGATAGGCCTGCTTGGGATGACCGCGCCTGGGGATTTCGGCGGCAGCGATGCCGACGCCGTTTCCCTCGCGATTGCGATCGAGGAGATCGCGCGCGCCGACGCAAGCTGCGCGCTTGTTCTGAGCATGGCGAATTCGCTGTCCATCCTGTCGCTGATGCGATTCGGCACGGCCGCTCAGCGGGCGCAATGGCTGCCCGGGATCGTGAGCGGCGAATGTCTGGCATGCTTTACCCTGACCGAGCCGCAAGCAGGATCTAATCCGGCTGCCATGCAATCAGTCGCCGAGCGCAAAGGGGGCAGCTACATCCTGCGCGGCACCAAGCAATTCGTCTCGCTCGGATCCGTGTCTCGCCTCGCCTTTGTCTTTGCGCTGACCGACCCGGCTGCCGGCTCCAAGGGGATTTCGTGTTTCCTGGTGCCGACGGATGCGAAGGGCTTCAGGGTCATACGCAAGGAGGACAAGCTCGGGCTGCGCGCTTCCGATACCTGCCAAATCGCCTTTGACGACGTGGAGATTGAACCGGCGCAGTTGCTTGGCAATCCCGGTGAAGGCTACCGCATTGCGCTGCACGGGTTGGGCGCCAGTCGCATCGGCGTCGCTGCGCAGGCGGTCGGGGTCGCCGCAGCCGCGCTGCATGAGGCCTCCGCTTACGCCCGCGAGCGCGCTTCGTTCGGCTCCAGGCTGATAGAGCATCAGGCGATCGCGTTTCGTCTCGCCGACATGGCGACGCAGATCCAATCCGCGCGGCTGTTGACCCACCATGCCGCGAGCCTGAAGGATCGGGGTGAGCCCTACGCAATTGCCTCCTCGATGGCGAAGCTCCATGCGGCCGAAATGTGCGAACGCGTTTGCTCCGGCGCGATCCAGGTGTTTGGAGGGAATGGGTACATGAAGGATTATCCCGTGGAGCGCTGGTATCGGGACGCGCGTGTGTTTCAAATCTACGAAGGCACCAGCGAGGTACAGCGCATGATCATCAGCAGGGCCATTGCAGGAGACGCTCTGCCCGAGGGACTGTGAGCGGCTTTGGAACACGTGTCGATGCTCTCGATCGTCGATCTGCAATCCGGCTACGGAAAGAAGCACGTCCTGCATGGGGTCAGCATGCATGTCGGTGCCGGCGAGGCGGTGTGCCTACTGGGCCGCAACGGCATGGGAAAGACCACCCTCCTGCGCACGATCATAGGGATCAATCCGACGTGGGCGGGACGGATCGAGTTCCTCGGCAGGGACGTGACCAATGCCAGCCCGCATACGGTAAGCCGGCTCGGCCTCGGCTACGTGCCCGAAGGTCGCGGCATATTCCCCAATCTTACCGTGTACGAGAACCTGGCGATGAGCGCCCGCCCGGGTCACTGGACGCTCGAGCGCGTGTACAAGCTTTTTGCGCGCCTCAAGGAGCGGTCCTCCAACTGGGGCCATCAGCTTTCAGGCGGCGAGCAGCAGATGCTCGCGATCGGCCGGGCACTGTTGCTCAATCCGTCGATGATCATGCTGGACGAGGTCATGGAGGGTCTCGCGCCCTTGATCCAGCAGGAAATCTGGTCATGCCTCGATCTCATTCGCAACGACGGCATCGCCATCCTGGTGATCGACAAGAACATCCGGGCGCTCATCCGGCTGGCGCAGCGCCACTATGTGATCCAGAAGGGCGAGATCTGCTGGTCCGGCACAAGTCAGGAGCTGGAGCAAAATCGCGCGGCGCTCGATCGCTACATCAGCTTGTGATGGACCAAAGATGATCGCCAACCGAGTTGCGCTCGACCGTTTGACAACGCCGGCGCGCATCACGCTTCCGCCGTCGTTCAATCTCTGCGGCTTGTTCGTCGACCGCCATGTCGAGGAGGGCCGCAGCGACAAGGCGATGGCGCGGGGCCGAACCTGGACGCTGAGCTTTGGCGAGCTCTCCGTCGCGGTCTGCAAGATGGGCAACGTGCTCAAATCGCTGGGCGTCAAGCCGGGCGATCGCGTCATGTTGTTCGCCAGGGACACACCAAGCTTCTATGTCGGTTTTCTCGGGACCATTCGCGTCGGCGCGGTCGTGATCCCGACCAATACTTTCCTGCGCAGCGCCGACTACGGCTACATGCTTGCGGATTCCGGGAGCAAGGTCATCATCGCCGCCGACAGCGCGATGAGCGAGATCGAACCAGCGCTGTCGCACCCTGGAATTGCGGTGGAGCATCGAATCGCCATCGACCGCAAGCACCCCGGCTGGGTCCACCTCGACGAGCTGCTGGCGGAGGCTTCGGCCGATTGCCCGATCATCGCAACAACGCCGAACTCGCCTTGCTTCTGGCTCTATTCGTCCGGCTCGACCGGCTCGCCGAAGGCGTCGGTGCACGAGCATAAGGACATGGTCTATACGTCGCAGTACTACGCCGTTGAGACGCTTGGCGTCACAGAGGACGAGGTGATCTTTTCGGCGCCCAAGCTGTTTTTTGCCTACGGCATCGGCAACTCGCTGAGCTTCCAGCTTTATACTGGCTGCACCGCAATTCTGCTGGAGGATCGTCCGACCGCCGAGAATACGCTCGACATGATCGAGCGTTTCCAACCGACGCTGTATTTCGGCGTTCCCACGCTCTATGCGGCGCAGGTCGCGTTGATGGAGAAGGGCCGCCCAGTGAACATGCAGCAGACCCGGATGTGCTTGTCCGGCGGGGAGCCGCTGCCGCCTGCGATCATGGAGCGGTGGAACCGACTGACCGGGGTGGAGGTGCTCGACGGTATCGGCTCAAGCGAAGGATTGCACATCTATGCGCAAAATCTTCCTGGTCACATCAAACCCGGCTCCGCAGGCCGTCCGGTACCGGGCTATCGACTGCGCGTGATCGATAGCGAAGGCAATGAAGCGCCGGTCGGACAGCCCGGCGAGCTTGCCGTCCAAGGTGAAAGCTTCGCCAGGTTCTACTGGAACAAACCCGAGAGGACTGCCAGCGCCTGGACCAAGGACGGCTGGTTCCGCTCGGGCGATACCATGTATCGCGACCAGGACGGCTATTACTTTTTCTGCGGCCGCGGCGACGACATGCTCAAAGTAGGCGGCATGTGGGTAGCTCCGTTCGAGATCGAATCCGCACTCGCAGCTCATCCCACTGTCATCGAGGCAGCTGTGATCGGCGCACCGGATGAAAACGAGCTGATCAAGCCAAAGGCGTTCTGCGTGCTCCGCGATCCGGCGTGCGCTTGTCCCGACTTGGCCAAGGAATTGATTGAATTCACCAGGCAGCGTCTTGCTCCATTCAAATATCCGCGCTGGATCGAGTTTATCGACGAGCTCCCGAAGACCGCGAGCGGGAAGATCCAGCGCTTCAAGCTGCGCGCGCTGTACCCCAACTCTGACCCCAAGTCCGGCCAGGAGCCGTCGTAAGGATGGGGGTCGTTCTGACAGGGTAGCGGTTGCAACAAGTATTTTCGGATTTTTGCAGATGATCGTCCCCGGCATCCACAGGATCCGTCCTTCACTCATTCCGTTTGAGTTGGATCAAGCAAGATCTTGCCGGTACCACCGCGCGCTTCTACGAGCCGGTGTGCATGAACGGCCTGCGACAGCGGCAACACCTGGTCGATCAAAACTTTGAGCTTCCCTTCCGCAGCAAGCTTGAGCCCGAGCTCAAAATTTTCTGGAGTGTCGTGCGGGTTGCCGAGGATGGTTATCCGGTTCAAATAGAGATGCTTGACGTCAAGCGGCACAATACCACCCGCGTGGCCGCCGGCGGTGGCAAGCCGTCCGCCGGGTGCAAGCGCAGCGAACGCCTTTGGGAAAAGCTCGGGATCGCCGACGTTCTCCAGGACGACATTGACCCCGGCGCCGCCAGTGATCCGGCGCACTTCCGCAGTCAAATCCTGGCTGCGATAGTTCACGCCCGCGTCGGCGCCGAGTTGCTTGGCCGCGTCGACCCGTGCGTCGGTGCCCGCGGCTGCAATCACCTGGGCGCCAAGATGTTTCGCAGCCTGCAGGGCGATGCTGCCTAGTCCGCCCGCGGCTCCCATGATCAGCACCCATTCGCCGGGCTTGACCTTTGCCCGGTCGCGTAATTGCGTGAATGCAAGCGGCGCGTGGCGCGCCACCACTGCGGCGATCATGAAATCAAGTGCGGTCGGGATCACGTGCGTGACGTGCACGGGGACTTTCACGTATTCGGCGTAGCCGCCCCATGTATTCACGCCGAGGATGATCGGCAGCCCGCTCGGTTGCGCGCCCACGACCGCCCCGCACGCGAGCCGGTCGCCGACCTTGCGGGTCGTCACCTCCGGACCGACCGCCGCCACCACGCCGCACGGATCAACGCCCAACACATGCGGCAACTTCGGCCGGTGCACATATTGGCCCGCGCGCACCGCGAGGTCGAGGGTGCGATTGACCGAAACGGCGTGGACCTTCAGCAGCAGCTCTCCAGGTCCGGGCGCGGGCGTGGGAACGTCCTCAAGGCGCAGCACTTCCGGCGGTCCGAACTGGTGAAACACGATCGCCTTCACGCGTTTTCTCCCGATCGATCCGTACGCTGATCGCATGACCGGCGCACACGAGTGGCAATGGCAGCGCCCGGCCCTTATGAGCGAAATAGTGCCTCGCCCTACTTCACCGCGATCGCATAATGCCGCTGCGATGAGCTGCCGGAGGGAAATACCACGTCCACGGTGAGGGAATCGGTGCCGCTGAACCCGGGATTGGGCTCGTACTGCAGGACCACGCCGTCCGAGCGCCGCTTGTTGCAGTCGAAGCGCGGGTTCCCCTGGGGAAAGTTGGTGAAACCGGCGCCGTTCTCGACGGTAAGCCTGCCGTTCTTCGGCGGCTCGATGATGCGCACCGTCGAAAAACCGATCGATGAGCAGTCCGGATTGATCGAATAGAGAAAATCGAGCCGGAGCTTCTGATCCGCGGCGACTACGCGCGCAAGCTCGACCGGTTGCGCAGGCTTAGGCGCGCTCGCGGCCGGGCTCTGTCCCGGCGAGACAAAGGCAAATCCGCCGTGGGTGTGGACCCAGACCAGATTCAGGTCGCCCGCGATCTGCGCCTCGACTTGCGGCGCACAGGATTGGCCGGTCACGCGCGACGCGAACTCCCGGTGGATCTTCAGCGCGCGCCCTTCGACCTTGAAGCTCGAGCGATAAGCGAGGAGCGGCTTGTCAATGCGCAGCGCCGATGGGGCGACCGGCATGGGAAAGCCGTCAGCGAATGTTGCCTCAATGTCTTCCGTCTGCTCGCCCGCATAACAGACGAAGGCGGAGGCACGGCCGCTCAGCCGCGGCGGCAGCAGAAAATTCCCCGGTCGCGTCAAGAGCGGCATCCCGAATGGAACGGCCGCTCGACCTGGGAGCCGCGGCGGGCGGAATTTTGAGTCCAACACAAACGAGCCCTGGACGTCGGCGGGATCGATCGGCTCGGCGACATGGCTGAGATCGAAGCTGCCGGCGCCGGGAGTGCCGAAGCCTTGCAGCACGCGGCGCGCAGCCGCTTCGCTGCCGAGGTTCTGCACTGCTGCCGCCGCCCCACGCAGCGCAATGGCAAGCGCACCGGTCGCGCTTTCCTGCGTCTCGCCGGTCACGCTGCCGTCGGCGGCGACATGGAGAACGGTGCGGGAATGGCTGGTATGATCCTGCGGCCGCATGGCAGGGGTGCGGGCAAGCGTTGCCGCGCTCGCGGATACGCGCACGACCGGCTTGTCGTAAGCCTCCGGCGCCAGCACACCGAAGGCCGCTCCGCCCGCCGTGGGATCATCGTAGACATCGAAGTCCGGCAGATAAACAATGACGTGGTTGAGCACCGTCAAGGTCGGCGGGTCCGGCAGCGTATAGGCATTGCCGAGGTTGATCAGCGCCGCTTCGCTCGCGATGCTCTTGGCGGCGAGGAGCGCCGACATGAGCGTGACCTTGTCCTTGCAGTCCCCGTATTTGTTGTGCAACACGGCTGCCGCTTCGTTAGGGACCACACGCCCAACGGCGAGATAAACCGCGACATAGCGGATGTGCTTCTTCATCCAGGCATCGATCGCAATTGCCTGTGCTTTCTTGTCGACGATCCCCCGCGTTATCTCGTCGGCGAGCAAAGAAATCTCGGGGGTGACTGCCGACTTGGGCAGCGCCAGCGCGCGATAGGCGAGCCCCAGCTCTTCGTAGGATTTGAAGGTCGAGACCAGCAGCGCCGGATCGCGATCGATGGAGGCGACGGCGCGCGGCTCTTCCGGCACATAGGGTCCGGGCGCGAGCGTGACAGTGTGGCGGCGAATGTCGCCGATATCATCGCTTCTGTCTGTCAGGCCAGTGCCGGTGGTACTGACCTGCAGGTCGAGAGCTCGCGGCGCCTCGACGATCACTTCGGCCGATGTGATGGGCTGGCTGCGTGCAAACACCTCGGAATGAAAGAACTGTCCGGGGAACGGCCCGTGGCCGATCTCCCATTTGTAGGTCGTCACCAGCGTGTCACCGACGCCGGCGTCGGGAAAGATGATGGTGCGCTGCTTCAGATCGCGTGCATACGTGGCCGCCAGCCCGGAAGCGCCATCTCGGGTAACGATGTTGGCAGCCTCGACAGCAATTCTGGTCCCGTCAGCCTTTTCGGTGAAGGCTTCGAGGATGTCCACGGTCTGCATGCCTTCCACGAACAGCAGCTGCTGCTGGCTCAAAGGCTGGATCGCGGCCGGCGCCAGAATCTTCAGCCGCTTGGTAGCGAGGTTCGTGGCGGTGAGGTCGGCGCGCACCGTCAAATGGCTTTGATAGGAGAGCGAATAGGAGGCGCTCGGAGCGGGAACGTGGCGTTCCGCATCGGCGGGCGCAGACGGGAGAGGTTGCGCCATGGGCGCCGTGCCCAGCGCGAGCGCGAACACGACAAGAACCGCGAGGCGCATGCAGTGCGATGTCATGATACCGCCTGCGCGGCGGAGGTCACCGGCGTACAGCGGCTGTCGGCCCTTGCGAGATCCACGACCCGCTGCACGCTATCGGCAAGCGATCCTTGCACAACATCGCTTCCGGGCGGAAGCTGGATGGCCTCGGCGTCTTCGGTCGTATGCGTCACGTTGAGCAAGCAGATCAGTATGAACGCTTCCGGCGCTTTGCGCCGCACACGGCGCGCAGCGTAGCGAATCTGCGCAACGCTGGCCTTGCCCAAGTAACAAAGGCAGACCAGGGCGACGTTGTTGGTGTCGAGCGCAAACAGCTTGCCCATGGAAAGCGCATCCGCTTCCTTGGCGCGGGCGCCGATGCCCCGGCGTTCAAGGAGCTGCGCAAGCGCAATCGCGGCGGCTTCGTCGATGAGGCCGGTACCGGGAATGCAGAGCACAGCTGCCCCCTTGCGCCAACGCTCGGGCACTCGCGCCGCGTCCTCATCAGGGGACAAGGCTGTTTCGGCTTTGCTGATGCGCGCCAGAGGGTCATCGGCTTCTGCAGCGAGATCCGGCTCCGGCGTGTCCTGATGCGAGCTGAGATCGTCGGCGATCTCGGCAACCGAATCGCGAATGCGCTGCATGCGATCGGAATCCAGCGCACCGCGCTCCGCATCGGCCTGCGCGAGCTTGAGCCCGGCCATGAGCACCTCGTCGTAATAAGCGACCAGAGGCCTTTCCTTCAGGAACTTCTGCGCCTGCTCGGTCGCCTCCACCGGATCTCCCGCGAGCATGCGCTGGTAGACGGTCTGCGCCGGGGTCAAGGCCGGCTCATCGCCCAGGAGCACCTGGAGAAAATTCAGGCGATCCACGTGCCTGCCGAGCACGACCAGGCAGACCGTCAACGGCGTGGCGAGAACGAGACCGATGGGACCCCACAGCCAGGTCCAGAACGTGGCCGATGCGACCACCGCGACCGGCGACAACCCGCTGCTATGGCCATAGAGCAGCGGCTCGATGCCGTGGCCGAAAATGGGCTCGACAACCAGGAAGAGTGCAGCAGTCCAGAGCACCATCGACCAGCCGGGGCCAAAAGCCGCGGCCAGCACCAGCGGGAAAATCGCGGCGATGATGGCGCCGACATACGGAATGAACCGCAGGATCATACCCATTATGCCCCACAGCGGCGCGCTCGGCGCTCCAATCAACCAAAGACCGGTGCCGATCACGAGTCCGAAGGCCGCATTGAGCATGAGCTGCGTCAGGAACAGGCGGCTCAGGCGCTCGCCGGCGTCGCTCATTGCGGCGGTGGTCCGCTGCAAGTCCTGTGATCCGGCAAGGCGCACCAGCCGGTTCCGCAGATCCTGCTGCTGGAGGAGAATGAAGATGACAAACACGACGACAACTCCGGTCGTCGCCAAGGGGTGCATCAATGGCGCGATCAGCGTCGCCAGTGTCTGCAGCGCCCCGGGGTCGGGCTGGCGGACCTCCACCGGTATGGGCTTGATGGAGGCGTCCCCAGGGGACGCCGGCGTCTGCGCGTCCGGCTTGGGGCGTTCGAGCTCCTTGCGCAGGTTCTGCAGCACTTCGGACGCGCGCTCCAGTGTGCCAGTGCCCGTGGCGGCGCCGCGCAAGCTCTGGATCTTCTCGCGCAGGGTCGACTGGTAGGTCGGGAGATCACTCGCCAGCTGATTGACCTGCGATGCCATCAACCCGCCGAGCGCGAACAGCACGCTGAATGCGGCGAGCACGACGAGGAGCACTGCCACAATACGCGGACAGCGCAGGCGCTGGAGAAGTGCGACGAGCGGCGCAAGCACGAAGCTCATCAGCACTGCGAGCACGATCGGCACCAGCACATCGCGTGCGAAGTACAAAATGGCCACCAGCACTACGCCCATCAGAACGGCCGAAGTCGCCGAGGTTTGCGTGGGCACCCTCAGCCGGCCCAGCAGTCGTGCCGGTGTGATCTCGTTCATGAGCTTTCCTATAGCTCAGACAGCGAGGAGATTCGACCCAAGGCGCGGCCAAAACCTGCCCCGGGCTCCGACCGGGGATAGCTCTGGTTAAGCTGACAAGACCGCGCTAGTGTTCCAGCAGCCGGGGAGCCAACGCGGCACGCGCATCGCGCGGGCGAACGCGGAGCTGGATATGACCAGGATCATCGGCCTTGCTGTGGTTCTCATGTCATTGTCGAAGATAGCGCTGGCAGCGGACGCTCCGGCCTATGTTGCACCGCCGCCCACGGGAGACGCTAAAAGCACGATCGTGAGCGGGATGTTGATGATCGTGAACGGAGTCATCATGGCGGAGGCGGATCGACGCCATCAGGACTGCGCCACGTTCGTCTCCGGGGTCGACCCGCGTGGGTTTCCGATCTTTCGCCACGCCTGCCGCATACCGGACAACAACACCCGCAAACAGGATTGATCACGGAGCTGCCCCAACCCTAGGCTTCTTCCCATGGGCGCCGCGCCGTGTGCCGGATATGCAAGATCTCAATTGCGTCCCGGCTAATCCTATAAAAGATCTTGTACGGATATCGAAGAACAAGAGCCATTCGCACTTCGGGACGTTCCGTCACAGCCGGGGCGGATAATGGATTCTTTGCCAGCCTGGTGATTACGCGCTCGATGCGGACGCCGATAGCTCTTGCAATCCGCGGGTCGGCTACTGACCTGTAGTAGGCGGCGATCTGGTGAATGTCACGGGTAGCGCGCGGGGAGTAAACGACCTTCATGTACTGCGGAATTTTGCAAACGCCGCTCTCACTTCCGCATCTGTCGCCAGCTCCCCACGTTCGATCTCAGTAATCGCTTCGTCAATCGCGCGCAGCTCTTCACGGGTAGCTTCATAAGCCCCGCCTCGCAAGTCTTTCTCGATCTCGGCACCAAGCTGGGCCAGTTCCTCCTGCGCCTGCTCTGGCCATTGTTCGGCACGCCGAACCAATTCACGTAGCTTCTCGATCATGACAGGAATATATCATGCAAAGCTGGAACCCGCCATCCACAACCGACTTGCCCATGCCTTGGATCCCAACATTCACGGGCGGCTATGGCCGGAACTTGGGACACTTCCAATTCGTGGGAGATTGATGCGAACGAGACTTCGCGCTGGAGGCCTCGCGTGCTGTACATCATCTATCAGGAAGATCGCGAGCAGGGCGCTGCTGAGATCCGCGCGGCGAACAGAGAAAGGCACTTGGCCTATCTCGACCGGCACCAGGACGTTCTGGTGCTCGGCGGCGCGCTGCTCGCCGATGACGGCGTCGCCCGCACCGGCAGCTGTCTCATCATCAACGTGGCGAGCCGGGTAGAGGCGGAGGAGTTTTCCCGACACGAGCCGTTCCGCACGGCCGGGCTGTTCAAGAGCGTGAAGATCGCGCGCATGCGCCGGGGCCAGTGGAACCCGGCAGCCGCACCCAAAAGCGCGGAAGGGAACTAGGGCGCGGACTCATTAAAGCGCAGCCATAGCCTGATCGATGCAAGTTGGATGAAGGCGAGGTAGTTGGCGGCCA
>Ga0209331_1000065_pt1 | contig 32232 bp, 27 predicted proteins | sample JacPinW_OM3H0_M3_FD_187971 | JGI IMG/M metagenome (GOLD analysis project Ga0209331, IMG submission 187971) | Forest soil microbial communities from Algoma, Ontario, Canada - Jack Pine, Ontario site 1_JW_OM3H0_M3 (SPAdes) (version 2) | ecosystem: Environmental > Terrestrial > Soil > Boreal...
GACGGGCTGTGGAGGGGAGGCGATACGCCGGTCACGCGGGTTGGGCTGCAATGGAGCGAGCTTGCGGTCCTGCTCAGGGGGGCGGCCGTTTATGTTGGACCGGACACCTCAACCACGCATCTTGCGGCGGCCGCGGGCTGTCCGACCATCGCTCTCTACGGCCCGACGAGTCCGCGCTTGATCGGCCCCTGGCCGGTCGGCGGTCTCGAGCGGCCTTGGGATCACGCGGGCACAGTGCAGAACCGCGGCAACGTCTGGGTGGTGCAGAATCCGCTCCCGTGCCTTCCTTGCGAGAAGCTTGGCTGCGAGGGTCACCTCGACAGCTTCAGTCGTTGCATGGATGAGCTGCCGGCGGCACAAGTGCTCGCTGTAGTGGATCGCGCGTTGCGAAGCGCTCACGCACAGCCAGCCCAACAGCATACTGTTCTCTGAACAACAGAGGGGCCTAACGACCGGCTTTTTTTTGCGGCTGCTTGAAACTTGCCGGATCGAAGGGCTGATAAGCCTGCTGCTTGCAGCGGTCGAGCGCCACTCCGGTACGCTGGTCGATGATCTTGTCGCCCTGAATGAACAGCGCGTATTCCTGCGGGGCGCGGTCAGCCTGGATTCGCAGACATGCGAGCCAAGCGGGGCCGCGCAGGTGGTTGACCGGCCGCACGGCCGAGATCTCGAGGGGTCCGAGGCCGTCCGCACTGGGAAAAACCGCCCCGATGTTATCGGCAACGATTTGCCGATAGTTGGGCTCCGACAGATCCTCAGGGACAGGGGAATTGGGCAAACTCTCGGCGAGATGGCCGCCAGCGGCGCAACCCGCCAAGCCCAAACTCAGCCCCAAAACGAAAAAACGCACCACTTCAATGCCTTGCACGAAATTTACTGGATTTTACAAGGTGGGCGCATCAGTTTCTCGGACAATCATTGCATGTGTAGAGGAGCAGGGCATCCTTTGTGTTGAAGGCCCGAGAGAAGGTGGCGCACCTCTCCAAAGCTCGGTAGGGTGGGCCTCCGGGGCCGCATCCGGCCGGGCACATGAGGGCAATGACCTCCCCTTCCAGCTTCACGCCGCGACTGTGGCTTATTCTGGCCCATGATCTCCTCGTCACCGCGGCGGCGGTGCTCGCGAGCTTCTTCATCCGCTTCGAGGAATATGGGCTGGTCGAGCGCTGGCGCCTCCTCCTGCTGGTCCTGCCCCTCTTCGTCCTGTTCGCCGGCCTGGTCTATGCCTTCTTCGATATCTACAAGGCCAAGTGGCGGTTCACCTCGCTGCCTGAGCTTTACAACCTGGTGCGCGCCAGCACCGTGCTCGCGGTTGCGTTGCTGGCGCTCGATTACGTGCTGGTCGCGCCGAATATCTACGGCACGTTCTTCTTCGGAAAGATCACGATCCTTCTCTACTGGCTGCTGCAGATCTCGTTTCTCAGCGGGCCCCGGGTCGCCTACCGGTATTTTCGCTACACCCGCGCGCTGCACCACGCCAAGGCAACCGAGGCCGCGCCCACCTTGGTGCTCGGCCGGGCGGCGGATGCGGACGTATTGCTGCGCGCCATCGAGAGCGGCGCCGTCACCAAGGTACGGCCCGTCGGTATTCTGTCCTCATCGCCCGCGGATCGTAATCAGTCGATCCGCGGCGTCTCCGTGCTCGGGGACATGGACGATTTGGAGCGCATCGTCGCCGATCTCGCCGACCGCGAGGTCAAGGTGACCCGCCTGGTGCTCATGCCGACCGCGTTCGAGCCGGAGGCCAGGCCCGAGACCATCCTGATGCGGGCGCGTCGCCTCGGACTTGCAACCAGTCGGCTGCCGTCCTTGCACGAGGGCGGTGAGGCGTTGCGGCTTGCGCCGGTCAAGGTCGAGGACCTCCTGCTGCGCCCCGGCGTGAAGATCGACTACGGCCGCCTGGAGACTTTCGTGCGCGGGCAGGCGATCATCGTGACCGGTGGCGGCGGCTCGATCGGGGCCGAAATTTGCGACCGCATCGTGACCTTTGGGGCTGGCCGCGTGCTGGTGGTGGAGAATTCAGAGCCCGCGCTGCACGCTGTCCTCGAAATGCTCGCGACCAAACAGACGCAGGCCCAGATCGAGGGCCGTCTCGCCGATGTGCGCGACCGCGAACGCATCTTCCGCCTGATGGCGGACTTCCAGCCGGACATCGTGTTCCATGCCGCGGCGCTCAAGCATGTGCCGCTCCTCGAACGCGACTGGGGCGAAGCGGTCAAGACCAATGTGTTCGGCTCGGTCAATGTGGCCGATGCCGCGGTCGCCGCCGGCGCCAAGGCCATGGTGGTGATCTCGACCGACAAGGCGATAGAGCCGGTCTCGGTGCTCGGCGCGAGCAAGCGCCTTGCCGAGATGTACTGTCAGGCGCTCGACAGCGATTTTGCGCGCCCGCACGATGCCGGCAGGCGCAGCATGCGATTGATCGCAGTGCGTTTCGGCAACGTGCTCGCCTCTAACGGCTCGGTGGTCCCTAAGTTCAAGGCGCAGATCGAAGCCGGCGGCCCCTTGACCGTGACCCATCCCGATATGGTGCGCTACTTCATGACCATCCGCGAAGCGTGCGACCTCGTGGTCACCGCGGCGAGCCACGCGCTCGCTCCGGGACAGAGATGGGTTGCGGTCTATGTGCTCAACATGGGCCAGCCGGTGAAGATCGTGGACCTCGCCGAGCGCATGATCCGGCTTTCCGGCCTTGAGCCCGGGCGCGACATCGACATCGCCTTCACCGGCATCCGGCCAGGCGAGCGCCTGCATGAGATCCTGTTCGCGCGCGAGGAGCCGAGCGTGCCCATCGGCATCGAGGGGATAGTTGCGGCAAAGCCCATGAGCCCCTCCCTTGAAGCCATGCGGGGCTGGCTTGCCGAGCTCGAGCAGGGGCTCGCGCGGGAGGACCGCTCCGTGATCTACGGCGTCCTGCGCGACGCGGTGCCGGACTTCAGCGGACGAGCGGCGTGATCTTCCGGTCAGGCGTTGATTTAAGGGGTGCCTCAGCTCCGTCATGCGTCCCCGGACTTGATCCGGGGATTGACCCGCATCCAGCTCTTCGCAAGAGAAGAATCTTGATGAAGCGGATGGATTGCCGGGTCAAGACCGGTCAAGGCCGGCAATGACGAGCTTACCGAGTTCGCCGCAGGCGCGGATGCATCAAGCCGGAACCTGAGCCGATGGGGGCGTTGCGCTTTATACTCGCAATGTCGGTCGCCTACGGCCATGCCGGGGACTTCCTCGGCTTTCCCCTCATTCCCGGCGACACCGCCGTGCAGTGCTTCTATGCCGTCTCCGGCTTCTACATGGCACTGGTTCTCAACGAGAAATATCGGCCGGAATCGTCGAGCTATTTCCTGTTCATCTCCAATCGTTTTGCACGGCTGTTTCCCGCCTATGCCGCCGTACTGTGTCTCACGTTCCTCTTTGCCGCGGTGAGCTCGCCGGAGCTTCCCTTCGTAAGTCGCTGGCATTCGCTCCCTGTGCTCGATTGGTGGAGCGCCATTTTCCTCATCGGCTCTCAGGTCCTGATGTGGGGACAGGATCTCTATTTCTATCTCACGCTCAAGGCGGGTGCGCTCGTGTTCTGGCCCGACTTTCACACCGCTCCCGAGCCGATAATCCCTCTGCTCGTCATCCCGCAGGGTTGGACGCTCGGGCTGGAGTTCTCGTTCTATCTGATCGCGCCCTTTATCGTGCGCCGCTCGGCCGGTGCAATCGTCATCGTGCTCGCGGCTAGTCTCGCGCTGCGCCTCCTCCTGCACCTTGCCGGCTATGCGGGGGATCCGTGGTCCTACCGCTTCTTCCCCTCGGAGCTCGCGGTATTTTTGCTGGGCGCCCTCGGTTACCGAGTCTACTCCAGCGGCCGAGCCCGGATCGAGCGCAGCGTCGTTGGGGAACGGCCGCGGCAGCCTGCGTACTCGCAATCGTCCGTGTGGCGTGGCCTCGATCCCCATCTCCCACGCATCTTCGTGCTAGCGGTAGCGTGCGTCGGGGTGGCGTTGCTGATCAACCGATGGAACGGAGTGAGCCGCATCGCGTCGGTGGGGTTTTTCATGCTGGCCGTGGCCGCGATTCCTTTCCTGTTCCGCGCCAGCAAAAGTTGGACGTTCGATCGGCTCTTGGGAGAGCTGTCGTACCCGATCTACATTTGCCACGTCCTGGTGATCTGGTGCCTCGACCGCGTGGTGTCATTAGGCGCGGGTTACGTCCGCGGTTTCACCATCATGGCGGCAACGATCGCACTCTCCTGGGTGCTCTATTGGTCGATTGACCGCCCGATCGACGCTTGGCGCCAGCGCCGCTTTGACCGCGAGCGAGCGTTGGTTTCGCCGGCACTGCCAGCCCCCCAGCCGGGGCTGTAGGCGCGGCACAAACGCGCGCCGAAGCTGTTATGCTGCCGTTCGGCCGAAGGAAACGGGCGCGTAATGCCAATTGCCTACATCGAGCATCAGATACCGGGACGGTTGCGGCTGCGGATCCCGGAGAGGCGCGGCGACGTGGCCTTTTTCCAACGTGTTGTCGAGGCTCTCTCAAAGCTCACCGACATCAAGGAGATCGACGGCAGTCCTCTCACCGGGAGCGTCCGGATTCGCCATTCGGGTACGGCCGAGGCGATCGCCGCCGCGGCGGCCAAAGAGGGTTTGTTCGAGATCGGCAAGCGCGACGGGGGGGCCCAGCCGAAGAAGCCGCCAAAGGAGCCAGCATCCCCCGGTGATGCCGGGATGCTCGATTCGATTGCAACGGGGTTATCCGGACTGGCGCTGTTTCAAGTTACGCAGGGCCAAGTCACTGGGAGCGCCGGCGAGAATTTCTGGAACGCCTATGGGGCGCAGCGCCTCCTGGGCCGCAGCGAGATTGCGGCGGGTTTTGTGCTTCTGGGACTCTATCAGCTGCTGCAAGGACAATGGCTTGGCTCGGCATCCTCGCTTTTTTTCTACGCGCTGGCGGCCCGCCAGCTCGCCGTGCTCGATCGGGCCGCGGGTGCGATGACTGGCCTGAGCGAGTCGCCGCACTCGGCAAGCGGGCCGCCGAAGCCGCCACGAAAGAAGCGGACTCCCGACAAGCCGAGTGAGAAGGCTGGTGCATCACACTGACGAAACTGGAAATTTTGTCCTGCTGCTGAACTAATTCCATCTTTCCGCGGATTACGGTTCGTATGCCCGGGCGGCGCGGGATCTGTGAACTGTCACAGTAGCTTCGTCGGCTGCGGGTAGTATTTGTGGCGAATCAGCATCGCCGCACCGCCGACGGAACGAGGATGCACGCAGCCAGCCGGGCTTTTGTGGTTCATTGCACCGCGACGCGTATCCGGATCAAAATCCCGGAGCGACAGCGGCAGGAGGCTTATTTCGCGGCGCTCCGGCGCGCCCTGCTCCAGCACCCCGACGTTTTGGGGGTGCGTACGAACCCGCTTGCTGCCAGCGTAGCGATCGAGTGCAGGCACGGATTGGCGTTTCTCGGCCAAAACCACCGGTTTCCGGGAGTCGAACTGGTGCCGGTCCAAGCTCATGCTATCGCGCGGAGTCAGCTCCCGACGTTCGCCCGCGGCCCTGACGGGGGTGATTCGCCGCCAACTGGCACCATCGGCTTGGCAGCCGTCCTTATCAAGCTCCTGGTCGCGCTCGCGACGAAACAGCTCGCCGCGCAACTCATCGACTGGGTGGTCGCCGCCGTCGTTCGGGCTGCGACGCACGGGGCAAGCCGGATGCCGGCGGGTGGGCAGGCCATGGCGCCGCCTCCGATGCTCCTCGTAGCGGTCGCCGAGTAGCCTCCACGGGACCGCCCTGCGGCGCGGGCTGTGTGGCTCGGCTCGCTGGCTCCGGCTGGTCCTCCAGAACTGGCTCCGACTGAGCCCTGCGGAATTGTAACCCGTGAATCCCGGCCTGGGCCTGCCCTTTGGCTCGTCCCGCCTCGCTGATGAGAAATGGCGCGATCCCGCCTGCAGCCATGGCCAAGGCATCCAGCAGGCCTATCGGCGCGATACCAAGCGCGCTGCGCACGCCAGGTACCAGCATGGCCGCGAGCTGCGCCGCAAGCGAGCCGCCGATGATCCCAAAGAGCCGCGGGCTCCCAGAAAGCCCGCCGGGCTCGAACACGCTCCGGCTGGACGAGCGGTAGGCGAGCGCGTGCAGAAGTTGTGCGCTCGTCAGGCTTCCGAAGGCCATCGTCCGCGCCTGGGGTGAGCTCATCCCGTACCGCATCGCCCCAAAAATCCCTGCCCCGAAGGCGCTCGCTGTCAGAATGCCAGCTTCGGTCCCGAGCCGACCCATCTGGTCGCGGCGAATCATAGGCTCGTTGGCCGAGGTTGGGCCCCGCTCCAAGGCATCCGGCTCCGGGGGCTCCATGGCAAGGCCGATCGCGGGCAGCACGTCGGAAATGAGGTTGATCCACAGGAGCTGAATCGGCGAAAGCATCTCGCCGAAACCGGCCGCAGTGCCCGCGAGCATGAGCAGGATCTCGCTGGTATTGGTGCTGAGAATGTAGTGAATGGCTCTGCGGATATTGGTGTAGGTGCCGCGGCCGCGCTCGATGGCAAGCGGCAGCATTCGCAGGTTCTCGCTGGCAAAGAAGACGTCCGCCACCTCCCGCGCCGCGGCGTCCCCGTGCTGTCCGATGGCCATGCCCACATTGGCAGCGCGCAACGCGGGGCTGTCGTTGATGCCGTCCCCGACCATCGCTACCACGGCACCGGCGTCCTGCAGGGCACGCACGATCCGCAGCTTCTGCGCCGGGCTGATGCGGGCAAAGGCGTGGGCGCGTCGCCCGGCCGCGGCCACCTGGGCGGGGGTCAGGCGGTCGAGGTCCGAGGCATCGACGATCTCGATGCTACCCTCGGCACTCAAGCCGATCCGCTCGGCCACCGCGCGGGCGGTCGCGCTCTGATCGCCGGTGAGCATGAGGGTCTGAATGCCGGCGCGATGGAGTGTGTGCATCAACGCGGGAAGCCCGTCGCGCACGGGATCGGCAAGGCCTACAAGCCCGGTCCAGATAAGCCGATCGATGTCGCTGTCGTGTTCTCGGGTATCGTCATGTGGACCCCGGATCTCGCGATAGGCCGTGCCCAGGACACGCAGCGCCTGCGCCGCCATGGCGGCATTCTGCGCCTCGATCTCGCTGCGCCGCGCGGCATTGAGCACGCGCCGGCCGCCCTCCGGCAAGGCTTCCCAGGTGCAGCGTGCCAATACCTCGCGCGGGCTGCCCTTGACGGCAATCCGAAGCCCGCTCTCGGTCGCATGCATGGTGGCCATGAAGCGGTAGGTCTCGCTGCGATGTTGCACTGCGCGCCGCGGAAAGCTGCGGCGGAGCTCCACCACGTCGATGCCGTGATCGAGCGCCGCCTGCACCAGCGCGTTCTCGGTTGCCGAGCCGCTGAGCCGGGTCTGCAGCGCTTGCTCCTCGCGCTCCGCGATCTCGGTCTCGCTGCAAAGGCTCACGATCGACAACAGCATGCGGAACCGGTGATCGTCCTGCTGCCTGACCACCGCCTCGTGCTGGTCGAGGAGAACATCGCCTTGCCTACGGCAGATGCGATCCCCGAGGGCCAGCGCATCCAGCGACATCGACCCGTGGGTGAGGGTTCCAGTCTTGTCGAAGCAAACGACGTCCACGGCCGCGAGTGTCTCGAGCGCTTCAAGCCGCCGCACCAGGATGTCGTGTCGCCGCAGGTCCTCGACGCCTAGCGCGAGCGTGGTCGTGGCGACCATGGGCAGTCCTTCCGGGACCGCCGCGACGGCCACCGAAAGCGACGAGCGAACCAGCTGGAGCAGCGCGAAGCCACGCACCCAGCCCAGGCCGAACACGGCGCCGCTCGCGGCGAGCGTAACCCAGACAAGCTGCTCTCCCAGGTCGCCGAGCTGCCGCTGCAATGGCGTCTCCGGCGCCATCGTCGCCCCAACGAGGCGCTGGATGCGTCCGACCTCGGTGTGCGCGCCCGTTGCCACTACAACCGCACGGCCGCTGCCGCCGGTCACGATCGTGCCGCGATAAACCATGTTCACGCGGTCCCCAAGGGGAACGCTGCGCGCGCCGAGGGCTTGCGCCGATTTCGCAACCGGCAGGCTTTCGCCCGTGAGCGCAGCCTCGCTCACGGTCAGCGCGCGGGCGCTGATCACGCGGCCGTCGGCCGCAACGACGGTCCCGCGTTGCAGGAGAATCACGTCGCCCGGCACGAGCGTCTCCGCCGGCACATCGACTTCGGCGCCGTCGCGCAACGCGCGGGCGGTCAGCGCCGCAGGCGCTCCAAGGCTCCTGATGGTGCGCTCGGCGCGCGTCTCGGTGGTGAAGCCGATCGCGGCATTGAGCGCCACGACCGCCATGATTGCGCCCGCCTCGAGCACGGTTCCCGTCGCGAGTGAAACGACTGCCACGCCGGCGAGAAGCGCAACGGGCAAACTCTGAAACTGACCGAGAAGAATGCTCAGGTCCGAGCGCTGGTGCGGTGACGGGATCGTGTTCGGCCCGACGCTCGCCAGTTCCTCCTGCGCGCGAGCGGCCGACAATCCGTCCGAACATGAGGTCCCGAGCTCGGATGCTAGGGTCTGCGCCTCGCTCGCGTGCCACAGGCGCTCGGTGGGATCACCAATGGCCGGCGTGATCTCGCCGCGCAGCAATCCGCCGATCCGTTCGATCAGACGATCGAGGGAGGTCGTGGGCTCGTAGCGCAGCGTGATATTGCCGGTGAGTGCGCTGGCCGAGACCTCGTGCATGCCCCCGAAGCCGGTCAGCCCCCGCTCGAGCAGAGCTGCCAGCTCCGGGGCGCCGCGCAACCCGCCGATCTTAAGCCGCGCGCGTCCCGGCACCACGGTGTGCAGCCGCACGATCGAGATCGGAATGGGGGTGCGCTCCGAGCCTGTCGCCTTCGGAGCCTTCGCAGCCGTGTGAGGCGCACGCGGTACAGCACTCGGGCCCATGATGATCCTGCGCTGATTCCGCCCGTTCTGACCTAAAGGGAGTTCCGGTCAGACGTCACCACAACCACTAACTCGGCCTGCTCCCTGTTCCCGTTTGCCAAGCGCCCGCGACGGCTTGCGTCGCCGGGTGGCTTAGCCGGAGCGGGGAGCTGTCCGCGTCTGTACCGGGACTGTGAGACCGAAAGAGTTCAGCCGCCTGGGTGGCTTGCGCCTTTTCCGACCTCCGCAAGCTCGGAGCGGGCTTCGGCCATGATGTCGCCCGTGTGCTCGTTGAGCTCCGCCAAAGCCACACGCCCCTGATCATAGGCGATGAGCCCTGCCTTGATGATGGATTTGGCTATGGGCCGCAACGCCGGGATGAGGGCCGGAGCCACGACGGCGGCTCCGATTCCGATAGCAAGGCCCGCTACGATATTGCCGCCTCTGAACAGGTCCTCGAACAAAGCCATTCGTCTCTCCTCTCACTCGCTAGGATTTACCGAAGCTCGCCCCGCAGACTTCCAGGATGACCAACCGCACGCGCGTTCGCAAGTTCCTTGCGAAGCGCAGAAGACTGCGCTGCAACGCTGTCACAATCAACTCTGAACTTGCGGCATCGCCGCTGATTTGCGAGGCACCGTCGCACTGTAGACGTGTGCTCCCGGCGAGATCTCGCAGGGGCGGGTTTAAAACCCGCCCCCTACCGATGGCCAGCAGCGGAAGCCCGCAAATAGATCTCACGCGGTGCGACCATCGCTCGCCTTATGATCGCGGCTGTGGGCGCGCTGTGAAGGCGCATTCCGCTGCTCCAATCTTTGTGGGCTCGGTAGCTTCGGCTTGGCACCATGCCGCGCGAGCGATTCCGATGCATGTAAGAGCGCGGCGCGCTGGCGGGGATCGGAGCGATGACCCGCGCGCTCGAGTGCGTGGTCCAGTTTCCGCAGCCTGCGATGATAGCGTCGCTCCGCGTCCTGCTCGTCCCAGCCGCGCCGGCGCGCCCCGGCGTGGGCGCGGGAAACAAACCTGTCGACCTGTTTTTCGGCCTGCTGCTTGCGCTCCTCGTCGGTGCCGTGGGCAGTTGCCTGAAACAACGCGTCCACGGCAGCACCGACGAAGCGATCCGCGATTGCGTCATCGGCACCGAGCTCCGCTTCCAGGAAAAGCTTTGCGCCGGACTTGGCAACGGCCGCGAACTGCGGGCGCAACGCTGGAAAGAAATAGGGAAGCGCAAGCGCAGCGATCCCCAGCCCGAGAAGCGGAACCGGACCGGCTTTCAGCACGTCATCAATGATGGCCATGATCTCTCCATCCCGGCTATTTGCACCCGTCACAGTATAGCTGGGGCGCTGGGCGCTGGTAGGGTAGTATTCCTCTATCGCGGCATCAGCGCTTTGCCTGGATGTGGCTGAAGCTCGCGAGCAGCGTTGCGACTAGCGCAGCGGCACCGCCCAGCGCCAACACAGGAACAAGCACGCCGCCGGCCGCAACCGCAGTGAGCGCGAGGGCCGCCAGCGCCAAGTTGAGCAGGAACACGCGGGTCACGATCTCAGGGACGCTGAACCCATTGTCGGTCGCGCGCTGATAGTAATGCGTGCGATGCGACTGCCAGAACGGCTCACGCTTTGCCATGCGGCGCAGGAGCGTGATCGTGCTGTCGGCGAGGTAATAGAGCGGCAGGATGAGCGCCGCTGCCCTGTGGCCCTCACCGGCAAGGAGCATGAGCAACCAGGCGAGGATAAGTCCGACGGGGAGGCTTCCGCTATCGCCGAGAAAGAGCCGCGCCACCGGCTTGTTGAAAGGCGCAAAGCCGAGCATCGCACCGAAGAGCGCGGCAGTCGCTGCGGAAGCGACGAGATCGATAGTTCCGGCGATCCCGAGAAGGACCATCGCACCGGTCACGGGCACGACTTCCGCTACGGTCATCCAGTCGATGCCGTCCATGAAATTGGTGAGGTTGACGAACCATACGCCTCCGATGAGCAGGCACGCCCGATCGAACCACCAGGGCAGTTCCGGGAGCACTCTGACTTGTTCGGGGAGGGCGAGCACGACTGCGGCGACAGCCGCGCATTGCACCAGAAGCCGCGCCGTTGCCGGCAAGGCGCGCATGTCGTCCATGGCGCCGACGACCATCAGGAGGATCGCGGCTGCACTCACGAACACAAATTCCTCCATTTGACCGCGCGCGAGATGGCGTTCGAGAAGGATCGCTCCGGCCGTGACCGCGAGGGCGGCAATGACAACCCCGATGCCTCCTCCTTGCGGGACCGGCGCAAAGTGGGAGGAACGCAAATTCGGCCGCGCAACGGCATGGCTGGCGAGCCAGGGCCGCAGCAACACGATCGCTGCGTAGCAAAGAAGGAATGCGGCCAGAGCCACCGGTGCGAGTACAACGAGGCGTCCCATGGCTTGCGCGATCATCGGGTTCCCGGCGGGGTGCTCGCCATCTCAGTGCTCACCAGATGGGCCGATAAGATCGCATAAGCTCTGACACGTAGGGTGCGCAAAGTCGCGCGCATCGCCTGCGCAGCACCGCGTCAAGCGCGCCTTTGCGCACCCTACAGGATGATCGACCGCACTACCACGAGACGGACGCGTTGCCACCGCCAGGACGGCGGCGTAATGCTGCCGTTTGCGGGTGCCGAGAGCCCGCTAGTCGATTGAGCAATGTTGGACCAAAAAAAGGATGATCGCCGATTCGGGTTCGGCGAAAATTGGCTAGATTTCGCCCGCGATCTGAGCCCTGATCAGATTAGCGAGGCGGAGAAATCCGTCCGCAGGCTGCTGCAGCGCGACAGTCTCGAAGACGCAAGCTTCCTGGATGCGGGCTCCGGCAGCGGGCTGTTCTCTCTCGCCGGGCGCCGGCTCGGTGCGCGCGTTCATTCCTTCGATTACGACATAGGCTCGGTGCTCTGCACCCGCCGCTTGCGGGATCTTTATTTCCCCGGCGACCCCAATTGGACCGTTGAGCAGGGGTCGGTGCTCGACCGCAATTATCTCGCTACGCTCGGGACGTTCGACATCGTCTATTCCTGGGGCGTTCTCCATCACACTGGCGCCATGCGCGAGGCGCTTGCTGCCGCATCGGGGCTGGTGGTGCCGAACGGAGTGTTTGCCTTCGCACTCTATCATCGCACCCGCATGTGCGCCCTGTGGCGGCTCGAGAAACGCTGGTATGCTGGTGCTTCGCCGGATGCACAACGGCGCGCGCGGGCAGTCTACATCGCGCTCTTGCGCTTGCGATTTCTCCTGACCCGCGGCGACTTTCAGTCCTACGTGGAAACCTATCAGCGCCAGCGCGGGATGGCATTCGAGCACAATGTGCACGATTGGATGGGCGGCTACCCCTACGAGTCCATCTCCGCGCCGGAGCTCGAGGCCGTGATGCAGCCTCTTGGGTTCGAGCGCATCTGGAGCATGGCCACTCCGTTGACCTTCGGTTTCTTCGGCTCCGGTTGCGACGAATATCTGTATCGCCGCACAGGCTAGAGTCGGCCGGCGGGCACATGTTCTCGTACGAGCACCTCGACGCGTTGCGCGCAGCAGAGATCGAGCGGGTCGTGCCGTTCTTTCCGGCAGGTGCGCGCGTGCTTGAGATCGGCGCCGGCACGGGCAAGCAGGCGCTCGAGCTGCGGCGGCGCGGGTTCGAGGTCACCGCCATTGAAATTGCGGATTCGAACTACGCCACCCACCGGCTGTTTCCGATCATCGATTACGATGGCCTCACTATCCCGCTGCCGGACGCCAGCGCGGACGTGGTGTTCTCCTCGAATGTGCTCGAGCACGTGCCGAACCTCGCGCGCATGCATCGTGAGATCCGGCGCGTCCTCAGGCCGGGGGGAAAATGCGTGCATGTGCTCCCCACCCATGCCTGGCGTTTCTGGACGACGCTCGCCGGCTATCCCGATGCGCTGGTTTATCTCTTTGCCGGGATCCCGGAACTTGTGCCGCAGGCTTTGCCGCGCCGTGAGGAGCTGCGGCGCTTCGGCACGGCCTGGTATCGCACGGCGCGCGCCGTAGGTGGCCGATGCTTGCCACACCGCCATGGCGAGCGGGGCAATGTCATCTCGGAGCTCTGGTTGTTTCACCCGCGCTGGTGGCGCAGGAATTTTTGCGAGAACGGGTTCACTGTCGTTCACGACGAGCCGATGGGTCTGTTTTATACCGGCAACATGCTGTTCGGTTCCCATCTTGCGCTTTCGCAGCGAGGCCGCCTTGCCCACATGCTCGGGAGCGCGTGCCACCTGTTCGAGCTCGTGCCTAATCAGCGAGCTCGCGCGTAATTTCCTCAACCGGTCGACCGGCCGCGAGCAGAGCAAGAAGGTGCGCCGTTCGCTCCACCATCATGTCGAGCCCGTAGTTCGTCACGATCGAATGACGCATGGCATCGCGGAAGGCAGCTTCTTGCGCGAGGCACTGCCGCAGGCGGGCCCATCCTGCACACAAGAGTTCCGGCTGACGCGGTGGCACCACCTCGCCGAACTCTCCTACGATGCGGCGTGCGTCGCCGACATCGGTCGCTGCGACAGGAACGCCGCAAGCCATCGCCTCTCCGATCACATTGGGAAAGCCTTCACCGAAGGCTGACGACAGCGTGGCGATATCGAAGGCGTTGTACACGCCGCGCAGATTGTCCATTTCGCCGGCCCAGATCAGGTATCGATCGAGTCCAAGCGATCCGGCCAGCGCCCTGATGTGATCACGGTAAACTGAAGACCCATCGCCGACGCAGACGAAGCGCGCATCCGAATGCGCGCGGACAAAGCTGAGGGCGGCAGCGAGAAATGTGGTGTGGTCCTTCATCGGGTCGAAGCGGGCGACGCAGCCGATGACAAAGACGTCATCGGACAGGCCCCACGCATGTCGCTGTGCGCGACCGGCGGCCGGATCGGGCCGCATAGTTTGCGTATCGATACCATTCGGAACAACCGCAATGCGCTGGGCGTGCATGCCGCGCCTGATCGCGTCGGCGCGCACGGCGTGCCCATTGGCGATGATCAGGTCCGCCCGCCGCGACAGCCACACTTCCAGGCGGTACGCCAACGCTGAAAGGGTATCATAGCGAGCGACCTCCATTCCGGCTGCACGCACGCCGAAGACAAGCTTGATCGAGTGCCCAAATGGAAGGAGCAGTGCAGACAAAGCCGACTGGGTCGGCTGGAAGGCGTATAGAACGTCGGGCCGTTCTTTCACGAGCAGCCGGCGCAGCCGCAGGAGCGGCGCGAGTGCATCCCAGCGGCCGGATTTGCTCAAAGACAGTACACGCACGCTTGTGTCCTGCCGGAACACATCGATCTCGCTGCCAGTGTAAAATACGACCACCGCAACGTCGTGACCGCGTGCAGCCAGCCCGCGCGCCAGCATCGCCAGCTGTCGTTGGCTGCCGCCCACCACCATGGAGCGGATGAAGAATAGCACCTTCATGCGCTCACCATGGGAGTGATAGGGTTGCGGATATGGGATGGATCGATCCGATACATTCGGTGCAGGCCGGCTTGCGTAGTCCTGGCGCTCGACAAGATCCTTGCGAACGAAAATGATGACGAAACTTCCGCGCAGGCAAGTCCTGCGTCTCGCGGCCGGCGCTGTCGCATTCCCGGCGACCTCGCCAATTGCAAGGGCGCAAACCGACATGACACGGCCAAACTCGGAGAAACCCATCAGTCCGCTGGCCGAGCGACTGGCAGCCTATGCAGATGGCCTGCGCTACGACGATCTCGACCCAGAGACCATCGAACGAGTCAAATCGCATGTGATCGACACGCTCGGCTGTGGAATTGCGGCCTTCGATGAAAGACCCGTGCGAATTTGTCGTAACCTTGTCCTGGCGGCAGCGACCGGCGCCTCGACGGTCATCGGCACGAGCCAGCGCACTACGCCCGACCTGGCGGCCTTCGCCAATGGCGCCGCGTTCCGGTATTACGATCTGAACGACGTCTATGCCGGCCGTTTCTCCGGCCATCCCAGCGACAATATCGCGGCATGCCTGGCGGTGGCGGAGTCCGAACGCGCGAGCGCGAGGGAGCTGATCACCGCGATCGTTCTCGCCTACGAGGTCAACTGCCGCCTGATCGATGCCTTCGATATCACGACTCGCGGCTGGGACCCGCCGGTATTCAACCTGCCGGCCGTAGCGCTCGCCGCCGGGAGGCTGATGAAGCTTCCAGCGGAGAGGCTCACGCAGGCGGTCAATCTGGCCATCAACGACCACATCCCCATGGGGCAGACCCGGTCACAGACCCTGTCCGACTGGAAGGGGCTTGCCGCCGCCGAGGCCGCCCGCAATGCGGTGTTCGCCGCGATGCTGGCGCGGGCCGGCATCAGCGGTCCGGCTCCCGTTTTCGAAGGGCGAAGGGGCTTCTTTCAGCTGGTTGCGGGGCCAGCCGACGTGGACATCGGCACCTTCGGCCGGCGCGATATCCCGTTTCGGATCCACCACTGCGGGATGAAGGCCTATCCGGCCGTGGTCTACGCCCAGACAGCAATCGTGGCGGGCATCGCGCTCGCCAAAGATATCGGCGATCTCGATCGGATCGCGGCGATCGAAATTGCAACCACCCGCCGCGGCCTCCAGCAAACCGGGAGCGAGCCAGAGAAATGGGCGCCGGACACAAGGGACACGGCGGATCACAGCTTGCCGTACATCACGGCCCGGGCCATGTTCGACGGCGATATCAGCAATGACAGCTACGCGCCGGAAAAATTGCGTGATCCGCGCATCCGTGCCTTCATGCGCAAGATCACTGTCAAGGAGGATCCCGTGTTCGGGGCACTACGCGGAAATGCGCCGGCGACCCGCATTACGGCAATACTCGACGACGGCCGCCGCATCGCTCAGCAAGTCGAAAACCTGCCCAGTTTTCCCGGCCAGCCAGTGAGTCGGGCCGAGGTCGAGCGAAAATTCCGCAGCAACGTCGCCGAGAGGTGGCCGCAGGAGCGGACCGACGCCCTTCTTCAATCGCTGCGGGCGCTCGAACGGGCGGATGATCTGCCGTCGCTGCTTTCCAAGCTAGCAGTGCCGAGATCACCGTAGGGACTGCCGGGGTTGGATCAAGGGCTGCTGCTCCAGAGTGCAATGACTCTAGCGTGGGTTCCAATTTCCCTTGAAGAGACGCTGCGTCATTTCGCGCTCGATCTCATCCGTGAGCCGGCCGCCCGAGCGGATGACGAACCGGGCGATGTCGCGGTCAGCTTGGTTCTGATGTGACTCAACCATGATGTTGAGGATGCGCCGCAGCAGCCCCAGTTTGTTTGACGCAGCGTCCCTGCTGGAGGCTTTCTCGCCGAAGCAAGGGACGAGATCCCTGTGATGTGCCGCGTAAGTCATGTGCTTCTCCATTGGTCTTCCAATTCCCGGAATTGAATCTTCCTCATTCGTCGGATTCGCTGTAACGATAATGACCGAATTGAAGCCTTCTCATCTCTCGGATACGCTCTAACGGTAATGTGCCCCTGAAATGAGCCATTGCAAAGGATGTCTTCTCAGGCGATAGTTGAGTTTTTCTCATGCACGAGGCGATGCCGCCACTCAATGCCCTGCGCGCGTTCGAAGCCGCGGCGCGACATCAGAGCCTGACCAAGGCAGCGCAGGAATTGCATGTGACGGCGGGCGCGTTGAGTCACCAGATCCGCGGGCTGGAAGAACTGCTTGGTCTCAAGCTGTTCGAACGCGGCGTGCGCTCGATCGCACTTACGCCCGCCGGTAGACAGCTTTATCCTGGCTTGCACACGGGGTTCAGCCACATCCATGACGCGGTCACCGCGCTGAGCCGCGAAAGCCAGCAGCGCGTGCTCGTGCTCAGCACACCGCCGGGATTTACCTCCAAGTGGCTGGCGGCGCGGCTCTACCGCTTTGCAAGCGCTTACCCGGAGATCGATATCCGTGTTTCCTCGTCGATCGGCAATGCCAATTTCACAACCGACGGGGTCGACGCAGCGATTCGCAACATGCCCGCCGACGCTGCAGCCGACCCGGCACTTGTGGTCGAGAAGCTGATCGAGCTCACCTTGCTGCCGGTATGCAGCCCCAGGCTCATCGAGGCACACGGCCCTTTGCAGCGGCCGGAGGCGCTCAAGGGCGTGCCGCTGATCCATGACGATACGCTTGCCGGTCGTGCCAAGGTGTCGACCTGGGCCGAGTGGTTCAAGGCGGCCGGTGTAGAGGGCGTGGATGTCAGTCGCGGGCTGCGGTTCAACAGCGCCGATCACGCCCTCGATGCCGCGGGCGAAGGTGCAGGCGTGCTGCTTGCGCACGATGTGCTGGCATATGATGACCTGCGGACAGGTCGGCTTGTGATAGCTGTCGAGTTCGCCCTGCGCTCGGACCTCGCTTATCACTTCGTCTGTCCAAAGAGCCGGAGGGAACACCCGAATGTGCAGGCTTTCCGGACCTGGATCAAACAAGAGATCGCTGCGCTCGACTGGAGCATGTGTGCCCGGTAGCGGGGTGCCACCGGCAGGCGCCGCCGCAACAGCGGCATCGGTGCGCCGTCGCCGAACGAGGTAACGAGCAATAATGGAGACCGTAATTGAACCGGCGTAGTGTTCTCGGTATGAGCATGATGACGGCCGTGGGATGTTACGCCGCGCAGGCACGTGTGTTTGCTCAGTCTTCCTCTCCCGAACCAGTAATGGACGCACTCAGCGCCTATATGAGCGCCGCGGCAAACCGGGTGCTTCCCGCCGAGGCCGCCGACCACGCCAAGCACCATCTGCTCGACACGCTGGCAGCGATGATTTCGGGATCGCAATTGCTGCCCGGACAGGCGGCGTTGCGCTATGCAATCGCGCATGCCGGAAAAGGGGCTGCCACGATCGTCGGCTCGACGCTCACGGCTGGACCTGGCGACGCCGCGCTCGCCAATGGCGTCATGGCACACGCGGATGAGACCGACGATTCCCACAATGCCTCGCGCTCGCATCCGGGCTGCGCCGTCGTGCCCGCGGCTCTCGCAACAGGGGAGGAGCTTGGCATTGACGGGGCGCGGTTCCTGCGCGCGGTGACGCTTGGTTACGATATCGGCACCCGCGTGGTCACGGCCATGGGCGGGGCCGAGTTCAGCTACGCGAGCAGTCTCAGTACCCACAGCATCGCCGGAACTTTCGGGGCTGCGGCCGCTGCCGCTTGCGCAGCAGGTCTCAACGCCCGGCAGATGCGCTGGGCGCTCGACTATACGGCGCAGCAGTCTTCTGGAATCATCGCCTGGCGCCGCGACACCGATCATATCGAGAAGGCGTTCGTTTTTGCAGGCATGCCGGCGCGCAATGGCGTCGCCTCGGCGCTGCTGGTGCGGTCGGGCTGGAACGGCGTTGACGACATCTTCTCCGGCGCTGATAACTTTTTCATTGCGTATGCCCCCAAGGCGCAGCCCGAACGGCTGTTGGAAAAGCTGGGCGAGCGCTACGAGATCGCGCAAACCGACATCAAGAAATGGACCGTGGGCTCGCCCATCCAAGGGCCGCTCGATGCATTAGAGGCCATACGCAGCAAGCAGCCCTTCGAGGCTGATGAGGTGCAGAGCGTCGTAGTGCGCCTTGCCCCCTCGGTCGGCAGGGTCGTGGATAACCGCGACATGCCCGACATCTGCCTGCAGCACATGATGGCTGTGATGCTGAACGACAAGACCGTCTCCTTCCACGCCGCGCACGATAAGCCGCGCATGCAGGATGCGGCGGTGCTGCTCCAGCGCGCCAAGGTACATCTCGTACAAGACGAGGAGCTCACCAAGCTGCTGCCGGTGCGCGTCACCGTCGTGGAGATCGAGCTTAAGAACGGAACCCGCCTCTCGGAACGTGTCACTGCCGTGCGGGGTACGCCACGCAACCCGATGACCCGCGCGGAAGTGATCGACAAGGCACGTGATCTCATAGCGCCGGTGCTGGGGCACGAAATATCCGGACGACTCATCGAAACAATCTTCAAGATCGAGGATACGCCGGACATCCGCAGCTTGCGGCCGATGTTGCAGCCCGGCTGATCCCGCCTCCGTAGGGGCGACGCATGCGTCGCCCTGCTTCAACGGCGCCGACGCCTGTGGAAAGAGGGCGAGGCATGCCTCGCCCCTACGGATGCTGAGCCTGCCTTCGTAAGGGCGACGCATGCGTCGCCCTGCTTCAATGGCGGCAACGCCTGTGGAGAGAGGGCGAGGCATGCCTCGCCCCTATGGTTGCGCGAACAGCGCAGGCCGAAGAACGTCGGCGAAAATCTCCCCGTAGACGCGATTGCCCTCGACGTTGAGGTGACCAGTCCCGAAACTGGCGCCGAAGCCATGGAGCTTTGCTACGCCGACTGGACCTACCTTCTCGACGATGCGCTGGTCGAGATCCAGGAATTGCAGGCCGGCTCGCTCGATCCTGGCCCGCATTGCCTCGATCAGGGCCGATCGTTTGGCTGCAAGGGACGGACATCGCGCCTCGATGTTCCATGCCGCAACGATGATCGGAATGTCACGGGATTGCCGGATCGCGGCGAGATCGCGGATGAAAGCGGTGGCGAGAGCATGCGCCTCGGAAGGTGTACCGTCCCGCCACAAGGCAAGCTGGCCGTCCACGAGACTGGATGCACAGCTCCAGCTGGGCTGCGTTCTCTGCGCGGGTGCGGCTGCCGCATCTGACCAGTCGGCCAGAACCCCGCTGTTCTTGCGTGCGTTGATGATGCGCGCCACCTGACTGTGGTCGAGCAGCCAATAATAAATGCGACCTGCAAGCGACGTGCGAAATCGGTAGCCGCTACTGCCGCGAAACCCATAGGAGAGCCGGTACTCGCCGCTGCCATCCCGGCGGTAGCCTGTGAACTCGGAATCATCCGTTGTGGTGGGGGAGAGCAGATTGTCAACGTACAGCATGACCACGGCTGCGTTGGCGCTCAGGCGGCGTCCTTCCGATTGCAGGCGGGCCACTTCCACTGCCGGCCTTGCCCCTGCCAGACCAAGATTGACGACTTCCGTGCCGGGATGGTCGCGCGACAGAATTTGTTCGGCCACGGCTACGGCCGTCTCGGAGCCATCGACCTGCAGCGCTTCGATGAATGAATCCCCGATCACGACGGCGCGCAGGGCTCCATCGTGATCGACATTGCGATTGCGATCGCGCAGCCCGAGGTTCGAAATGGTGATGAGAGAACGGTGCTCGGTGAGCCACAATCCGGAAACATTGGCGCGGTGGCGATAGCCGGTATCAGGATCCGGGCCGTAAAGCGCAACCGGTGGAACGGGGAGGACCCATCGCAGCGGCGTTCGACTGATCACGACGAAGAGGAGGTCCACCGCGGCGGTTGCGACGACGATTCCCGCCAGCAATTTCGCTGCCCCCAAGCCAATCTTCCGCCACATGGATCAAAACCGAAAGTAAATGAATGGGTTGTCCTGCATCTTCGGAAGCAATAGCAGCCATATCGCAGCTCCAGCAAAGAGCATCCGCAGAAAGGTGCCGTCGAAGCGCCATATGAGCACAACCGCCTGCAGGCTTGATACCCGCGCTTCCAACCAATGCAGGGCAAGCAGCGCGAGACAGCCGGTCACGATCAGGAGCTCGCCCATGCCATCAGAGGGCAGTTGCCAGCTGGAAAGGGCCTGCTCTCCCACGTGCGGAAATCCGCCGCGCAAGGAGAACATGGTCCCCAGATATTCGAATGCATAGCCCAGGCTTGGCGAGCGAAAAAAAACCGAGGTTGTCACAACGAAGCCAAAGGTTGCAGCCCACCCGATCAGCGCCGGCGGCGCCCGAACGTACCTCGACCACATGATGGCAAGCATGATCGCCATGCCCTGCAGTGCTCCCCAGAGAACGAACGTGAAATTCGCCCCATGCCACAGTCCGCACAGTGCCATGGTCAAGGTCATGGCAAAAAAGTGCTGGGAAACCCGGTAGCGTCGGGATGCCATCCTGACATCTGCGAGGGGGACGAACACGTAGTCGCGCAGGTAGCGCGTAAGCGTGATGTGCCAGCGCTGCCAGAACTGCGCAACGCTGGAAGCAAGGAAGGGAGTCGCGAAATTCCTGGGCAGACGTATTCCGAAGAGATACGCGGAGCCGATGGCGATATCGGAATATCCCGAAAAGTCGAAATAGATCTGGAACGTGAACAGCCAGACTCCGAGCCAAGCCGCGGCGGCACCGCCGGGGCCGTCGCGAAAGATCGCATCGACAATCGGACCGATCGAGTCGGCAAGCATGACCTTCTTGACGAGGCCGAGCAGACACAGTGCCAATCCCAGCCCGATCAAGCGCGATCGTACCACAAGCTTGCGGTCGAACAGCCGATGCACCTGCGGTCCGAATTGCCGCCAGCGCGTTATCGGCCCGGCGACCAGCTGGCTGAAGAACAATTTGAACAGGGCAAAGCGCGCGAGGGAGTGGAAGGGCAGCGCTCGACCGCGGGAAATGTCGATCAGGAATGCGGAGAGCTGAAAGACGTAGAAGGAGATCCCAAGGGGAATCACGATGTCGTGGGTGAACACATCGAAACCGATCGCCGTCGCCAGAAATACTCTGTACTTGAAATAGGCAAGACACCCGAAGTCGAGGAGGAGGGCAGGATAGAGCCATCGCCGGTCGCGCTCGATCAGGAACTGGAACCCATAGTTGGACAGGACGATGATGGCGGCAAGGACGCTGTCGCGTACCCCGGCAGCCGCATAAAAGCCAATGCTGGCGGCCAGCAGTATCCAGCCCCGCCACGGCAACAGCACGAACGCGAGCCACACCAAGCCCAGAAAAAATGCGAAATAAAGACTATCGTATCTCACAACGGCGCAGATCGAACAGGAGAATCATACAAGGGATTTGCGCGCAAGCGCAGCCGTCTCGACCCTTCGCGGATCTGGCGATACAACGCAGCACCTTGGAAAGAAGCCGGTCAGATACATGTGCGGCATTGCGGGGATGATCGATTGGCGCGCGACGACCAGCGCCGACGAACTGCGCGCGATTGGCGAAGGCATGAACGAGACGCTGCTTCACCGCGGGCCCGATGCAGGGGAGGTATGGGTCGAGCCCGAGGCGGGGATAGTACTCGGGCAGCGTCGTCTCGCTATCATCGATCTCAGTCCAGGCGGTGCGCAGCCGATGCATTCGGCCGACCGGCGCTACGTCATAACCTTCAACGGGGAAGTCTACAATTATCGCGACATCCGCCGGGAACTCAGTGCTGCAGGGCGCGCCGTCCGCGGCGATTCCGATACTGAAGTACTGCTGGAGGCGTGCGCGCTCTGGGGCATAGAAGCCGCCATCGAACGCGTCGTCGGGATGTTCGCCTTCGCGCTTTGGGATCGCAGGACGAAAACTCTGGTACTCGCGCGCGATCGGCTGGGCATCAAGCCCCTCTACTATGCGGCGACGCCGGAGCGCGTGCTGTTCGCTTCACAGCTCAAGGCGTTTCGCGCCGTGCCGCGATGGCAGCCCACTATCGATGAGGATGCGGTCGTGGGCTATCTGCGTCATGCCTACATCGCGCAGCCCCGTACTATATATCGCGAAGCGTCAAAGCTTGCCCCAGGGCATGTTCTGACCCTGCGGCAAGGATCGCGGGCGCCTTCGAAATGCTATTGGGATCTGCGAAGTGTCGCGCTTGCGGGTCTGCGGCGCAACGATCCTGCGCCTGACCCCAACGAAGCTGCCGAGCGACTGGACGTGCTGCTGCGTGATTCGATCAAGCTGCGGATGATCTCGGACGTTCCGCTCGGCGCGTTCCTCTCCGGTGGGATCGACTCCTCGACTGTCGTGGCGCTGATGCAGGCGCAGAGCACGCGGCCGGTGAAATCGTTCTCCATCGGCTTTCACGAGAGCGGCTATGACGAGGCAGACTGCGCAAAAAAAGTGGCCGCCCATCTGGGTACTGATCACACCGAGTTCTACGTCGAGCCTCGCCACGCCCTCGACGTCATTCCGCAGCTGCCCGACTGGTTCGACGAGCCCTTTGCCGACTCCTCGCAGATCCCGACCTATCTCGTTTCCGAGCTGACCCGCAAGCACGTGACGGTGGCACTCTCGGGCGACGGTGGCGACGAATTGTTCGCAGGCTATAACCGCTACCAGTGGGGAGAGCGGTTGGCGCAGGTGATGCAACATGTCCCCAGCCAGCTGCGCGCTGCATCGGCTGCGGCCTTGCGGGCGCTTGCGCCCGAGACCTGGAACCGGATGTTTGGTATTTTACCCGCTGCATGGCGGCCAGCGCTGCCCGGCGACAAGCTGCACAAGATCGCAACCCTGTTCGATGATCCGTCGCCGGAGGCCATTTACCGGCGGCTGGTGAGCCAATGGGAGCGCCCCGAAGAGGTCGCCGCTGCGGGCCGGGAGCCGCATGGGCCCCTCTGGGACGAAACGATTGCAAAGGATTTTCCGCAGCTCGTTCCCCGCATGCAGTTCCTGGATATGATCGGCTACCTGCCTGATGACATCCTCACCAAGGTGGACCGCGCTACCATGGCGGTGGGCCTCGAGGGCAGGGTGCCGCTGCTGGATCATCGCGTTGTGGCCTACGCCTGGAGCTTGCCGCAGGAATTCAAGATCCGTGGCGGCCAAAGCAAATGGCTCCTGCGCACCGTGCTTGATCGGTATGTGCCCAGGCACCTGATCGACCGGCCCAAGATGGGTTTCGGCGTGCCGATACATGCCTGGCTGCGCGGGCCGTTGCGGGATTGGGCGGAGCAGCTTTTGGCCCCCGCACGCCTCGCCTCCTGTGGGTTCGTGCGCGTGGAGCCGGTGCGCCGCCTGTGGCAGCAACATCTCGAAGGAAGCTGCAATTGGCAGTATCCGTTGTGGACGGTGCTGATGCTGCAGGCTTGGCACGCGCGATGGGCGTGAAGGCGAGGCCGGGCAAGGTCCTCGTTGTGACCACAGGTCTTGGCGTCGGCGGTGCCGAGGCCATGCTGACTCGCCTTGTCACCGCGCAACCAAGCATCGCGGACGACGTGACTGTCGTGAGTCTGCGGCCGGAGGACGACTATGTCGAACGGTTGCGCACGGCAGGGGTAAAGGTGGTGCAACTCGACTTCCGCCGGGCAAGCGGGATCGCCTCAGGTCTCATCGAACTGGCGAAGCTCATCGCCCAGCGCTGCCCGGACATCGTGCAGGGATGGATGTATCACGGCGACCTCGCAGCGCTCCTCGCGCTTACGCTCTCGGGGCGCCGTAGCCGGACACGGCTCGTCTGGAGTCTCCGATGCTCGGACATGGACCTGCGCCGGTATGGGCCTGGATTGCGCGCGGTTGTGAAAACCTGCACGCTGCTGTCGCGACGGCCCGATGCTGTGACGGCGAATTCCGCAGTTGGTCTCAAATTCCATCTGGAGCTCGGGTATCGCCCCCGCCGTGCAGAGGTCATCCCCAATGGGATCGATATGGAGGAGTTCAGGCCCGACCTGATCGCGCGGAGAGCGGTGCGGCACGAGCTCGGGATCGAGGATGCGGCCATCGTGATCGCGCATGTGGCGCGCGTCGACCCGATGAAGGATCACAGCACTTTCCTGGCTGCAATGGCACAACTGCCGGAGATTCAGGCATTGCTTATCGGGGTCGGCACCGAGAATCTGGCCGCATCGCGCAATGTCTTCCGACTAGGACGTCGGCGCGACGTTGCACGTCTGCTGACCGCGGCCGATTTCATCGCCTCGAGCTCCCGGTTCGGCGAAGGTTTTTCAAATGCCATCGCGGAGGGGATGGCCTGTGGCTTGCCCGGAATCGTTACGGATGTCGGAGATGCCAGGCTGATTGTGGGAGAGACCGGCCTGGTTGTGCCCCGCGAAGACGCGCAGGCAATGGTGGCAGCGATGCAGACGCTCGCACAGGAGCCTATCGAGGCGCGAACTGCGCGCCGCGTCAAGGCCCGCACGCGCATTGCGGAAAACTTTGCGCTGCCCACCGCAGTAAAGCGGTTTGCTGCACTTTATGCTTCGCTGCAATCGGCCTGTGGTTGACGCGGCGTGCGAGCGGTTCCTGGGCGAGAACATAGATCGGCGGACCAGCGCTTCAAATGTTGCCTCCGATGTGGCAAGAGAACGCGACAGGGAACGTTATGATGCACGCGGAAGCGTTTTTTGCAGCGGCCGGGCAGATTTGCCGCGACATCTCATTTGCTTCGATCGAGGCTCTCGCCTCCGAGCTCGACCGGCTGCGCGAACGTGAAGGACGCTTGTTCCTGATCGGCGTCGGGGGCAGTGCCGCCAACTGCAGCCATGCGGTCAACGATTTTCGCAAGCTCTGCGGGATCGAGACCTATACTCCCGTAGACAACGTATCGGAGCTCACGGCGCGTACCAACGATGAAGGCTGGGATACGGTCTTTGCGGCGTGGCTGGAAACGAGCCATCTCAACGCCAAAGATGCGATTCTGGTGTATTCGGTCGGCGGCGGTGACACCGAGCGCAACATCAGCGCCAACATTGTAAAAGCAATCGATCTCGCCAAGGCGCGGTCCGCAAAGGTATTCGGAATCGTTGGCCGCGACAGCGGATATACGGCCAGACACGGGGATGCAGTGGTGCTGATCCCGCAGGTCAATCCAGGCTGGGTGACGCCATTGTCGGAAGCATTTCAGGCCGTGGTGTGGCATTGCCTGGTGAGCCATCCAGCCTTGCAGCGCAGGCAGACGAAATGGTAAGCGTGCCGCGCGGGTTGAGGCCGGCCGTCTTTCTTGATCGGGACGGCGTCATCGTAATCCCGGAATTCCGTGACGGGCGCAGTTTTGCACCCCGTCGGCTCGAGGATTTCAAGCTCTACCCTGATGCGGCGTCCAGTCTGAGCAGACTCAAGCGGGAGGGATTTCTATTGGCGGTCGTAACCAACCAGCCGGACGTTGGGCACGGGCGGATCCTCCGGACGGAAGTGGAGGCGATGCACGAAATCCTGCAGGGGGAATTGCCCATCGACGCACTCAAGGCTTGCTTCCACCGGCAGGACGAGCATTGTGACTGCCGCAAGCCCAAGCCGGGCATGATCCTCGCGGCAGCCCACGAGCTCGGGATCGACCTCGCGAAGAGTTTCATGGTCGGCGATCGCGGAAGTGATGTTGCGGCCGGCCGTGCTGCCGGTTGCACCACAATATTTATCGATCTCGGCTATGACGAGCCTGCGCCCGATGCTCCCGACCATGTCGTGCGTTCCGTGGCGGAGGCTGCTCAGATCATCATCCAAACCACTGCAACAGCACGGGGAGCAGCATGAGCCGCATCACCGATCTCAAGGTCAAGATTTTTGCCGACGGCGCTGATTACGACGGCATGGTCAAGATGTCGCGCAATCCAGCAATCAAGGGGTTCACCACCAATCCGACCCTCATGCGCAAGGCGGGTGTGAGCGATTACGAGGCCTTCGCGCGCAAGGTATTGGCGACAATCACGGATCGGCCGGTGTCGTTCGAGGTGTTTGCCGACGACTTCGCCAGCATGGCCGAGCAGGCGCGCACGATCTCCACATGGGGATCCAACGTGAACGTAAAAATCCCGGTCACCAACACGAAAGGACAGTCGTCCAACGAGTTGATCCGGGTCCTGTCCTCCGAGGGCGTGATGCTCAACGTGACCGCGGTATTCACCCTCGATCAGGTCCGCGACGTGGCCAATGCGCTCGACCCGGCGACGCCGGCGATAGTTTCGGTATTCGCCGGCCGTATCGCCGACAGTGGTGTGGATCCGATCCCCCATATGGCAGCGGCCAAAAAGCTGTTGGCGTCGCGCCCCAAGGCAGAGCTGCTGTGGGCGAGCACGCGCGAGCTGTTGAACATCTTCCACGCGGAAGAAAGCGGCTGCGATATCGTCACTGTCCCCAACGAGTTCTTGGCCAAGCTGGACCTTATCGGCAAGGACCTCCTCGAATACTCGCGGGAAACAGTGCAGCTGTTTTATCGCGACGCAGCGGCCGCGGCATATCAGATCAGGACCAAGCGGGTAGCCGCCGAGTGATCCAGCGCAGCGCGCCAGAGTAGCTCGGATACGGCTTGCCCGTTGCGGTTCAAGCGGGCGACGCTTGCGTCGCTCCCGGCTCGATTGCGCTCAGCCGTTTCTGGGCATCGCACCGGGTGCGCGTGCGCTGTTCGCTCCAGCGAGCCAGCGGGATTGCGGCCAACACGATCAGCATCGGCTCGATCGGCAGCCGATATTTCGGGCTTGCGACCGGTCCGTTGAGCAGCAGAAAATAGGCGATCAGGGCACCTGCAACGAGGGCTGCCCAAGGCTTGTTGCGAGCCAGCATGATGAAGCCGATGCTCTCTAGCGCCAGGAAAGGCAGCATGCCCGCGATTCCGAGGGCGAGCAGCACCTGATAGCGCCCCACATGCTCGAACAGATAGGCGCGCGCTCTCTCCCAAAGAGTCCTTCCGGGCGTTTCATAGAAACTCGGCTTGGGCAGTGCGCGTACACGCGGGTCCGCGATCAAAGCGGGGGCAGCCAGATTGACCACCATGCCATCGATCCAGCTCTCGACAATCGCCTTGAGCGGCAGCCGCGCCAACTGTTGCCGCGCAAGCTCGACCTTCATCGAGGCGCGCGCAAAGGGATTGCTCTGGGCTTCGAAGCTGCGCTCGGCAAGGCGTTGCTCATAGAGCGCCTGCATGCGCTGCACACTAATCTCGTAAGGCGTTCCGTAGGCGCGTTGCTTCACGAGCGGCACAATCCAGAAGGCGAGGTGATCTCCTGCCTGTGACGTGAGATTGAAGCTGCCGTAATGAGTGACGTTGCGCAGCAAAATCGGAGCGATCGGGGCCGCGGCGGCTGTTGCAAACAATGCCGCCGTGACGCAGGCTACGCCAACTCGGCGGGACCTGATGATCGCAACCGTAAAGATCAGCGGCGTGGCTGCGATCAGGAGAGGTGCGATCCACGGCCGTGTGGCAAGCGCCAGTCCGCCTGCTAAGCCTGCCAGGGCGGCGGCCCCCATGCTGGCACGCAGCAGAAAATGTGCGCCGGCGAGCAGCATCACGGTGAAGAAAAAAAGAAAGACCGTATCGGTAAGAAGCTGTGTGCTGAAGACGACGAGTGTCACCGAGACAGCCGCCAGCATGCCCGCAATGAGACCAGTGAGAGGCGAGATGAGGGTTCCCAGAGCGGCAATCAGAGTGCAAGTACCGGCATCGAGAACCGCCTGAGCCGCAGCTGCGGCTCTTGGTGCGCTGCCGAAAGCGCTTTGAATACCTGCAAGCACCAGCGGATAAAGCGGCATGCGATCGGTCATGGAGGACAACGTCGTCCAAAACCCGTCAGCTTTGGCGAGCGCCGTGCCCAGCATCCAATAGGTGAAGGCGTCCGGCTCTGCGAAAAACGAATTGTTTCCTCTGAGCAGCGCAAGGTTGCCCAGACGAACAACCAGCGAGAGCAGAAAGACCGCTATCAGGGGATGGGAGCGCGCGCCTTGCCAAAACAGCATCTGGACGAGCTCTTATCCGCCTATCGGAAAAGCCAAAGGCTGCAGGGGGAAAGCAACGCCTGGCGCGTTCGATCGGCTATCCGCGCGCTTGATCCGCCTGTGCGGCAACCGACGCCAGTTGATCGGCAAGGGAACGCGCAACACCGGGCGGCATCTTGATGCGAATTGCGACCAGAGTGGGAGAATGCCAATCGTCGAGCACGTGCAGGGTCACTTCAACATCTCCACCCAGGGATCGTGCGGATGCGGATTCTGCCGGCCCGAGGTCGTGTGGCGGAAGTCCTTTGAAGATGATGCTCACGGCATGCCCTCACGATTGCATCCTTGCCCTGATTGCCGGACACGATGCATGCGACCCGAATTGGACCAACAATACAAACGCCACGGCTCCGTCCGCATTTCGCATGCTCGCCTAGCATCCACTCGTCAACTGGTCTAGTGTTGCGGCTTGATCGCGAGGTGAGCGGTGCCTGAAGCCGATATTGAAGGAAATCGCTATTTTGCAGACCAGGTGCAGCAGGCGCCAGGGTTCTTCCTGAAGGGATCGCACCAGCTCGACTGGGGCATGAAGAACCGTCTTGCGCGCGTGTTCGATCCGCGCTCGGGTCGCACCGTGATGCTTGCGGTCGACCACGGCTACTTTCAGGGGCCAACCACCGGTCTCGAGCGCATCGACCTTTCGATTGTCCCGTTGTTGCCTTCGTGCGACGCCTTGTTCTGCACCCGCGGGATCCTGCGCAGCGTCATTCCGGCGGAAACGGGAAAGCCGATCGTGCTGCGAGCGAGCGGCGGGCCGAGCATCCTGCGCGAGGACCTATCCGACGAGCAGATCGCAATGGATATGGAGGATGCAGTACGGCTCAACGCCGCCGGTATTGGCATTCAGGTCTTCATCGGCGGCGAATTCGAGACGCGCTCCGTCCACAACATGACCAAGCTGGTCGATGCGGGCGTGCGCCTCGGCATGCCGGTCATGGGGGTTACCGCCGTCGGCAAGAACATGGTGCGGGACGCAAAATATTTCCGGCTCGCCTGCCGCATCATTGCCGAGCTTGGTGCCCAGTACGTCAAGACGTACTATGTCGAGGAAGGTTTTGAGACGGTCACCGCCTCTTGCCCGGTACCCATTGTCATGGCGGGGGGCAAGAAGCTCCCTGAGCTCGATGCCCTGACCATGGCCTACAATGCGGTCCAGCAAGGCGCGGCAGGTGTCGATATGGGGCGAAATATCTTCCAGTCCGAAGATCCGAAAGCGATGATCACCGCGGTCGACGCGGTCGTGCACAAGAATCTCAAGCCTGCACATGCGTTCGATTTGCTTCAAACGCTCCGGTCGAAGGGGCCGCTGTCAATCTGCACAAAAGTGAGCGCCCATCACGATGCCGGTTGATGGTGTGCTTGCATACTGGGCACGTTCGCTTTCAGCAGATCCAGCAACGCCCTTGCCCAGGCCCGATGCCCGTCAAAGTTCAAGTGGCCCGCACCGCGATGGAGTCCAAATCCGTGCAAGCGGCCCAGATCCCGCAGCCCCGTGGCGGCGGCAACTGTCGCCGTCCAGTCCGCCAGCTTCAGGCCGTGATTGCTGAACTCTGCGGCCATGGTGGAGATCAGCTCTGCGCGGCGCTGCTCGACCAAGTGGCAGTCCCGCGGCGGCAGTGGTATGTCGCGCACGGCGTACAGGACCTCCACGGCGTGGGCCTTTGTGCTCTCTGCAAAATCCTGCAGGAACTGCGTTGTGGCCGCCCACTCCGGCGCCGGCTGATGGTTCAGCCACAATGCAATGTGCGGCTTGAGCGCCGCATCTGCTGCGGTACACAGGGCAAGGTGATCGGGCGCTGCGCCTGGCTGGGCCGGACGCGAGGGCGGCTGGGCTGCGGAGAGGCCCAGGATCTGCCCCGGTTCCTTGCCGCGCAGATAGAACATGCGCAAAAGCGGCGAGTGCTGATAGAGCGCAACAAACGATCGCCCCCACAGATCGTCGGCGTGCCGCTGGGAGAACCGCTGTCGGAACGCGTATCCGCGCACGAGGCGACCGTCGCCGTTTTCCACGTAGGCTGGGTTCTGACTGTCGTCGAGCAGCGCGCCCGTCCAGAAGCTGCTTCCGGTACTGTTGGCCAAGACCACATCGAGGTTCAAGGCGTATCCGCGTTTCTCCAACCGAAGCAGCTGCCGGATGGGGCTGGGCCCTGCGACGGCCAGATTGATCAGCTCGACGTTGTAGCCTTGCCTGCGCAGCATGTGCTCGGCAATCGTGCCGAATGTCGCTTCCTGGCTGACCTGCGCCCCCTCCACCATGGAGTCGCCGAGAAGGCCAACGCGGATGGTCCCTTCCGGCTTGACGACTGTGCGCTCCACGTCCCGGAACCCGAGGGAATTGACGCGAATGCGCGCGCGATGTTCACGCGACCAGATGCCCACCGCTCCGGGAGTGGAGTCGAAGCCGAACGCGTGATCGGGCTGGCCAAGAATAGGCTCTACCAGCGGCAAAACCCGCCAGAGTGGTGTCCATTCAATAAGTCGCAAGGCAGAATCGAACAGCAGCAGCGCTAGCGTACAACCGAGAAGGAAAAACGCCACGGGCGAGCGTCTCAGGCGGCGCGGATGAGACAGCATCGGTTGCTCAAAAAAAACGGGCGAAACGCATCATGCGATTGTACGGGCAGCGATCCAAAGACAAGGCGGCACGCCAACCAGGTTCCGCGCAGGAGTTAACGCACCGCATGCGTTCTTGCAATTAAGGCCGGAAAATTGCATGGAATGCGGGAACCGCATTGCCCGGGAGCCAGTATGGTTCCGGCGGGTCTCGTCACTTACGTGGCACGCAAGCCTATCGACACGAGCCCTTCCGTGAAATCAAACCCTAGCGAGTCCGAGATCCGCGATTGGTGCGTGGCGTATCTCGCCAAGAGCTTGAAACTGGCGCCGGAGCGCATCGATCCGCAGGCGAAATTTGCCCGATTGGGGATGGATTCTGCGGCGTCGGTGTTCCTCGTCGCGGAGCTTGAGGATTGGCTCGGGCTGGACCTTAGCGTCGAGCTCCTTTTCGAGCATCAAACACCGGCCGCACTGGCTCGCTATCTGGCCGCGCGATGCGCTGCCCAGAACACTGCAATCGGCTGAACGATTAGCATGCTGGATAAGCGTCGGCTGCCCTTTACCTCTCTTGTCGAATTGCTTGCCCGCCGTGCAGCCGAGCAGGGCGACGAACGCACCTGCGTGTTCCTGTCGGACAAGGGGGATGAAGAGGCGAGCTTGACCTTCCGCGAGCTGCAACGGCGCGCCGCCGCGGTGGCCACGCGCCTGCGTCGGAGCAGCAATCCCGGTGATCGGGCGCTGCTGCTGTTCGGGCCAGGACTGGACTTTATCATCGGGTATTTCGGGTGTGTCCTCGCAGGCGTGATCCCGGTCCCGATGATGCTGCCTCGGCGCAACAGCTCGCTCGATTCGAGCGCGAGCATTGTTGCCAACTGCACTCCTCGCTTTGTCATTACAAATGCGAGGGTGCGCACCGCCAGGCCAGATCTGGGAGATCGCTTCAGTCAACCACAGATGCAATGGTTCACCGTGGACGAGGCGGCAGAACCATCGGGCGAAGCGGAGCAGGAGATGCCGATGCCCCGCCCCGATGATATTGCTTTCCTGCAATACACGTCAGGTTCGACCTCGGATCCCAAGGGTGTCATGGTCACCCACGGCAATCTGATTGAGAATCTGGAAATGCTTCGGCTGGGGCTGCGCAACACTCGGCAGTCGACCTATGCGAGCTGGGTTCCGCTGTATCACGACATGGGCCTCATCGCGAACGTTCTGCAGTCCATGTACCTCGGTTCGCTCTGTGTTTTGCTGGCGCCGCTGACATTCATGCAGCGGCCTCTCAGCTGGCTGCGCGCCATTCATCGGTATCGGGCCGAAGTGGCAGGTGCACCGAATTTTGCTTTCGATCTGTGCGTCCAGCGCTTTCGCGCCGATCAAATGCGGGATGTCGATCTGTCATGCTGGAAGG
>Ga0209331_1000066_pt1 | contig 31887 bp, 28 predicted proteins | sample JacPinW_OM3H0_M3_FD_187971 | JGI IMG/M metagenome (GOLD analysis project Ga0209331, IMG submission 187971) | Forest soil microbial communities from Algoma, Ontario, Canada - Jack Pine, Ontario site 1_JW_OM3H0_M3 (SPAdes) (version 2) | ecosystem: Environmental > Terrestrial > Soil > Boreal...
CGCGGCTTTCCAAGGATGCTCAGATTGCAACAGCCGCTTGCAGAACCATGTCCAAGTCCAGCATGGCACTCACTAATCTGAGGGCGTTTGTCATCCTGCTTGTCATAGCCTTTCACTCGGTTCTTGCTTATCTGGGAGCATCGCCTTCGTGGGCGATTCTGCAGGCGGCGGCCTGGCCTTCGCCGCAGTGCATAAGCTGCGCGACGAAGGCTTTGCTTTGCCGGGTGCTGTCGTGGCGCTATCGCCCTGGACCGATCTCGCCCTCACCGGGCCGTCGTTGCAATCTAACGCCGATGCGGACCCGATGATGAACGTCGGCGGGCTGCCTGTGCTTGCGAATCATTATCTGGCTGGGACCGATCCACACCATCCCTACGCCTCTCCACTCTACGGCGACCCGGCAGGGCTGCCTCCTGCGCTCATTCAGGTCGGCAGCGATGAAATCTTGCGCGACGATGCCGTGCGCATGGCCGAGAAGCTAAAAATCGCAGGATGCGATATCGAGATCGAAGTTTGGCCGCGTATGCCCCATGTATGGCAGCTCTATGCGCGCATCGTCCCGGAGGGGCGCGATGCGATAGAGCACATTGGGTATGTTCCTGCATCGCAAACTCTAGCTCGGTAGATCAAACAACTGTCGCGCCATGTCTGCTATTTTGGGGTCAAGGGGGCGCGGCTTCAAGCGAAGTCCCCTCCCCAGGAGCTCAACCAATACCGTGAAGACGGCAAGGCGCCCGTAGAGCTTGTCGTTGCTCGGAATAAGGAACCAGGGCGTTTGTTTAGTCGAAGTTTTCTCCAGCATGTCCTCGATTGCGACCTCGTAATCTGCCCAGCGTGATCGGTTCCGGAAGTCCTCATATGAGAGCTTCCACCGTTTGAGCGGATTAGTGAGGCGATCCTTGAACCGGCGGACTTGCTCCGCGGGAGTGATGTGCAGAAAGCATTTGGCGATCCGAATGCCGTCCGCGACCATGATTCGCTCGAACTGATTGATCTCCTCGTAAGCTCTCTGCCATTCCCGCTTAGTGGCAAAGCCCTCTACGCGTTCCACCAGAACACGCCCGTACCAGGAACGGTCGAACACGACGGTCTGCCCGGGATCGGGAAGCTTCTCCCAGAATCGTTGCAGATAGTGCTTGCCCTTCTCGTGCGGCAACGGTGCAGCAATCGGATAGACCGTGAAGCTTCGTGGATCCATCGCCCAGCCAAGCCTGCGCACGATGCCGCCCTTCCCCGCAGTGTCCCATCCCTCAAGCACAACCACTGCCCGCTCCCGCGTTCCGAGATAGGCTTGCTGGATTGACCGCATGGTGGACTGCATCCTTTGCAGGCGCCGCTCGTAATCGCCGAACGCAACCGTTGGATGCTTGGTGATTGCGGCCAGCCGCGGGCGTTTCGTAACGATGAGCCCCTTGGATTTCATACCTTTCTCGCATCTCCCTTGCCGCGTCGCCCCGGCTTGATCGGTATCAAGAACCTGCGCAAGGCTTCGCAGCTGCCTTGACACCGGCGAAGCAATATATGTCTTGGGCGGCAGCCTTTTGCAGTGCATTGGAGGGGTGATGCCATTCAGGATCACCATTGCCGGGGATATTGGAAGCGGCAAATCGACGATAGCAAAGCGACTGGCCGAGTTGTCCGGCGTGGAGCCGCTATCGACCGGCGGAATACAGCGGCAACTCGCGCAGGCAAGGGGCCTGAGCGTGCTTGAATTGAACAAGCTCGCCGAAGAAGACCCAAGCATCGACAAGGAAATCGACGGCTACCTTTTGGCGCTCCCCCCTGGCGAGCTCGTGGTCGAATCGCGAATGGCGTGGCATTTCGTTCCCGACACCTTGAAAGTGTATTTGTACATATCCGATCGAGCCGCGGCTCGGCGCATCTTGGGAGCGCAGCGGAGCGATGAAGATTATCGCTCGATTTCCGATCCCACGCGGCCCATCCTGGCCAGGCGCGAGAGCGAGATCATCAGGTTCAAGAAATACTACAACGTCGATATAGATGAACTGCGCAATTACGACGTCGTTATCGATACTACGTTTGCGCCTGTGGATGATGTTGTAAAGCAGATCAGCGAATTCAAGGAGACCGCGAGCAAGCCGGCGTGCTTCATCGAGCCGCGCAATCTCGTCCCGACCCGGCGGATCGCCCCATCAGCTCGCCGGGAATTGCGCGACCTGGAAGAGAGCATGGGAAGGCATGGATTCGACCCCTCGAAGCCCTTACGCACCCTCTATGTGGACCATGTTTTTTACATCGTCGACGGTCATGCACGCGCCGCCGCCGCACTGAGAGCCGGAACGCAATTCGTCTCTGCCGTGCTCGCCGCATCCAACGACGAGCCCTATGTTCATGGTTCGAGCGCGCGGCAGTACGTCGCCGATGCCGTGGATCATTCGCTCATCTCGGATTGGCAGACGGCGGTCGGCTTTCGCTATCCAGAGGAGATATGGAAGGGGCGCGCCGGGTCGCACAGGCCGGCAGAATCACTGCTGCCTGGCCAAGCCGCTCGTTAGGTGCCCGCGAGGCCGGATTGTCCTTGCGCAATCCGGCAGCTGCCTTCCCGGATTTCGCTTGCGCTCAATCTGGGCTACGTATCGCCGTATCTTCGCGTGCTGGAGAAGGGCTGTTGAGAAAGGATGCAAACAATCCGTCAATGACTCGCCGCCGCGTGCTCGCGAGCGCAGCGCTCGGCGTTGGGGCGGCGCTCGCCTTGGAAGGAGGGCCAGCAATGGCGCAGATCGGCACGCCGAAAGTCTTCGTTCTCGTTCACGGTGCCTGGCACGGCGGCTGGTGCTGGCGCCGCGTATCCGGCATCTTGCAGAAGCAAGGGCACAGAGTGTTCACGCCCACCATGACCGGGCTGGGCGAACGATCGCACCTGATGAGCAAGGATGTCGTCCTCGACACCCACATCGCGGATATCGTCAATGTGATCGAATGGGAGGACCTTGCCGGCATCTGCCTGGTCGCTCATTCCTATGGCGGCTGGCCTGTTTCCGGGGCCATCGAGCAGATTGGTGACCGGGTAGCCTCGGTAGTCTATCTCGACGCCTTTGTGCCGGATGACGGCCAAAAATCCCTCGATGTGGCTTCCGAGTTCAGCCGCAAGGGAACCTTGGAAGCGATCGCCAACGGCGAGATCTCGCGTCCACCGCCTAAGGCGGAGACTTTCCACGTCAACGCAAACGACCGCGCCTGGGTCGATTCGAAGCTCACGCCACAGCCGGTCGGGGTGGCCCTGCAGCCGATCAGGCTTACCGGCGCGCGCGAGAAAGTGCAGACGAAAACCTACATCCGCGCTCCGGTTTACCCGCAGCCCGCCTTCGACACGTATTACGCGGCTAAGAAAGCAGACCCGTCATGGCGCACTTACGAGGTTGACGGCGGACACGACGTGATGATCGACCGGCCCGAGCGGCTCGTCGAGATCCTGCTCGAGAGGTCCTGAATCATCCGGCGGCTTGCTTTCGCGTTGTACTGACGTAGCCCGGATGAGGGAAGCGATATCCGGGCCCCCGCCGCTTCGCCTGCCCGCATGTCGCTGCGCTCATGCGGGCTACGCCCTCTCATCTCCCCGCGAGCATTGATTTGACCAGCGCGCTTGCCTTGCCGAAATCCATCCTGCCGGCGTGCGCCTGTTTCAGGGCGGCCATGACCTTGCCCATGTCCTTGATGCCTTGCGCTCCGACCTGTCTTGCGGCCTCTGCTATGGCCGCTTTCACATCCGTCTCCGACATCTGCTGCGGCAAATACGCGCTGATGATCTCGATTTCGCCCCGCTCCTTGTCGGCGAGCTCCGTGCGGCCAGCCTTGTCGTAGATCTCCACCGATTCCTGACGCTGCTTGATCATTTTCTGCAGCAACGCAAGCAGCTCCTCCTGCGCTAGCGATTCGCGCCCGCGCAACTGCGCGTCGATCTCGGCATTCTTGATGGCCGCATTGATCAGGCGCAGCGCGGAGACGCGCCTTTCGTCTCGCGCCTTCATCGCGCCCTTGAGAGCAGTGTTGATCTCGTCACGCAGCACAGCTATGGCCTTCGCGATTGAGGGCTTGCCCGGCTCCTCCCGGCCGAGCATGGAAACAAACGAGATTTATGCCATCGCAGCACGACAAACAACCGGAGCATCGGCAGCCGCAGAGCACATGGATCGAGCCGAAGCCGACCGCACTGCTCGTGCTCGCCGATGGGACCGTGCTCGAAGGCTTCGGCCTTGGCGCCATCGGGCATGCGGTCGGGGAGGTCTGCTTCAATACCGCCATGACCGGTTATGAGGAAATTCTCACCGATCCCTCCTATGCCGGCCAGATCATCACGTTCACATTCCCGCATATCGGCAACGTGGGGACGAACGAGGAAGACATCGAAACCGTCAACATGGCCGCGACCCCTGGAGCGCGCGGGGTTGTTCTCGGCACTGCAATAACCTCGCCGTCGAACTATCGCGCAACGCGTCACCTCAACGAATGGCTCAAGGCACGCGGCGTGATCGGGCTGGGCGGCGTGGACACGCGGGCGCTCACGAGGCTCATTCGCGTCAAGGGCATGCCCAACGCGGTCATCGCCCACGCGCCGTCCGGACGATTCGACCTGGAGCTCCTCCAGAAGGAGGCGCGTGAATGGCCGGGCCTCGTCGGCATGGACCTCGTGCCAATGGTGACCTCGGGGCAGCGGTTCGAATGGGACGAGACCGGCTGGGAATGGGGCAAGGGCTACGGCCGCCGGCAAGCCGCGGAGTTTCACGTGGTCGCCATCGACTATGGGATCAAGCGCAACATTCTGCGACAGCTTGCCGGCAACGGCTGCAAGGTGACGGTGGTGCCGGCGCATACGCCCGCCGCAGACGTCATCGCGCTCAAGCCGGACGGTGTTTTCCTCTCCAATGGCCCCGGCGATCCTGCGGCCACAGGCGAATATGCCGTGCCCGTGATCCGCGACATCATCGATAAAGATATCCCCACCTTCGGCATCTGCCTCGGCCACCAGATGCTCGGCATCGCCGTCGGAGCCAAGACCGTCAAGATGCATCAGGGTCACCACGGCGCCAATCACCCGGTGAAGGACCTTGTGACCGGCAAGGTCGAGATCACGTCCATGAACCACGGCTTCGCCGTGGACCGCGCTACTCTGCCGCCCAATGTCGTTGAAACGCATGTCTCGCTGTTCGACGGATCGAATTGCGGGCTAGCGCTCGCGGGCAGGCCCGTATTCTCGGTGCAATACCATCCGGAGGCCTCACCCGGCCCGCGCGACAGCCATTATCTGTTCACGCGTTTTGCCGAGCTGATGCGCCCGTCCCGGCGCGGGTGAGCGCATTTCCACTGGACTGACGAGCCGCGCTCATTCACGGTTTGTAGGGTGGGCAAAGGAGCGCCCGACCCATGCTCAGGGTCAGCCTCACGCTCTTGCGACGTTGTCAGGAAATACAGTGGCCTGACGCAGTGTTGTTTTATTTCGTTCCGAAACCGAATCCTTCCAGCAGATCACAACAGCAGCCTCACGGCTTCTTCGCTTCGGCGTAGGGATAGATCATCTTGCCGGAGGCATACTCGCTTGGCCACACGATGACCTCGTGGCTGGTGTCCTTGAATTGATCCACATTGTTGCTGCTGACATGCTGGAACTGGGTGAAGACGACCCGCGACTTCGTCCACTCCCCATCCTTGCCGAAGGCAATCTCGCCGACGACGGTATTGAAGGTGTGGCTGCGCATGTAGTTGGCTATTGCGATTTGGTCCAGGCTCTGTGTGCCTTCGACCGCCTGCGCCAGCACTTGCCCCGCGGCATAGCCCAGCGGCGGAAAGGACCAGCCGATCGGGTCGATGCCTTCCTGCCGCGCCATGCTCTGATACTTCGACAGGAGCTCGAGCGTGCCGGGAAACGTGAATGCGGGCGCTGGCAGAAAGATCTCGTTGTTGACTATGCCATTCATCAGAGGCCCCAGCTGCACCTTGATGGGGGTGACCAGGAGCCCGATAAAGGTGCCACCGAACATCTTGGGCACGAGCCCGATTTCATTTGCGGCGCGCACGATGCCCACGGAGTCCGGCGGATAGGCCGCCACATAGACGATGTCAGGATTGAGCGCATTGACCGCGCGAATGATCGGCGTGTAGTCGGTGGTCGACGGCGGGTAGCGCACATCCGACATGGTTTGGAAACCGCCGAGATCCTTGATGCTCTGCCGCGCGCCGTCCGCGGCATTCTGGGCGAATTCGGCATCAGCGGCGACGATCGCGACAGTCTTGGGTCGCGGCTTGGCCGCAGCCGCAAGCTCGAAGAAGCCAAATGCAAACGCCTTCTGCGGCTCCGGTCCGGTCGGCAGCATCGAGAAGTACTGGTCGTAGTGGAATTTACTGTTGGCGGCATTGGCGAGAATGCCGATGGTGGTCTTCTTGTACTGCATCAAGACCGGAATGGCCGGCGCGACCATGTTGGTCGCATATGGACCGATCAGAAGGTCGACCTTGTCGACTTCGATAAGCTTCGTATAGAGCTGTGGAACGTTCGTCGGGTTGCTCTGGTCATCGTAGTAGACCAGCTCGATCTGGCGTCCGAGCAGGCCGCCTTTGGCATTGACATCATCTCGCCAGATTTTCAGGGCGGTGAGCACCTGCTTGCCGATCGGCGCAACACCACCGGTCAATGCCATGCTCATGCCCACCCTGATCGGGTCGGCCGCTTTTGCCATGATGGGCATGATCAGCACGCAAACCGCAAGGAATGCGCAGAGCGTGCGAGCTCGAACCCCAAGCCGGAAATCGCGCATCTTCCGTACTCCTCCCTGACCGCCTGGTCGGCGGTGCGTGTTTATTTCCAGTACACTTTAGTAGGGTGGGTTACCCGTACAAGTCGGCTGTTAGCAGCCGACCTGTACGGTGTAACCCACCGCAATACGACGATGTGATGCAAGCGGTGCCTGCCGCCGCTACACGATCGCCCCTGAGGTTCCTGCCATGCAATGTTCAACGGCGCGCGCCGCCAGTTCCGGGATGACGTGCGCCCGGAATGCAGCGCTGCCGTTGATGTCGCTGATCAGCTCATCGGACGGCAATCTTGCCGCCCGAGCCGCTTGCGGATCGAACGCCGTCATGAGCGTCGCCTCGAGCGGGCGGCATCGAAACGCGTGATGGCCGGCACCGGTCACTCCCACCCGCACGGTACCGCCGCTCCTGGCAACGAACACGCCGACGATGCTGAAGCGAGATGACGCATTGATGAACTTGATATAGGCGGCCGCATCGGGCGGCGGGAAGCTGACCGCGACGATGATCTCGGGCGGCGCGAGCGCGGTCGAAAACGTTCCGACGATGAAATCGTCGGCGACGATGTCGCGACGATCGGTATGGATCGTAGCATCGAGCGCCAGAACTGATGCGGGATAGCAGGCCGCCGGATCATTGTGCGCCAATGAGCCCCCGATGGTCCCGCGATTTCGCACCAGCGGATCCCCGATGCCACCGGCGAGTTGCGCCAGAGCCGGGATCTTGCTCCGCACAAGCTCGGAACGCGACACCGCGAAATGCGTGGTCATGGCCCCGATCCGCAGCCGTCCGTCGGGGACCCCGATCCCTTTGAGCGCGTCAATCCTGCCCAGGTCGATCAGGGCCGCCGGACTGGCAAGGCGCTGGCGCATCACCGGCACGATGCTCATTCCTCCCGCGAGAGGCTTGCTCTCGGCAAGGCTGTCCAGCGCCTTGCAGGCGTCTTCGAGCGTCGCAGGGCGGCGGTACTCGAACGCGTACATGGTCCGGTCATCCCGCTGAGGCGTTACGCATCGCTTTCGCCCCGGCTCCGATCGCCTTGATGATGTTGTAGTAGCCGGTGCAACGGCAAATGTTTCCTTCGAGATTTTGCCGGATCGTCTCTTCGCTCAGCTCGTAACCTTCGCGCCGCACAAGGTCGAGCGCACTCATGATCATCCCGGGCGTGCAAAATCCGCACTGAAGCGCATGATGCTGATGGAATGCGGCCTGCATCGGATGCAGCTCGTTGCCGGCAGAAACCGATTCGATGGTTTTCACGTCGCACCCATCCGCCTGAACGGCAAACAGGGTGCACGAGCGCAATGCCACGCCATCGACGTGCACCGTGCACGCCCCGCATTGACTGGTATCGCAGCCGACATGCGTGCCGGTAAGCCCCAGATGCTCGCGCAGGAACTCGACCAGCGGCCAGCGTGGCTCGACGTCGCTGACGACAGGCTTGCCATTGACGGTAAGCGAGATCCTCACCGTCGCCACTTACGCCTCTCCCGCCGAGGCTGACGCAATCGCCCGCCACACCGAGTAAGGCGTGATCGGCAGCTCGATGCTGCGCACCCCAAGGTGCCAGAGCGCATCAACAACGGCGTTGCCGATGGCTGCCGGGGGTCCGATCGTCCCGGTTTCGCTCCCTCCCTTGACGCCGAGCGGATTGCTCGGGGCGGGCACGCAGAGGTAATCGGATTGCAGGGGCGGCATGTCGCTCGCGCGAGGCATGGCGTAGTCCATGAATGTCCCGGTGAGAAGCTGGCCGGTATCAGGATCGTAGATGACGTGTTCCATCATCGCCTGCCCGATGCCCTGGCCCAAGCCCCCCTGCACCTGACCTTCAATGATCATCGGATTGATCATCGTGCCGCAGTCGTCAACTGTATAATATTCGCGAATTCTGACCCGGCCGATGCGCTCGTCCACAAGCACGACGGCAAGATGCATGGCCTGCGGATCGTTGAGATCCGGCGGGTCATAGAAGATCGTACATTCGAGGCCGGGCTCAAAGCCCGGGTCTGACGGATAACTGGCACCGTGATAGGCGGCATCTGCGACCTCGGCGAAAGATAGCTTGCGGTTGGTCCCCTTCACGAAAAACAAGGTGTTCTCATAATCGAGATCGTCGGGGTTGCACTCCAGGAGATGCGCTGCCAGGCGCCGCGCCTTGGCGAGGACCGTTTCGCTGGCACGATAGATGGCAGTACCGCCGACGGATGCGGATCGCGAGCCCCAGGTGCCGTTGCCGTACGGCACCCGGTCCGTGTCGCCCTGAACGACCGCGATGTCCTCTATGGGCAGGCCGAGACGGTCAGCTGCAATCTGCGAAAAGGTGATGCTGTGCCCCTGGCCATGCGAATGGCTGCCGCTCAACACCGTGACCTTGCCGTCGGAATGGACACGGATGGTCGCCGATTCAAACCCGCCATGCAGGCCGCCTCGCGTCGAAAGCTGCCGGCTTGGACCGGTTCCGGACTTGTCCAGGAAAGCAGCGATGCCGATGCCCATCAGCTTGCCCTCCTTGCGCAGCTCGGCCTGCTCCTGGCGTAGCTCCTTGTACTTCGCCATCTCGACCAGGCGATTCAACAAGGCCGGAGGGTTGCCGCAATCGTAGACGCGGCCGACCGGGGTCTTGTAGGGGAAGTCTGAGCTCTGAAGCAGATTACGACGCCGGATCTCGACAACATCGATCCCCATCTCGCGGGCAGCGTTTTCGAGCAGCCGTTCGTTCACCCACGTTGCCTCGGGGCGACCGGAGCCGCGATAGGCGTCGATCGGCACCGTATTGGTGTAGACGGTGCGGACGCGCAGATCGAGGGCGGGCGTCGTGTACAGGCCGGTGATGGTCTGTGGATAGGAGTTTCCCGGGATGCTTGGAGCGAAGTTGCTGAGATAGCCGCCGAGACACGCAATCGTGTCAACCTGCAGAGCCAGTATCTTCCCGTCAGCCGCAAACGCCATCCGGGCCTCTGTCGCGTGATCACGGGCCTGCGTATCGGACTGCAAGGTTTCGCTGCGGGTTGCGGTCCATTTTACCGGGCGTCCAAGCTCGCGTGACATCCACACGATGGTCGAGACCTCGACGTGGAAATTCACCTTGTTGCCGAAGCCGCCGCCGACGTCGGGCGCGATCACGCGCAGCTTGTGCTCGGGAATGTTGAGAGCGTACTTGCAGATCCAGCGCCGCAGCATGTGGGGAACCTGCGTCGTCGCCCATAGCGTGCAATGGTCCGTTTCCGGTTCATAGCTCGCGAGGTAGCAACGCGGCTCGAGCGGATTCCCGGCCAGGCGGTTGCTGTCGAGCGTCAGCGCAGTCACGTGGGCTGCCCGGGCAAACGCCTGCTTGGCGAGGCTCGGATCGCCGCGCAGAATTTCACTGATCAGATTGCTTCCCAGCTGCTCATGCACCACAGGCGCGCCGTCATCAAGGGCGCGCGCCGTGACGCTGAGCGTGGGGAGCGGCTCGTATTCGACCTCGATGGCGTCGAGTGCATCGAGGACCTGGTGACGAGTTTCGGCGACAACTGCGGCGAGGACATCGCCCACGTGGTGAACTTCCTCTGCGGCGAACGCAGGCCGCAGCACCTCGCGCATCGGCTGGCCATCGGATGAGGGCATCGGATGGACGCAAACAAGCTTGCCGTGACCGGCCTTGGCCCAATCCTGCGCGGTGACGATGCGGATGACGCCGGGTCTTTTCAGCGCCCGGCTCGCATCGAGGCGCAGGATGCGCGCGTGGGCGTGGGGACTGCGCAGAAACCCTGCGCTCGCGCAGCGCGGCAGCTTTATGTCGTCGACGTATTTCCCCCGCCCGGTCAGGAACCGGAAATCCTCGGGGCGAGGCAGCGGCTTTCCAACGTACATTCTACGATCCGAACAGGCTCAGCCGGGTGCGCTCACACTGCGCACAATCCTCTTCACATCCAGCTCCGCGCAGGTCGCGCGCGCGATCCTGCCCACGCACTTCAAAAGGTTCCAGGCGCGATTTGCCCCAGCCGCCGTTATGAGACCGTTCGCCGGAAACGACAAGCGTGTGCGAGCGCAGCGGATATGACGCTGGCCCGCGTCTTGCCGGAAGATCGGAAAAGCGCCAACATTCACTTGCTGACCTCGCCGCTCACAGAAGCCATCCGAACCCGAACAGGCACTCGGAAATGACGCCATTCGCAGGTGGAGCCCACCGCTTCCCATCCTTTCGAAGCGCCCCGTCTCGTGCCCTTTTCCTCTTTTCCTTCATTCTCGCCGGCTTGCTCGTTTCAGAGCCAAGCTTGGCCAAGGATCAAGTCACATTGCGGCTCGACTGGACCCTGGAAGGCTTTCACCTCCCCTTCGTCTGGGCACTGGCCAAGAACTATTACGCCGACGAAGGCATCGAGGCGAAGATCAACGAAGGGCGCGGGTCCGGCAACGTCGCGCAGCTCGTCGGGGCCAAGACGGACACGTTTGGCGAAGCCGACTCCTCGCGCACCGCGCTCGCCCGGGGCCAGGGCGCCCCGCTCAAGGTGCTTGCGAGCTTCGTCCAGCGCTCGGAGGGTACCGTCATCTCCTATGCCGCGAGCGGGATCAAGAAGCCCGAGGATCTCGTCGGCAGGAATGTGGGCAGCTCCGAAGGCTCCTCTTCGAACATGCTGTTCCGCGCCATGCTCAAGGCGGCGGGCATCCCGGAGGGCAGGGTCAAGTTCATCAGCGTCGACAGCACCGCCAAGGTGGCGAGTCTCCTGCAGCACCGCGTAGATGCGATCACCGGGCTCATGAGCGCCGAATGCGTCCAGGTGCGGGAGCAGTCGCCCGGTGAGACCGTGAACTGCATGCCAGTCGCGGAGTTCGGCGTCAAAGCGCTTGGCGTCGGGCTCATGGCGCATGAAGACACCATCAAGGAAAATCCCGACCTCGTGCGTCGCTTCGTGCGTGCAAGCGTCAAGGGCTGGGCGGAAGCGATGAAGAACCCAGCTGAGGCAGCAGAGATCGGCAAACAGTCCTTCCCGCTCGCCAATGCCAGGCTGCTGCAGTTCAAGCTCGAATCCCTTGCGCATTCGCTCCATTCCCCCGCCAGCATGGGGCACCCGATCGGCTGGATGGCACAGGAGGACTGGGTCGGCACGATCGACATGCTCAAGTCGTTCATGGGACTGGCGAGCCCCGCGCCGGTGACCGACTACTACACCAACGATTTCATTCCCGAGCCGAAATAGGACACGCAGCAGCGGTGGCCCAAGCAGCGCTGCGGCAACGCGAGCAAGGTGCGGCCCCCGTCCCGGAGGGCACGATCCGCATCGAAAAACTGGGAAAGACTTTCACGACGGCCGATGGCCTCGTCCCGGCGCTCGAGAACATCAATCTGACAATCGAGGAGGGCGAGTTCGTCTCACTTGTGGGTCCGTCCGGCTGCGGCAAAAGCACCTTGATGATGTGCGTTGCAGGACTGATCGAGGCTTCGACAGGCTCGATTGCCGTGGGAACGACCCGGGTCTGCGGCCCCTTCACCCAGGTCGGCATCGTCTTTCAGGAGCCGTTGTTGCTCGACTGGCGCACTGTCCTCGGGAACGTGCTGTTTCAAGTCGAGATGCGCGGTCTGGATCCCAGGGCTTATGAAAGCCGCGCACGCGAGTTGCTCGACCGCGTGGGGCTCGGTGGCTTCGAGCGCAAAAGCCCCTGGGAGCTCTCTGGCGGCATGCGGCAGCGCGTCGCGATCTGCCGCGCCCTCATCCATGATCCGCCGCTCCTCCTGATGGACGAGCCCTTCGGCGCGCTCGACACGCTCACCCGCGAGCAGATGACGGTCGATCTGCTGCGGCTCTGTGCAGAGACCAGAAAAACGGCGCTCTTCATCACCCACAGTATCGCCGAGGCGGTCTTTTTGAGCGACCGGGTTGTGGTGATGACCCCCCGGCCCGGCCGGATCGTCGCCGACCTGCCGGTCACCTTTGCCGCTCCGCGACGTCTCAGCCTCAAAACCACACCGCAGTTTGCCGAGCAGGAAAGGCGCATCTACTCGATTTTTCGCAGCATTGGCGTGTTGCGGGACGAATAGCACCGCCGGGAGCACGCATGTCCGGGGAACAAGATCGCGCGACCGCCAAACGTCCGGGCTGGCTGCATTTGCACGGGCGACGCGGCTTCGCGGGCCTGTTCGGGCGAGCCCCCCGCGCCGCGATTACCGACTGGCTCTATCCGACCCTCGCGTTCATCGCCTTCCTACTGGCTTGGCAGCTTGTCGTGATCGTGACGCAGGTGAAAGGCTTCGTCCTGCCGCAGCCGCTGCACGTGCTCGAGCGCGGCTTCGTCTCGCTCGATCTCCTTCTCGCGAATACGCCGGCAACGGTGGTTGCGATCGCGCTGGGTTTCGCCGGCGCGGTCGCCATCGGAATTCCGTTGGCCATTGTCATGGTTGCATCGCGCCCGCTCGAGAGCAGCCTATATCCCCTTCTCGTCGGCTCCCAGGGCGTGCCGAAAGTCGCGCTCGCGCCGGTGCTCGTTGTATGGTTCGGCTTCGGTATCCTGCCCAAAGTCATCATGGCGATGCTGATCGCCTTCTTTCCCGTGGTGATCAATACTGCCGTCGGGCTGAGATCCATCGATCCCAATTATCTGCATCTCACCCGCTCCATGGGGGCGCCGGCTTGGCGCACGTACACGCGCCTGCTGCTGCCGAGCGCGCTGCCGCAAATCTTCGCCGGGCTCAAGGTGGCGATGGCGCTCGCAATCGTCGGTGCCATCGTCGGGGAAATGGTCGGAGCCAATTCCGGGCTCGGTTATCTGCTGGTCGTCGCCAACGGCAATCTCGATATGGCGCTGGTCTTTGCCATCCTGGTCTGGCTCGTGCTCGTAAGCCTGCTGCTCGTCGGCGCCATCGACCTCGCCGAGCGGCTTGCCATTCCGTGGAGCCGCAACAGCCGCAGCCGCCATCTCGTGCAGGTGCAGGGTTGACTTGCGAACAGGACTGATTGCGAAAGTGGCGTCCCTGCCTTCACAGCAGCATCAAAACAGAATGTTCCTCACTGATCGAAGACCTCGATCCGTATCGGCTTGGGATAGAAGCCCTTGGAGCTCCCCAGCTTGCCGCTGCCGGGGTCACAGCTTGCGGCGCACAAGCAATCCATTTCCGCGCGCAAATCGATGTGCGGGGCCGGATCGAAAAGCTCCTTGTGCTTGGAGAACACGGCCCATATCAGGTGCCCCTTCTCGTCGAGCTCCATGTGCTGACCGATGTTCAGCGGGGCAGGAATGTCGAGCGGAATGATCGGATAGTTCTGCAGCGCAGTCATGATGTTTTCGTAGCAGCCCCAGAGCGGCAGATCTTCGCGACAGGTGATTCCGGCTTCCGGGTATAGCTTGTTCCAGGGTGGCACGTGCCTCCGGTTCCAACGGCTTGTGTACGAGCATTCGCTGCACATCCCGTACTGCAGATCGTGCGTCCCTTTGAACGTGTCCTCCACGATGGTCATCATGGGAGTGTTCGTCTTGGCGAGCAGCTGGTCGCCCGTGCTCAAATAGATCTTGCCCTGGTTGGCCTTGGTTCTGGCCTGATCGAATCGCTCCTGCAGGTTGTTGAGATTGAACACCACGAAGTCCACGATCGACTGAAAGGTTATGCGAACCCGCTGGCCTTTCTTCATCTCCCACGCGTGCCCGCTGTTTACCCGCACGGTTCGGTCATGCAACGCTTGCATCGGCTTGTTTCCTCCAGCTCATCTCGGACATAGCGATATTGGATTGACATCACAAGCGCAAATGTCGTCGGCTGCTCTGCCGGCATTTCGGTTTGTTTGACATTCTCATCCCGTTGACATGAGCAAGACGGGCATTAGAGTCTTTGACTATCGGAGGTCGAAAAATCATTGGAGCAGGTCATGAAGTCGCGTTGGTGGTTGGGTCTGCTCGTTGTGCTTGCGTCGAGCTTTTCCGCTTACGCGCAGGACGCAAAGAAGACCGCTGACGATTTTGCAACCAAATGGGTCGCCGCTTATGATGCGGGCGATGCCCCTGCCCTTGCGGCAATGTTCACCCAGGATGGCGTCTTCAACGCGCCCTCGGGGGCAGTACTCAAGGGACGCGCTGCGATCGAGAAGGCACTTGCGGGCCGCATAAAGGCGGGTTGGACGAAGGAAACGGTCACGACAACTGACGCGGGAGCAGCTGGCAACGCTGTTTGGGCCGCGGGCGAATACGCTTTGTTCGGGTCTGGCGAAGTGGCCGGCAAGCAAACCGGCGGACACTTTGGTTGGGTGCTGGTGCGCGACGGCGATGCCTGGCGTGTCGTGATGCTCACCGCCAACGTAAGCCCGCCAAAATAGCAATTGGTCTTCACCACGATGCTCGGAAGCGCCGAGGTTCCGGATTGCTCGCCTTAAATTCAAACCTCGAACGTGAGCCGCCTAGCGCATGTCCCGCAAAAGTGGGACCCGCTGCAATCGACATGTCATTTCCCTGCGAGACCGCGCTCCGCGTCATGCTACCAGATCGGTGGCTGTCATTCCGGCCGAGGGAGCCGGGCTTCGCCCGGCGAGCGAGGGCCGGAATCCAGTAACCAAAGCGGTTCGTGCATTCACGCTGATCATGGGCCCTCCCGGAGCACACGGAATCTGCTGCACGTCCTGAGCACACGCCCACCGGCACGCGCGCTAGCACCCTTATCCAACCACGATCATTTCGGCTACGTTCCTTCGTGATCCGCTCTTACCGAGAAGCCCACAAGGAAATCGCGTCATGAACCGACGAACTTTCCTCATTTCCGTGGCGGCGCTCGCCGGCGGTCTTGGCGACGTGCATCCAGTCCTGGCGCAAACCGATTCGTCACGCCCCATCCGTTTGCTCGTTCCCTTGGCCCCGGGCGGAGCGACCGAGCCCTATGCCAGACTGATCGCGGAGCACATGGCGAGAAGACTCGGACGCATCATCATCGTCGAGCACAAGCCGGGTGGAAGCGGGAACGTCGGCACGCAGTACGCCGCCCACGAACCGGCCGACGGGAATCTCATTCTTCTCACCACGCAGGCGATCACCGAGATCAATCCCAGCGCCTTCACCAATCGGAAATGGTCCCTGGACGCGTTCATCCCGCTCATCCGCGGTGTGCAAGCGCCGCTTGTGCTGGTCGCGAATCCGACCGTGCCGGCGAAGACGCTGAACGAGCTGATTGCATGGATCAGGAAAAATCCGGGCAAGCTCAGCTATTCATCCTATAGCGTCGGCACCCCATCGCATTTTCTCGGATTCCAGTTCAATGAGCGCTTCGGGCTCGATCTCGTCCACGTGCCGGCCAAAGGGTCCGGCTTTCAGGCAACGGACCTCATGGCCGGACACGTCCTGTTCGGCTTCGCGCAAGTGCAATCGACGCTTCCGTTGATCCAGGAGGGCAAGCTCAACGCCGTCGCCATCACCAGCGGCACACGGTCGCGTTCCCTCCCGAGTATCCCGACCTTCGCGGAGCTTGGTCACGGGGAATTCACGACAAATGTCTGGTTCGGCCTCATGCTTCGCGCCGGCACCCCGCCCGACGTTGTGGCGAGCCTGTTGGAGGCGGCCAAAGCTGCGCATGCGGACACGGACGTGAAGGCTAAACTGGAAGCTCTTGGCCTCGAGGTCTCGGGCGAGACCGGCCCGGAATTCGCGGCCGGCATCGGGAAACAGGCGGCGCGCTGGGCGCGCCTGGTCAAGGCCGCAGGCTTCAAGGCCGATGGTGGATGACGGCGATGCAAGAGCGCCGCAATGGTCCGGATGGGTGGGCGGCGGATGCCTGTCCGTTTAAGCGGTGGCGCCACCGGCATTACAGCGAGATGCAGCACCATGGGATGCGTTGCGACCGTGAAATGCTTCACGTCCGTAATGTCTACTGATTGAGGTAAACCGGCCGTTGCTGTTGCGGCGCGTAATGCCGGGTGTTGACCCCACAGCTGACCTCTGTTGGCATGCAGTCCTATCCCCCGGACCGTCGCCCCGCCGGATTTTATTTCACGCTGATGCCGGCAGCCTTGATCACCGAGCCCATCTTTTCGGTTTCGTTGGCCAGAAAGTTGCCGAACTCCTGCGGCGACATCGACAACGGAATGCCGCCGAGGTCTTCGATCCGCGCCTTGATCCTGGGATCGGCGAGTGCGGCTCTGATCTCCTTATTGAGCGTCGAGATGATCGCGGCGGGCGTATCGGTCGGCGCACCGACGCCGTACCACTGAGCCGATTCGAATCCCGGCACTGTCTCGCCGACTGTCGGAATTTCGGGCATCGACTCTAGGCGCGTCGCCGATGTCACCGCAATTGCGCGCAGCGTGCCGGCCTTGACGTACTGGATCGCCGACGGAATGGTGCAGAACACCATCTGCACCTGCCCGCTGAGCAGGTCCGTGAGCGCGGGGGTCGTGCCGCGGTATGGCACGTGCGTCATTTGGATGCCGGTCATCAGCTGGAGCAGCTCGCCCGAGGCGTGGTCCGGTCCGCCCGCGCCGCCGGTGCCCATGTTGACCTTGCGCGGATTGGCCTTCGCGTAGGCGATGAATTCGCGGACGTTATTGGCCGGAAACGCTGGATTGACCGCCATGAAATACGGAAAGCGTCCGATGCCAGCGACCGGCGCGATGTCGCGGATGAAATTGAAGCTGAGACTTTCGTAGTAAGTCGCGTTGATCGCATTCGCCGCGTTCACCAGAAGCAAGGTGTAGCCGTCTGGTGGCGCACGTACGACCGCCTCTGTTGCGATATTGGTTGCTGCCCCGGTGCGGTTCTCCACCACGAATTGCTGCTGCAGCCGCTCTGACAACCATTGACCGATCAGGCGCGCCGCGATGTCAAGGCCGCCGCCCGCAGCATAGCCAACCAGGATGCGCACCGGGCGCATCGGATAGGTTTCCGCCCGGGCGATTTGCGGACAGGCCGCGACGACAGCAGTGGCCCCCGCAAGGCACAACAGTTCGCGTCGGTCTATCGCCATGACGTTTCCCTCTGCGTGCACAGCAATGCACACCAGTAATGCACACCAGTATGGTGGGTTTGGGTACGCTGCTACAAGCGGTAACGCACACCCATGTGGCTGACCGAATTTCTGTTCTTCACCAGTCATAATGCGGCCCGCTTCGAGAAGCTTATAACCGGCAAGCTTTTCGTTTTCGCCGGGGTTGACGCGTGGGCATGAAGCATTGCGACCTCGGCATTGCAGTGGTGGGCGCCGGGCGCATCGGCACATTGCGCGCGCGGATCGCGGCCAAGCATCCGGCGGTGCAATTTCTGGCCATCTCCGATCGCGATCCCACGCGAGCGCGCTCGCTCGCCGAGCAGGCCGGGGCCGACCTCCACTCCGGCGACAATGAGGAAGTCATCCGCCACGCTAAGGTGACGGCGGTGATTGTCTCCACTCCCGAGCAGCTGCACACCGAGCCGGTTCTGCGGGCGCTGGAGTTGGGCAAGCCTGTGCTGGTGGAGAAGCCCATTGGCTTCTCTCTCACCGAGGCGGATGCGATTCTCACCACCTTGCGCGCGACCAAGGGTAAGCTCTGCGTCGGCTACAGCCGCCGCTACAAGGAGTGCTTTCTACGCGCGAAGGAGCACATGCGTCACGGCAGGCTTGGCCGGATCGTCGGCGCCACGGCGCGGGTCTACAATTCGCGCGCGCAGGCCTTTGCCATCCTCAAGCGGGATCCGCACGCCACGCCGGTACTCGATGTGCTTACCTATTATGTTGATCTCATGTGCTGGTTTCTGGAAGGCAACCGTCCGGTCGAGGTGGTGGCGCGCGCCCAGCACGGTATCTTCCGGCAGGCCGGATACGGTGCAGATGACGTGACCTGGGCGATCGTGACCTTTGCCGACGGCGCCGTCGTCAATCTTGGCGTGAGCTATGCGTTGCCCGCGAATTATCCGACGCAGGGGCAGTCCGACCGGGTCGAGCTGCTCGGCAGCGAGGGCACCATGATCATCGACGACGACCACTTGGATCACCTGTTGTTCTCGGACAAAGGCATTCCTCACCCTTATGTGCCGGGCCACACGGTCAACATGGCATTTCTCGGCAGCAACAGCGCGGGCGACTGGGCGGTCGACGAGTTCTGGGGATCGCTTGGCAATGAGACTCGCGCCTGGCTCGATCATCTCGCGACCGGGGCGCCGACGGTGCATACCACGCCGGAGCAGGCCCGGATCAATCTGGAAACGACCCTTGCCATCGAGCGCGCGGTGGAATCGGGCCACCCGGTGCGCCTGCCGCTGCAGGCGGAAGAGTAGATGAATTGTGGAAAGCTCTTGACGAAGCGTTTTACGGGAGTGCCGTTCAGGTCCGGCTATTGCGCAATGACGACCCCGCATTGTGCTGCTTCCGCAACACGTCGGCTGAGCGACAAACCACTTCAGAAAGTTGCAGGAGCTGTCTGGCCAGAGGACTTTTCTTACGCCAGATCATGCCAATGGTTCGCGAGGGCTGCGGATTTTTGAAGCGAGCGACCGACACTGACGCCGAGCGTGCCTCGACCGCCATGGCCATTTCGGGAATCAACGTTACACCCATGCCGGCGCTGACCATTTGGACAAGTGTAGATAGAGAGCTCGCGTCCAGCATGTCCCGGGGCAGCGACGATTTCATATTGCAGAACGACAGGGCCTGATCGCGAAAGCAGTGCCCCTCTTCCAACAGAAGCAGTCTCATTTCGCGCAGCATCTTGCTACTGGGCACCGGCTTCCCCGTATCCTCGCGCGGCCGGACCAGCAGGAAATTCTCGGCGAACAGAGCCACCTCGGTAAACGAAGGCTCGGATATCGGCAGAGCAGCAATTGCGGTGTCCAGTCGGCCTTCCGCAAGCTCTTGTATCAGCTTCGACGTCAGCGCCTCACGTACGTAAATGTCAACTTCGGGATGCGTTCGAGTGAGGTTCTCCATCAGAATAGGCAGCAGATAGGGTGCGATCGTTGGGATCATGCCGATGCGCAGGCGGCCAGAAAGCCGATCCCTGGATGCTCGAGCGAACTCTCCCAGCTCATCGACCAAGAGCAGGATGTCGCGGACGCGCAGGGCGGCCTCTTCGCCAAACTTGGTAAGCCGGACCTGTCGAGCGCCTCTCTCCATGAGCACGGCGCCCAGAGTCTCCTCCAGTTCCTTGATCTGCATCGACAAAGCCGGCTGCGAGATCGCACAAGCTGTCGCCGCGCGTCCGAAATGGCTATGATGTGCCAGGGCATCGAAATAGCGAAGCTGCCTAACGGTCATTTGGCTCATCAGAATATCTTATCACTGCGATAAAAATAGTCAATTTTACCTGATGATATCACCCTGGGTAAACTGCAGGCAACCCGAGAGCATGCCACGCCGACAGGAGGAGAGAATGGACGACACGACCAAGTGCCCGTTCACGGGCGGAACCCGCGGGCACACGAACCGCGACTGGTGGCCGAACCAGCTGGACCTCCAGGTCCTCCATCGTAACTCCACTTTGTCCGATCCCATGGGCGAGGCGTTCGACTACGCCAAGGAGTTCAAGAGCCTCGACCTGAACGCCGTGATCAAGGACCTGCATGCGTTGATGACGGACTCGCAGGAGTGGTGGCCGGCCGACTTTGGCCACTACGGGCCGTTGTTCATCCGCATGGCATGGCACAGCGCAGGCACGTACCGCATCGCCGACGGCCGCGGCGGCGCCGGCGCCGGCCAGCAGCGCTTCGCGCCCCTCAACAGCTGGCCGGACAACGCGAACCTCGACAAGGCGCGCCGGCTGCTGTGGCCGATCAAGCAGAAGTACGGGCGGAAGCTCTCCTGGGCCGACCTGATGATCCTCGCCGGCAACGTCGCCCTCGAGTCGATGGGCTTCAAGACGTTCGGTTTCGGCGGCGGCCGCGCCGATGTCTGGGAGCCCGAGGAGCTCTACTGGGGTCCCGAGGGGACGTGGCTGGGGGACGAACGCTACAGCGGCGAACGGCAGCTCCAGAATCCGCTCGGCGCGGTGCAGATGGGCCTGATCTACGTCAATCCGGAAGGGCCGAACGGCAAGCCGGATCCGGTCGCGGCGGCCAGGGACATCCGCGAAACGTTCTTCCGCATGGCGATGAACGACGAGGAGACCGTCGCGCTGATTGCCGGCGGACACACCTTCGGCAAGACCCACGGTGCCGGCGATCCGTCATTTATGGGCCCGGCGCCGGAAGGCGGGGAAATCGAGGATCAAGGCCTCGGCTGGAAGAGCAGGCATGGCACGGGCTTCGGGGCCGACACCATCACCGGCGGCCCGGAGGTCACCTGGTCGCAGACGCCGACGAAGTGGAGCAATCACTTCTTCGACAACCTGTTCCACAATGAATGGGAGCTGACCAAGAGCCCGGCCGGCGCCTGGCAGTGGAAGGCGAAAGGCGCCGCCGCGACGATTCCGGACGCGCACGACAAGTCGAAGAAGCAGGTACCGACCATGCTGACCACGGACCTGTCGCTGCGGCTCGACCCTGCCTACGAGAAGATCTCGCGACGCTTCTACGAGCATCCGGATCAACTCGCCGACGCGTTTGCCCGGGCGTGGTTCAAGCTCACGCACCGTGACATGGGGCCGATCCATCGTTATCTCGGCCCGCTCGTTCCGAAGGAGACGCTGATTTGGCAGGACCCGATCCCTGCGGTGAACCATCCGCTGATCGGGGAGCAGGACATAGCGGCTCTCAAGGTGAAGATCCTCGCGTCCGGACTGTCGGTGTCTCAGCTCGTCTCGACCGCATGGGCCTCGGCGTCGACATTCCGCGGCTCCGACAAGCGTGGCGGAGCGAACGGCGCGCGAATTCGCCTCGCGCCGCAGAAGGACTGGGAGGTCAACCAGCCGGCTCAGTTGAAGACGGTCCTGCAGAAGCTCGAAGCGATCCAGAAGGAGTTCAACGCCTCGGCCACCGGCGGCAAGAAGGTCTCGCTCGCCGACCTGATCGTTCTCGGCGGCTGCGCCGCGATCGAAAAGGCCGCGAAAGCGGCCGGGCAGGACGTGAAGGTGCCCTTCACGCCGGGGCGCATGGACGCGTCGCAGCAGCAGACCGACGTCGACTCCTTCGCCCCGCTCGAACCGCTCACTGACGGTTTCCGCAACTATCTAAGCGGCAAGCACCAGTTCATGTTGCCTGAGGAGGCGTTGGTGGATCGGGCGCAACTGCTGACGCTGACAGCGCCGGAGATGACGGCCCTCGTCGGCGGCTTGCGGGTCCTCGGCGCAAACGCCGGACAGTCCAAGCACGGTGTCTTCACCAAGAAGCCCGAGACGCTGACAAACGACTTCTTCGTCAATCTGCTCGACATGGGCACGCAGTGGCAGCCGGCCGCCGGCTCCGATGGCGTGTACGAGGGGCGCGACCGCAAGACCGACGAGCCCAAGTGGACGGGCACCCGCGTCGACCTGATCTTCGGCTCGCACTCGCAGCTCCGCGCTCTCGCTGAGGTCTATGCGTGCGTGGACTCGAAGGAGAAGTTCGTGAACGACTTCGTGGCGGCGTGGACCACGGTGATGAACGCGGATCGCTTCGATCTTGCCCGGACTCTGCAATAACGTTTCGAGGCTTGTACAGCGTAGCCACCATCGAGCATCGGGTGATCAGGGCCAGATCGAGGCTCGCGAATCCCTGAGATTGGGTTAGGCCGGGTAACCGGACCAAACATTGGAACTCCGACACTTATGGTGTCGGTGAACGGTCGCCTGCGGAAGCAACGCTGGTGCATGTGCTTCCTAAAAATGCTTCTAACGCCCCATTATTGCCGCTGATTGTTGATCTTATTATCACCTTCGTAGCAACGCCTCGCGCCGCAATCTCCGATATCCTGCGCAAGGCAGCAATCAATTCGCAGCTTTCATAGCTGGAACGTTCAGGAGTCTACTGAGTTTAAGCCCGCATAACCCTAAACGGATGGCAGCGCATGACGTCTCGTTGCGTAAACTTGAAGCACAAGCAGAGAGGGCTGGGGTCCGCGCATCTTGTCATTGCGGGTTTGGCGGCGCTCATCGTAGCGGGAGATCATGCGGCCGCCAGAAGCGCTCGGACGGAAAACTCGGTCGAGTCTATCCAGTCGCGTATCGCCGGTGAGCCGATCATGGCTATCGTTTCGTTGCGCGACCAGCGGATCACCCTCTACGATGCTACTGGTTGGATCCTGCGGGCGCCAGTGTCGAGCGGCCAGAAAGGACGCGAGACGCCTGCCGGCATTTTCAGCGTCATTCAGAAGGAGGCGGAGCACTATTCAAACCTTTATGACGATGCGTACATGCCCCACATGGAGCGCATCACCTGGTCGGGCATCGCACTCCACGGCGGGCCGCTGCCGGGATTTCCGGCGTCCCATGGCTGCATCCGGATGCCGTACGACTTCGCCGCACGCTTGTTCGACCTAACCCGGCTGGGGATGCGGGTGATCGTGGCACCTACCGATGTGGCGCCCATTGAGATCACCCACCCGGCTCTGTTCATGCCGAAGCCGGGTGCCGACACCTTGGCCGCCGCGCGCACCGTGGAAGCGGAGGAGGCGGCCAGGAAGGCTGCTCAGGCGAGACAGGCCGCCGTGACAGCCTCCCGGGAGTCGGGGCGGGCGATGATGGCGGTACGCGCGGCGGAAAATCTGAAGCTCAGAGCGGAGGCACAACTGGCCGCCGCCGAGACTGCGCTCGGCTCCGCAATCTCGCCCAAGCAAAAGGAGCGGGCTACGGACGCTAGGGCAAAGGCAGCCGCCAAGATCGAAGAATTGCAGGCGCAATTGGCCGCTGCCAACGCCGAGCTGCAACCAAAGCTCGATGCAGTCGCGCCTGCGCGCGAGGCCGCTGTGACCGCAGAAGCCGCTCGGGTCGTGGCAGCCGAGGCCGCGCGCGAGCTCGCGCGTGCGCTCCAACCGGTATCGGTGTTTATCAGCCGCAAGACTCAACGTGTGTATGTCCGCCGGGCCTTTCAGCCCATCCTGGAGAGTTCGGTCACGATCCTCGAACCCGAACGTCCGATCGGCACGCATGTCTTCACCGCCATGGAGCGAACCAACGGCGACACCGGGATGCGATGGAGCGTCGTCTCATTAGACGGCGGACGTCCGCACGACGACGTGGTCGAGCCGCATGCGGGGACGGGCGAACGCGCTGAAGTCGAGCCGACAGCGAAGGAGCCGAGCGACGCGAAGACCGCGCTTGACCGGATTGTGATTCCGCAGGACGTCCATCGCATTGCCGAGATGGCGCCGGCGCGATCTTCCTTGATCATCTCTGACGAGGAGTTGAGCTCGGAGACCGGCAAGGGCACGGATTTCGTGGTCCTCTTGAGCGGCGAGCCGCAAGGAGGAATCGCTATCCGACGACGACGCCCGGCGACCGAAGCATGGTACGAGCGTCCACGCTTTCGCCTGCCTTTTTGGCGCTAGTATTTTCCGGCTCCCAGCTCGGTAGGGCGCTGCTGCGGACAAAGAAATGCTTACCATCGTTCGGTCGGTAATCTGCAGGCTGACCTGGTGATTGCGTCATTTCGGGCCCGAGCACTCGGATCGGTGCTTCGCGCCGTCCGAGCACAGGCTCCGCGAAGGAGCCTGCCGAGGAAATTGAAAAGTGCCATTCCCGCCAGCAGACTCGCGCCGGTGACTTCCGGGATCTTATGATCGATGCATGCGGGAATGAGATGCGTGCCAATGAGGCCATTGGTCGAGGCGCCGCAAATGAAACCAATGAGATTGTCGCACGCGACCACCCAAACTCGGTTTCAAGCGGCACGACCAGAATCCCCGGGCTCCCCCTTACTCCTCCGGCGACCAGCAACGCGGCGAATGTCACGCCTGCGACAACCCAGGCGTAGTGCAGCCTGCCCGGTCGGACAGTCACGCCCGCTACGCGTGGCGTTTCCGGTCTCATGACCGCTGTTGCGCCTTGATCTCGTTGTATTTCGCCGGCGCTCGCTCGAACTTGTCGTTGAAGAGCCACATCGCATCGAGAATTTCGCGCAAGGTAGCAGATGTTCTCGCCCTGTCGGCCTTTCCAAAGGTGAAGATGCTGTTGTTGCGCAAATATCCCATGATCGACGAGCAGACATCGCCTCATCGGCGCGGGCGAGCAGAATCGGCGAGCGGCACCGTGACCTCGCGCCCGTCGGCCTCGTTCACCAGCACAAGCTGCCCGCCATCGGCCGCTCGCAGCTGTTCATTCGCATTGAGGAGCTCAATGCCATAAACTGAGCCGTCGGGGGCAATGTCCACGTTCAGCTCGTCACTGACGCGGATGGTATCGACGCCGACGGCCTTCGGCCGAAAGCGCAGATAGGCCACATTCCGATCACGGTCGTAGCTGAGCTTCATCGTTCATCACCTTCAAAAATACCTTACCAGAACAGTGATAACCAGCCAATGTCCGCTTTCTTCGACAGCAAGGGCTTCGATTTGCTTTGTACCATATCGTTTACCACGCCACATGCCATCGAAAGCGAAATTCCTTCGGAACCCCGTTCGGCCAAACTTCGCCGGAAAGCGCTCTCCGCGTTCGACTGTCGTGATGACCTCGGACTCGTTTGCCCCGCGTTCATCCGCACGTTCTCGAGCGTGCGGATGAAGCTCAACGGCTGCAACCATTCATCACCTCACACCTCGACATTGCGCGCGCCTATGACGGGGATACAAACGAGTGGATCATGACCGCTGCTGCGCCTTGATCTCGTTGTATTTCGCCAGCGCGCGTTCGAACTTGTCGTTGAAGAGCCACATCGCATCGAGAATTTCGCGCAAGGTAGCAGATGTTCTCGCCCTGTCCGCCTTTCCAAAGGTGAAGATGCTGTTGTTGCGCAAATATCCCATGATCGTCGGGTCGGAAATTCTGTGGCCGGTCAAATTGCCTGAATTGAGAGCCGCCTTGGTCGGACTGGGAATGATCTGGATGAGCTCGTAAAGCTTCATCTGATCGATCGCATTTGGCAATGCTTTCACAATCGCCGGGATGCGCAGGAAAAGCTCGGCGTGTGCGTTCATAAGGCCGTCTCTCACAGCGGTCCAGTGATTGAAGCGATGGTCTGAGCTGCCAACGCGCACCTCTTCTTTGTCGTCGCGTGAGATCAATGCTGGATCAAAAGCTGCGACCGACGTTTTTATTGTTGCCCATTTCCTTTGCCCATTTCGATCTTCGGATGGGCCTGTTTGCAAGCTCCCCTTGTACGTGTTCGAGCGCGCATTTCCGATGTTTTGATTCCCATTCGTCTCGGCGAAGAAGAGCCCCAGGCTGATGCGACCTGCCAGTTCGGCATTGGCTCGATCGAGACCCTTGGCTCGTGCGATAGCCGTTGCCAAGTCAACAACGTCCTTGAACGGAGTGGCGGAGTTTTGCGCGTTGACGGGCGGCGCCTGCATGACACTGAAGACGCTTGCATACTCATCGAGAAGCGGCTCGTTGTCGGCATCGAAATACGCGGGGGGGATTGCGAATTTATTCGGTCTTCCGATTTTGGCAGGAAGCGTGTCGGTGAGATCCTTGTATGCGCTGATCATGTTGTTGCGCGCAAGATAGAGTGCTTGTCCCGGCAGGTTCGGCAGCTGTTGCCTCGCATTGATCTGTGCGCGCCGCTGGCTCAGGACCGATCTGAAGTCATTTAGCGCAGCATTGTACATGTTGAGCGCATCGGACTGTGACTGCGTGAGTGCGGCCGGCTGGCCCTGTGCAGGGGAAGTGAAGCCCAGGTTGCCGATGTCGTGCGAGGGGAGCGACATGACCGTGTCTATGACCGTATGGACGGCGTGGGAAACTGGCGGCAATAAGAAGACCCCCAGAGCAAAGACGGCCGCACGCGTGAACGTCGTCCTGAGGAGCGCGCACGCGCAGACAAGTTTACGCAGTCTGCGCCAGCTTGACTGCGTGCGCGCGTCTCGAAGGACGGCCACAGGCGAGACCGAGCGAGCGGCCCTCCTTCGATACGGCGCACCGCAAGTCGGCCATAGCTGATTTGCGTAGTTGATGTGCCGATCTCGGGTAAACCCGAGATCGGTGCGCCTCCTCCGGATGAGGTCTGTGGGTTTAAGCTCCATCCACCCGATCCGGTTGGTTTCATCGAATCGATCTACTCGTTCCGCTCTTCGCGTCATTGCGGCGTGATCCCCGCAATCTTTGCGGTCTCGCGCATGTTCTCGTAATCGGCGCGGATGAATCTGGCGAAGCCCTCCGGCGTCATCTGCTCGGCAGTAGCGATTTCCGATCCCATCTCGCGCAGCTTCTCGGGCGTGGGTCCGCCAACAAGCCCGCGAGCAATGGCCTCCTGCAACTGGGCGATGATGAGGGCTGGCGTGCCTGCGGGCGCGAGGATCCCAATATAGCTTTGCGCTGTGAAGTCCTTCACCCCGCTTTCAATGAAGCTCGCGACGTCGGGTGCGAGTCTGGAGCGATGGGTTGCCGCGATTGCGACGATATTTGCCTGCCTTGCCTTGTGCAGCGGCAATGCAGTGGAGAATTCCGTCATCGCCGCCTGGATGCTGCCGCCGATCAGATCAGGCATCAGCGCGCCACCGCTCCTATAGGGGATGTGCACGACATTCGCGCCCGTTGTCGCCTTGAACCGCTCAAGCGTCATATGACTCGCGCTGCCCACTCCGCTGGTCGCGATGCTGATCTGCTCTTTTTTCGACAAGGCGATCAGCTCCGCGATGGTTTTGGCATCGACTTTGCTGTTGAGGATGATCACGTGTGGCACGTAGCTGGTCAGCGCCACTGGCGCGAAGTCTTGCAAGGGATCATAGCCGAGCTTGGCCTGGACGAACGGGTTGACCGTAAGCGGCCCGTTCGAGCCCACCAGTAGCGTGTATCCGTCGGGTGTGGAGCGCGCCACCGCTTCGGCGCCAACGCTTCCGCCGGCACCGCCGCGGTTGTCGATGACGACTGGCTGGTCGACCGCACTCGAGATCCGCTCACCGATGAGGCGCCCGACAATGTCGGCGTTGCCGCCGGCAGCAAACGGCACGATCACTCGGATCGGCCGGTCCGGGTATGCGGCAAAGGCTTCCCGCGGCAACAGCATCGCCGTCGGGGCAAGGCCAAGGGCGGCGATGAGCGCACGGCGCGTCAGCATGGATCCTCCCGCTGGGTTGTTTGCATCGGTATCCCTGTTCTCTTTCGTCATGTCGAGGGCACAGCGGGATTGTCACGCAGCAGCACCCCGCAATCCCCGATCACCGGGTCGATCGCCAGTCGCTGATACGCAGCCCACATTTCCGCCGCCAGAGCGAACACCACCTTGGTGCCGAGGTCGCGCTCCAACATGTCGATCGCGGGCGGCGCATCCCAACCGCCGCCATTGATGTAAATCGCGTCCACGCGCGGCTTGATCGCCTGGAAGCCGGCCTTGCAGTATTGATAGACCTGCATGTGCGACACCTCATCGAGCGCCATCAGTGAGGTCGTATAGAGCGCCTCCGACTTGCCGGGCACGCTCAAGCCGCCCATCACCAAGCCCTCGATCCCGAAACGGCCCAAGTAGCGCTTGATCGCGTTATTGAGCTCGTCGCCGTAATAGGTGGCGATCGCCACGCGCTTGACGCCGAGCGCGAGGAGCGCGAGCGCGTGCGGCTCCATTTGCGAGACCACCGGCAAGCCGATCTTCTGCGACAGCCGATCGCGCCATTCGCGCTCGAAGTCGAGACCCTTGAGCAGCACCGGCGGCGTGCCGCTCAACGAAATGATGTGGCATCCGACGGCCTTCAGATCGTCGGCGATCTGCTCGATCCGTTCGAAGGCGTTCTCGAACGTCTGGCGGTCGCTGCGGCGAAACCCGACGAAGGTCGGCACGATCTCGACGCCCTCGGGGGCGCGCTTGTACCAGAAATGGAAGCCCTTGCCTCGGTGCGTCGGCTTGATCAGCCCGATCCGCGCGCGCCACGCATACATCGCAAGCTCCCCTTCGCAGGCCGCCTCAATCGTTTTTCATGCCCCGCTTCAAGCGGGGCATCCAGTAAGCCCCGCGCGGCAGGTTCTGGCAAAGCGGTGCCAAATGCGACTTTCCGTGATTACTGGATCGTCCGCATGCGCGGACGATGACAACCGAGAGACTGATGTTTCGCCTCAAGTTAGCACTTCATATAAATAGTGCACGGGGTAAACCGATGAGCTGCACATTGTGGCGGGGCGTTGTCGGAATGGGTCTGCTGTTGAACGCGTTGCGTGTTGCTCTCGTCGCAGCGGCCCTCGCCTGCTGCGCCTTTCCAGCGAATGCACAATCCCAAGTCGCGTTGCTGATCGGCACGACGCCCGGCGGCGGCTATGACGTCTATGCGCGGGCGCTGGCGCGGCACATCGGCCGCAATCTGCCAGGCCAACCGGCTGTCATCGCAAAGAACGTTCCAGGCGCCGGCGGGCTGACGCTCGCGAACTACATGTACAATCGCGCGCCCGCCGACAGCAGCGAGCTCGCGACGGTACAGAACGGCCTCCCCTTCGAGAAGCTGTTCCAGACGCTGTCGCCGGAAGGCCGGAACGCGTTGTTCGACGCGACCAAGTTCGGCTGGATCGGCAGCATCACGCAGACGGTGTTCGTAACCGTGACCTGGCACACCGCAGCGGTGAAGACGCTGAAGGAAGCGACAGCGCAGGAGGCAATCCTCGGCGCCAGCGCGACGAGCTCCGACAGTTACGTGCTGGCGATGCTCGCGAACCAGCTGCTTGATACAAAGTTCAAGGTCGTGCACGGCTATGCCGGTGCGGCCGAGGTCGATCTCGCGGTCGAGAACGGTGAGGTGCAGGGCGAAGCCGGCAAGGATTGGACCACGCTCATCTCGACGCGGCCGCAGTGGATCAAGGACAGGAAGATCAACATCCTGGTGCAGATGGGGATGAAGCCGCACCCCGATCTCAAGGACGTGCCGATGGCGATCGATCTCGCCAAGACATCGGAGGACCGCAACGTGATGGAGGTGGTATTCGCAAAGTTCGGCATGTCGCGGCCGTTCTTCGCGCCGCCCGGGGTGGCGCCTGAACGGCTTGCTGCACTGCGCCGTGCGTTCGATGCGACGGTGCGGGACGAGGCGTTCCTTGCCGACGCCAAGAGACTCGGCATGGAGATCAATCCGGTCCGGGGCGAAGATGTTGAGGCGCTGGTTACGCGGATCATGGGCACCCCCGCCGCGCTGGCGCAGCGCGCGCGCGACGTGTTGAAGCCGCAATAGGTGAACGGGAGGACCACGATGAGCAAAAAGTACAAGAGCGGTACCATCGCGTCGCGCCGCGGATTGCTCAAAGCCGCCGCTGGCGTGGCGGCGGGTGCAGCCCTGCCGGCCGCGGCATCGGCGCAAGCCGTCCAAGGGGCTGATCCCGACCTTGCCCGCCTGCAATCGCAGCGCCGCATCCTGCTCAAGGGCGGCGTGGTGCTGAGCATGGACCCGCAGGTCGGCAATTTCGCCAACGCTGATGTGCTGATCGAGGCCGGCAAGATTCGCGACGTACGTCCCGGCATCGCCGCCGCGGACGCCGCGACCATCGATGCGTCGTGCCGGATCGTCATCCCAGGCTTCACCGATACCCACAGCCATTCCTATCAAGGCATCCTGCGCAACATCCTGTCGAATGGCCGGGTCGATCCCGACTACAACCGCGACATTGTCGGCAAGATCACGCCGGCCTATACGCCGCAAGATGCCTATATCGGCATGCTGGCCACCGCGCTCGGCATGATCGATATGGGCACGACCGGCGTGATCGATGTGTCTCAGGTCAACAACACGCCCGAGCACAGCGATGCATTGATCAAGGCATTGCAGGATGCAGGCATCCGCGCGGTGTTCGGCTATTCGGCCGGCGTGGCCGGGCCCGGGATGCAGCACCCGCAAGACATCGTGCGCCTCAAGCGCACGTCTTTCAGCTCCAAGGATCAGTTGCTCACCTTGGCGCTCGGCATCGGCCCCGATCCTAAGATGTTCCAGATCGCGCGCGACAACGACGTGCCGGTGGTTGCGCACCTGCGAAACACGCTGCCGCAGCGCGATGACGGCGCGCGCCTGAAGGCACTGTCACAAGCCGGGCTGCTGCGGCCCGGCGACGTATTCATCCATCTCCTGCACATGCCGCCCGAGCCGCTGCAACTTATCAAGGATTCCGGCTGCCACGTGTCGCTCTCGACCGCGGTCGAGATGACCATGGGGCACGGGATCCCTGCGATCCAGAACGTGCTCGACGTCGGCCTGCAACCAAGCCTCAGCTCGGATCATGCCGTGACCTTGTCACCCGACATGTTCTCGATGATGCGGATGACCGGCGTGGTGCAACGCTACGGGGTCTACGCGCGAGAGAGAAGCAATCCGCAGAGCGCGCCGAGGCTTTTGACCTGCCGCGAGATCCTCGAATTCGGCACCATCAACGGTGCGCGCTGCGCAAACGTGGACGGCAAGGTCGGCACCTTGACGCCGGGCAAGGATGCCGACCTGCTCATGCTCAAAGCCGACAGTATCGATATCTGGCCGCTCAACAACGCGCACGGCGCCGTGGTCAACCTGATGGGCCCTCAGCACGTCGAGGCGGTGTTCATCGCCGGGCAGGTGAAGAAGTGGCGCGGCAACCTGGTCGGCGTCGACATGCCACGCGTCCTGCGGTCAATGCAGGAGGCGCGCGACGGCGTGCTGCGCCGGGCGAATTTCGCAATGGACCTGCTCGGCTGAGCTTGGAGACTGACGCGAGTGGGGATCCCCGCTGGGCCTCGCGCGTGGAGACTGAGCCCCTCCCGCGTCATGCCCTAACATCCGCGCCTGTCATTCCGGCCGAGCAAGCCGGGCTTCGCCCGGCGAGCGAGAGCCGCAATCCAGTAACCGAAGCGGTTGGTGCTTACACGCTGGCCGTGGATTACTGGGTCCCGGCTCGCGCGAGCCCGGTTGAGCCGGGCTCTCTTGGCCGGGACGACAGCCACAGCTGAATTCGTTACTCGCCGCACTCTGTCAGCTGCCGTTCCTCAATGGAGAAGATCGCGCCTGCCTGCACCGCGATATTTCTCACGAGGCATTTGCGACCGCTCTCATCCTCCACTGTCACGTCGTAGGAGCCGGGCGCGATGCCGGTGATCCTCAGCCGTTCGTCGTGCTCGACGGTTCCATCGCGATCGTTCCGACATTGGTCAGGACCCCACCTGTTCTCGCCTGCAGGCGACATCCGGAAGCTCGTGATCGTATGCATTGTAAGATTCCAGAATCGGATACCTTTGCCGTCCTGCGCCATCGCACAGCGACCATAG
>Ga0209331_1000067_pt1 | contig 31639 bp, 31 predicted proteins | sample JacPinW_OM3H0_M3_FD_187971 | JGI IMG/M metagenome (GOLD analysis project Ga0209331, IMG submission 187971) | Forest soil microbial communities from Algoma, Ontario, Canada - Jack Pine, Ontario site 1_JW_OM3H0_M3 (SPAdes) (version 2) | ecosystem: Environmental > Terrestrial > Soil > Boreal...
GGCATCCTGGTTCGCGGCAAATCAATCGGGCCCTCGGTCGGTTCGGTCGGCTCGCATTAGCTCCGGCACTCGCGGCTCGGACCTAATTTTTCCTTTAGCCTTTCTACTTTCTAATTGATGGTTGCGCCAGAAATGGAGCAATCCATCGAGTCCTTCATTCGCTTCCTCGCAGTCGAGCGCGGTCTCTCCGATAACTACCAGCTCTCGACGCAGCGATCACTCGGCGAATTCGCGGGTTGGTGCGCGAAAAAGCATAAGATCGACAATCCCCGGCAGGTGACAATTTCGATCTTGTCCGAATACCTCGGCGAGCGGAAACGGGGCGGGCTGGCCGCGTCGTCGATCAAGTTGATCGTGGTCGCGCTGAAGATTTTCTTTCGTTATCTCGCGAGCAAAGGCGTGATCGCACGCGACCCGACCGAAGCGCTGCCACTGCCGCGGATCGAGCGATATCTGCCGGAGACGCTGAACGAATTGCAGGTAGAACAGTTGATCGAGAAGATCGACACGAAAGTTCTGCACGGGTTGCGCGACCGGGCGATGATCGAGCTGCTTTACGCGAGCGGACTGCGGATTTCCGAGCTGGCCAATGCGCGCCTGGAAAATTTTGCGGCCGAAGAAGGGATTTTGCGTGTGACTGGAAAAGGAAATAAGACGCGCCTTGTTCCAGTTGGCCGGAAAGCATGCGAAGCGCTCGCGTCCTATGTGTCGACCGAACGGCCGCAGCTGGTGAAGCGCCGCACCGGCAGTGAGATTTTTTTATCCGAACGCGGGACGAAGCTGACCACGGTGCGCATCTGGCAGATCGTGAAAAAACACGCGAAACATTCCGGATTGGAAGCGAACATTTATCCGCACTTGCTCCGGCACAGTTTCGCTACGCATCTGCTCAGCAACGGCGCCGATCTGCGCATTATCCAGGAAATGCTCGGCCACGCCGACATTTCGACGACGCAGGTTTATACCCACGTCGATCAGCAGCGGCTCAAGGCAGTGCATCGACAATTCCATCCGCGGGCTTGAGTTTCACACCACGTCCACCAAGGACACAACGGACTTGTCTCCATCCGCGACCGCTGTGACCGTTGTGGCCTTTGTGCGAGATCATGTAGCTTCCGTTCCTGCTTTCCTGCGTTCCTGATTCATGAAACGTTTCCTTCTGTTCTTTATCATCAGCGCGCTTTGCGCCGTCGCGGTTTCGCTGGCGTTACGCGTCACGAAGAAGACCTCGAATGCCGCGGTCACTGCGCTTTTGCCGCGGGAAACAATCGCCTTGGCGCATCTTCCCGATTTCAGACAGACGCGCAGCGAATGGTATCGCTCCGATGTTTACCAGCTCTACGCCGAGCCGGCGGTGCAGGAATTCCTGCGCAATCCGTTGGCGCGATTGCGCGGGCAAAATTCGTTTTCGCAAACAACCCAGGAAATCGAGCAGCTCGATCCGAAAGACGCTTTCGTCGCGCTGACTTCGACACAAAACGACAGTTCGAAAATCGTCGGTGGTTTCCGTTTTCGCGGCAGCCAGAGCGACGCGGAGATCGTCATCGCAAAATGGCGTGCAAGTGCCTTGGGAAAAAGCGGGGTCAAAGGCGAGACGGTTGATTATCAACAGCACAGGATCGAGAACTACACGGTTGGTTTAGTGAACGTCATTACGGTCTATGACGATCACTGGTTCTTCGCCTCGAATGACTTTGCGGAATTGAAAGCGATCCTCGATCGCGCCGATGGACGCGTGCAAGATCGACAATCACTTCTCAGCACGGACGAAACCTTTCGCGCAGCCATGGCGGAAATGCCGGTGAGTTACGCCGCGCTTTTTTATCTGCAGCCAAAGGTGTTTGCCGAAAGGCTGTCCGCGTCGCAAAGCGCCAACCAGCGCACGTTGCTCCAGCAAATCCGCAGCGTCTGCGCCACGACGCGCTTCGATAGCGGAAAAATGCACGATTTCATTTTTATCGGGACGCCAAAGCTCGAACAGGACGCGGAGTTGACTCGCAGTTCGGCCGGGCTGGGAACAAAGGACACATTTTTTTATCTGGCCAGTTTGCTTAACTTTTCCCAGCAACTGGCACTGCTCGACCCGGCAACAACTGGTAATTTCGTGGGCGCGAGCGTGCAGAAAATTGCAAAGGCGCTGGCGGCGGCCGGTGTCACAGTGGACGACTGGAAAGCGGCCTTTGGCTCCGAGCTCGGCGCGCTGGCCGACTGGCCGGCGAACATGCACTGGCCGTCCGCGTTCGTGAGCTTTCCCGTAGCAGACGCCGCGCGGGCGAAGAAAATTGCGACGATCCTTGCGCACGCGAGCGACGAAGACGCGCATTGGAAGGAACTCGACCGGAACGGTGTGCATTATTTGTCGATGCAATCGGGAGGTGGATTCCTGGTTATGCGCCCGACCATTGCCGTCTCCGATCGCATCATGATCATGGGGCTCGACGAACGCACGGTCGAGGGAGCGATACAACGCAGCGCCAACCCGAGCTCGGAGTTGCCAAACTCGGCGGCCTACAAAGGCGCGGTCCGCGCAGTGCCAGCGCCGACAAATTTCTTCGCCTACATTGACACGGCCCTGTTCTATTCGCGGCTTGATGCGACGCTTCGGCCCGTGCTGCTGATGGGGGCGGCTTTCCTGCCGGCGGTGAATGAAAATGTCGATCTTAGCCGCGTGCCGCCCGCCGAACTGGTGACGAAACATCTCAGTCCTATCGTTACTTCGCAAAGGTATAAGGGAGAGGGTTATGTCACCGAGTCGATCGGGCCAATCACCCTGAGCCAGTCTGGAATTGCACTCTTGGCCGGGATTATAGCCAGTGGGCAGGTAGCGCCAGGATGGGGCTGGGCTCCGTCCCAGCTATTGCCTTCCCTTACTGCCTCGCCGACACCGAGTAACACGCCATAACTCACGGGATGGGTTGTGCCATTTAGGCTCGCTTTCAAGAAACCTTTCGCGTCCGCGAGAAAACTGCTGCTATTCGGCCAAAATGTGTTATCGTCGCGGGTCTATGGCTATTCTTAAGAAAAATGCATTTTCGCGTCGAGTTCCTGATCTTGTGACCGAGGAACTGGTTGCGGTGCTTTCCCGGCGTGCATCGTTCGAATTCAAGCAGCTTTTTGATATCGTGCACGAGAATCTTCGTGCCCGGAACGCCGCCAGCGGCGGAGAAGAGATGCTTCGGCTGCGTGCTTACGAGAAACTACAAAATCTGGTCGCGCGCGGTGCGGTAAAAAAGAATGGCAAGAAATACAAAGGGCTGCCGGCTTCTTTGGCCAAGGCGATCGCGCCTCAAAACGGCCATATTCCTGGGGCAAGACCGGTCCTAGCAGTTAAGTAAGTCCGTTCATTCCAAGGCGCTGAGTTTTCGACGCCATGTTGCGAGATTATCTGCCGGTCCTCCTGCAGATCATTGTCGCGATGATTTTCGCCGGCTCGGCGCTGCTCGTCAGCGTCCTGGTGGGTAAAACTGGGAAACGCACGCGCGCCAAGGACATGGCCTACGAGTGCGGCATGATCCCGCAGGGCGAGATCCAGCCGCGGTTTAGCGTGAAGTTTTATCTCGTGGCGATGCTCTTCATCCTCTTCGATTTGGAGATCGTCTTTATGTATCCGTGGGCGGTCGCTTACAAGGAAGCGATCAAAGAGAGCAGCGTGATCTTCTGGAGCATGCTCAGCTTCATCAGCATCCTGATGGTGGGATACGTTTACGCGCTCAAGAAGGGCGCGCTCGACTGGAAGAAGTAAGCGGGCGATCGCACAAGATCGACATCTTCATTCGTCCGGTCTCTGTCTCAGTAGGCCCAGTGTCCCCACGCAAATAAGCTGCTGAAGAAGGCCAGGAACAAGAGGGACCAGACGGTAATGACTGCGTTCCAGAAACGATTCGCGGCCAGCAAAGCGAAGAGGATGAAAACTGGAAACAGCGTCAGCGTGTAGCGGGGCATGCTAGCGCAATAGGTGACGCTGGTGGCGAGGAGCCAATTCCCAGTCATCCACATGCCATAGAGTGGACGCAGTTTTATCCACGCGACGACTGTGCAAACGAAGCCGATCACGGTAAAAATTAGCTCCTGCGTCCCAATCAATGCCGCCTGCGACGGATCCTGACCCAAGTGGCCGATCAAATCGCGGACTCCAACCCATGGCCAGGTGGTCGAAGCGTAAAACAATTGCTTTCGCAGATGCAAAAACGCGAACGGATCTCCCGCGACAGACCAGTTGATCAAGAGATAAACACCGAAGCCGAGCGGCACGAGCGCGATCCAAAGCCACTGCCAGCGCAACTTTCTTTGCGAAAAGTATTGATGAGCAGCTTCGACCGCGAGTGTGGGGATCAAAATGATCCCGTTCGCACGGGTCATGCAACTCAGTGCCCCGAGTAGACCTGCGAGCCACCACCATTGCCTCCGCGCCGCAAAAATGGAACCAAGGGCGAGACTGAGAAAAAGGCTTTCGGTGTAGCCGATGTGCAGAAAATACGCGGTCGGGAAAATCAGAAAGAACCAGACACTGCGCAGTGCGACATCGGATGCGAAATCCAGCTCGACAACTCGGCGTAAGAGGATTGCGGCCACGATCAATGCGATTCCGGAAACGACAAAGGCGGCGACCATGTAATCGCCGCTGAGATACGCGAACGAGCGAACGACCCACGGGAACAACGGATAGAACCAGGTTTTGAATTCGCCCGTCATCTGATATCCGAACTGAGCCAGGTGTTGGTAAGCTGGAGCATCCCAGCGATTCCAGAGCTGGAGCACTCCGTGCATTCCCTGAACAGGCTTATTTTCAAGAACCTGATACGCAACCGCCCCAAAGAAAAAGAGCAAAACCTTGATCGCCAGCGTCCAGCCGATCACAATCCCGTCCCGTTGCAGAAAGCCGGAGACGACGTTCCGAAATTTGTGTTCGGGGACAGCGTCTGTTGAAATCATCTTGTTACAATCAGCCATGAAACTCAGCGTCGTCATTCCGTGTCTGAACGAAAGCGATACGATCGCGAAATGTGTGCAAAGTGCCTTGAGCACTATTGCGGAACGGGAGATCGAAGGCGAGGTCATTGTCGCTGACAACGGAAGCACGGACGGGTCGCCGGCGTTAGCCCTTGCCGCCGGAGGGCGGGTCGTTGCGGTGCCACACAAAGGATACGGCAGCGCGCTGATGGGCGGCATCGACGTCGCGAGAGGGCATTACATTATCATCGGCGATGCGGACGATAGTTATGATTTTGGGGATATCCCTGTCTTCCTGGAAAAGTTACAGGCTGGAAACGATCTCGTGCAAGGGTGCCGAATGCCCTCCGGAGGCGGCAAGATTTTGCCAGGAGCGATGCCTTTTCTTCATCGATGGTTGGGCAATCCAGTCTTCTCGCTCATGGCGCGCTGGTGGTTCCACGCGCCAGTCCATGATGTGAACTGCGGAATGCGCGGCTTCAGCAAGGACCTTTACCGGCGCCTTGATCTGCGATGCACTGGTATGGAATTCGCCACCGAGATGGTCATCAAAGCGTCTCTGCATGGAGCAAAGATCGCCGAGGTGCCGATCGCGTTGAGGCCCGACGGACGAAAGGATCGTGCTCCGCATCTGAAGACGTTTCGCGACGGCTGGGATACGCTTCGCGTTTTTGTGTTCTTGAAAAAGAAACAGGTTTGATTCGGAAACCATCTCCGCCGGCGCGCCCAGCCAGCATGTGAGAAATGCCTATGGATGTTAAGTCAGCATGACTACTTCAATCGCGCATTGCATGGTAACGAGAACCAAAACGGCGAGCGCGATCTTGTGTGATCTCACTGCGATCTTCCTGTCGATCAAAAGAAACGCGGCCAAAAAAAAGCAAAGCAGGGAAGGCAAAATGAGCCGCGGCGTCCAATAACCAAAGAAATCGCCGAAATAAACGAATGGAATAGGCAGAAACATGAGCAGAAAATAGGCGACCCCTAAGAAGGCCGCGACATCTTCGCGCTCAAGGTGGTCTTTCCAAAGGTTTCCGAGCGCACGCGCGACGAGCCATGGCGCGCCGATCAAAGCCAGCAGCGTCCAGAGCGTCCCCAAGCACATCGATGCTTGCATCACTGGAGTTTTCCAGGGACGGCGAGTTTTCAGGTCCGGGATAAGATTCGGCTCGAACCGTTGCGGAACATTTAAGTCCTGAAAAATATTCATCGTGTCGGTAAAAATGCCCATGTGCGATAAGCCCAGGTAGCTGTGTTTGTGTGCCGTCAGAATCTCTTTTTTGAAATACTCGGGCGCCTTGAAAAGTTGAAGGTCGTTGGATTTCACAGAAAAGAGGTCCTGATAGTTCATGTCCGCGACTGCGCCCTTCGGCAGCCAATGTTTCTCGGTGTTGTAACCATGGAGGCGGCTGCTCGCCCAAAAGCTCGCTAACGCAAAAACTGACGGCAGGAGCAAACTGAGCACGCAGATCATTGCGAAATGCCTCAAGCTCCACGCGCGCTTCCACCAGATGCAGATCAAGATCAGGAAAACGGCGGGAAGCAACGCGATGAAACTATATTTTGCGCACACGCCCAGACTCAACCCCAAGCCGAGAAGCAGTGCGTTTCGTGGCGTGGCCTGCGTCAAAACCTTGTCGAAGAGAAACAGCACCAGCACAAACACCGGAATTGTCGTGCAGTCCGTTCCGATAACAGCAGCATGCATAATTCGCACGGGCAAAAACGTCAGAAGGAGAACGAGGCTTGTATGGATGAGCGCGGAATTGAACCGGCGCTCGCAAAATAGAAAAAACCACCACATTGCCGCGGCGTTGATCGAGCTCTGAATGATCGACAGTGTGATCGGGAACCATTTATTGCTGCCGACGAGTAGCAAAAGCCCGTGGGCTAGAAGGTAATAGGTGGGCGGGCTGGTCGCCGAAAGATCGCAGACGTTCCCCCACGTAATCACGCGCGTCATATGAGTATTGAAATCCGGGCCGACGTAGCCACCGCGGAGCGCGGCCAGGATCGACAATAGAACCGAGATGCCAAGCAGACCGGCCCAGAGAATTCCGAGTTGGCGTCCCTTCAGCGGGAAAATTCGCGTTAGGGATGAATTTCGTTTGTCCAAAGAAATTGATACGTGGCAAGGGCATTGATCGCGACTGAGGCGGCGAAAAGCGAAATCTCGTTCGCCGATATTTTCGCCGGCCCATTGCCCACGATCAAAAGATACGTCCAGGGCAACAAAATGATGGCGTAGCGGTAAGAGAATTGCCAGCCGCCGGGATTGCCATGACACCAAAGCGCGAAAGTCAGCAGGCCAATCGCGATCCAGCAGGCGCGCTTGTACTCTCCGCCTTCGCGAAAAAGAAGAAAGAGCATCGGACTGGCGAGAAAAATGGAACAGCCGAAAGGGTAAAATCGGAAGTAGGGAAAATTCGGAACGTCCCCGAACCCTTCGAATAACATTTTCTGAATGTTCCAGGGAATGGCGTGAAGGGAAAATAATCCGTGCTGATACCACGGTTCCTCCAGCAACTTCGGGATATGACTGTATCCAAAGTCGAAGACGGAGTGGAAGCGCGCGAAGTTATAGGCGGCAGTCAGAAGCCCGAGTATCACCGGGATGATTAAAAAGCGCGCGAGCGCGGGCGCTTTTCGCCAAAACTCGCGCTTCATGCTTTCCAACGTTGCGGCATCGCTATTGATGGGACGGGTCAGCAGATAAACATAAACGGGCAGACTAAGAATCAGTTCGGTGCGATTACCAAAAGCCAAAGCGAAAAATAGTCCCGCCAGGAAGGGGCGTGGTTGAATCAAGATGAAAAAGAGCGCCGCTACTTCGCCGAGGAGTGCGAAACCGAGCGCGATATGCCAGGCACCACCGAAGCCCAGATTACACCAAGTCCAGGTTCCGAAGATCGGGAACAGCGCCAGGAGAATGCGTCGGCCCATCGATCTGCCCTCGAGGCGGGACAACTGGAAAAAGAAGTAGGTGCAAAATGCCGCAAGCAATGCCGCCAACGCCCGTCCGGGAAAATCGTGGATCCACCCAGCTTCTTGCAAAAGAGCGACCGGCATCACACTCAAGACCGCGCCGAGCGGAAAGACGGAATAATAATTGCCGTCGCGCGGCACCATTTCGTTCAGCCAGGAAGGCGGAGGACTCGACAATCCCATACGGCCATGCAGCAGAGCCGAAGCAATCCTGGTGGTGTAATCAAAATGTTGCTGCACCGCCTGGGTCGAGAAATAAAAAGCGAGCAAGGCAAAGAGCGTAAGACCAAATCCTACCCAGAAGTCTCTTGCTTCTCGCGTTGGTGTTTCGCCGGTTTCCACGCGCTTTTTTTATCCATCCTTGATCGGGATGACTACCTAATAAACCACTCACGTAAGATCGACATCGATAACATCCGATTCCCACTTGCGCGCCCCGCAGGAACCGCCTAATACGTTTAACTTCCATGATTCACCATGTCGTCCTTTACAAGCTAAAGCCCGAGGTCACTCCCGCGCGTGTCGAGGAGATGATGATGAACACCCGCATGCAGCTGCTCAAAATTCCCGAAGTTCAGAGCATCAAATGCGGAAAGCGCGTCGATCCCGAGTTGCCGTGGCCCTTCTTTATCGCGATCGATTTCGAATCGATGGACAAGTTCGCCATCTTCCGCGAAGACCCCATTTTCGTGAAGTTCATGGAGGAAATCATTAAGCCGAACACGGCCGACGCCCTCAGCCTCGATTTTGAAATGGATCCGGGCAAAGACGTGCGGTTTTCCTAACTGCATCTCTCAGGAACGCAGGAAAGCAGGAAAAGAAACAAATCCTTCAAAATTCCTGCGTTCCTGCTTTCTTTAGAGATTCTTGATGAAGAAGGCCATTCTCCTCGCCGGCGGCGCCGGCACGCGGCTCTTTCCGATCACCAAGATCGTCTGCAAACAACTACTCCCGGTTTACGACAAACCGATGATCTGTTATCCGCTGGCCACGCTCATGCTCGGCGGGCTGCGCGAGATCCTGATCATCTCCACGCCGAAAGATGTGCCGATGTTGCGCGATTATCTGGGCGACGGCAAACAGCTCGGCATTCGCATCGATTACGCGGAACAGGCAAAACCCGAGGGCATCGCGCAAGCTTTTCTGATCGGCGCAAAGTTCATCGGCAAATCCGGTGTGTCGCTCATTCTCGGCGACAATATTTTCTACGGGAAACTCGATTTTTACCGCGAAGCGCTCGCGATTGAGCGCGGCGCCTGCATTTTCGGTTACCAGGTGCGCGACCCACAGCGTTACGGTGTTGTCGAGTTCGACACGAAAGGGAAAGCGATCAGCCTCGAAGAAAAACCGAAGAAACCGCGAAGCCATTTCGCTGTGCCCGGCCTTTACGTTTACGACGATCGCGTTGTCGATCTTTGCCGCGAGCTGCGGCCATCGGCGCGCGGTGAACTCGAGATCACCGACTTAAATTTGCGTTATCTCAAGGAGAACGAGCTCAATGTGAAATTGCTCAGCCGCGGCATGGCCTGGCTCGATACCGGAACGCAAACGAGTTTGCTCGAGGCCGGCAACTACATCGCGACGATCGAGCATCGGCAGGGATTGAAAGTTGCCTGTCTGGAAGAGGTCGCTTTCCGGATGGGCTTCATCGGCCAACCTGAGCTAAGGGCGATCGCCGACCGCGCGCCCAAGGGAGATTATCGAGATTATCTGAGCATGGTTTGCGACGAGGGCCCTTCCTCCGGTCCGCAGCCGGTCGGCTAGGAACTACTTCGGCTGCTCGCGCAGGAGGTGATTCGCGTCCGCGAGCACCTTTGTCACTGCGTCCGGCTCGAGCGCATCGTAATAACCGCGAATCGTTCCATGTCGATCCACCAAAACAAAGCGCGTGCTATGCACCGGGATCCTCGCTTCAGCATCGTCCGACACCGCCAGTTTGAAACCGTCTTTGGACAAATTGTAGATCGCTTGTTTCGATCCTGTGAGAAAATCCCAGCGCCGCGGGTCCGCTTTCAACTTCTCTCCGTACCGGCGCAAAACCTCCGGTGTATCTTTTTCCGGATCGACACTAAACGAGACCAGATGCACGTCTGTTTTGGCTAGTGGCTTTTGCAGCTCGCTCATTCGGCTGCTGATCATCGGACAAGGCCCGGGACACGACGTGAAAACAAAATCCGCGATCCAGATCTTTCCGGCGAGCTCACTTGAGCCGAAGACTTCATTGTTCTGATTGACCAATTGAAAGGGCGGGACGCTGCCGTACGATTGCACCGCGCGACTGGCCAAATGATTTACCTGCCCGCGCCAGACAAAGAAAAATACGGTCGCCACTAAAAGCGGAGCGCCAAGCAGGATCACCTTTGCTATTCCGCCGCGTGACGGTTCCCTCTCCACTGGAACTGAAACACTATTCATATTTTTGTGAGCACGAGCGCGGCGAGCAGCAATGGCAGGTAGACGATGGAGGTGATGAACAACGCGCGCGCATCCCGCGCGGTTTTTTTCCGGTGAAACTTCATCGCCATCGCGGTGAACCAACCGCTTAGCGCAATGGTGATCGGAACGTAAATCGGATTCGTCACTCCAACGTAGCCCGGCAAACCGGCAACGATCAGCAGCAAGATACAAAAGAGAACGCTCTGGCTGGCACAGCGCACGCCAGTCTCATCATCGTTCGACATCATGCGAAAGCCGGCCCGCGCGTAATCCTGCCGATACATCCACGCCAGCGCGAAGAAGTGAGGCATTTGCCACATAAACAAAATGGCGAACAAGCTCCATGCACCCGCGCCAAGATCGCCGCGCGCGGCCGCCCAGCCAATCATCGGCGGAATCGCGCCCGGAATCGCGCCAACCAAAGTATTTGCCGTGCTGATTTTCTTCAGCGGCGTGTAAGCGAAAATATAGAGAACGATCGTCAACGCCGCGAGAGAAGCCGCAAGCGCATTGCACGCGAACGCAAGATAAGCGACTCCGGCGAGCCCGAGGACGGTGCCGATAATAAACGCATCGCGCGGCAGCATCCGCCCGGCAGGAATCGGACGCGTCTTTGTCCGCTGCATTAAACTATCGGCCCGGCGCTCCCACCATTGATTGAGCGCGGCGGCGCTGGCGGCGGCCAACGCAGTTCCGAAGACCGCGTGAAAGAACGAAACATAATTGATCGGACTGGTTGCTCCGAGATAAAAACCGACCGCGGTCGTGAGCAAGACCAATAGCGTCAGACGGGCTTTAACTAGTTGAGCAAAATCCGATGCTGCACCTGTGCGCAACGTTTCGTCACGCGCGGACGTGCTCGCGATTTCGTTCTCGATGGCCGCGGTCCTCATGCAACAACTTCTGCTTTGCGATCAAATGTCGTTGTCGAGAGCGGCCGTTGTGAAAGTCGGTAGCAAATCGCAGAAATACTCACGCCGAAACATAGCATGGTGGCGCCGATCGCGACATGCGCGGTCGCGACGTCGGCGGCTTTGTTGCTCCAGATCGTCCACGCACCAAGCGTGATCTGAAGAAAAAGAAAAACGACCCACAAGATCGACAATCGCTTTAGCGAAGCGACCTGGCGCGCGTCTCTCCAAACCCGAAAACAAAATGCGATCACCGCGACGCCGATGATGGCGGCGAGAAAACGATGCGCCATCTGCAGCCAAATTTGGAATACAGTGACGTCGGACAAACCATGCGCATCGCGCCACAGATTGATCCTCACGATCGTGCCCGGCCTCGTGTCCGGAATCCACGCGCCATTGGCTGTCGGAAAATCGAGAATCGCGAGATCGCGGTGTTGATGGCGCATGATTGCGCCGAGCGCGAGCTGCAAATAAATGGCGACGGTAATCGCGACCGCCATCGTTTTAATCGGCGCAAACTTTCTTAGATCGACATTTGTAACTGAAAGTCTTCGCCAAAAATCCGAAGTGACCAGCGCGATGAACACCAGCAAAGCGAGAAACGCCTGTGCGAGACAGGCGTGGAAAATTCCGATTTCGTCTTTCAACATCGTGACGCGCAATCCGCCGAGCACGCCTTGCAGAATGACTGCGCTGAGCGCAACGAGACCGAGATTGCGCACCCATTGGCGATCGTCTTTTCGCCAGAGCCAGATGGCGAGGATGATGGTGAGAAAGCCGACGCTCGATGCCAGTAAGCGATGCGTGTGCTCGAAGAAAACTCCCCCGACCCATTTGGAAACGGGAAACAAAAACATGTTGTAACCGAAAGTGTTCGGCCAATCGGGCACGGCGAGTCCGACGCCTTTGCTCGTGACCAGCCCCCCACTCCAGATCAAGAGCAGCGTCGCGATGGCGGTGAACCACGCGAAGCGATTGAGCCAGCGCACCGTTTCCCTAAACGATTTGTCCATCTGCGATTAATTGTGGTGGCAGGCGTCTCGCCTGCAAGGCATTAAGAATCGCAGCCGAGACGGCTGCCTCCACAGAAGAGAATTATTCGCCGCCGGGATTGGGCGAGCTTGCCGGCTTATTCTGCGGCTGGCCGCTTGGGTTCTCGGTTTTCGGCGCACTGGGCACCGGCGCCGTCTGCGTTCCGGCGAGATCGGCTTTCTCCTTGAGCCACGCTTGATATTCGGCGGGCTCATCGACCACGAGGGTCCCTTTCATCGAATAATGCCCGAGCCCGCAAAGCTGACCGCAAATCACTTCGTAGGTGCCGGTCTTGAGCGGTTTAAACCACATTGGAATGATTGAGCCGGGAATCGCGTCCTGCGCGATGCGCATGTGCACCAAAGCGAAATTGTGAATCACGTCCTTGGACGAAAGCTCGATGATGACCGGACGATTGACCGGGACGTGCAGCTCGCCCAGGACAACAATGTCGTCTTTCCCCGCCGGATCGTTAGGGTCGAGCCCGACCGGATTGGAATTGCTCACCAAATTGATATCGCGCCGGCCAAATTGTCCGTCCGGGCCCGGCATGTGGAAGTTCCAGTTGAATTGCTGCCCGACGACGTGGACCAAAATCGCATCGCCCGTGTCGGGAAACTGATTAACGCGTTTGGCCCAGAGGGGAAGGGCGAACCCGATCAGCAACACAGCTTCAATCAGCACGACGGAAAATTCCAAATGCGTTGAAATGCCGCTGGTGATGCCTTGATGATCGGCCTTCGGATGGCGGGCTTTGCGAAAACGAATCAGGACGTAAACGAAAAACAACGACCAGCCAACGAAGAGCGCACCCATGAACCAGTGGCTGAATTCGAGGATGTGATCGATTTGATATCCGTGCTCGGAAGCGTTCGGGGGCTGACCGAGGAATTCGTTGATTAGCGCAAGGCTACTCATATTTATCGAGATCTTCTTGAGTCAGCTCTTCATGCGGCTCGAGCGGCATGCGGCTGTGACGCCAGAGATGAAAACTAAACGCGCCGACTCCGCCGAGCACGGACATGACCGCGCCGAAGAGAAACCAAATCGCCACCGCCATGTGCTCGGTCGATTTCCCATCCTTGGCGCCATAGCAAAACGGACAGGCCGCAGCGTAGTGCGCGGAGCACAAGATCGACAATAGCAAGATCGACCAGAACTTTTTCATGTGATGATGCCGAGTCGTTTCATCTTTCGATAAAACCAAACACCGTAAAGGATGAGTGCAACCGCGATGATGAACGACGCGACGGCCCCGGCCAGATAAACCGGCGCGCCTTCCACGAGATTCACCCAGATGCACCAGGCGCCAATCGCGAGGGCGAGCAGCGTCGAAAAGACAATGAAGACGATATGGAAACCTTTAAGTGACATTTAACGCACGATGGGGTTGTACCAGGCGAGATAGGTGAGCCAGAAAAGAGCGAAGACGAAAAGTCCGGTGAAAATGAGCACGCGATAGATCAATCGTTTTTCCGCGGCAAGGTGCATGAAGATGGCCGCGACCAATCCGGCTTTGAATGTGGCCACGAGCATGGCGACGGCAATGTTCGCTTTGCGCGTTCCAAAATCGACATAGGAAAGAGCGACAGTGATCGCCGTAAAAGCGAGCAACGCGCCGCCGACCATCAAGTAGCGCTTTACATGCGCCTGCACGTTATGGGCGTATTCCTCGTGCTCTTTCGGGTCCTGGGAAATGTCGGGCGGATTGTTCACGGTTTCACAGCAAATAAAAGAGCGGGAAGACAAAAATCCAGACCAGATCGACAAAGTGCCAGAAGAGGCCGCAAACTTCGACGCGGTTGGCAAGATGTTCGGGATTGCGCTGGTAAACTTTTTTGCTGACTGGCAACCACATGTAAATGAAAACGAGAACGCCGCCGAGCACGTGCAGTCCGTGCAATCCGGTGATGGTGAAATAGCTCGCGAAATACGCGCTGTGCGTGGGCAAGAACATCGTCGCGCGCTCGACATCCTCTTTCTCGATGTTAACGATCTTGTCTGTCGGCGGAACGTAGAGAAAGTGCGGGCGATCCATGGCCGGATTGTTCGCCTCAGCATTCACGGGATCGAGCGCGATTTCGTATTCCTTGATATTCGGATCTTTGAGCGCCTCCGGGTTGTGCAAATGGCCGCTAATCTCGATTCGAGGCTCCAGCCCTTTCTCCAAACGACGATGATTACCGAGATAGGGCTCGTATTTCTCGAGCGCCTCCTTCTTAATTTTCGCGCCGAAGTGCTCGAACTTTTGCGGCCACTCGTAAGCGAGTTTGACCCCGAGAAAGATCAGGCCGCAGAGAATGGTGACGAGCATGTACCACCAATAAGCTCGATACCGGCGCATCTTGAGCGCGGCCCACGCGAGCACAACGGTCACCGACGATGCGATCAGGATGGCGGTGTTCATCGTCCCGACAGGCACGTTCAGCAATCCGTGCGGCCATTCCCCCGGCTGCGCATCGAGTCGCAAAAAGACGTAGGCAGAAAAGAGTCCGCCGAAGAGCATTACTTCGGACGCGAGGAACAACCAGATGCCGATCTTGGCATTCCAAAGACCGGTGTCCGGCCTCGTGGAAATTGTGTACGGAATTTCCATTCGTCGTCGTTAGGCCAGGACGGGCTCGGGCGCGGGCTTGCGGCGAGTGCGCTCCGTCGGCTCGACTGGTTCGTTTTGCATGGTGAAATCTTTATCGCTTCCGGGCAGGCTGTATTCGTAAGGACCGCGATAGGCCACCGGCGTGGTGACAAAATTCCCGTGCGGCGGCGGTGACGGCGCGGTCCATTCCAAGGTGGTCGCTTCCCACGGATTGTCGTTCACCTTCTCGCCGTGCTTGATACTCCAGAAGAAATTGATGATGAACGGAATTTGGGCGAGTCCCATGATCCACGCCGCCCAAGAAATCGGCTGGTTCCATTGAAACCCGGTTAAGCCCCAGACATGTTCAGCACCGACGCCCCAGCCCTGGCCGCCATCATACCATCGGCGATGCATGCCGAGCATTCCCTGCAAGAACATCGGGAGAAAAATCACGTTCATGCAAATGAGCGAAGGCCAGAAATGCACTTTGCCCCAGAAATCGTTCATTTTCCGTCCGGTTGCTTTCGGGAACCAATAATAAACGCCGGCGAACAATCCGAAGATCGTGCCGGGCGCGACGATGTAATGGAAATGCGCGATGATGTAATAGGTGTCGTGCAGATAAAGATCGGCGCTGTTAAAGGCGAGTGGAATTCCAGTCAGGCCGCCGATGCCAAACATCGGTAGGAATGCGGTGGCCCAAAGCATCGGCACGGTAAATCGAATGGAGCCACCCCAGAGCGAAATGAAAAACGCGCTCAAGATGATGACTGACGGAATGGAAATGAGCAGCGTGGTCGTTTGGAAAAACGCGCTCACGGTCGTGCCCATGCCGGTGAGCCACATGTGGTGCGCCCAAACGACGAACGACAAAAATCCAATCACGAGCACGGAGAAGACGAGCGACTTGTATCCCCAGAGCGGTTTGCGCGAGTTGTTCGCCAGGATTTCCGCCACGATCCCGAACGCGGGAAGAATCAAAACATAAACTTCGGGGTGTCCGAGAAACCAGAAGAGATGTTGCCAAAGCAACGGGCTGCCGCCGCCGCTGATATTGGCCTGGGCGCCATTTACAATGAGTCCGCTGGGTAAGAAAAAACTTGTATCCGCCAGTCGATCCATCAACTGCATCACGATCGCGGCCTCGAGTGGAGGAAATGCGAGCAACAGCAAAAAAGCGGTGACAAATTGCGCCCAGACGAAAAACGGCAGCCGCATCCAGGTCAGACCTTTGGCGCGCAGTTGAATGATGGTGGTGATGAAGTTTACGGCCCCGAGCAGTGACGACGTGATCAGGAAAATAAATCCGAGCAGCCACAACGTTTGCCCGTTGAAAAACGGATGGAATGCCGGGCCTTTGTCGGCGATGTCGGACAAAGGCGTGTAAGAAGTCCAGCCACCCTTGGCCGCGCCGCCGGGCACAAAGAAACTCACCAGCATGATGACTCCGCCGACCCCGAACGCCCAGAAGCTCGCTGCGTTTACTTTCGGGAAAGTCATGTCCGGCGCGCCGATTTGCAGCGGCACGACAAAATTTCCGAACGCGGCAAAGGCGACCGGCACGACACCGAGGAAGATCATGATCGTGCCGTGCATGGCGCCGAGCGAGTTGTAACCGTCCGGTGTCATCACACCCTTGGTGAATGGGCTGATCAAACCGCGCAACCAGACCCAATAGTCGAACTGGCCGGCCGCGGCTTGATGGTTATCGAGAAATGTTTGGATGCCGGCGAAAATCCACCCGATGCCCGGCACCGGCTGCCCCGGATAGGCGAGCTGCCAGCGCATCAACATCATCAAATTGAATCCGAAAAACAAAAAGATGAGGCCGCAAAGCCCGTACTGAATGCCGATCACCTTGTGATCGGTGGAGAAAATGTATCTGCGCCACCAACCGAGCTCGTGATGTTCGTGATTGGCGCCGTGGTGGTCGGGATCGTGATGGGTTTCGACGGAAGTGGAAGCGTCCATTTCGGAAAAAGTTACCTTGCCAATATCGAAAGAGAAACGCTCATTGCAAAGCTCAAAATCGTCGCCATGAGCGCAATCGAATCGCTCAATTCACCGCAGATTACGCAGCAGGGTGCGCCTTTGGCCGTACCGCGCCGCGGGTGGGATTGAAGTGATTGTCGATCTTGTCACTTCTCCGCCGCCTTGCCATGCTCCGGGCATGAAATGGATTGTTCGGATCCTCATCATCTTCATTCTCATCGTCCTCCTCGCCGTCGTCATCGGTTTTGCCTTGCCCGCGCGTAGCGAACACACGCGCGGCATCACGTTAAAACAAACCCCGGACGCCATCTTCACCGCTTTGTCCGACGTTCAATCGATGCCGAAATGGAACCGCAACATGGAAAAAATCGAAATGCTGCCGCCGATCGATGGCAAAGAGGCGACCAAGCAGACCTTCAAAGGCGGCATGACCATGACCATCGTGACAGCGGAGAGTCTCGCTCCGACTCATCTCGTGCGCGAAATGCGGGACGCGGGCGGCCCGTTCGTCGGCTCGTGGACTTACGAAATCACGCCGGCCGACACCGGCAGCAAAGTGGTGCTAAAGGAAAAATCCGAAATCAAAAACCCATTCTTTCGCCTGATGGTCTTTATTTTTGGCCCGACCAAATACATGGACGAACACCTTGTCGATCTTGCCAAAAAATTTGGCGAGAACGTAGCGGTTCGGTAAAACGCTATCCTTCGCTTTTAGCGTTCCACCATTTCGACAAACGTTCGTGCGGAACTTCTGGAATCGCCCGGCCAGCTTTGTCGTAATGCGAGGTGTCGTTAAATAAAGTCAGACGCGGGCGGGTTGTATCTCGAAAATCGACAATGTTCAGCGCGGCCGGTTTTTGATCTAGGTTATCGCGGTAACGGCGCGGATCGAAACCGAGCAACGAACTGAGCAAAAGCCGGATCGTCGCTTTGTGCGACACAACCATAATATTCTCTCCACGATGCTTGCGCACGAGGTCGATCAGGGTCGGCAAAGCGCGCGCGGTGACGGCGAGACCGCTTTCGCCGCCGACTGGAGCGAAAGTGTAAGGGTCCTTCTCCCATTCGGCCGCTTCTTCCGGAAAGCGTTCTTCGACCTCACGTCTGGTCAATTGTTCCCAACGCCCGTGCGAGATCTCGCGCAATCCGTCCCGCGTTTGCACTTCGAGTTTATGAGGCGCCGCCAGGATACCGGCTGTCTCGACTGTGCGGCCTAGTGGCGAAGCGTAGATCGCGACAATTTTCTCGCCGCTCAGCCGTTCCGCTAGCCGTCGCGTTTGTTCGCGGCCTTCATCGGAAAGCGCAACATCAGTCGCTCCGGCAAAACGATCTTCCGCACTCAGCACGGTGGCACCGTGTCGGATCATAAAAACGCGAGTGGCCGTTGCAGACACGCTCACGGAGAACTCACCTTCAAACGCAGGAAGCGCTTGAGGCCAGGAGTCCCGTCGATCGGCACCGTATCGCGGACTTCAACCGAGAAAAGCGGCGCCGGTCCGGTCTCACTAACAAATCCGGGCCCGCTCGTCGCAGCTCCGCCGATGCTGCTGGCCAGATCGCTCCATGTCATCAGATCGCTCGATCCCTGCACGGTGTAAGTTAAGTCGGTCGCGACCGACGATCGAGTAAATGTCATCGAAAGATATTTCGTGCCGGCGTAATTCTTGATGATTACAGCCGGCAGGCCAGCGACACTCGCAAATGTCGGGTTTTGCAGAAGCGCATACTCCATCAAGTTAACGATCCCGTCGGAATCGTAATCAAATAAGAGCGCGGCGTTTCCGCCGGTCAGGCCGTAACTGCTTAAATAATTTGCCACTCGGGTAACGGCCGTGAGCGAGAAAATCTGCTGAGCGTTGGGCAAAGTGCCATTGCTCGCGGTCACCGTAATGCTTGGGAAATCGCCGGTGCCTGCCGATGTGGCTGTACCCGACAAAGCGCCGCCAGATGAAAGTGTAATTCCCGGCGGCAGAGTTCCACTCGTCAGACTGAACGTCGGCGCCGGATTGCCGGTCGCGGCGAACGTAAAACTGTAGGGTGTGCCGACAATCGCTAGCGACGGCGGTGGACCATTTGTGATTGCGGGCGCGACCGAGCAACTGGTTGAGCAAACATAGGAGGTGCTAGACAGAGTGACGGTATCAACGCGCCAGATCGCACCGCTGACGCTTACGCCGGTATCGCAGGCGAGCCGCCAGCGAAACTGCGCATTCTGACCCGCGGCGCTCGGCGGAAGATTGATCACAGTCGTTGTATAAGCGGAATTAAAGTTGCCGGTCCAGGCGTTCGCTCCGGCGATGGGACTGCCGTCGCTTGAGCTGATGGAACCATTGTAGCCGCCGCTAACGAAGCTGCCGCCGGCCGCGATAATATCGGTGAAAGCGCCGCCATTGATGGAAATTTCCAGGATGCCGCCGTCATAACCCGTTTCCAAATTCCAGCGGTGACGGAAAGAAAGTTGCGGCGTTAGAATTGGAACACTTACCGATGGTGAGGTAAGTCGATTATCGCTCGGAGTATCAACCGTTGTGGCCGAAATCGAGTTCGGCGCTGTATCGGGGGATGTCGCATTCGTCGCCCAGGCAGTCATTAAACCGGAAGCGACGACTGCAGTCCAGCCATTGGGCACTGCCGGCGGCGATACGGCATCGAAATTCTGCGACAAGGTTACCGGAATCACGCCAAGGCGGATCGTGTAAGTGACATTGCCATAATTGGTCGCGCCATCCTGTAGTTGCAGCGTGGCGGTGACGGTACTTCCGCAACTTCCGGCCACGGTAAATTGAAACGCCCGCGAGGCCGAGCCGCTCGCCGCAATCGCGCCATAATTCTGGCTGCTCGTAATCGGCGTGATGCCGCCGGAATTTTGCAAAGTCGCGACCAAACTTGTTGTGGCAGCGCCACCGTTATTGTTGATCGGGAAATTCATGGTCACGGTTTCACCGGGATCGGGCGCGCTATTTGGCGGCGAACAACTTTCCGCCGTCGGCGCGGAGGCCGTGCCTGCCTGAGGCAGAGGATTGATTGAAGCGACATTGACATTGAAAATTTGGACTGCGGCCGCGCCGCACGAGTCCAGTGCGGTCACACGAACTGTGGTTGTGCCAAGCGTGCTGCCCGCGGTCGTGGCCGCGGTCACGATGCCGTTTGTCTGATTTACGCTGATTGTCCCGCCGCCGGGCAAGGTCGTCGGCAAGACCGAATATGGACTGGCGTTTAGATTACCATTCGAATCTGCCGCTGCCGCCGCCGGCGTAGAAGTTCCGCTGCTGCTCGGCGCAATCGTGATGTTCGGATAGGCTCCAAGCGTGGGCGATGGATTTGGCGTAACAACCAAGTTGACGGTGCGCGAGGTTGTGGCGCCGTTGCTATCGGTTACGGTGAGAGTGATCGGATAGGTGCGCGACGAGAGCGTCGTGACGACGGCGCAATTAACCATCGCGCTGAGCGAAATGTTCCCGCTCGAAATACCGGGCGTGATTGTCGCTCCAAAGGGAACCTCGGAAACCGAAATCGTGAGGGGATTTCCTTCGGCGTCGCTCGCTGTGCCCACCGTTGCAACGGTCGCCGTCGGCTTGCCGCGCACTACCGTAATGCTGCCGGTGATATTGACCGAGGGCGCGGTGTTGGCAGACGTGATGGTGAAATTCGCGTCAGAAATGTCGAAGAAGATGTTGCCAACGGCCTCGACTTTGATGCGTCCCTGTGTCGTCGCCATGTTTGGAATGGTAACGACTGCGCTGCCGTTGTTCGGCACACTACTGGCCAGCACCGTCGGAAAAGTGTAGCCACCGTCAGTCGAGAGCGAGATTTTTATCGACGCGCAATTGATCGGCGACACGTTCGTGCTTGCTACGTTCCACGTGACCGTTTGTGTCGATCCACCGGCGATGGTCGTGGCAGTGTTTGGCGCGGTGATCGCAAACGGACCGGCCGTGCTCACTGACGCGACCGTGGTCGATGCGTAATTCGAACCGCCGCCCCCTGCTCGATTATCGCGAACGGTGACGCGGTAGGTCATGGTTCGGCTCGTGGTCGGCAAAAATTCGCCGCTGATCAGGTCGGGCGCGAGCGTCGCCGGCGGAACATTTTGATTATTTAAAATGTAGGTGAGCGACGGGAAAACTCGGGAAGGATTGGTCGTCGGCGGATAAGAACGAAAGATCGGCGAACTGCCATTGTCGCGCGGACTGGCGGTTGGATCCTGGGCCGGACCCAAATCGAATTCTTCCCAACAATAGGTAAGCGTATCGCCGTCGGGGTCAGTCGCGCTGGCAGTGAGCACAAAGGGCGTCTGACTTGGAATCGTGAACGAGCTGAGCGAGCTGATGCTCGGTGGCGTATTGCCGGTAGCACTCAGTTGCGGGCAGCTCGACCCGCCACCGCCCGATGTGTAAGCGTCGATTTCATCGTAGCTGATCGTGTAAAAATAATCGTCGCTATGCGGGGCAAGATCTTGCGGAGAACAAATCCCGGCATAGGCCATGATAGTGGTCCCACTGCCGACTTCGTATGCGGTCGGGCCATTGCGATTGCCGCCGGCGCAATTTCCACTGGTGGCATTAAAGGGATGATTCGCGCCGAATTGGTGGCCGATTTCGTGCACGACATAATCAATATCGTACGGATCGCCCACCGGATTACTTGAACCAGTTACCCCCCTCGCCTTCGAGCCTACCGCACAGATCACGTGGAGACTCGCGATTCCCCCGCCCCCGGTACTGAAGACATGGCCGAAATCGTAGTTCGCACTTCCGATCACACTGTCGATGTTCGACTGGTTCTGTCCGAGCATGGTCGAACCACTGCTGTTTGTGTACGGATCCGTCGCGCCGTCGAGGTAAATGAGTTTGTCGTTATTGTTGATCAATAGAAATCGGATCGAAAATTCCCTTTCGTAAACCGCACTGCAGCGGTTCACGGAAGTGATCATGGCCGCGAGTGTGGCGGCGACCGTTGGGGGGTTCGGGTTGCAAACCGCCGTCGCGTATTCGCCGGTAGCTGCGAGCGCCAGCCGGTACGTTCTTAAGGTCGCGCCGGTCGGAACATAAGGGGCCGTGTGCGTCAGCGGCTCGGTTTGCCCGGATTCCGACTCGGTAGCACAGGAAAATGGTTTGTCTGTCGTGAAATCGCTTTTCCAATACGAGATGTAGTCCGTGTCCGTCTCACGCGAGTAAGGATCGACATAAATCTGTCCGCCCGCCGAAAGAATGATTGCGTGGAATCCGCGCGGCGTCAGATCGATCCGCATTGTCGCGGTCGGATCATCGATGCCTTGACCGACATAAGTTTTCAGTTCCGGAAATTTTGCGGCAAGCTTCGGCTCCATGATCGGGGATTCTTGAATCCGAAAACGCCCAAAGCCGCCGGAGGGCAGCGGAATCTGCAGTTCCGCGCCGGTGACTTCCATCGCTCCGCTCGACTCGAGTGGCGCAGAGGCAAGCAAGTCGATCAGCGCGGATTTGTTCAGCTGCAAGGCGCGATAGACTTGCGGAACGATGTCGCGGCGCGGCGATGAGCTGGTGGTTGCAGACAAGGTGCTCCGGATCGTCGCTTCCTCGACGTCTCTCCAAATGCTGCCGGTCGTAGCCGGCGCGGTGCCAGGGCGCGCTTGGGGGAATAACGCCGCGCCGGTGATTAAAAAACCGGCGACAATCGTCGCACGAAGGGAGGCAGCCATGAGTGGCGCGGGGAAATTGTCACCCCCGCCACCTTAATCAAGAGCAAACCGCGCGCCGCTATTCCACCTGAAGTTCGGTCGTTACTCGCCTCGTGGAATCGTGGGCGCGATCGCGAACAAGATAATGGGGATCATCGCCGCGGTGACGGCTGCGGTGATCGCGACAATGTTGGTGATCAGGATCAGAGTGGGATCGGTCAGATAGCGCGTCAAAACCAGCGTCGCTGATGGCAGGAGAACGGCCAGCGCGACTGCTTCCGCCACCATCAGACGCATAAATTTGCTCCGGCGCGGTTTGCCGGAACGCGTTTCCTTTGCCGAAAACATTTCCATCTGCGCGGGACGAGTCGAGGTCGTCTTGACAGCGACACGTTGCAGGATGTCGATCTTCGCTCGGGCGACAGGAGCGCGCGTCGCATGAACAGGCTTCACCGGTGGTGCAGGCCGCACACTCGGACTCGGTGCCGGCGGACGCAGATTAACGCGGGCCTTCGGCAATGCCGCCGTGCGCGGTGCCACCGGCACCGGAGTTCGTGCAGGCGGACGCGGCCGGGCCGGTTCCAGCTTTACCGGCGTTGGGGCTGTCGCCTTATCTTTTGCCGCTCGGGCACGACCCGCATCGCGCAAGAAATGGTCGGGGAAACTGTATGACTGGTCTGGGATGAGGGACATTTCTTAGAAGTTTAATAATTTACCGCAGAACGTGTTGCGCCGTCAATAGAACACCAAAAAAGCCGGCCCTTTTGAGTCCGCCGATCGATGAATCCGGTCCCGTCCGCTGGAAGCTTTTAGAGGTTGAGCGAACTTCTCGTGTGCAGAAGGAAGCCAAGTCGCGCGCGATCATCCATCTCGATATGGACTGCTTCTACGCCGCGATCGAGGTGCGCGATCGACCGGCTTTGCGCGGGAAACCAGTCGGTGTCGGCGGCGCACGCGAGCGACGCGGTGTTTTGACCACATGCAATTATGAAGCGCGGAAGTTCGGCGTGCGCTCAGCCATGCCGACCTTCATGGCGCTGCAACGTTGCCCCGACCTGATTGTCTTGCCGACGCGGTTCGATGTTTACCGCCGCGAAGCCGCTATCATTCGAGGAATTTTACATCGCTTCACCCAAGTGATTGAGCCGCTTTCGCTCGACGAAGCTTATCTCGACGTCACCGACCACCCCGGCGCGCCCGGGCCGCTCACGCAAGTCATCCGCGGCATGATCTTTCGCAAAACCAAGCTCACCTCTTCGGCCGGTATCGGACCGAACAAGCTCGTCGCGAAAATCGCGAGCGAAATCAACAAGCCGAACGGCCAGCTCGAAGTGAAGCCGGATGAAGTGCCGGAATTCATGGCCGGACTTTCCGTGCGCAAGATTTGGGGCATCGGCGAGAAGACCGAACAAAAGCTCGACCAGCTTGGAGTGAAGACGTGCGGAGAACTACAGCGGTTCTCCCGACCGCAACTTGTCGATCTTTTCGGCAAGTTCGGACTCGAGCTTTACGATCTTTGCCGTGGGATCGACGACCGTCCAGTCGAACCCGATCGCCCGCGCAAATCGCTCAGCACGGAGGAAACGTTTTCGATCGACCTGACGACGTTGGAACAATGCGAAGAGAAAATGGAAGAGCTATTTCAGGAAATGATGGCCGACCTCGCGCAAAAGGAAACGACGCGCAACGTGACAAAGATTTTCGTGAAACTAAAGTTCAACGACTTCACGCGCACGACCGCCGAGCGCGCCGGTCTCGAACCGTCATTGCCAGGTTTTCGCGCTCTTCTATCCGAAGCGTTTGCCCGCACGGGAAAACCCGTGCGTCTCATCGGGGTCGGAGTTCGCTTCGCCGAAACTGTCCCGGGCGATGCGCAGCTGCCGCTGCTCTAATCTGGGCGCGTTAGCGCGAGCGCCGGAGAATTAGCAACCCGACGACGACCGCGACAAAGCGAAACTGTCCCTTTGAAATCAACGGTTCGCGTCGCCGGCCGGTTGGCAGCGTGACCTCGCCGTTGGTCTCAATCACGCTCAGAACGTCGTGGTCGAGCTTGCGCGCCGCGTTGTGGATTTTTTTCACCGCAGATTCCATCTAAAGCACATCGTCTGCCATGGCCGCTCTCGCCCAATCGCGTCGCTCACGTTATCTTGCCATCGATGACCACCGGCCAGGAAAACGCCATCCGCGGCACCGGCTGCGAAGTCCATTTCGACAACCTCACCCGCCAGCTCTACGCGACCGACGCGTCGATTTATCAGATCGAGCCTGAAGGCGTAGCGTTTCCGCGCAGCGCGCAACAAGCAAGCGCGGTCATTCGTGCCGCCGCGGACGCGAACGTTTCGGTCACACCGCGTGGCGCCGGCACGAGCTTGGTCGGAAACGCGATTGGCGAAGGATTGATCGTCGAGTTCTCGCGATACAACCGGCAAATCACCGAGCTCAACATCGAAAATCGCACTGTGCGTGTCGGCGCCGGAGTCGTGCTCGATCAGCTCAACGCCTTTCTTAAACCGCACGGATTTTGTTTCGGACCCGACGTTGCCACGAGCGCACGCGCCACGCTTGGTGGAATGATCGCGAACAATTCCTCCGGCGCGCGCGTGCCGGTTTACGGAACAACCGCCGATCACGTTAACTCGCTGGAAATTGTTTTGGCGGACGGCCGCGTCGAAAACATCGGCCCCAAACATGAAACGTTGTCGGTCGAGCGTGATAAGATCGACAATCTTGTTCGAGCAAAGACCGCTGAGATGGCGGAACGCTGGCCGCCCGGATTATTGAAGCGGTGGCCCGGCTACGGTATCGAGCGATTTTTGCGCGCGCCAAACAATCTCAACGAGATTCTCGCCGGCAGTGAAGGTACACTGGCCGCAATCTTTTCGGCCGAGCTCAAAATCTCACCGCGGCCCGGCGAAAAAGGACTCGGCCTGATATTTTTCGCATCCGTGGCCGAAGCAATGCAGGCGACAGTTGCACTTCTCGATCTTAAGCCGGCCGCGATCGAGCACATCGATCGACCGTTGCTCGATCAAACCAAAGGCCAGCTTCTTTTTCAGCCGGCGCGCGATTTGATGGAACTCGACGCCAAGCCATGCAACGCAATTTTGATCGTCGAATTTTACGACGACGTGGCGGAACGATTGTCGATCTTGCAATCGCGAAACCTGGGACTGCGCTCCAAAATTGTAACCGACGCGAACGAAATGAATCTTGCCTGGTCGGTGCGCAAAGCCGGACTCTCGCTTTTGACCGGCTGCGTTGGTCCGGCCAAACCAGTCGCGTTCATTGAAGACGCGGCCGTGCGTCCCGCGCAATTGCCTGAGTATGTGCGTGGGCTTGAATCGATCATGCAACCGCTCGGTCTTGAGGCCTCTTATTACGGACACGCTGCGAGCGGGCTTTTGCATGTTCGCCCGGTTCTCGATCTGCACAGCAAAGGCGATCTGAAAAAATTTCGACAAGTGGCCGATCAAACTTCGGCGCTCGTCCGCCAATTCAAAGGCTCCCTCTCCGCCGAGCACGGTGTCGGAATCGCCCGCACCGAATATATGGAAGAGCAGCTCGGCGAATTACTCCGCGTCATGCGCGAGATCAAACGGACGTTCGATCCGAAAAACATTTTCAATCCGGGAAAGATTTTCAGCAACACTCGGCACAAGATCGACAATCACCTGCGCGATAATTTCACAGCACCGATCGAGCTGCCGTTTCAACCGCGGCTCGCCTTTGCTTTTAAGGACCGCTCCTTCATTGGCAATCTCGAGCAGTGCAACGGCTGCGGCGGTTGCCGCAAAGATGCGCCGATGATGTGCCCAACGTTCGTCGCGACTGGCGATGAAGTGATGTCGACGCGCGGACGCGCCAACATCATTCGCGCTGCATTGCAGCTGCGCGTGAACGGGCACGACCCGTTGAAATCGGTCGAGCTCGATGAAGCCCTGACCAACTGTCTCGCCTGCAAAGGTTGCACGCCGGAATGTCCATCGAACGTCAATCTCGCCCTGCTGAAAGCGGAAATGATGTATGCGCGACATCAGCGCGATGGATTGCCGCTGCGCGAACGCGTATTGAGTAACGTCGATTTGTTAGGCCGCCTTGGATGCGCGGTGCCGTCGCTCGCAAATGCGATTGCCGATTTTGCGCCGGTTCGGGCACTCATGGAAAAGACCATTGGTCTTTCGGCCAAGCGTTCGCTGCCGCATTATGTCAGCGAGCGCTTCGATCGTTGGTTCGAGAAACGAAATTGTAGGGCGTCTGTGTCAGACGCCATGCCGTCTCACAGAGACGGCCTACAAAAGCGCGTCGTCCTCTGGGACGACACATTTGTGCGTTACCACGAGCCGCACATCGGCATCGCCGCGGTGAAAGTGCTCGAGGCGCTCGGATTTGAAGTGACGCTCTTACAAGATCGACAATGTTGTGGGCGTCCGGCGTTCAGTCAGGGAAATCTCGATGCCGCTGCGAAAGCCGGAAAATATAATGTCGATCTTCTAAATGCCAGTCCGGCTCGGACCGATTCGACGCCGATCATTTTCCTCGAGCCATCGTGTTGGTCGATGTTTGTGGAAGATTATCGCGAGCTGAAGATCGTGAACGCGGAGAAGATTGCGGCGCGCTGTTTTCTTTTCGAGAAATTTGTCGACGATTTTCTTTCGCACGAGCCGGACGCCTTATCGGTGCAAGCCCGATCAGTAAACGTCGCAATTCACGCGCATTGCCACGCGAAGACGCTGCTGAATCCGGCATTTATGGCGCGACTGGCCGAACGATTACCGGGAAGACGCGCAACAGTGCTCGACACCGGTTGCTGCGGAATGGCGGGAGCGTTTGGAATGCTGGCGGAGAAATATGATCTCTCGCTCAAGGTCGCGGCCGATCTTCTTGCCAAGATCGACAATCAACATCCCGAAGTTGTGATTGCTTCGGGCACAAGTTGCCGTCATCAGATCAGCGATCTTACGGATCGCCATCCAAAACACATGGCTGAGCTGATTGCAGACGCAATCGCCTAACTAAGCCTTCGGCTGTGGAGACCCAGCGGGACTGGGCTGCGGTTTCGGCGGCTCGCCCGGTTTCGGAGCGCCGCTTTGACCACCGGGAAGATCTTCGTTGGCGGGCACCTTTTCCAGGTCGGGTTCGGTAAAGGATTCGGGATGACTCGCCAATTCCTTACGCAACGCGGCGATTTGCTCAGCTGTGACCGGGCTGGCGTTGTTCCCCCACTCGCTGCGCTCATAGGTGAGTACATCGGCGATTTTTTGATCACTCAAGGTTTTATCCCACGGCTGCATGACGGCGCTGCCGTATTGTTTTCCTTTCACTTTGACCGGGCCGGTCAGACCTTTGAGCACAATCATCGCCGCCCGGTGCGAACCGCCGGTCGTGAATTCGGAACCGGCCAGCGGCGGATAACCTTGCGCATCGGAACCGAGTCCGTTGGGTTGATGGCAGACCGCGCAGTTCGCCGAGAAAACTTTTTTGCCGCGCTCGAACGGGGTGAGCTCGGCTTGCTGTGTCGGTGCCTGTGGCCCTCCGCCACCTTTCTTCATCGGATGAATCGGCGGGTCGAGCGCATCGCCGCTGAAACTTCCTGAGTATCGCCCGAGATAAGCTCCTCCGAAAAACACGGCGAGGCCGTAGACAGCAATCAACCAGATCGACAGCGGCTCCAATCCGACGCGTGGCTCGCGTTTCTCGCGCTGGATGGCGGCGTGCACATCCTGCACTTCTTCGCTCTCGCCATAATCCATCCCCTGGCCAACGCGCAACTTTGGATCTGGAGTTTGCTCGTTCATTTCTTGGGAGCAGGCGCAGCCGGCGGGGGCGAGGCCGCGGGAGCGGCAGCGGGCGCGCCGGATTTCACTTCTTTCAACGGATGAGATTGATCAAGCGACAACAGATATGCGACGAGACATTCGGCGTCGTAACTCGGAACGATTTCCCAACCTTCCGGCGGCGCATCCGCGCGACGCAATTTCAACGCGTTAACGGACGGCTCGCCGCTGATCCGCCGTTTGTCGTAAAGGAAACGATAGGCCGGCATGGCCGAATCGGGATTAACGCCGCGCGGCGAGTAAAGGTGGCGATGATGCCACGCACTTGAATACTCATCGGATTTTGGCGAGGGGCTGGCTGCCGCCGCGGGCGAACCAGCCGGCGACGCCTGCGCTGTTGCCGGCGAAGCTGACGCTGCGGAAGCGTTGGCTGGCGGAGGTAACGTTGCTGGCGCCTTCGCAGGCGAAGCAGAAGGCGCGGGCGCGGGCGAACCAGCCGGCGCGGATGACAGCGCTGGACTCGCGGCCGCGGCGTTTTCATCTTCCGCCGGCGCGGCCTTGCCCATGTTGGCAAGATCAGGGCCGACGCGCATTTTTCCGATAAGCGTCGGCCGTTCGAAAATGTAATCGCGTGGCGCGCTGCGGCGCACGGCCCACTTCGGACGTGGGTCGGGTCCGTAGTCGCGCGATCGATCCATATCCGAGCCCGCATAGTCAGGTCGAATCTGTTCGCTGTGACAATAGTAACATCCGTTCGCGGTAAAGACCTTAAGGCCGCGGTCAGCCATGCCCGACTTCGGTTTCGGATAAGCGTCAGCCCCCTCCTCGTCCATTTGCGGGTCGAGATGACCGATCTGCCAATTCGGAATCAGGCTCAAACCGATCCACGAGAATGCGAACGTTCCGAAAAGTCCGACAAAGAGTGAGATCAGTCCTTTCATAGATGCGCTTCAGGCCCCTCCGCTTCAACCGGGTTCAGGAACGTCGGCACGCTCGATGTGCGCCCGAATCCGAACAACATCAGCCCAAAGTGAAATGCGAAAATGCAGTGGGCCACGGTCATAAGAACACCGGCCAGGCTTCGACCGCGCAGGTAGGGAAGGATCGATTGCGCGCTTTCGGAAAACGCCAATGTCGGATCGTCGAGGCTCGATCCCTCCACGAGAGCGGCAGAGATCAGCATGAGGGTCATCAACCCGATGCCGTAAGCTGCAGCCCAAAAATGCAATTTGATCAGCGTGGCGTAACGCCATTCGCGCCCGACCAAGCGCGGCACAATGTAGTACATCGAACCAAATATGATCATGGTGAAAAACGCGTAGAGGCCAAGGTGCGAAAACGCGATGCTCGCCTGTGTGAAGCTGAGATAGCGCGCGACCGAGCGCAGCGAGATGAGCACACCGAGAAGGCTAAACACCGTGTACGACATCGCGCCGAAAACGGTGAAGCGCAGCGTCGGGCTGTAGCGCAAGAGATGAAAGTAACCCTTCATCGTCATGTGATGATTCAATCCGACCGTCGCGACCGGAATGATGGTGAGAATCGTGGCGGAGATACTGACTGTAATCATCCAGGCCGGAAACGGACCGTCGACAACGCGTTGCATTCCAGTCCAACTGGAGAAAAGCGCGTAAGTCCAAAAGCCGATGGTGGCAAGGTGATAACTATAAACCGGCCGCCCGATTACTTTCGGAATCATGTAGTAGGCGGTGCCGAGGCCGATGGCGCCGAACCAGAGAAAAAGAAGATTGTTTGCGTACCACCAATTGACCGCGGCCTGCATCACGCCTTGCACCGGTACGGCGAAGAGCATCAATTGCGCGGCGGCGTAGAGCCATGGAAACCAGAGGAACGCGCCGACCAAATACCATTGCGTGATATAGATCTGGTCGCCGCGCCGGAAGCGGAACATCAATACCGCCCACGACATGATGATGGAATAAGCGACGAACAGAATCACCGCAGCGTAGGGCGGAAACTCCAGCCATTGATAGCCGGTGCTGTCACCGGCGAGAACGGCACCGACGCCGAGGAGCACACCGAGATTCCAAAAAGCTGCGCCAGTAATTAGCAAAAGTGGATGACGCAAGATCGTCCGGCACAACCGCGCCATTAACCAGATCGCGGTGCCCATCGCGGCCATCGATGCCCATCCGTAGACCATGATGTTGACGTGGGCGGGACGCACTCGGCCCCATGTGAGGTAGCTCACGTTCGAGAGCATGTCGGGCGCGTGCATTTTGAAAGAGACGAACATCGCCAGGAACGTCCCGATCAGCAGCCAGACGATGGCCGAGGTATAAAACATCAGGACCGGCACGCGCGTCGATGCGTCGATCAGAGCGCGCTCGATTTGGTCGACATCGCTTGTCGGAATGTCGGTCGGAACCGAAGGAGCGGTCAGTGGAATTTCAGTGGCGTCCATATTCTCAATGAAAGATCGACATATTTATTTGCGATGAAATCAAGGCGGTGAGCTCGCAGGCGACGCGGCAGGTTTCGCGGCCGACGCAGCAGGTGATGCCGACGGTGTCGCCGATGCGCCTGGCTGAGTCCCTGGTGGTGCGGGTGGCGGATTGATTGCAGCTGCAGGTTGATTCGCGGCTTCTGACTTCGGCCCGGCAACCGACGTGGGTTTTGGTGTTCCACTCGGCGACGGATTCGGAGTCGTGGGTGGTACCGATGGCGCGGCGGACGCTTGTGGTAGCGGCGTTGCGATTGGTCCGGCAGGCGCGGGCTTTTTCTGCGCCAGTTCGGCGACGGTCAACTCCATCGCCCGCTCGATCGGAATTCGCGCGATGCCTTTGTTCTTGTCGATCCAACCATAACTGGTGAGCGATTTCGCTTCTTCCTGCACCGCTTTCAGTTTCTCGGCCCGCGTTTTGGCGCGCTTCTGCTCGTAAGTGTCGCTACGCGGTGACGGTCCGATGACGGCGAGCACGATGATCCCGAACAGCGCGAACAGTAAGACCACGCCAAACCAGGTTGAAAGCGGCGCGCGCGTCCGGGCGATATCGCGAAGTGATTCGGCGGCGGCCATATCAGTTTACCAGTTTCAAAGATTCGATCAGGCGCGGGTCGCGCACGGGAAAGAGCGAGGTTTTGCCGACGACGCGCAGATAAACAAAGGCGAGCGTCGCGCCCATGCCGATGAGCGGAACAAAATCCCAAAGACTGAGATGCACTCCGGCGCCGTGCAGCGCGGGAAGAACGATGATGTACATGTCGAGCGCCTGCATGCACACAATCCAGCCGGCCATCCAACAGAGCTGATGTGGATGTTTCTTAATCGATTGCAAAAGTAAAATTGCAAACGGTC
>Ga0209331_1000069_pt1 | contig 31554 bp, 28 predicted proteins | sample JacPinW_OM3H0_M3_FD_187971 | JGI IMG/M metagenome (GOLD analysis project Ga0209331, IMG submission 187971) | Forest soil microbial communities from Algoma, Ontario, Canada - Jack Pine, Ontario site 1_JW_OM3H0_M3 (SPAdes) (version 2) | ecosystem: Environmental > Terrestrial > Soil > Boreal...
AGTTCGTCAGCCTTCTCGGTGCGGCGACGGCATGGCCGCTTGCGGCGTACGGACAGCAAGCGGCGAAGCTGCCAATCCTCGGGTTTGTCGGCAGCGACTCGCCCGATCCCTACGCAATCCGGTTGCGCGCGTTCCGTTTGGGCTTGAAAGCGACTGGCTTTACCGAGGGCCAGAATGTCGCGATCGAATATCGCTGGGCCGAGGGCCACAACGACAAATTGCCTGCATTAACAGCCGACCTCGTTGCTCGCCAAGTGGCTGTGATTGTCGCGCCAACGACTCCTTCGGTACTGGCGGCAAAGGCGGCGACCAAGACGATTCCTATCGTCTTCTTCACGGCGGGTGACCCGGTCGACCTCGGGCTGGTCACGAGCCTGAGCCGGCCTGACAGTAACCTCACGGGCGCGACTACGCTGACCTTGGAAGTAGGGCCGAAGTGGCTTCAACTCATGCATGAAATGGTCCCCAATGCCACTTCACTGGCCCTGCTGATCAATCCGACCAGCCCAAATCTTGCCCAGACCCAATCGAGAGACCTGCAGGCGGCGGCCCGTAGCCGGGGGTTGCAGCTTCACGTGTTGCGCGCCAGCACTGAACAGGACTTCGACACCGTTTTCGCAAGCGTTTCTCAACTGCGGGCGGGCGGGCTCGTGATCAGCTCCGATTCATTCTTCTTCAGCCGGAGCGATCAGCTCGCGGCGCTGGCTGTCCGTCATGCAGTGCCGACGATTTTCGGATTTCGTGAGTTCGTGGCGGCTGGAGGCCTGATGAGCTATGGCGGCAGTCTTACAGAATCATTTCGTTGGGTCGGCGTCTATGCCGGGCGGATCCTCAAGGGGGAGAAGCTGGCTAGTTTGCCTGTCCAGCAGTCCACGCGAATTGAGCTGTTCATAAATCTCAAAACCGCCCAGGCCCTCGGCCTCGAAGTGCCGCCAACGCTCCTTACCCGCGCTGACGACGTGATCGAATGAGGAGAAGCCGATCGCGCAGCGCCACCACCTTCGGCGTCCCCATCCGGTGGAGAGAATTCATTGTCGCACTCGGTGTAGCAGCCGCAGCGTGGCCGCTCGCTGTGCATGCGCAGAGCTTTCCCGATCACCCGGTCAAGGTGGTGGTAGCGTATCCGGCCGGTGGGCCGACTGACACGATAGCGCGGGTTGTGACGCGAGGGCTCTCGGCTGATCTCGGCCAGAGCGTTGTCGTGGAGAACCAGGCGGGAGCGGGCGGGAGGATCGGGACGCGGGCGGTGGCTCGCGCTGCGCCGGACGGCTACACGCTGCTGCTTGGCGGCAGCAACAACAACGCGATCACGCCGGCGCTCTACAAGGGCCTCGACTTCGATCCAATGAAGGACTTCGCGCCGGTCGCCGCGCTGGCGACCGAGTCCCTGGCTCTGGTGATCCATCCTTCGGTGCCGGCGAGAACGCTCAGCGAGCTGGTGCGCTACGGCAAGGAGAACCCGGGCAAGCTCACGTCGGGCGCCACGGTGGGCATTGCGCCGCACCTCCTGTTGGAGTTCATCCGCATCCGCAGCGGAACGAACATCATGTTCGTTCCATACAAGGGCGCGGCTCCCGCGATCACCGACGTGCTGGGTGGCCAGATCCAGGTGCACGTGAGCGCGAAGTCAGTGCTGCTGCCGTTGATCAATTCCGGCAAGCTGCGCGCGCTTGTGGTTACCAGCCCGGATCGGTGGCCCGAGCTTCCCGAGGTCCCAACGATGCGGGAGAGCGGCTTCGACGGCTTCCCGACCGCGCAGTGGTTCGGGTTGCTGGCCCCCGCGGGGACGTCGGACCGCGTGATCGGCAAGCTGAACGCAGCGGTTGCCGCGCGATTGACCGCGACCGACACCAAGGAAGCGTTTGCCAAAATCGGGCTCGAACCGCACATGCTCGGTCCGCGCGAGTTTGGCCAAGTGCTGCTCGAAGAGGTTCGCCGCTGGGGGGCGGTCGCACGGGAAACAGGCGTGAAGCTGGAGTGACGCGTCTCGCCGGACGGCGTGTGGCAACGCTCGCTACGCGTTACCCTCGTGGTTCGTAGGGGCGAGTCGGGGTCCCCAAAAAATGCACAGCATTTTTTGGGGTGCCCCGCATTGCCTCGTCCCTCTGTCGACATTCCGCTGCGCGGCGGCAGAGCGACGCATGCGTCGCCGCTACGGATGAATCAAACTGGTGCTTCGCCCTTCAGCATGAGCCGGTAGAGGTAGCGGTGCTCGCGCATGTCATAGTCGGGATTGGCCTGATGCATGACGCTGCGGTTGTCCCACAATACCCAGTCGGCATGACGCCACTTGTGACGATACTCATATTTCTTCTGCGTGGCGTGGCGCATGAGCTCATCAATCAAGGCCAGCGCCTCGGTATCCTCCATGCCGATGATGGATTCCATGCGCACCGGGTTGAGGAATAACGCCTTGCGACCGTTCTCGGGATGCGTGCACACCAGCGGATGGATGCCGGGCGGGGGCAGCTTGCGGCGGCTCTCCTCTGCGATTTGGCCGAGGGAGCGGGGGCTGTATTTGCTTTGATAGACATGCACGGCCTTCAGGCCGTCAATGCGATCCTTCGTTTCGTCCGGCAGGTCGTCGTAAGCGGCGTGCATATTGACGTATTGCGTGTCGCCGCCGCTCCTGGGCAGCTCGACTGCGAACAGCATCGTCGCCTTGGGTGGGCACGGGTGGTTGGAATGGTCGGTGTGGAACGTTTCGCCCGGGATGATGCGCCTGCCGTTCTCGATCTGGTCGTTGGAAACGTAGTCCACGCCGGGATGACCGGGAACGTGCCGCTCCTTCTTGTCATGGGGTTGGATCTCGCCGAACAGCTGCGCCGCTGCCTGGAACTGGTCCGGCGTAAAGTGCTGGTCGCGCACCGCCAGAACATGATGTTCGGCGAAGGCACGGCGTAGGACAGCGCGGTCTTCCGGATCGATTGGCTGGCTGAAGTCGAGGCCGGTGATTTCGACCCCGGTGTGAGTAGTGAGGGGAGTGATCATGAAGGACGCCATGGACTATCCTTCGCGCTGGGTTCGCTATCAGGACGCTACAGCATTTTCCGGTGAGGTGGAATGACCGTTCTGGTGAAATTTGCTTGGTACGCAAACCAGCCAGACGAACCCAAATGGCCAGGGGTCGCATCCATCGGGGGTAGTCAAGCCAGCGTGACGGCGAGCTCGGCGAAATCCATCACGACCAAATCCGGCCGATGCGGTGTTTGGCCGAATGGCCGCTTGCGCCGGTCGATAAACGCGGTCCGCATGCCGTAGGATTTCGCTCCGATGCAGTCGAAGGCGTGATTGGCGACGAACAGGATGCTGGATCGATCCTCGCCAATAACCTCCGCAGCCTTGGCATACGTCTTCCAATGCGGCTTGAAATAGCCGGCCTCCTGTACCGAAATGACGTGGTCGAACCGAAACCCGATGTGCGGCGCGGCGGCCTCGAGCATGTCGCGGTCGCCGTTCGAAAGGATTGCCAGCTTGTACCCCTTGGGTCGGAGCCGCTCGAGAGCGGCCACAACGTCGGGAAACGGCTTGAGGTTCTCGATTTCGCTTACGAGCCGGCGCGCTTCATCCTGCGTGTACGCAATGCCGCAGCGATCCATCACATACGAGACGGCGCGATGCCCGATCTCGCGGTAGGGCGTGTGCCCGCGATCGCAGAGCGCATCAATCATCGAGTTCTCGAAGTGGGTGCGGCGCCACCAAGTCACGAAACTGTTGGGCTCGCCGTGCCACCCTTTTTGCTGCAGAAAGGGCGCGACCGCCGCAACCAGTCCGGCCTGCATATCGACAATGGTGCCGTACTGGTCGAATGCAATCGCCTTGATTTCGCGCTTGAGAATTTCGGGGTGTTGCATGTCCTATTGCTCCAGTCGCCTGAACCCTGAAAGATCGTCAGTTCGAAAAGGGCGGCGCTGGCCCCGATCTCCGCCGGGGCGATATCCTGGTGGGGTGTGGTGGGGTATCATCGCCACCGTGCTCATGTGAAAGCCTACGAGAGGCTCGGCTGGGAGAACCAATATGTTTTCACGGTTGAAGATAATCGGCGGTTGGCTTGCAGGATTCATAATCTTCATCACGGCCTCGGTTGCGTCCACCTACGCCCAGGAGTGCCCCCGCGGCGACCTGGACAAGGCCTATTGCGACCGCAACGGCGACCTTGTCGCTGATGCGCCGACGGACCCAAAGCAGCTGGTCAATCCTTCGACGCTGATCTTCGCCTATACGCCGGTCGAAGACCCGGCCGTGTATGCCAAGGCCTGGGATGGCTTCATCAAGCACATGGAGAATACAACGGCAAAGAAGATCGTGTTCTTTCCGGTTCAGTCGAACGCGGCACAGATCGAGGCCATGCGCTCCGGCCGGCTGCATGTAGCGGGCTTCAACACCGGATCGGTTCCGATTGCGGTGAACTGCGCGGGGTTCGTGCCGTTCGCCATCATGGGCACCCAGACCGGCCAGTTCGGCTATGAAATGGAAATCATCGTGCCCGTCGACAGCGCAATCAAGACGCCGGCGGACTTGAAAGGCAAAAAGGTCGCTTTCACCTCGCCGACGTCCAACTCGGGGTTCAAGGCGCCATCGGCTATACTGGCCGCAGACTTCAATCTTCTGGCTGACCGCGATTTCACGCCCGTCTTCTCGGGCAAGCACGACAATTCGGTCATTGGTGTCGCCAACAAGGATTACGACGCGGCCGCGATTGCGAACGAGGTGATGTTCCGGATGTTCGAGCGTAAGGTGGTCGATCGCGCCAAGATCCGTTCGATCTACAAGTCGGAGACTTTTCCGACCACTGGTTACGGCTATGCGTACAATCTCGATACGAAGCTGGTCGACAAGATCAAGGATGCGTTCTTCACTTTTCCCTGGGAAGGTTCGACGCTGAAGGCGGAATTCAAGAACGAGGACCGGTTCGTGCCGATCACCTATCAGAAGGATTGGAGCGTCATCCGCAAGATCGACGCCGCGACCGCCGTCAAATACACTTGCAAGTAACGCTGGGCGAGGGTTGAACGGCCGATCCGCTCGTCGGGTCAGCAGCGCCGATCAAGCGTGCGGTGAGCAATCCCGGCGAGGACGACGGGGGCGGGGGCACTCGATCATGCTTCGGATCACTGGACTGACGAAGCGCTATCGAACCGGCGATGTGGCGTTAAGGGATATTAGCCTTGACGTGCCCGACTCCCAGGTGATGGCGCTGATTGGCCCGTCAGGCGCGGGAAAATCGACGCTGATCCGCTGCGTCAACCGGCTTGTTGAGCCGACCGCCGGGGCAATCACTCTCAACGAAACGGAGATAACGAAGCTGGGCAGCGGGGAGCTGCGGCGTGCCCGCCGCCGCCTGGGGATGATCTTTCAGGAGTACGCGCTGGTCGAGCGGCTCACTGTGATGGAGAACGTGCTCAGCGGCAGGCTCGGCTACGTCGGATTTTGGCAGAGCTGGTTCCGGCGCTTTCCACAAGCTGATATCGACGAGGCCTTCCGCCTGCTCGCGCGCGTCGGCCTCGACCAAATGGCGGACAAGCGCGCCGATGAGCTTTCCGGAGGACAGCGCCAGCGTGTCGGCATCTGCCGGGCGTTGATCCAGGCACCGGAGCTTCTGCTCGTCGACGAGCCGACGGCCTCGCTCGACCCCAAGACTTCGCGGCAGATCATGCGGCTGATCAGAGAGCTGTGCGCGGAACGCAAGCCGCTTTCGGCCATCATCAACATCCATGATGTCACGCTGGCGCAGACGTTTGCGGAGCGGATCGTGGGCCTGCGCCTCGGCGAGATCGTCTATGACGGACCACCGGCTGGGCTAACCGCCGAGGTGCTGACGCAGATCTACGGCGAGGAGGACTGGTCGGCCACGGTCGGCAAGCTCGAAGAGGACGTCGACGACGAAGCCTCAGATCACACCGTTCCGCTCCAGCCCCTGCAACCCGACCGCGACCGCATGGCCGGGCTGACCTAGCTCAACGAATCCGGACGAGAGGAGGTCGTTCTGAGTATCGCCGTCGCCGCTGTCCCGCCGCGCCGCTGGCGACCGCCGGCCTTCATCAAGCGCGCGTGGCTGCGCTGGCTTCTCGGTTTGGGTGCCATGGCCTATCTCATTCTCGCGTTCGGCACGACCGAGGTGAACTGGGCGCGCGTCTGGGAAGGCTTGCCGCGCGGTGCGCAGTTCGTCTCCGCATTCTTTCCGCCCGATTTCACGAGCCGCTGGGAGGAGATCGTGGAGGGCATCGGCGAAAGCATCTGGATGACCGTGGTCTCCACCGTCGTCGGCATCGCCGTCTCGATCCCGGTCGGAATCGGAGCCGCCAAGAACATCGCGGCGCCGCCGGTCTATTACTTCTGCCGCGGCGTCCTGGCGTTGTCGCGCAGCTTCCAGGAGGTGATCCTTGCCATTTTTTTCGTCAAGCTGTTCGGTTTCGGCCCGTTCGCGGGGTTTGTGACGCTCGCCGTCGCCACCGTCGGGTTTTACGGAAAGCTCCTGGCCGAAGACATCGAGGACATGGATCCGGCGCAAGCGGAGGCTGTGCGCGCGACCGGCGCCGGATTCCTGCAGTGGATCAATTTTGGCGTGCAGCCGCAGGTCATGCCGCGCATGATCGGACTTGGCCTTTATCGTCTCGACATCAACTTCCGCGAGTCGGCGGTGCTTGGGATCGTGGGCGGTGGCGGCATCGGCGCCACGCTCAACACGTCGTTCGACCGCTACGAGTTCAATTCGGCCGCTGCCATCCTGCTCATCATTATCGGCATCGTCATGCTGGCAGAGTATTGCTCCGGCTTTTTGCGGCAGTGGATGAAATAATGGTGGTTGCGATCGTAGCTGACGCCAAGGTCTGGCGACGGCGCGCCCCGGCGGTGCAGCTCGCGATATGGGCAGCGTGGCTCTTCGGCGCCTCGATCTTCCTTGTGTGCTGGCAACTCATCTCGGACAAGACCATCTGGCCGTTTGTGCTGGATGCGCCGGTCCAAGCTGCCGACCTCGCAGCCCGCATGGTGCCGCCCGACTGGGGCTTCATCGCAAAGCTGTGGCGCCCGCTCTGGGACACGCTCAACATCGCGACGCTGGGCACCGCAATCGGCATCCTCGTGGCGATGCCGGTGGCGTATTGCGCGGCGCGCAACACCACGCCCAGCGCGAGTCTGGCGCGGCCGCTCGCGCTCTTCATCATTGTGTCGTCACGCTCAATCAATTCGCTCATTTGGGCGCTGATGCTGGTGACCATCGTGGGGCCCGGCGTGTTCGCCGGGATCATAGCTATCGGCCTGCGCTCGATCGGTTTCTGCGCCAAACTCCTGTACGAGGCAATCGAGGAGATCGACACAAGCCAGGTCGAGGCGGTGCGAGCGACCGGGGCGACCGGCGCGCAGGTGACGGCCTACGGCATCGTGCCGCAGGTGATGCCGGCCTTTGCCGGGATCTCGGTATTCCGGTGGGATATCAACATCCGCGAATCTACAATTCTGGGGCTGGTCGGGGCCGGCGGCATCGGCCTGCCGCTCAACGCGGCAATCACTACTCTGGCGTGGACGCAGGTGTCGCTCATTATGCTCGTCATCATCGCGACTGTGGTGTTGAGCGAATGGGTGTCGGCCAAGGTGCGGCATGCCATTATCTGAGCCGCGCGACGCTCACTTGCACGGGTGTCTCCCCGGATAAGGCGGCGCGCCTTGCGCCAAGCTGCAAGCACAGCACAATCGAGCGGCGCGCCGCTCATCCGGGCTACAAGGAGGCGCTGCTGGAGCGGGAGGATTGAAATGATCGCCAAAGCAACATTCGTCGGCGCGCTTTGCACCCTGGCCATGATCGGCGTAGCGGGCACTGCCGCACATCCGCAGGACCTGCTCAAGGTGGCGGTGCCCCAGCGCGGCTCCTGGGATGCAGGACTGCCCGAGCTTGGCAAGCGCGGCGGCATTTTCAAGAAGCACGGGCTCGATCTGGAAATTCTCTATACCCAGGCCGGTCCGGAATCGATCCAGGCGCTGATTGCCGGGAGCGTAGACATCGCGACCGCGAGCGGTGTGCAGGCCGCCTTCGGCACCTTCGGCAAGGGAGCACCGATCCGCATCATCAGCAGCGAGATCATCGGCTCGCCCGATCTCTACTGGTATGTCCCGGCGAGCTCCCCGATCCGCAAGATCGAAGACCTCAACGGCAAGACCGTCGCTTATTCGCTGGTCGGCTCATCGAGCCACGCCGGCCTGCTTGCGCTGATCGCGCAGTACAAGCTCACGGCCACGCCGACCTCTACCGGCAGCATCACGGCGACGTTCACGCAGACCATGACCGGGCAGGTCGATGTGGGCTTCTCCGGGGTGCCGTTCTTTCTCGATCAGATGGAGGACGGCAAGATTCGCATCGTCGCCTCAGGCAATGACGTCGATTCTCTCAAGAGCCGCAGCGGGCGTGTGAATATTACCAATGTCGTAACCTTGCAGAACCGCCGGGAAGTGCTTGCGCGTTTCCATGCGGGCTATAAGGAGACGCTCGACTGGATGTACGCGGACCCGGCCGCGCTCAAGATCTTCAGCGAATTCACCGGTCTACCCGAAAGGGTCGTGAGCAAGGTTCGTGAGCTTGTGCCGAAGGAGGCTCTGGCCCCGGATCGCATCGTCGGCGTCGATCAGATCATGGCGGAGGCCGTAAGGGACAAGTTCCTGGCTGCGCCGCTGACCTCGCAGCAGCTCAACGAGTTCATTCAGATTGTGCAGTAGTCATGAAAAATCTCAAGCTCACCATCGCTTGCGGACGATATGACCGCACGCAGGCGCTGATCGATGGGCGAGTAGTGCCCGAAGGCGTCGATCTGACGTTCATCCCGCTGCGTCCGGGCGAAACGTTCTGGCGCATGCTCAACCACAACGAGTTCGACGCGTCTGAAATGTCGCTGTCGTCCTACACGATCCTCCGCTCGGAAGGGGACACGCGCTTTATTGCGATCCCGGTATTTCCGTCACGCGTCTTTCGTCATTCCGCGGTCTATCTGCGTGCCGATTCCAAAATTGAGAACCCGCAGGATCTCAGAGGCAAGCGCGTGGGGGTCGGAGATTACCAGATGACCGCGGCGGTTTGGGTGCGCGGCTTTCTTGCGCACGAGTACGGCGTGATGCCACGCGACATCGAGTGGGTGAACGGGCGGCCAATCCGCGCCATCAAACCCCCCGGCGGGGTGCGGCTTGTCCCTATGCCATCTGACACGACTTTGGAGGCGATGCTCGAGCATGGCGAGATCGATGCGCTCGCCTCGGTCATGATTCCCAAGGGGCTCGGCAAAAGCATCCGGCGACTGTTTCGCGATTTCCGCACGGTGGAGCGTCAGTATTTCAAGCAGACCGGGATTTTTCCCATCATGCACGCCTTCGTTCTGAAAACCCGGCTCTACGAGCAGAATCCCTGGCTGGCGATCAGCTTCTATCGTGCATTTTGCAGGGCGCGCGACCTTGCCTATCGAACGATGTACGACACCGACGCGCTGGCTGTCGGCTTGCCGTGGGTCATCGATGAGATCGAAGCGGCGCATCATGTGTTCGGGCCGCAGATCTGGGATTATTCGATTGAAGGCAGCCGGCCGACGCTCGAGGCCTTGGTTGCGTATCTTGATGAGCAAGGCCTTTCGCGCCGCCGGATGAGCATTGAGGAGCTGTTCGTGCCGAACATCGAACCGGCTCTTGCGGAATACCTGCGGGCGACCGGTGAGGATTGAGTTTTCGTCAGCCGAGCTTCTGGTCCGTGGCATCTGTGGGGCCGGTCCCTGGTGCGGGGGCGCGGCGCGCGAGCTCAGCCCCGGCATCAGGCGGCAACTGCGCGAAGGCGAGCCCCGCGCATGCGGCGATCACGGCAACGGTCAAGAAGGCAGGCTGAAAGTCGACGGCGGTGATCACGGAATGGCCGCGCGCCCACAACGTCAAGTCAACGACCAGCGCGCCGATTGCAACACCGATAGATATCGAGAGCTGCTGGGCGACCGCAATCAAAGAGGTGGCGCGGCTCAGGCGCGCGTGGTCCACGTCCGCATAGGCGATGGTATTGAGGCTGGTGAATTGCAGCGAACGGAAGAAGCCGTTGACGATCAGCACACCGACGATCCATGCGAAGGACACGCCCGGTACGAAGGTCAGGCACAGCGTGATCAGCCCCGCGGTGACCACCGCATTGACCGTGAGCGCACGCCGAAAACCGAACGCGCGCAAGATGAAGGGAACGGCCGTCTTCATGCCCATGGCGCCGAGGGCGCTGGAGAGGGTGAGCAGGCCGGATTGAAACGCGGTGAGCTTGAAGCCGAGCTGAAAGAGCAGCGGCAGCAGGAACGGTATCGCCCCGATGCCGCAGCGATAGATGAAGCCGCCGAGGACGGAGGCGCGCAGGGTGGGAATCTTCAACAGCGAGAGGTCAAGCACCGGCGCGGGCGTGCGGCGGGCATGCACGACATAGGCCAAGGTCGCGGCGGCCCCACCGGCAATCAGCGCAAGCACGACCGGCAGCGGCAGGAGATCGAGTCCGAGCACCGAGCCGCCGAAGGCAAGTCCGCCGATGCCGAGCCCTGCCAGCACCATCCCGACAGCGTCGAAGGGGTCGGGTGCGTTGGCGCGTACGTCCTCAAAGAAAATCGTTGCGAGTACGATCCCGGTAATGCCGATGGGGATATTGATGAAAAAGATCCAGTGCCAGGAGATGTAGGTGGTGATAAAGCCGCCGACCGGCGGCCCGAGCAAAGGTCCGATGAGGGCTGGCAGCGTCACCCAGACCATCGCGTTGATCAGCTCGCGTTTGTCCACGCTGCGCACGAGGATGAGGCGGCCGACCGGCGTCATCATCGCTCCGCCCATACCCTCGATAATGCGCGCGAGCACGAACTGGCTGAGGGAGCTCGATAGCGCGCAGCCGATCGATCCGAGCATGAACACGCCGATGGCGCCGCGAAACACGGTTCGCGCGCCAAAACGGTCCGCCGTCCACCCGCTCACCGGCAGGAAGATCGCAAGCGAGAGGAGATAGGAGGTGACGGCAAGCTTGAGCGCGAGCGGGTCGGTGCCGATATCGCGCGCGATCGCGGGCAGCGATGTGGCAATGACGGTCGAGTCCATGTTCTCCATGAACAGGGCGACCGCCACGATCAGCGGCACCATGCGCTTTGGTACGGTTTCCGTTCGAATCGAATCAGCCTCCCACCATCATGCCCGTGCTCGTCGGCGAGCTACCGCGTCCAAGGAGGATACGGCTAACTCAGGCACCACGCGTTTCGCCTACGTTGTCGCCGGATAGATGAGCGTCAGTGGGACCCGGCCGTGCTTGCGATACGTTGTAAAATCGGAATCGAGCGTCAACACGGCATGCCGCTCATGAATTTCCGACATTCGCACAATGCACGCATCGGCAAGAGACATAGGCATGTCGTGATATTTCCGGTGCAGCCTATGCAGGGCGGCAATGTGCTCCTGTATGCGAAACCCGACACTGAGCGCGCCGTTTTCCAGTAACCCGAAAAGAGCGTCCTGTGCTGTGGAGAAGCCTGCGAGCAGGTGCATTGCCTCGACCAGGACGGGCTCACACACGAGTAAGGGCACCTCCAGCTCCGAGATGCGCTCGACAACCCAGCGATGATGCCGTTCCCTCCGATCGAAAAAGGCAACCAGCGGGCCCGTATCAACGATTGCGGCGTGCATTTCGACCCAAGCTTGCAAGATGCTCGGGATTGGAGCCGAGGTCCGGAATGCCTGAATTTATAGTTCCCCGCGCCTTCTTCATCAGCCGAGCAAGGCTTGGGGGAGGATGTTGGCGCGACGATGCGAGCACCAGCCGTAGTCCCTCCTCGATCATGTCCTTGAGCTTGCGTCCGCGCAGTGCCGCCTCCGCTTTCGCAGCGCGGTAGAGGTCGTCCGGCATTTCGATAGTCGTCTTCATTAGTCCCCTCATTTGTCAGGTAACCCATATTTATGGGAATATGGGAGAGGCTGCAAGATGATACTGTCCCGCATCAGCGCCAAACGTCCTTGTCATGCTTCTCCCGGCCATGCACAAACCGCGCGCTAGGATTTTGCCGCAACACATGCTAACCCCCCGGGCCAACCCAAAACGGGCCATCGGGTCGCGCGCGAGACCGTGGTTTCGCCGAAGGGCGAATTGCTTTCTCTGCTCGATGACTCGATCGATTCTCGCGAATCGGGTGATCGGAATTGGCCATGGACATCCCTTCCGACGGAAAGCTGCGCGAAGCCCTCACGTTCGATGACGTGCTGCTGCGGCCCGGATTATCCGAGCTGCTGCCCTCCGATGCGGACATTCGCACCCGCATCACGCGCGAGATCGCGCTCAATATCCCGATCGTTGCTTCCGCGATGGATACCGTGACTGAAGCCAAGATGGCGATCGCCATGGCGCAGGCCGGAGGTCTCGGCGTCGTCCACCGCAATCTCGAGCCCGAGCAACAGGCGGCGCAGGTGCGTCAGGTCAAGAAATTCGAGTCCGGGATGGTGGTCAATCCCGTCACCATCGGGCCCGGCGCCACGCTTGCCGATGCCTTGGCCTTGATGAAGGAGCATGGAATTTCCGGCATCCCGGTGGTGGAGGGCGGCGGCGATGGTCGGGCGGGCAAGCTCGTCGGCATTCTCACCAACCGCGACGTGCGATTCGCCAATGATCCCGGCCAGAGGGTTGCCGAGCTGATGACCAAGGAGCGCCTGGTCACCGTGCGCGAAAACGTCGGTCAGGAGGAAGCCAAGCGGCTTCTGCATCAGCGCCGGATCGAGAAGCTTCTCGTCGTCGACAATCAATATCGCTGTGTCGGGCTCATCACGGTCAAGGACATCGAGAAGGCGGTGGCCAATCCCCATGCGTGCAAGGACGAGCAGGGGCGCCTGCGCGTCGCGGCTGCAACCACCGTCGGGGAAAAGGGTTTTGACCGCAGCGGGCAGCTGATCGATGCGGGGGTGGACCTTCTGGTCGTGGATACTGCGCACGGCCATTCGCGCGCGGTGCTCGATTCCGTCACGCGGATCAAGCGATTGTCGAACGCGGTGCAGGTCGTCGCCGGAAACATTGCGACCAGCGAGGGCGCTCAGGCGCTGATCGATGCCGGCGCCGACGCGATCAAGGTCGGGATCGGGCCCGGCTCGATTTGCACTACCCGCGTGGTTGCCGGCGTAGGTGTGCCGCAACTCACCGCGATTTTCGACGCCGTAGAAGTCGCCCGCAAAACCGGCACGCCGGTGATCGCCGACGGCGGCATCAAATATTCGGGCGATCTCGCCAAAGCGCTCGCCGCCGGTGCGGCCTGCGTCATGGTCGGCTCCCTTCTCGCCGGCACCGACGAGTCGCCCGGCGAGGTGTTTCTGTATCAGGGGCGCTCGTACAAGACATACCGCGGCATGGGGTCGGTCGGCGCCATGGCGCGCGGCTCTGCCGACCGCTATTTCCAGCAGGACATCAAAGACACGCTCAAGCTCGTGCCCGAAGGGGTGGAAGGCCAAGTGCCCTATAAAGGCGCTGCCGCAACCGTGCTGCATCAGTTGACCGGCGGATTGCGCGCGGCCATGGGTTATGTGGGAGCGCGCACGCTCGCAGAATTTCAGGACAAGGCGGAATTCGTGCGCATCTCAGGCGCAGGCATGCGCGAAAGCCACGTGCACGATGTCAGCATCACCCGCGAGAGCCCGAATTACCCAAGCCGAGGATAAGCTCGCGGATGTCCATTCAGGCCGTCCTGCTTCCGCTGTTTGTTCAGGTGGTGCTCACCTTCGTCCTGCTGGCCTGGATGGCGGGCCTGAATCGGCAGGCGGTCCTGCGCGGTGAAGTCAGGTTGCGGGACGTCGCCTTGCGTGAGCCAGGCTGGCCGGGGCGTAATCTGCAGATCCGCAACGCGTTCCAGAATCAGCTGGAAACGCCGGTCCTGTTCTACGTGCTCACTATTCTTGCCTGGATCACGCGGCATGCCGACGTGCTGTTCGTGGTCATGGCATGGATCTACGTCGCCGTGCGCACCGTGCACGCCTATATCCATGTCACGGACAATTATGTTCCGCGCCGGGGCGCAGTTTTTCTCGCCAGCATGATCGTGCTCGCGCTGATGTGGGCGATCTTCATCATCCGTATTCTGCTCGGCCTGGGATGACGCCGGGCGCGCGTCTTTCCGCTGGCATCGATATCTTCGCCGACATCGAGGCGCGACGGCGTCCGGCGGCGGACGCGCTGAAGGACTGGGGCCTGTCGCATCGGTTTGCCGGCTCGGGCGACCGCGCCGCCATCGCCGGGCTGGTCTTCGATGCGCTGCGCCGACGTGCTTCAAGCGCCTACGTCATGGAGGAGCAGAGCCCGCGCGGGATCTTGCTTGGCATGCTGCGGCTCGAACGCAAGCTTTCGCCCGATGCAATCGCCGAGCTCGCAAGCGGTGCGCGATTTGCGCCGGCGACGCTTGCGGCGAACGAGCGCGCGCGGATCGAGGCTGTCGATCTCACGGGCGCACCGCCATGGATCGCCGGCGATTATCCGCAATGGCTCGACTCACATCTTGCCCGCACGTTCGGTGAGGATCGCGCCGCCGAGGCTGCGGCGCTGGCGAGCCGCGCTCCCCTCGATCTGCGGATCAATCTGCTCAAGGGAGAGCGCGATGGCGCCGCGGCGGCGCTCGCTCATCTCCATCCCGCGCCGACACCATGGTCGCCGTTCGGACTGCGCATCGTGCTTGAAGCCGGGGCGAAAAATCCTGCCGTTCATGCCGAGCCGGTGTTCATCAAGGGCATGGTCGAGGTGCAGGATGAAGGCTCGCAACTCGCGGGATTGCTGACGGCCGCAAAACCCGGCGAGCAGGTGATCGATCTTTGCGCTGGCGCAGGCGGCAAGACGCTCGCGCTTGCAATGATCATGCGCAACCGGGGGCAAATCTACGCAACCGATCTGGACAAACGGCGGCTAGTCCCCATCCATGCGCGGCTGGAGCGCGCCGGCGTTCATAACGTCCAGGTGAGAACGCCCAAGGTCAAAGAGAAAGGCCAAGAGAATATGCTGGCTGACCTTGAAAATCGCGCCGATCTCGTCCTCATCGATGCCCCCTGCACCGGGATCGGGACCTGGCGGCGCAACCCCGACGCCAAGTGGAGGATGCGCCCGGGCGCGCTGGCGCTGCGCCTCAAGGAGCAGGACGAGTTGCTCGATCGCGCCGCGGCGCTGGTGAAGCCCGGCGGGCGCATTGCCTATGTCACCTGCTCTCTCCTCGTCGAGGAGAACCAGGATCAGGTGCGGGCGTTTCTTGGGCGGCAGCCGGACTTTACCGCACTGCCGCCGGAGCAAGTCGCCGATGTGCTCGGCGAGCGTGCGGCAGCATTCCGGGAAGCCGTCCAGCGCTCGCCCCAGGGGCTGTTGATGACGCCCCGGCGCACGCAGACCGACGGGTTCTTTGTATCGCTGCTGGCCAGGCAGCCTGGTTGAGCTTGTTGGGCATCAACCCACCCCTTCGTCTATCGTGCCGAGGGCGCGGGTGGGGGCGGTGCATTGACATGAGTCAAGGCGCTCACGACGCCTGGCCAGGCGTCCAAACGCACCGGCCGGATCGCCCCTCGCACTGATGTCCGTTGATTGGGGTGAAGCGGACAGCAATGGTGCGGTGCGGTAATGCGTGCTTTTGACCCATCAGCGACATTGGCTGTGCGCTGCGGCATGGTTTTGGTGCCAATTTTAGCCCCTATCAAAGCACTCGTTTGAGGCGCTAAGATGCCGTCGCTTTAGCTTGGGGTAGGGCATGCAACGGCGCGAGTTCATCACGCTTCTCGGCGGCGGCGCGGCGGTCGCGTGGCCGCTTGCAGCGCGTGCGCAGCAGGCGGACCGGGTGCGGCTGATCGGCGTGCTGATGGGGGGTTATTTGCCCGCCGATCCGGAAGGTCAAACATACCTCGGGGCATTCCTAAATACACTCCAAGGGCTCGGCTGGACCGCAGGTCGCAACGTGCGGTTCGAGGTCCGTTGGATGGGCGATGATGCGGGACGCTTGAAAGCTTATGCGGCAGAGCTGGTCGCTTTGGCGCCAGAGGTGATCTTCTGCTCCACAACTCCTGTCGTGGCTGAGATGTCACGCTTGACTCGCACGATCCCGATCGTGTTCGCCCAGGTGGCCGATCCGGTCAACGTCGGTTTCGTCACCAGCATGGCGCGACCGGGAGGTAATATCACCGGCTTCTCCCTTTACGAGGCCGCGATTGGCGGCAAATGGCTGGAAATCCTTAAGGAGATCGCGCCTCGCGTCTCGCGGGTTGCTGTTATTCTCCTTCCGCAGATCGCCAGCTATGTCGCCATGTTGCGCGCCGCCGAGGCCGCCGCTGCGTCCCTCGCGATCAAAGTAAGTGAAGCTGGTGTTCACGATGCCCGCGAAATCGAGCACGCCATCACAGCGTTTGCCAGCGATCCGGAGGGTGGGTTGATCGTATGCCCATCCCCCATCACCAACGGCAATCACGCCTTGATCGCCGAGTTGGCAGCGCGACATCACCTGCCTGGCGTCTACCCACACCGTTACTACGCCTCGTCGGGCGGACTGGTCTCTTACGGTCATAATCTGACCGACGAGTATCGTCGGGCGGCTTCATACGTCGATCGCATCCTCAAGGGCGAAAAGCCTGGCGACTTGCCGATTCAGCAACCGACCAAATTCGAGCTGGTGATCAATCGCACGACCGCGAAAGCACTCGGGCTCGACATTCCCACTACGCTACTCGCTACAGCTGACGAGGTGATCGAGTAAACGCGCTTTGCTGCGGTGCATTAGTCCGCTTGTGGCACAAAGCTGCGGGGCACCGGCCACGTTGGCGCATCCCGTTTCTCGAAAAGGAAGCTTCGGGGGCTCCATTTTGCTTGCGTACAGCCTTGAGTCGCGGTAGAACGAAAAGGGAACAAAGGACGCCATCGGAGCCGGCATGATCAGCGAAGCCAGACGCGAACCGAGCCGGCGGAACGGCCGCTGCAGCCGCGGTCCGACGACGTCCGAAGGCAAGGCGAGTTCGTTGCGCAATGCGGTCCGGCACGGCCCAAGCCGCCCTGCAGGCCTTGATCCCATCCTCGCAGGTCGGGGGTCGCCGCGCTGGCGCGCGCCATCGCACGGCCGGATGCCGGGATGCAACGGTTCTCCGTGGCCTAGTAGGGTGCACGCAGAAAACCATTTTCCCGGTCTTCCGCGAACGAAGCCAATTTCCGCAAACGAAGCCAATGGAGGAAAGCTAGTAAAAAACAACGTTTGAAGATGAACAAGGGGAGTTGAAGAGAGAGCAGCGCCTGATCATGCGCCTTTTTGGCCACACGAGCCGGGACGATTTTTACTGGTTAGGCATCCGGCGCGTTGCGGTCGCCTCACCACGATCCCGCCGAACGAACCCGACGCAGCGCAGCCCGGTGTGCACGATCTCGGCCAGACGAACCCAAGCTGCTGCCGCCATGCCGGAATCGCGCCGAACGGACTGTCAAGCGATATCCGGAATTGACCCTCTGGCGACACGAGGAATTGACCCGGGGGTGGCTGACGACACGGACCCGAGTCGGTCCGCCACGAGCATCACTTTGGCCAAACGGACCCGAGCCAGGATAAGCCCACGCGCACTGCTGTGGCCGAACGAACCCAAGCCGGATCATGGTTTTCGACAAACGCGAGCGCGCTGCGACGCGTCTCGAAGCATGGGGACCGCAAGTCGATCTGACTTGCACATTCGAATGTATGATATGTACAATCGTAGGTTGAAACACTATTGCTGATTCATTGTTGCTTGCAATGGACAGCCAAAAGGGTCTCGCATTGGTTGTAGGTGCTTCCCCGCTCGAAATAGAACACAGGCATGTCCGACAATGTGCGCAGGTTTCAAACGGTCATTGCTGCTATCGACGGGTAACCCGAGATCGGGTGCCTCGCGCGTCCTTCGAGACAAGCGCATGTTAGCATGCGCCCTCCTCACCACGAGGGCGGAATAAAACGCGGCGCGTGCTTCAACTTGAGCAGTACGCGCTTTAGCGGCTTGTGCCGAAACTTCCCTGCCTTGCGCAAATTAGCACGGGGCTTGCTTGAGATCCCCGGCGTGGCTGAAATCAGGATTTGGGAGGCAGATTGCATGCATTACGTCAGGAGCGGGCTTTGCGTTCTCGGGCTACTGTTGTCATACGCGGCGAGCGCTTGCGCCGAGAGCCTGACCAAGGTCGGCGTTGTACTCAACTTTGCCGCCGACGGCGGCGCCGCTGGCTTCTACCACGCCTTGGAGCGCGGTTATTTCCGTGAGCTTGGGCTCGACGTGACTATCGAGCCTTCGAAAGGTTCGGCCGATGCGATCACCCGGACCGCGAGCCAAGCGTCCGAGATGGGCGTGGGCGATATCTCGACGCTGGTCGAATTCGCCTCGCGCCGTCCCGAGATTGCGCCGAAGGCGGTCTTCATTCTGCACAACCGTTCCCCCCAGGCGGTGATCTCGCTCAAGGCGAGCGGCATTGCCAAGCTCACGGATCTCTACGGGCGGATATTGGGCCAAGGCCCGGCGGATGCGGCCTCGCGCATGTTTCCCGCACTCGCCCATAAGGCGGGACTCGATCTCACCCGCATCGGGCTCCGCCAGTTCAGCCCGCAGTTGCGCGATTCCATGCTGCTCACAAAACAGGTGGATGCGGTTACTGGATTCGATTCCACCGTGGTGTTGAACTTGAAAGCGAACGGCGTTGCGGTCGAAGAGGTTGCGATCATCTACTACGCCGATCACGGGCTTGATGTGTACGGCAATGCGATCCTGGCCAATCCCGCTTTCCTGGCGGCCAATCCCGACGCGGTCAAAGCTTTTGTCCGCGCCGCGGCGCGCGGCTGGCGCGATGCCGTTGCCGATCCCAAAGCCGCGGCCGAATCTCTCGGCAAGCACAATAATCTTGCCAAGCTCGACATCGAGGCCGAGCGACTGGCTTGGCTTGCGAGCCATCAGATCGTGACGCCGGCGACGCGCAAGGACGGCATCGGCGCGTATGATCGCGATCGTCTCGCCGCGAACATCAGCCAGGTTGCCAGTGCCTTCGGGCTGGCGCGGCCCCCGACGATATCGGAGATCTACGATGAACGTTTCCTGCCAGCGCGCGAAGAGCGGATGCTGATCAAATGACCGCAGAACCCGTTCCGGGCGGGACCACTCTGATCATCCGCGGCGGTCGCGCAATCCTGCCCGATGGGGACTGGCACGCGCCGCCTGAGGTGGATATCGCCATTGCCGGTGGCGAGATCGCGGGTATTGCTCCGAGCTTTGCACCGCTCGCGGGGGCCTCAATCGATGCGCTGGACGCGCGCGGGCATCTCGTCCTGCCCGGATTTATCAACGCGCACTACCACTCCCACGATGTTCTGGCCAAAGGCACCCTCGAGGAGGTCCCGCTCGAGAGCTGGCGTCTCTATGCCCTGCCGCCGCAATATCCGCCGCGCTCCGTGGAGGAGGTACGTGCGCGCACTTTGCTGGGGGGTTTGGAATGCCTTCGTTCCGGGATCACCACGATCCAGGACATGCTCACCCTCTATCCGTTCGAGGACCGGCACCTCGACGCGGTCATGCAGGCTTACGAGCAGGTCGGCATCCGGGTCATCTTCAGCCTGCAATATGCCGATCGGCGAGGCCTGGAGACGATTCCCTACTGGGAGGAGATGTTTCCAAAGGAGCTGCATGCGCTCCTTTCCGGCGCGGCAGAGCCGGAACGGCAGCTCGACCTCCTCGCCCACTTCGAAATGCGATGCCTGCAGCCGCCGCAACGCTCGCGGGTGCATTGGGCGCTCGGTCCGTCGGCGCCGGAGCGCTGCTCCCCTGCGCTGATGGCGCGCACCATGGAGCTCGCCCGCCGCTACGACGTCCCTGTCTATTCCCACATCTATGAGTCGCGCGGCATGGCAATCCAGGCGCGGCTCACCTTGCCGGAGCATGGGGGCTCCCTGATCAAGCGGCTCGCCGCGGAAGGGGCGCTCGATCCGCGCCTCAACCTCGCCCACAGCGTCTGGCTCGCGCGCGAGGAGATCGAGCTACTGGCGCACAGCGGTACCGGCGTGGTGCTCAATCCGCAGGGCAATCTGAAAATGAAATGCGGCATACCGCCGATCCGTGCTTTGCAGGACGCGGGCATACGCATCGGGCTCGGTTGCGACAACTGCAGCTGCTCCGACGCCCAGAACATGTTCATGGCGATGAAGCTCTTCGCACTGCTCGCGGCCGTGAGCGATCCCATCCCCGGGCCGCCGCAGGCGGCGCAGGCGTTGCGGGCGGCGACCGAAGGCGGTGCGCAGGGTGCACGTCTCGGCAATGCCATCGGACGAATCGCGCCCGGCTATCGGGCGGACCTCACGCTGATCGACATGAGCGACCCGAGCTGGTCTCCCTGTAACAGCGCCGTGCGTCAGCTCGTTCACATCGAGGCCGGACGCGGCGTGCGCCACGTCATCGTGGACGGAATCGTGGTCGTGCGCGACCGGCAGCTGACCACGGTCAAGGAAGACGAGATCTACGAGGCCGTGGAAGCGGTCATGCCGGGATTTCGCCGAGACTTTACCGCCATCTCTGAAAGGGTGAATCGCCTTCAGCCCTGGCTCGATGCGTCGCACAAACGCATGATCGCGACCGAGCTCGAATTCGATCGGGTCTACGCTCCGTTTTGAGATCGGGCCCGGCGCATTCGTCAACGGAGTGCCTCCTCGTGTCGGAAATCGAGACTCGCCCCATCGCCGCTTCAGGACCCAGCCTGGAAGCAAAGGTCGCGCTGGTCACCGGAGCCGCGGGCGGCATTGGAGCCGCCATCGTCTCGCTCTTCCGGGCGGCCGGCGCGCGCGTGCTTGCGCTCGATATCAACCCCGATGCGCTGTCGCATGCCTTCGGCAAAACGGACGGCGCAGTGAGCACTCGCTGCTGCGACGCGACTCGCGAGGATGATGTGCAGGCGGCAGTTGCCGCGGCCGTCACCATGTTCGGGCGGATCGATGTTCTGGTGAACGGGGTCGCCTGCGACGAGCCGAGCGGCACGATCGTCGAGCTCAGTCCTGCCGCGTGGGATCAGACTTTTGCCGCCAATGTGCGCGGCGCTTTCCTGATGAGCCGCGCGGTCGTGCCGCTGATGGCGCGCGCCGGCGGCGGCAGCATCATCCATATTGCCTCGCAGTTGGGGCGCGTCGGCACCGCCAGGCGTCCGGCGTATTGTGCCACCAAAGGCGCGCTGATCCAGTTGGCAAAGGCGATGGCGATCGATCACGCTGCCGATCGCATCAGGGTCAATGCGCTCTCCCCGGGCGCGGTCGCGACTGGGCGCCTTGCTCGCCGCTACGGCGATCTTCAATCCGCAAGCGCCGCACTGGCAGGCTCGCATCTGTTGCGGCGCCTCGCCGACGCGAAGGAAATTGCTTGCGCGGCGCTTTTCCTGGCCAGCGATCAGGCAAGCTTCATCACCGGCTCCGACTTTCTGGTGGACGGCGGATATACGGCAAGGTGACCCCCGCGACAGCCTCATTTTGAACCTAGGCCGCCGCAAAGACGACAAATAGCGGGACGGTGCGATTGGGACATCGCGCCCAGAAAGCCGGCAGCGCGGACCGTGGGGGTCGGCTGCCGTTGTGTCGCGTAAAATGGAGGGTTCACCGTGGCAAATATGCTTGGAAAAGCGGTGGTCGGCGGTGCCGTCGCCGCAACGCTTGCGGGTTTCATACCGGTCTTGGCGCAAACAGTGATTGCGTATCCTCAATTCGGCGGCGCGCCGGTGCAGCTCGACCCCTACAACGCGTCGGTTTCAGCCGTAACGGGGCCGTCCGAGGCCGATTGCCGGCTCTGGCGCTCGTGCGTGGATTCCCTCGAGCAAATCGACACCGTGTATCAGCGGTTCAGCAGCCCGCCGGTCTACGTCGATGGCTACAACGAGACGCTGACAACAGTCGCGTTGAGCGTCGCGGAAGCCGCCGTGACGGATGCAAAGATGAGCTATGCGCTTGCGCCCGGCTACAGCGGGCCGCGAGTGTGGGAAGGCCCGATCACGCCGGACGAATAGGGGCTGCTCCGGCTCACAAACCTCAGCGCGCAACCCGCTTGTCTCGTGCTTAGGGCACGACGACCAGCGCGCTGAGCTTGCCGCACCACCTGGTCTTGCTTTACGCAACGTCTCCTTGCAGGGTTCCGGCATCTGGAGGTGCAAGGAGGCTCACATGGCCTGCGCCAAGTGGTTTATTACTCGCGGCATTGCCGCGGTTTCTCTGTTCGGTGCCGTTTGCCTTGCGGCGCCGTCCTGGACAATCCCGTCGTGGAGTGCCGAGCCGCCGACTATCCGGCTAGGCTATGGGGCCGCAGCGGAAGAGCAGCTTTATCTGCTGCTGGCGAAACCCGACCTCGGCACAAATTACGGCAAGAGCTACAAGCTCGACGCCACGCGCTTTCAGAGCTCGACCCAGCGCTCCCAGGCCTTTGAGGCCGACGCGATCGATATTGCGTCGAGCGGGGCGGTCGGCGTCCTGTTCGCCGCAGCGGAAGGCGTCACCGGCAAGGTGATCGCTTCGCTCGTGCGCGAAAGCCCGCGCGGGTTTGCCACCTCGTACTACGTCAAGGCCGACTCTCCCATGCAGACGGTGGGCGATGCCAAGGGCAAGATCGTGGGCATCAATGGCTTTGCCACGGACGGCCAGCTCTGGCTCAAGGCGGCACTCGCGCGGCACAATCTTTCGGACTCCGACGTCACGATTACCCCAGTCCCATTTCCGGCCATGGCCGAAGCATTGAAGGCCGGCAAGATCGATATTGGCGAGTTTCCGCAGCCTTTCGCCGAGATGCTGGAAAAGGAGATGAAGGTCCGCAAATTGTTCGACTCCCAGTACGGCATGCCCTTCGAGCAGGAGCTGATTGTGTTTGTGGCCAAGGACGCGTTCCTCAAACAGAATGCGGCACCCGTGCGCGCTCTGCTGCAGGATTTGCAGGCGGCAACCCGGTTTTATCTGGATAAGCCGCGCGAGGCGCGGCAGATGATCCTCGACGCCAAGGGGGTACGCCTCGATCCCGATATTTATCTCAACATGAATGACTACTATCGCGATCCCACCTTGCGCCCCGATGCGGCGGCGCTCCAGCAGGTGCAGGATGTCATGATCAAGACCGGATTCACCAAGAAGCGCGCCAACATCCCTGCCATGGTGGATGTGAGCTATCTGCCGAATTGAACGTAGCTCTTAAAACGTGGGGTGAGCAAAGGCGAGCGCGTTGCATGTTGTTCCGCGTGGGCAAAGCCTGTCCCCGACTTGATCGGGGATCGTCCCGCGCGCCATGCCCACGCGCAGACAACACGCCAGACGATCTTGCCCACCCTTCGAGCTAACCCGCCCTACTTTTTTCCTGGTTGCACAGGTCTACGGCGATGCGGGCGTACAGGCATGCCGCCTGGTAGAGGCTGTCGATCGTGAGCGCCCGCTTGAAGGAATGCGAAGTCGAGCGGGGACCGTAGGTGAGCGCGGGGATCCCGAGCTCGTTGAACACGTTGAGATCCCGCCACATGCTCGATGTCTCGACATGCGCAGCCGGAGGCTCGCTGCCGAAATGAGCGCGATGCGCGCGCCGCACCGTTTCTGCCAGGCGCTCGATGTTCTTTGCCTCATACCCTGGTCGAAAGTGGTAGAGCTCGACGCTCGCGTTGAGTCCCAGCTTGATCAGGAGGTGCGCGATCTCGTCTTTGGTGGCGAGCGGGTCCTGCCCCGGCACCGAGCGCACATCCAGATAAAGGTGACAGACCTGCGGGGCCAGAATGGGACGATTGGGGTCGCCGCTGCGGATAGCCCCCACCTGTACCTTCGGGACGATCGTGCCGCCCGCCGACTTGTACATGTTCTTCTTCTGATACTCCGCAGCCCAGGCTTCGATTGCCGCGACGGCCGCGGCTCCGGCGACGAGCATGCTGGGGCTCGCGGCAAGCGTCGTGCGGTCCGGCAAATAAGGTGTGTAGAACGGCGGCTGATCCGAGGTGAGGGTGATCTTGTACCAGAGCTTTCCCGCCTCCACCCACACGAGGCCGAAACCGGTGCCTTCGGCCACAAGGGCGTAGTCGGCGACGCCGCCGTGGGTGACGAGGAAGCGCGCGCCGAGTTCCTTCGATTCCCGCACGGCGCCTGGAATATCATCGCAGGGCTCACGACTGGTTTCTGCGACGACGGCGCTGACCAGAAGATCGCCTCTGAGACGGAACCCTGAATCCCTGATCGCCTTCGCAGCGATGAGGAAGGCGGCCATCGGGCCCTTGTCGTTGCAAATCCCTTCGCCGACCAGCAGGTCTCCCTCGAGCCATGCCTTGTGATAGACGTCATTGCCGGGGTCGCGATGGACAAGGTCGGCCTCGCGCGGCACGGCCGTGTCCATGTGACTGTTGAAAATCAGGCTGTAGCCGCCGCCGGTCCCCGGAAGCGTTCCCAGCACGTTGAACCTGTCGCTGAGCAGGCCGATCCTGCGTGCAGCAAATCCTTCGCGCTTGAGCCACTGATAGATGTGCTCGGCGACGTCCGCCTCTAGCGGGACCGCGCTGTCGATGTTGCAGATTTCCAGCGCAAACTTTACCAGCTCGTCGCGATCGATCCGCCCGACGACGTCATCGGCGGCCGACACCGGAAATCAAGCGGCGTAAAACAGCTTGGGCGGCGGGCTTCCGTTTCCGAGCCTCCTCACCCGCAACCGCACCTTCCTGCGTTCCCCTTCGCTGCGCAACTGTTCTCCGGTCACCTTGTAGGCGGCTTCATCGGCATCTCTCGCCGCGACAAACCGGGCCTCTTGCCGCTCCCAGCGGCCACGGTGGCACAGCTCGACCTCGTATATTTCCATGGTGATCTCCCCCGAGACCCGATCAGACGGGGCATTTGAAATCACATTTGTGACGAGAGTCTGGCAATCGGCGGCGCCGCTGGTCGTTTTATTGCAGGGTCCCCCTCACTACGTTCGCCCGGCAACGGCCGTCACAGGCCCATGCGAAACCGCGTCATCACGATGATGATTGCGACCTGCATCGATCCCTGAAGCGCGACCGAATAGAAATACCACCGCATCCAGCGAGTGATTTTGCCGAGATCAGGTTTGCTGTTCTGCAGCTCAAGGCAAACCAGCAGGTTCACGGGGGTCAGAAAGCCTAGACCCTGAATGGTCATAAGGGTCACCAGCCCCAACGCCGCCGCGACCCAGCCGAATTGCGGCCACGGCAGTGCCGTGTAGCCGAGATCCACGGCCAGAAACCAGCCGGTTGTGCCGGCAATGATCGAAACCGTCGGCATGAGGAAAAGCGTGCGGGGGGTGAGGCGTCGTACGATCTCCCGGCGCACGGAAACGTCGACCCTTCGCAGGATCGGTCCCAGCACAAACCCCATGAACAGATCGATGCCGGTCCACAACAAGGCCGAGAACACGTGGATAAAATTAAGAAACCAGAGATTTGCGAGCAGAATCGCTGCGAACATGACCCCAATTGCGGCACTTGCGTACCAGAGATAGTGCCAGCGAAAGAGGCCTCTGGGCGATTCAACAGCAAGTGTGCTCATTTTATCACTTTCACGACTCCGCATGCCCCAAAAACGTGTCCCGCCAGTCACGCCGCGGGATAAAGCGCAATCGTGTGCTGCCGGTCACAGCCTTTGGCGCCGTTACATGGCAGTCTGGTTCTGCCAGTCGCAATAAGGCGCAAATGTTGGAGGCACACATGGCTACCCTGTATTTCCACTGTGCCGGCACGCAAGAGGTCCTTTTGGACCGACGCGGCAGCGAGGTCGAGGATATTTTCGATGCCCGCGCACGCGCGTACCAGATCATCCAGTCCATCATTCGCACTGCGGGACCGGAAGACTGGCGCGACTGGAACGTGCACGTCAGCGACAACGACGGGGAAGAGTTGTTCCTGGTGCCATTCTCGATCGTGCTCGGCAAGCCGCATTAAGCGAAGCGCTGCGGTGCGAAAAAATAAGGGCGGCCGTCTGGCCCGACCCTCTTTGTCACTTCGGAACACTGCTCGGTAGGGGCGGGTTTTTAATCCGCCCCTCGCGCGTTGACGCGCGGGTGCCCCGCCGCGGGCAGCATAATCCGCATCCCTGACCTTCTCGCGTCGGCCCCTCGTGCAATGGATTTCGGTCCGAGCGCGTGGCAACATGGACGCATGCCCTGGAACCGGAGCGCGCGTCACATTGCGCCCCGGGCAGTCGGAGGAAAAGGAAGCGAGCCATGACAGCGAGGCGAAAATTCTATTTGAGTACCGCGGCGGTGATCGGCTGCGCTGTGTTCTTCGGAATGTCAGAGAATACCCAAGCACAGCAACCTGCCGCAGCGGCAGTTAGCATAGACAGCGATGATATCGGCGGTGTGGTCACAGGGCCGAACGGGCCGGAGGCCGGCGTTTGGGTGATCGCGGAAACCACCGATCTGCCGACGAAGCTTAGCAAGATCGTGGTCACTGACGACCAGGGCAGGTACGTCGTTCCGGACCTTCCGAAATCGAGATATCAGGTCTGGGTGCGGGGCTACGGCCTCGTCGATTCGCCTAAGGTCGAGAGCGAGCCCGGCAAGGAGCTCAATCTGCGCGCCGTGCCGGCCCCGAACGAAGCCGCCGCAGCGGAGTACTACCCCGCGATCTATTGGTACTCGATGCTCAAGATTCCAGATGCCAAGGAGTTCGGAACCAACAGCGAAATCCCTGAGAAGATGACCCAGACCGACTGGCTCAAGCAGGTGAAGAATATCGGCTGCATCGGCTGTCATCAGCTGGGGCAGCTCTCCACTCGGACGATCCCCGCGGCGTTCGGCGAATTCAAGTCGGGACGGGAAGCGTGGATGCGGCGCGTGCAGTCCGGGCAATCCGGCGAGCAGATGACAAACCAGCTTGCGGGCCAATTCGGTGGCGCGCCGTTTAAGTACTATGGCGAGTGGACTGACCGCATCGCCAAGGGCGAGTTGCCGCATGCCAAGCCAAGCCGGCCGCAAGGGCTCGAGCGCAATATCGTCGTCACCACATGGGCGTGGGGGACGGAGAAACAATACCTCCACGACCTCATCGCCTCGGACCGGCGCAATCCAACCGTCAACGCCAATGGCCCACTCTATGGTTCGCCGGAATACAGCACAGATTCCTTCCCGATCCTCGACCCGAAGACGAACACCGTCTCGTTCTTCAACGCACCGGTACGTGATGTGGAGATGCCGGAATCGCTCGGCCCGGGACATGCCGCCAGCATCAAGCCGCTCGCCCCTTCGGCCTATTGGGCGGATGAAAAGGTCTGGGACACCCGGGCCAACAACCACAACGATATGATTGACGAGAAGGGACGGGTCTGGCTCGCAGCTGCCGTGCGCGGAATGGACAACCCCGCGTTCTGCAAAAAGGGCTCCGATCACCCTTCAGCGAAAATCTTCCCGCTGGAGAAGTCGGCCCGCCAGGCGGCCATGCTCGATCCGAAGACGATGAAATACACCTTCGTCGACACCTGCTTTGGGACGCATCACCTTCAGTTTGGTTATGACGCCAATAACACGCTGTGGTTCAGCGGCACGGGTCCCGTCGCCGGGTGGCTCGACACCAAACTGTTTGATGACACCGGTGACGCAGCCAAAGCACAAGGCTGGACGCCCTTCGTTCTCGACACGAACGGAAACGGCAAGCGCGACGACTATGTCGAGCCCAACGCGCCGGTGGATCCTGCGAAAGACAAACGCATCGTCCCCGGCTCCGGTCCTTACGCCGTAATGCCGAGCCCGGTGGACGGGTCGATCTGGTACACCGTCGGCATTTTTAGCGGCACTCCGGCGGTGCTGCGCCTCATGCCCGGTGACAGTCCCTCTGAGACGGCGCTGGCCGAAATCTACAATGTCCCGAAGCCGGGATTTGGCATACGCGGCGGGGACATCGACAAGAACGGGGTCGTATGGGCATCGCTTTCGAGCGGGCATCTTGCGAGCTTCGACCGGCGCAAGTGCAAGGTGCTCAATGGGCCGACCGCCACCGGAGATCATTGTCCGGAGGGCTGGACGCTTTATCAGTATCCCGGTCCGGGGTTTGAAGGCCTCGGCGAGAACAGCGCCGAATCCAGCTATTACACCTGGGTCGATCAGCACAACACCTTCGGACTTGGCGAGAACGTGCCGATGTCCACCGGCAACCTCAACGACGGTCTGATTGCGCTCAAGGATGGCAAGATGATCGTCCTGCGCGTCCCGTATCCCTTGGGCTTCTATGCCAAGGGCTTCGACGGACGCATTGATGATCCGAACGCGGGCTGGAAGGGCAGGGGGCTGTGGACCACAAGCGGTGACCGAACCCCCTGGCTCAAGGAAGGCGGCAAAGGAACCAAGCCTATCGCCGTGCACTTCCAACTGCGGCCCGATCCGTTGGCGCATTGAGGGCCCGCAGGCCATTCTCTCCGCACGACCACGCACCCCGCCGATGATCTTGGCGGGGTGCGGCTCGCGGTCCCAGATTGTAACCGGCAGCGGCAGAACGAACCCAACCGGAGCGAGAGGGCGAGCGGCTCGTCCGGCAAAGGCGGCAGACCGGCATTAACGCATGTTATTGGCCGCAGCCTCGGCACTGATCATGATGGGGATGGCGGAGCCTCTTGACGAGGCCCGCAGGCGAACCCGATGCCCTCCTCCCCAGCCAAAAACGGCGGTCCCGTTCTGCTCGAGTTCAAATGTCCGCAGGCACGCATGCCGGTGCATGTGGAAGTACCCGGGCACACGGCAGCCGTGAAGAGCAACTGGACGCGCGAGATTCGCGTGCGCTGCCCCCATTGCCGCGCCGTGCATTGGTTTTCCTATCGCACCGGTTACATCGAAGCGGCCATATCGCAGCTGAACAAGGCTCCCGTCGCCCGCGACGCCACGTCGCCATAGCCCTCGCGCCCTCACAGACCCGAGTTCGTCACTCTGATGCGGGCCGAAGTCGGATATTTCCGACTTCACTGAGAGGGTCGGGGTAGGGTCGGGGTCAGGGTCGGGTGAGGTACAAAGCCTCTCGTGTTTGCCTGCCCCTCACCCCAGCCCTCATACGCGCTAACTTAAGGCGCATCATCAACCTCTCGGTCGTCATCGTCCGCGCAGGCTGACGATCCAGTAATCACGGAAAGTCGGGATTTGGCACGGCTGTGCCTCAACCCGCCCTGCGGGGGTTACTGGATGCCCCGCTTGAAGCTGGTCAAGCCCGGCAATGACACCTGATGCAATCTGACCGGAACCGTTCTAGTTATCGGAACACCGGGTATCAACGGATCTCGTATGCTCGCCAACATTCCCCGCCTGCAAGCCTTGATGAAACGCGACAATGTCGATGCTGTGATTGCGACCTGTCCTGAGAACGTCACCTATCTCAGCGGCTTTTGGGCAATGTCGCAATGGGTGCGCCGTGGCCCACAGGCCTATGTGCTGTTTCCGAGGGAGAGTGAACGGCCCTGCATCATCGCCAATTCCGGCATTCTCGATCTGGTGCCGGATCAGCAGCCATGGATTACCGAGATCCGCCGCTACGGATATTTCCAGACTGACGTCGATACGTCCGCGAAGCTCGATGAGAGCGATCGTCTCCAGCAGGAGCTGTTCCGCAGCAAGGCCTACAAGGACTCGGTTGAGGCGCTGGTTGCTGCGGTCAAGGAGAAGGGGTTGGAGCGCGCGACGCTCGGCATTGACGAGATGGGAATTACACCGCAGTGCATGGATCAGCTCAGATCCGCGCTGCCGGATGCCAGATTCCTGCGCTCGTTCTCGCTGTTCGAGCGCGTGCGATCGGTCAAGACGAGCGGCGAGATCGAGATCCTGCGCACCGCGGCGCGCGCGACGGAGCGCGCGATCGATGCGGCCATGGCCAGCGCAGCCGAGGGGGTGACCGAGCGCGAGATGCTGCGCGAATTCAACGCCTGCCTGGCACGGAACGATACCGCGCCGGTGGTGGGCTGCATTGGATTCGGCGCTCGCAGCGCGATGAGCAATGTGCAGCCGTCGGACCGCAAGCTGAAGCGGGGTGACCTGATTCGCTTCGATGTCGGCGGGCGGCATCGACATTACCGGTCTGACATGTCGCGCGGCGCCAGTCTCGGCGAGCCGTCGGCGAAGGTCAGCAAATATTACCGTGCGGTCGAGAAGGGCGTGCTGCGCGGATACGACATCATCAAGCCGGGCCTGAAAGTATCCGATCTGTTCAAGGAAGTCGTGGCGACGGTTCAGCGGGAGGGTATCCCGCATTTCAAGCGCAGCCATGTGGGGCACGGCATCGGTGTCGACGGCTACGACCCGCCGAATATCGCGGAAAGCTCGGCCGATGTGTTGGAAGAGGACGTGGTGATCTGCGTCGAGACGCCTTACTACGAGCTTGGTTTCGCGGGCCTGCAAGTCGAGGACATGATCCGCGTCACCAAGGACGGCGCCGAATCGCTGATGACGCTGCCGACGGCGCTGCGGATTCTCTAGCCGCCGACTCTACGCACGGAACTTCAGGGTTATCGCATGTGTGGACTCAGCTGCGCAGCAAGCTCCGCAATACCTCCCCCTGAAAGGGGGAGGTACGGAGATTCCTCCCTGCAACCGAGTGGTATGCGATGGCCCCGCCCGGAGCTCGGCAATTTAATTGGAGACAAGCACGATGAAATTTTCCATTTGCCTGGCGACTGGGTACGAGGGCCTCGCCTATCCGGTGAGCTTCTGCGCGCCGCAGGATCTCGTGCGCCAGGCGCAATTGGCGGAAAAGCTGGGATATGACTCGGTCTGGGGCAATGATCATATCACGCCGCCGCGCTATGTCCGTGACCACGTCAAGGGCTCGCCGAGCTTCTACGATGTGCTGATCGCGCTTGCCATGATGGCGCAAGCGACGACCAGGTTGCGCGTTGGAACGGCCCTCCTGGTCATGCCAAATCGCGAGCCCGTTTATGTCGCAAAGCAGGTTTGCACCATCGATCAGATGTCGGGAGGCCGCTTCATCCTGGCGGTGGGAATAGGTGCATATCGCGAGGAATTCGAAGCCTGGGTGGGCAGTCGTTATCCCCATGCGCATCGCGGCGAGATGATGGAGGAAGGTCTCGCCATCTTCCGCAGCCTGATCACCGATAAGGTCTCTTCCTTTGCCGGGAAGTATTACTCCTACAACAACATCGAGATGTTTCCGAAACCGAAGCAGAATCCATTCCCGCTCTTCATCGGCGGCCACAACCTCAAAGCGGTGGAGCGCGCGGCGGCAATCGGTCAGGGCTGGCTGCCGGGCTGGCGGCCGCTCCGCGAGATCGAGGAGCGGATCAAGCTGCTGCACGAGCACGCCGAAGCAGCCGGTCGCAATCCGAAGGAGATCGAGATTGCGCCGCAATTTTCACTGCTGATCGGAAAGACCCAGGAAGCTGCGGAAAAAACCTATATGCAGAGCGGGCTGGTCGCGCATCGGGTATCGCTGGCTCATACCGGGCGCGACCCGGTAAATCAGGTCACCGCCAATCTCGTCGGTGCGCCGCAATCCATCATCGAGAAGATCCATCAGCTCAAGGCGATGGGGGTGGATCACTGCGCGGCCATGGCGGTCGCGGTCAATACTCAGGCCGAGCTCATCGAGCAGATGCATTGGTTCGCGGAAGA
>Ga0209331_1000070_pt1 | contig 31526 bp, 34 predicted proteins | sample JacPinW_OM3H0_M3_FD_187971 | JGI IMG/M metagenome (GOLD analysis project Ga0209331, IMG submission 187971) | Forest soil microbial communities from Algoma, Ontario, Canada - Jack Pine, Ontario site 1_JW_OM3H0_M3 (SPAdes) (version 2) | ecosystem: Environmental > Terrestrial > Soil > Boreal...
GCGACCGAGAGCCGCGCCCTGGAAAGCTATCCCTACACGTTCTTCAGCCGCTACGGTGAAAAGCCGGGCACCAATCCGGAGGAGCTGCTTGGGGCGGCTCACGCCGCCTGTTTCACCATGTCGTTCGTCAGACTACTCGGCATGGCGAACTTCGTGCCGGAGCAGGTCGACAGCAAATCGGAAGTCGTCATCGACAAGGACGGCGATGGCTTTTCCATCACCTCGGTCCATCTCACCGTCACCGCGAAGATACCGGGCATTGACCATGACACGTTTCAGTCGATCGCAGCAAAGGCAAAGGCCGGCTGCCCTGTTTCCAAGTTGATCAAGGTGGAGATCGGCTTCGAGGCCACGCTCAGTCCGTAACAGGTGAAATTCACCATCTCTCGCGTAGCTGCCAGGTCCAAACTGATGTCTGAGACTCACCCGCAGTACAGCCGAAGGGCGATATCATGCGTGTCCTGAACATAGTGACCTCGCCGCGGAAGGATCAATCTGCTTCGCGCGCCCTCGTCGACGCTTTTCTTCGCGAATATATGACGCAAGCAGACGGCATCGTCGTCGACACACTGGATGTCTGGCAGGAATGGCTTCCGGAGTTCGACGCGGAGACGATAAACGCCAAGTACAAAGGTGTTTCGGGCGAGCCGATGACACCGGCCGAGGTCGCCGCTTGGGAGAAAATCCGCGAGCTCGCGTCACGCTTCCAGAGGGCTGATCGCATCGTCATGGGAGTGCCGATGTGGAATTTCTCCTTCCCTTACAAGCTGAAGCAACTGATCGACCTGAGTTGTCAGCGCAATATGTTGTTTACGTTCGACGGTAAGCGTTACGGCCCCTCGCTCGACATCGAGAAGGCATTTGTCGCGTTCGTTCGAGGACAAAGCGACGAGGTTGGATTTGAGACGGTTCCGCAGCCCGGGTTCCATTATCTGAGCGGGTATGTCGAATTCTGGCTGCGATTCATCGGTGTCAAGGAAGTCGTGACGCTTACGCTCGAACATACGTGGGATGGCCGTGCGGTCGATATGATCGATGCCGGCAAAAAGAAGGGCGCCGAACTGGCAAAGCAATTCTGACGTAATAAGGGTCCGCTGGTTCGGGTTGGGATCGAGTGAGGCATCGGTCCAGACGCTCACTACCGCCGTGTCCAATTATGCAGGGGGACTGCCTCTGATCGCGGCCGTGTTCGGGCCGACCGACACGATCTTCGTTGCTTTGGCGATCGCCACCGCTTCGATCGTGTTATCACCCCTGACGCTGGCCATCCTCGAGTTCAACAACGCAGCGGCGAACGGACAACGGAATTTTGGTGTGGTCCTCCAGGCCATCAGCCGCTCCTTGCGCAAGCCGATTGTTCTGGGACCGGTCGCTGGCGTGTTGTTCGCCCTGCTTGGAATTCCCCTCCTGGAGCCTATCAGCCGCTCCTTTCAGTTGATCGGCCACTCGGCGGGCGGCGTCGCACTGTTCCTGACCCTCGCGTGGTTGTCAATTTGCACTGCAATAAATGCACGTGGACGCTTATTCGATCACCTCGTCGGCGATGGAGAGCACCCCAGGCGGCACCTCGATGCCGAGGGCTCGCGCCGTTTGAAGGTTGATGACAAACTCGAACTTGGTCGATTGCACTACCGGCAGGTCGGCGGGCTTGGTGCCCTTGAGGATGCCGCCGGTATAGACGCCGACTTGACGCCCCATGTCCGCGAGGTCGGTTCCGTAGCGATCCGTTGGTGATAAACGCGACCACAGGCAGTGCCTGCTGCTGCGCGTGCGCCGCGAACGGCCACGCCGCCGCTGAGCCACCAAGCAGCCTAATGAACTCCCGCCGCTTCATTGATTGGACCGCATGTGCCTCCCCGGTTCGAGGACCGCACCGCATCCTACCCAAAATGGCGCGTCCAGGTCAGTGGGTATGTGACCGGGTTTTCATTGGGCGGAATGGATGCGAATGACCGTTTATGGCACGAAGTGTGAGTACCGCGTTGTCCGAGTTACGGCTGCTCCCAAAGGTACTGCGGACGCGCTGTGCACACTGTGAGTACTTTAGGCCGTGATCCATACCGGAGCGGAAGTCACGTGAGCCGTTCGTCGCGGATGCTCCTTCCGAATGCCGAGTTAACCCGATACGATGCCACGAGGGAGTACCGGATGATCGAGCCCAGAAGCGTCGTTCATTTCAGCATTGCGGTTAGTGACCTCCATGCGAGCCAAAAGTTCTATACCGAGATTTTGGGTCTGACGCTCGTGCAGACCGCGCCCGCGAACGGCATGGTATTTCTGCGCGCAGGGAATGACCACGTCATTCTTGCCAAGAGCAATGCAGCGCTTCAACGCGATGCCAAGGACAGCCGCCCTGCGCATCACGCATTCAAAGTCGATTCAGAGAAGTACGAAGACGCCAAGACCTTCCTCGCGTCCAGGGGAGTCGAGGTCTTCGAAGAAGCGAAACAGGCTACGTCGAGGGACAGAACGTCACGGTCGAGTACCACTGGCTGGAGGGGAAGTATGCGGGCCTCAAGAGCGTGCTCGACGACTTAATGCGACCGACGCCGCTCCGTCGTGGTCGGCGCATCATGGTCTGGCAGACGCGCGTTCTGATGGACGACGGGACATTGATCGCTGTGGCTATACAGACGCAGATGGTGCTCTGGACTTGGCCCGGTATCAGCCCGACGCAGCAGGCTCAGCCGCCACCGCTCCCGTAGGGCCGGGTGATAACTTCCAGGTAATGGCCATCGGGGTCGGGGAAGTAGACACCCCGCCCGCCGCCGTTATCGTTGATCTCGCCCGGGCGGTGGCGCATCGGGTCGGCCCAGTGTTCAAGCCCTCGCCCGCGGATGCGGCTGAGAACAGCGTCAAAATCCGCCTCGCTGATCAGGAAGGCGTAGTGCTGTGGGCGGATCGGGCCTTCGGCGTCGGCGAAGTCGAGAGAGACCCCGTTGTCGAGTTCCACCACGTCGAAATGGCCGAAGCGAGTCGGCGCTGGCCGACCCAGCATCTCGGCCAGGAACCGAGCGGACATCGTCTGGTCGGACGACCAGACGATGGTGTGGTTGAGTTGGGCAGCCATGCTGTCGTCCTCGTCGATTGCGCAATGACTGTCAGCTATGTAGGGACGCTGCCGGATTCAATCGATCACAGCCAAAGCATCATCACCCCGCCGGGATGGGTGACGCCGAACGAGGCTCGCCCGAAGCCACTTGGGCTAGAGCCCCGAGGAATTGTGCCGCGGTCCATCGGTGCGAAAGGGACGGGTGCAGACCGTGACCTTGATGAGGCAGTCGATGCTCGCGCGAACGGGCGGAAGCGAAGGTGCTACCGAGGGCTGCGGCTCGCTGCTGCCTTGGCACTGGCCTTGCGCGCTGGTTGTAGAGCAGCTCACTGCAGCGCTCGAGCTCTTCGGGCGGCAGCTTCGACAGAACCTTCGCGAAGTCGCTGCCGACGGCGGGAGTGAGCGCGGTTCGAACTGGCGGGTGGATTGCCAGAGCCCTTGATTGAGAATTACCACGCGCGTTCATCCGTGCGGCACACCGGCGACGTCCGCTTTCCTGGTCAGCCGCTCCAAAGCGGCCAGTCCGTTTACGGCCAAACCCGGTTAATCCCGACTGCATGCGCGAATGACCGGTCTGGCACGAAGTGTGAGTGCGGCCCGACCGCCGTTACGGCCGGTCTCGAATGAGCAGCGGACTCTCCTTGCCGGGCAGGTTTGGGCAGGTCATGATCCATAAGAGATATTAGCCAGTTGCTCAGTAAGCCGTTGCCGGAGGCCAATTCCAGTTCCTTCCAAAGTGATATAGTCCTCCAGCCCTCTCCTTAGCGTCGGTGCAACATGAAGCGGCGTGAATTTTTCGGTGCTGTCGGCGCCGCGGTGCTGTGGCCGCTCAGAGGACGCGCGCAACAGCAAACGATCCCAGTGATCGGGTTCTTGAATGGGCAATCCCCGGATAGCTATGCGCATTTGGTATCGGCCTTTGGCGAAGGCCTGCGGGACAGCGGATTCATCGATGGTCAGAATGTTACCATTGAATATCGTTGGGCCAATGGCCATGACGAGCGTCTACCGGCACTAGCCGCCGAACTGCTTAGTCGTGGCGTCGCGCTCTTGGCCACGGGAGGGAGCATTGCATCGATCGCTTCAGCGAAGGCAGCGACCTCGACAATCCCGATTGTATTCACCACGGGAGACGACCCGGTCGAACGTGGGCTCGTTGCCAGCCTCAATCGCCCGGGCGGCAACCTCACCGGCGTCAGCTTCCTGGTCAGTCGCCTCAATGCAAAGCGACTGGAACTGGCGCGTCAACTCGTACCGAGCAGCGTAGTGATCGGCGTGCTGATACGCGCAAACAGTCCAACGTACGCGACGAACAAGGCCGAGATCGAAACCGCAGGGACGACAATCGGGCAAAAATTGCTGTTCCTCGACGTTGCGAGCGAGCGTGACTTCGAAACGGCTTTTGCCACTGCCACTCCGCAGCAAGTCGGTATGCTCCTGGTTCACAACGATCCATTCTTCAATAGCCAGCGCGACGTGCTTGTCGCGCTGGCAGCACGTCACGCCGTCCCCGCAATCTATGAATTGCGTGAGTTTGTTGCGGCGGGCGGTTTGATTAGCTACGGGACCAGCATTGCCGATGCGTATCGCCAAGCCGGGAGTTATGCTGGCCGGATACTCAAAGGCGAGAAACCAACGGATCTGCCGGTGATTCAATCGACGCGGTTTGAGTTGGTCATAAACCTAAGGACCGCGAAGGCGCTGGGTCTCAACGTGCCGCCGACGCTGCTGGCGCTCGCGGACGAGGTGATCGAATAGGACTGGCTTATGTCGGCTCGTGACCTAGGATGTGTGAAAACCCCGAAAACTCGAAAACGAGAAGAATAATTTTTCTTTGATTGACCCGCCTATGGTTGCGCGTTATGAGTCCGCGCCCTACTACATCGTTCTTGGCGACTAGAAGCTTCACTCGCGCACGCGTATCCTTCATGCAGATCTGGTCGCTTTGCCCACATTACTCCGCCGCTTCGGTGTGCGCGCGCTTCGCGTGCTTGCGCGCGAGCACCGGCGCGAGAAACTGCCCGGTGTAGCTGCGCCTCGCTGCGGGAATGTCCTCGGGCGTTCCCGCGGCCACGATCTCTCCGCCGCCGTCGCCGCCCTCGGGACCAAGATCGATGATCCAGTCCGCGGTCTTGATCACTTCCAGATTGTGCTCGATCACCACAACCGTGTTGCCCTGCTCGACCAGCTCGTGCAGCACGTCGAGCAGCTTGGCGACGTCGTGGAAATGCAGCCCCGTAGTGGGCTCGTCGAGGATGTAGAGCGTGCGACCGGTCGCGCGCTTGGACAATTCCTTCGCTAGCTTCACCCGTTGCGCCTCGCCGCCGGAGAGTGTTGTCGCCTGCTGTCCCACATGGATGTAGCCGAGCCCCACCCGCTGCAGCAGCTCGAGCACGTTGCGCACTCGCGGCACTACCTTGAAGAACTGCGCTGCCTCGTCGACCGTCATGTCGAGGATATCGGCAATCGACTTGCTCTTGAACGTGACTTCCAGCGTCTCGCGGTTGTAGCGCTTGCCTTTGCAGACGTCGCAGGTGACGTAGACGTCGGGCAGAAAATGCATCTCAATCTTGATCACGCCGTCGCCCTGGCAGGCCTCGCACCGGCCGCCTTTGACGTTGAACGAGAAGCGGCCGGGTTCGTAACCACGAGCCTTCGCCTCGGGCAGCCCGGCGAACCACTCGCGTATGGGAGTGAAGGCGCCGGTATAGGTCGCGGGGTTTGAGCGTGGCGTTCTCCCGATCGGCGACTGGTCGATGTCGATCACCTTATCGAGATGCTCCATGCCTTCGATGCGGTCGTGCGGGGCAGGGGCCTCGCTCGCCCCGTTGAGCTTGCGCGCGATCGCCTTGTAGAGCGTGTCGACCAGCAGGGTCGACTTCCCGCCGCCGGACACTCCGGTGACGCAGGCGAGGAGCCCAAGCGGAATCTCGGCCGTGATGTTCTTGAGATTGTTGCCGCGCGCATTGACGACCTTGAGCACGCGCGCAGGATTCCTCGCGCGGCGCTCGGGAATGGGCACCATCAGCTCGCCGGATAGATACTTGCCGGTGTAGGACACAGGCTCTGCGATGAGGTCCTGGACGCTGCCCTGCGCCACGATGCGGCCGCCGTGAATGCCCGCCCCGGGGCCGATGTCGAGCACGTGGTCGGCGGTGCGGATCGCATCCTCGTCGTGCTCGACCACGATGACGGTGTTGCCGAGGTCACGCAGCCGCCGCAACGTGTCGAGCAGGCGCGCGTTATCGCGCTGATGCAGCCCGATCGACGGCTCGTCCAGAACGTAGAGCACGCCGGTGAGCCCGGAGCCGATCTGGGACGCGAGCCGAATGCGCTGGCTCTCGCCTCCGGACAAGGTGCCGCTCGCGCGCGCGAGCGTGAGATATTCCAGGCCGACATCGACCAGGAACTTGAGTCGCTCGCGGATCTCCTTGAGCACGCGCGCCGCGATTTCATTCTGCTTGGCGCTCAGCGCGGCCGGCAGTTGCGTGAACCATTCGCCGGCCCATTTCACCGACATATCGGCGACTTCGCCGATGTGCAGGGCTCCCACCTTGACGCAGAGCGCTTCCGGCTTGAGGCGGTAGCCGTTGCAGGCGGCGCAGGGCACGTCGGTGAAATATTTGGCCATCTCCTCGCGGGCCCAGTCGCTCTCGGTCTCGCGCCAGCGCCGCTCCAGGTTGGTAATAACGCCTTCGAACGGCTTCTTCGTCTCGTACGAACGCAGCCCATCGTCGTAAACGAAGCGAATGGTGTCATCGCCGGAGCCATGGAGGATCGACTCCTGGGTCCGCTTGGGCAGATCCTTCCATTTGCTATCAAGGGTGAATTTGTAATGCTTGCCCAGCGCCTGCAGTGTCTGCAGGTAATAAGGGCTCGATGACTTGGCCCAGGGTGCGATCGCCCCTGCGCGCAAGGATCTCTCCTTGTCGGGAATGACGAGATCGGCATCGATGTGCTGCTCGACACCGAGCCCTCCGCACGCAGGGCAGGCGCCGAACGGATTGTTGAAGGAAAACAAGCGCGGCTCGATCTCCGAAATCGAGAAACCGGAGACCGGACAGGCGAATTTCTCCGAGAAGATCAGGCGCTCGGGACCGCTGCGATCGTGGATCTTCGCGGTCTTCTTGTGCGTGTGCTCCCCTTCTCCCTCCATTGTAGGGGCGGGTTTCAAACCCGCCCTTACGGGCGCCGATACCGTGGGCTGCCCGGAATCGGCAAGCTCCACCACCGCCAATCCCTCGGCGAGCTTGAGCGCCGTTTCGAGCGAGTCCGCAAGCCGCGTGCCGAGGTCCGGCCTCACCACGAGACGATCGACCACCACATCGATGTCGTGCTTGAGCTTTTTGTCCAGCGCCGGCGCCTGGGCAATCTCGTAGAATGTGCCGTCGATCTTCACGCGCTGGAAGCCGCGCTTCATATATTCGGCGAGCTCCTTGCGGTATTCGCCCTTGCGGCCGCGCACGACGGGGGCGAGCAGATAAAGCCGCGTGCCCTCGGGCAGCGCGAGCACACGATCGACCATCTGCGACACGGTCTGACTTTCGATCGGAAGCCCCGTCGCCGGCGAATAGGGAACGCCCACGCGCGCCCAGAGAAGCCGCATGTAATCGTAGATCTCGGTGACGGTGCCGACGGTGGAGCGCGGATTGCGGGACGTGGTCTTTTGCTCGATGGAGATGGCCGGGGACAGGCCGTCGATCTGATCCACGTCCGGCTTCTGCATCATTTCCAGGAACTGGCGCGCATAGGCGGAGAGGGACTCCACGTAGCGACGCTGGCCCTCGGCGTAGATCGTGTCGAACGCAAGCGAGGACTTGCCCGAGCCGGAGAGCCCGGTGAACACCACCAGCTGATCGCGCGGGATCTCGACGTCGACGTTCTTGAGATTGTGCTCGCGCGCGCCGCGGATGGCGATCACGCGGGAGTCGGCACGGCGGGCGCGGCTATGGTCGAAGAGGTTGTCCATCTCGTCCGTCGGCGTCGAGGGTTACCGTCCTGACGCAGCTCTTCCGCGCGGACGCAGGGCACGTGTAGGAAGGACCGTGCTGCGACGAACGTAGTAAGAACGCGTGTTCTTCGCCAGTCTGATGGGCTAGAACCGGCACGAGATTGGGGCCGGCCTGTGGACAATGCCCCCGTCTCGGCTGTCCGATCCTCTTGGCAGGGGGGCGTTCCTCGCCCTTCAAGGCCACCTGTTCCGCTCCCGCCGGCCCTTGTGCTTGTGCCGGATGGCACAAGGTATGGGGGGAAACTCCTTGCGGTGGGCTGACGGATGTGCTAGAACAAAAAGCGAACACAAATGGCAGGATTGCCTGGTGTTTCTGTGGGAAAAGGCGGAATGCGCTTGCCGGGCTTCGGCTTGAGGCTACGGTAGCGCGGAGCAGGAGACGGTCATGGCAGGTTCGGTGAACAAGGTCATTCTGGTTGGCAACCTCGGCAAGGATCCCGAGACCAGGCGCACCCAGGACGGGCGGCCCATCGTGCATTTGAGTGTTGCGACGAGCGATACATGGCGGGATAAAAACACGGGCGAGCGCCGCGAGCGGACGGAATGGCACCGCGTCGTCATCTTCAGCGAGCCGCTTTGCCGGGTGGCCGAGCAGTATCTGAAAAAGGGCGCGAAGGTGTACCTTGAAGGTTCGCTGCAGACCCGCAAATGGCAGGATCAGTCCGGCCAGGACAAATACACGACCGAGGTCGTGCTGCAGGGCTTCAACTCCCAGCTGACAATGCTCGACAGCCGCGGCAGCGCTGCCCCGGCCGTCGGTGACTTCGGTCAGGCAGAAAGCCCGAGCGAATTCGGCTCCCCAGGTCCCGCGCCACGGGAGAAGCAGCCTGCGCTCGCCGGCGCCGGCACCTCGCGCGGCGACATGGACGACGAGATTCCGTTCTGAGTTCCTCGACGACGCGGAATCTACCACAGGTTCTTTCTCGCGAGGTCAATGCAGCCATTTTCGCCATTTTGCGCAAACAAAGCCAACGGGTTGCACAAACGAAGCCAACGGGCGAAAATCTAGTAAAAACAATGTTTGAACATGAACAACGTTCAGACTAGGCCACAACAAACGTAGGCAACTCGGTAATCCGCAGCTTTGGGTAGAACGAACCCAAGCAGGAGCGCCGCGTCAGACTTGGCCAAACGAACCCGAGCGCTCAGGCCGTGCAATGACATTTTGGCAAAACGAACCCGAAGCCGCGCATGCTGGCGAAACGGACCCGAAACTTATTTCCTGATCCGGACCTCAGAGGAGACATAAGTTTCTTCAATTGATTAGAACGGATTCCTCACAACCAGTATTGGGTTGCCTAGCGCTCAAACCCGTTGGATCGGGTGGACCGCAGCCGGCTCCACTGGGCATCCTCGCCTTGACCATAAATCTCTGAATTCCCATTTGAAAACCTCGCAATCAGTCCCGCGGCAAGTGGCGCGGCGAGGCTGAATCGCCTAAGCACTCTTTCAGCCTGTACCAATAATTTAGGTCCCCCTTGGCCGACAACGACGATCAGCCGCCGGAACAGCCCGGGCCGTCCGACATCCGACCCATCTCCATCACCGAGGAGATGAAGCGCAGCTACCTCGATTACGCCATGAGTGTGATCGTGGCACGGGCGTTGCCGGACGCCCGTGACGGCCTCAAGCCGGTGCACCGGCGCATCCTTCATTCCATGCATGAGAACGGGCACACGCCCGACAAGAAGCATGTGAAATCGGCGCGCGTGGTCGGCGACGTGATGGGCAAGTACCACCCGCACGGCGATCAGGCGATCTACGACGCTCTGGTGCGCATGGCGCAGGACTTCTCCATGCGCCTGCCCCTCATCGACGGCCAAGGTAATTTCGGGTCGGTCGACGGCGATCCACCGGCGGCCATGCGCTACACCGAATGCCGGCTGGCGCGGCCGGCCATGGAGCTGCTCGAGGACATCGACAAGGACACCGTCGATTTCCAGCCGAACTACGACGGCAACGAGAGAGAGCCCGTCGTTCTTCCCGCGCGCTTTCCAAATCTTCTGGCCAACGGCGCAGGCGGCATCGCCGTCGGCATGGCGACCAACATCCCGCCGCATAACCTCGGCGAGGTAATCGACGCGTGCATCGCGTTGATCGACAATCCGACGATCGGCATAGATGAGCTGATAGAGATCGTCCCCGGTCCGGACTTTCCGACCGGAGGGATCATTCTCGGCCACCAGGGTATTCGCGCCGCGTACCATCTCGGCCGCGGCTCCATCGTCATGCGGGGCAAGGTGGAGATCGAGACGCTGCGCGGCGACCGCGAAGCGATCATCGTCACCGAGATCCCCTACCAGGTGAACAAGGCGGCGATGGTCGAGCGCATCGGCGAGCTTTGGCGCGACAAGAAGATCGAGGGTATTGCTGCCCTGCGCGATGAGTCCGATCGCTCCGGCTACCGCGTGGTGATCGAGCTTCGGCGCGACGCCATGGCGGATATCGTGCTCAATCAGCTCTACCGCTACACCGCGTTGCAGTCGACCTTCGGCGCCAACGTGGTCGCGCTCGAAGGCGGCCGGCCGCAGGTCATGAACCTCAAGGACCTGCTGCAGTCATTCGTCGCGTTCCGCGAGGAGGTGATCTCCCGGCGCACCAAGCATCTTCTGAACAAGGCTCGCGACCGGGCGCATGTGCTCGTCGGCTTGGCGACCGCGGTGAGCAACATCGATGAAGTGATCAGGCTCATACGTGCCTCCCAGGATGCCAATGAGGCGCGCGAGGCCCTGATGGCACGCGACTGGCCGGCGCGGGACATCGAGGCGATGATCACGCTCATCGACGATCCGCGCCACAGGGTGACGGCGGAGGGCACGTACAAGCTCTCGGCCGAGCAGGCCAAAGCCATCCTCGACCTGCGGCTGCAGCGCCTGACGGCGCTCGGCCGCGACGAGATCAAGGCGGAGCTGGACAAGCTCGCTGCCGAAATCGCCGATTACCTCGATATCCTGCGCTCGCGAGCACGTATCCAGACCATCGTCAAGGACGAGCTCGCCGCGGTGCGGAGCAAATTTGCCACGCCGCGACGCACGCAGATCGTAGACCAGGAAGGGGAGGTGGAGGAAGAAGACCTGATCCACCGCGAGGACATGGTCGTCACCGTCTCCCACCTCGGCTACGTCAAGCGGGTGCCGCTGTCGAGCTATCGGGCGCAGCACCGCGGGGGAAAAGGCCGCTCCGGCATGCAAACGCGCGAGGAGGACTTCGTCTCCCGGCTGTTCGTTGCCTCGACCCACACACCGGTGCTGTTCTTCTCCTCTCGCGGCCGCGTGTACAAGGAGAAGGTTTGGCGGCTGCCCCAGGCAGCACCGCAAGCGCGCGGAAAGTCCCTGATCAACATCCTGCCGCTCGAGCAGGGCGAGCTGGTCACCACCGTCATGCCGCTCCCCGAGGATGAGAACACCTGGGCCGAGCTCGACGTGATGTTTGCCACGACGCGCGGAACCGTGCGGCGCAACAAGCTCTCGGACTTTGTAGACGTGCGGCGATCGGGCATTATCGCCATGAAGCTTGACGAGGGTGAAGGCATTGTGAACGTTGCGATCTGCACCGAGCGCGACGACGTTCTGCTTACTTCGGCGGGAGGCCAATGCATCCGCTTTCCAGTCACCGATGCTCGTGTCTTCCAGAGCCGCACCTCCATGGGCGTGCGCGGGATTACGCTGGCTGAAGGCGACACGGTGATCTCGCTCTCCATCCTGCGTCATGTGGATGCCACCGCTGATGAGCGCGTCGCTTATCTCAAGCGCGCAAGCGCCGTGCGGCGCGGCCTGACCGAAGAGCCCGACGAAGCATCCGTCGATACGGAAGAAGCGAGCGGCGCGATCGAGCTGGGCGAGCAGCGCTACGTGGAGATGTCAGCCGCCGAGCAGTTCGTGCTCACGGTATCCGAGCGCGGCTATGGCAAGCGGTCCTCTTCTTACGAGTATCGCATCACCAATCGGGGAGGGAAGGGTATCGTCGCCATGGACGTGCGCGAGCGGGATGGCTCGATGCGGCGCAAGACCGGGAGCTTGATTGCGTGCTTTCCCGTCGAGGACGAGGACCAGCTCATGCTGGTCACGAACGGCGGCCAGCTCATTCGAACGCGCGTGGAAGGCATCCGTATCGCAGGACGCTCAACTCAGGGCGTGATCGTTTTCAATACCGCCGAGGACGAACGCGTCGTCTCGGTGGAGCGGATCAGTGAAGAGGGCGAGGAGCAGGCAAGCTAGGAGTTGCTCAATGGTTGACGTGCTGGAACAGGATGCGCTGCCCGATGTGGTTGAGACCACACTCAACTACATCGTCGATACCGGCGAGAAGATCTTCACCGAGACCGCTGCGCCGGGCTCCGTCGATACGCGCAGCGGAGGCCGGCAGGACCCGCGCCGGACCACCATTCGCAATGGGCGCCAATTCGCGGATAAGTTCGTGCTGGAGCAGAACGGCTTCCGCTTTGTCCGACATGACACCAAGGTCAAGGACTTCTTCAACGAGGAGGAGATTCGGCGAGACTACTACCCCGAGATGGAGGCTCTGGTAAAAGCCGAGATCGGCGCCTCACGGGTGGTGGTATTCGACCACACCCTGCGCACGGCGGACGACGAGCTGCGCCAGGCTCAGAAGATCCGGGAGGTCGTGCGCCGTGTACATAACGATTACACCGAGTGGTCCGCTCCGCAACGCGTACGTGACCTCCTGCCACAAGAGGCCGACGGGTTGCTCCGTCGTCGGTTCGCCATCGTGCAAGTCTGGCGACCTATCCGGAATCCGGTGGAGACGTTTCCGCTGGCAATTTGCGACGCCCGCACCCTGTCGGACGATGATCTCATCGTATCGGAGCGGCGGTATCCGAATCGGGTCGGTCAAACCTACGCTATCACATACAATCCCGCGCACCGCTGGTATTGGTTTCCACGCATGCGGCGCGAGGAAGCGCTCGTATTCAAGGTGTACGATTCGCTTAGAGATGGCCGAGCGCGTTGGACGGCGCATACGGCATTCGACGACCCGAGCTCGCCGCGCAATGCGCGCCCGCGCGAGAGTATCGAGATACGCACGCTCGCATTCTTCTGAACCAAGCTCGCGCCGCACGATCATTTCGGGCCGCGCGATCCGATCGCAGAGATAACGAGTGCCGCAGGCCCGCCGAGGGCCCGAGAGCCTATGCGAGGCGTGAGACTGCCATGGTCAGGCTGTGGACACGTTCGTGCCCACAGCCTTAGCCACAGAGGGTAGCAACGCTTCAGCTTAGCCCTTCGTCACCACGGGAGGAGGAGCCTTGCCCTTGCCGACGCAGCCAACCATCCCCACCGCGACGAAAGTCGCAAGCAGCGCAACAAAAATCTTCTTCATTGGAGCCCCCGAGTTGAGTGGATTCCCTAACCGCTAACCATCAGATATTAACCATCGAAACGCGTTATCCTCTAGTGTAAAAAAGCCACAGTGCGTAGCAAAGCGTTCGGACCCGCAGAGACACAGCTTCATTCCTCCACGTCCTCGGCGTGTTTGTCGCGGTCCATCTGCCCCATGGCTGTTGTAATAAGAACGTGCACGCCGGCCGTTGCAGACAAACCTACTCAGTCTGCGCAAGCTTGACTTCGCTGCTGGCATGACGGGGATACCGCGGCTCAGGTTTGTTAGAAATGTCTGCACCGAACGACAGCAACGAGAAAAAAGAGAACAAAGACAACGTTGTGCACTTGGGGACCGAGACACTGTTTGCCATCGGCGAGGAGCTGCGACGTATGTACGATGCAGATCTGCACTCCAAGCCCTCTGAGAAGCTGGAGCAGCTTCTTCGGCGCATCGAACGGGGCGAGGATCTGCCCTAGACCATTTTGCCGTAGGCCCGTGCTCAATTCTGTCCCCGATGATGCCCATGAGCCTTAAGTGAGTACGGCAAAGGATGACGCGCGTTTCATGGCGCTTGCGCTTGCGCTTGGACGGCGCGGTCTGGGACGCACGTGGCCGAACCCGGCCGTGGGGGCGCTGGTGGTCAAGAACGCATTGATCGTCGGCAGAGGCTGGACCCAACCGGGGGGACGCCCCCATGCCGAAACCGAGGCTCTGGCGCGCGCTGGAGGCGCTGCCCGGTCCGCCACCCTCTACGTCTCGTTGGAGCCGTGCTCCCATCACGGCAGGACGCCGCCCTGCGTCGACGCCATCATCGACGCCGGCGTGGCGCGTGTGGTCTCGGCCATGCCTGACCCCAATCCCAGAGTCGCAGGAGAGGGGCATTGGAAACTGGCAGAAGCGGGGGTGACTGTTGAGGTGGGGATTGGAGCCGACGAGGCGCGCCGTGCGCATGCAGGTCACATTCGGCGTATGCGGGACGGCCGTCCGCATACCATCCTGAAACTCGCATTGTCGGCGGACGGCAAGGTCGCACTTTCCGGCCGGCGGCCAGCCAGCATCACGGGCGAGCCGGCACGACGGCGCGTGCACCTGATGCGAGCCATGAGCGATGCGGTTGCAACCGGGATCGGCACAGTGCTGGCCGATGACCCTCAGCTCACCTGTCGACTGCCTGGGATGCACTCGCCCGTTCGTGTTGTTTTTGATGCGAAATTGCGCCTGCCGCTCGCGAGCAGGATGGTCGCAAGTGTATCCGCCAGCCCGGTGTGGGTGGTGACCGGTGCTAGCGCGCCGCAATCCCCTGAGCTGGAGCTCAGGGCGCGAGGGGTCCAGGTGCTGCGGGTAAAAGAGGCGGCCGGACGTCTTGATCTGCTTCCGGCGCTGAAGCTTCTGGCCGAGCGAGGAGTTACGCGCGTTTTTTTTGAGGCAGGCCCTGTCCTTGCAACCGCGTTGCTGAAAGCGGACCTGGTGGATGAGGCGATGCTGTTTCGTTCACCCATGATCATTGGGCCGGATGGGATTGATGCACTTGAAGGACTGCCGCTCTCGGATTTGACTCGATCCCCTCGCTTGCAGCGCGTTGCCGCCGAAGCGGTAGGGGTCGATACTCTCGAAATGCTCGCGCGAGCGGTCTCGTGAGAAGTCTCCAATGTTCACCGGCATAGTCACGGGAATCGGAGAAGTTACTGCTGTGGAGCCGCGGGGGGAAAATCTCGTTCGCCTTACCGTCGCCTCCGACTATCCACTTGAGGGGATCGCCATCGGCGCCTCGATTGCATGCAGCGGGGTATGCCTGACTGTCGCGGCAAGCGGTACCAAGGGAAATCGCAGCTGGTTTGCCGCCGATGCGGCGGCGGAGACGCTGCGCCTGACGACCGTCGGGCGCTGGGGACCTGGGACACGCATCAATCTGGAGCGCGCCCTCAAAGTAGGGGACGAGCTTGGGGGGCATATTGTCACCGGGCACGTGGACGGTTTGGCCGTCCTCATTGCGCGGGACGATTTGACCGACATGGCGGAACTTACGTTCCGCGTTCCGCCGGAACTCTCCCGCTTCATCGCGCGCAAGGGATCCGTGGCCGTCGACGGGGTGTCGCTCACCGTCAATGAAGCCGCGGATGACAGCTTCTCGGTGATGATCATCCCGCACACGCTCGCAGTGACGACCCTGCAAGCGCTCCGGATTGAGGATAGCGTCAACCTCGAAGTCGACATGATGGCGCGCTATGCGGCGCGCCTGCTGGAGCGGTCGTAGGCAACAGTCGCGCGCATTTGGCGTGCTTCAAAAATGCGACGCGAGCATCGATGCGACGCGCAACGTGTGCGCTTCTGCCTTGCTTCCCTGTTGATCCGCTTGTACGACGATCCGGTGGCGGAGATAACGGATGGCGGAGCCGCGCAAATCAGGCGATACGCAGTCTGCGGACAAGCGCGCTGGCAGGCTCGCAGGTGCGCGCATCTTGATCGTGGAATCGCGCTTCTATGAAGATATCGCTGATGCCCTGCTCGCCGGCGCCACCGCTGCGGTGGAAGCGGCGGGCGCGCGCTATGATCGCGTGAGCGTGCCGGGCTCGCTTGAAGTCGCGCCCGCAATTGCGATGGCGTTGGATGCGGCCGAGGCCGTGGGAAACCCGTACCACGGGGCGGTGGCGCTCGGTTGCGTGATCCGCGGCGAGACGCTGCATTTCGAGATCGTGTCGCAGGTGTCCGCGCGCGCTCTGGTGGATCTGTCGGTGGCCCGTCGGGTTCCGATCGGCAATGGCATCCTCACAGTCGACACCGACACCCAGGCGTGGGCGCGGGCGCGCAAAGAGCAAGGCGATAAAGGGGGCGATGCCGCCCGCGCGGCGCTTTCGCTCGTTCGACTCAAGCGGCATCTCGATGCGGATTGAGCCACCATGGTTGGCGCCCCGAAGGTCGGACGTAAGGCAAATCGACGCGGCGCCGCACGGCTCGCGGCAGTGCAAGCCCTCTATCAGATGGAAATCGCGGACACGGGCGTGAATGACATCCTGGCGGAGTTCGAGGGCCACTGGATTGGCCGTGAGGTCGAAGGCGCCCAATATCTACCGGCGGAGGCAGGATTTTTTCGTGATATTGTTTCCGGAGTTCTGCGCGAGCAACGCAAGATCGATCCACTGGTAGACAAGGCTTTGGCACGCAGCTGGCCGCTCAAGCGGGTGGATGCGATCCTGCGGGCGGTGTTGCGGGCAGGAGCCTATGAGTTGGGCCATCGCAGCGACGTCCCGGCACGCGTGGTCGTTTCCGAATACGTCGATGTAGCCCATGCCTTTGTCGACGATGACGAGACCGGTTTGGTCAATGCCGTGCTCGATCAGATCGCCCGCGAATACCGCGCGGGCGAGTTTGTGCACCCCGGCCGCTAACGCCAGTGGCGGTCCCGGATCAGCAGCGCACCGCTTCGCGCATGTTACGTGCGGAGATCACGGAAGCGTCGGTGCGCGCGCTCGCGCTGCGCGGCATCCGGGACACGCAGGCAACACTCCGGCCGACGTGCCTCGTCACGCGGTCGCAAACGGCAGAGCGATAGGGCTGCGGAAATTGGACGACGAATTCCACGCGAGCTTGCGTATGCTGAGATGATATTCGGGAACGCGCTCAAGGAAGCGCTTCATCGCCACTTCGGTAACGAGGCGCGCCACCTGGCTGCCCAGACAAAAATGCTTGCCGGCTCCGAAACCAAGATGGCCCTGTGGCCGTCGTGCGATATCGTAGACGTCAGGATTGCGGAATTTGCGCCAGTCACGATTGCCGGAGCCGAAGGCAAGTGCCACCTTGTCGCCGATGCTGAGCCTTTGCCCGTGTAATTCGGTTTCGCGCATCACCGTGCGCTTGAAGCGCTGGGCCGAGGTGTTGAAGCGCAGGGATTCTTCGATCGCGGGTGCGATCAGGGCCGGATCGGCGACGAGCCAGCGCCGGGCATCCGGATAATCGTGCAGGTTGAGGGCGAACATGCTCATGAAGCTCGACAGAGATTCCACCCCCGCCATCACGAACGTTGCGGTCGTCAGCACGATCTCGCGTTCGGAAAGCCGGTCACCGTCTATTTCTGCTTCAGCAAGCTGCGTGATGAGATCATCCGTTCGGTGATTGCGCCGCACGGCGACCTCGGCCGAAAGAAAATCGCTGAGCTCCTGGAAGGCGGCGATGTGCTCGGGAGTGCGCCCTTTCACGGATTTGTCCGTGGAAACGGCGAGGATGACCTTGCGTCTGATCTCGGCATGGTCCCGTTCGGGCAGACCCATGGTGCGGAAGAGGAGACCGACCGTGATTTGGCTGGAATAGTCGTTGATAAATTCGAATTGGCCAGCTTCACATATCCGATCGAGTGCACGGTCCGCGATTTCGAGGGTCGGCGCGATCAAATGCTCGACGCTCTTGCGCGTGAATGCGGCCTGGCTGAGCGCACGCAAGCGATCGTGGCGCGGCGGGTCGGTAGTCCCTAAGGTACCCCCAGCACGGCCCGGGAGCTCGTCGATCATGTTGCCTTGGGACGAGGAGAAGGTCTCCCAATCGCGCGCTGCTTCTACGATGTCATCATAGCGCGACAGGATCCAGAGCTTCCCGCTCTCGCACCAGTAGCAAGGAAACTGCTCGCGCAGCACTTCGTAATACGGAAAAGGGTCGGCGTCGATTTCGGGCGAATAAAGATCGAAAGCTTCCATCATGGGGTTGAATGAACGCTACATCGAAGATCACGCATCCCCTCGGCCGGTCAAGGATATCACCTGTAGTCTGAGACAGCCATGAGTGGCGACCCACATGTTGAGCAATCCGGTGAGGACCGCCTCATCGCAGAATATTTCAGACCGCTGGCAAAGCACCCGGGCGCCTTTGCGCTCATGGATGACGCGGCAGTCATTACTCCACCCGCGGGCTGCGACATCGTGCTCAAGACCGATGGCATCATTGGCGGCGTACACTTCTTTCCGGACGACCCCCCCGATCTGGTGGGCAAGAAGGCTTTGCGCGTGAACCTGTCCGATCTCGCCGCCAAGGCTGCGAGGCCGCTCGGGTTCCTGCTCACCCTCGCGCTACCGGAAGAGGTGGCGGATGCGTGGCTAGCGCCCTTTGCCCGGGGCTTGGGTGACGATGCGGAATTCTTCGGCTGTCCTCTCTTTGGGGGCGACACCGATCGCACCCCCGGTCCGATCACGATCTCTGTTGCGATGTTCGGTGCGGTGCCTCATGGCAAGATGCTGCGCCGTGCCGGCGCACAACCTGGGGACCGCGTGGTCGTGACCGGTACCATCGGCGACGCCGCACTGGGGGTCGCGCTCCGGCGTGATCCCAGGTTAACAGGGCGATGGGGCCTCAGCGCCGAGCAAGGCAATATGCTCCAGGGCCGCTACCTTCTTCCGCAGCCGCGGACGAATGTGGCCGAGATCTTCGGGCGCTACACATCCGCCGCCATGGACATCTCGGACGGCTTGGCTGGCGACCTCGCCAAGCTGTGCCAGGCCTCGGGTGTCGCCGCTGAGGTCCATGCAGCGCGCGTGCCGCTGTCGCAGGCAGCGGGCACAGCGCTGGAACGGGATCCCTCGCTGATGGAAGCCGTGCTTACAGGGGGGGACGATTATGAGATCTTGGCGGCTGTGCCTGCTAATAAGCTGGAGGCGTTGCGAAGTGAGGCCGCGGCAAAGGGCGTTGCAGTCACCGAGATCGGGATGATTCAGGCTGGGGATGGTCGAGCCCGAGTGCTCGATCGACACGGAAACCCGCTTGCATTCGCACGGCCTTCGTTTAGCCATTTCTAGCAAGGAGCGAGGGCGCCTGCATGCATGATATGACCGCCTTGGGTCGCCCGGACGCAAAGTCTTATGCGCCTGCGGACAATCCGGACTTCATCGGGCTGCATCGCCGTTTCCCCAGCATCGCCTATTTACGGCGGCGTGCGCGGCGGCGGCTGCCGAGCTTCGCGTTCGAATACCTGGACGGAGGCGCCGGTGCGGATGGCGGCATTGCCCGCAATTGGCGCGCCCTCGATGCAGTCGAGCTCGTTCCCCGCTATGGGATCACGACTGCATTGCCCCCGGTGGATATCGAGCTGTTCGGAAAGCGCTACGCCGCGCCAATCGGTGTCGCCCCCATGGGTGGCCCCTCGATCGTCTGGCCCGGCGCCGACCAGTACCTTGCCGCCGCCGCCCAGCGGGCGCGGGTGCCCTACACACTCGGGCTCGTGGGCGGAATGACCGTGGAGCGCGCTGCGGAGATCGCGCCCGACGTGCTCTGGTTTCAGCTCTACCGTTGCTCCCGCAACGAGCACGCAATCGGATACGACCTGGTGCGGCGTGCCGATGCCGCGGGCGTGAACGTCCTGATGCTTACCCTCGACGTGCCGGTGCGCACGACGCGCGCGCGCGAGGTCGCTGCGGGCGTGACCTCACCGTTCCGGCCCGACCTGCGCATGGCCTGTGGCATTCTGGCTTGCCCCGCGTACCTGACGTCGCTGTGGCGACATGGTCAGCCGCGCTTCGGCAATCTCAAGCCTTATGCCGCCAGCACCGCCAACGTAAACGAGGTGGTGGCGTTCGTGCGCCGGGAAATGGGGGGCGCCTTCACATGGGACGAGATCGCCAATTATCGCGACCGGTGGAAACGACCGCTCGTCGTCAAGGGGATCCTGCATCCGGCCGATGCGGAGAAATGCGTGGCGCTTGGGGTCGACGGCATCATCGTGTCGAACCATGGTGGGCGGCAGGTCGAGGGGCTGCCGGCGACAATTGACGTGCTGCCGGCCATCAGACGCGCTGCCGGCAACCGCGCGACGGTGATGTTGGACAGCGGCATTCGCTCCGGACTCGACGTGGTGCGTGCAGTCGCGCTTGGCGCGGATGCTGTTTTTGCGGGGAAGGCTTTTCTGTGGGGCTTGGGGGCGCTCGGAAGCAGAGGTCCTGCGCATGTCATCGATCTTTTCATCGATGAAATGAAGTCAGCTTTCGGTCAGATCGGGGCGCGCCAGCCGGCGGAAGCGTGTGCCGCGACGATCAGGCATGCCGGCGCGCTACAATTTTGATCCTCACATCGGCCTTGCAACATTGCGCGGCCGGGTCGTTTTTGGCAATGTCCGCCGCGCTTTAGTCTCGATTTGTTCGTCCACCGCTTGATGTTGGGGGATCTCGATAATGGCAGCTCTCTGGCTGATTGTTTTATGCGGCGCGCTCGCGATCGTTTACGCGGTGTGGGCGACGCGTACTGTCATGGCAGCCGATCCCGGCAGTGCGCGCATGCAGGAAATCGCGGCGGCCGTGCGTGAAGGCGCCCAGGCCTATCTGAAGCGGCAGTACACGACGATCGGCCTGGTCGGGCTCGTGATATTTTTGATCCTTGCCTATTTCCTGGGTTGGCTGGTGGCGTTCGGATTCCTGATCGGTGCGGTGCTCTCCGGCGCGGCCGGATTCATCGGCATGAACGTGTCGGTGCGCGCGAATGTGCGCACCGCTCAGGCTGCGATTCGCTCGCTTGCAGACGGCCTCGAGCTTGCGTTCAAATCGGGGGCCATAACAGGGCTGCTGGTTGCCGGCCTCGCGCTCCTCGGCGTCACGCTCTATTTTGGCTTTCTTATCGGCCCGCGGCACATGGCGCCCGATGACCGCACGGTGATCGACGCGTTGGTTGCGCTGGGATTTGGCGCCTCGCTCATTTCCATATTCGCGCGGCTCGGTGGCGGAATTTTCACCAAAGGGGCCGACGTCGGCGGCGATCTCGTGGGCAAGGTAGAGGCGGGCATCCCCGAGGACGATCCGCGCAATCCCGCAACCATCGCCGATAATGTCGGCGACAACGTCGGCGACTGCGCGGGCATGGCTGCCGACCTGTTTGAAACCTACGTCGTGACGACCGTCGCCACCATGGTGCTCGCGGCAATCTTCTTTCGCACCGCGGGCCCGGATGTGCTCCTGCACATGATGACGTTTCCGCTGGCGATCGGCGGCATTTGCATCATCACCTCGATCTTCGGAACCTTCTTCGTCAAGCTCGGCCCGACCCAGTCCATCATGGGGGCCTTGTACAAGGGCGTCATCACGACCGGCGCGCTTTCTCTTGTCGGTCTTGCTCTGGTGACCTTCCTTCTGGTCGGTTTTGGAACGGTTCCAGGCCAGTCCTACACCGGCACTTCGCTGTTCATCTGCGGGATCGTCGGACTTGCCGTTACCGGCCTGATCGTGTGGATCACGGAATACTATACCGGCACGAATTACCGCCCGGTGCAGTCGATTGCGAAGGCATCCCTCACAGGGCACGGCACCAACATCATTCAGGGCTTGGCGGTCTCGCTGGAATCTACAGCGCTGCCGACAATCGTGATCATCGCGGGCATTCTGGTGAGTTCCAAGCTTGCCGGCCTGTTCGGGATTGCGGTAGCCGTAACGACCATGCTGGCGCTTGCCGGCATGATCGTGGCACTCGACGCTTTCGGCCCGGTAACGGACAATGCGGGCGGCATCGCCGAGATGTCGGGACTGCCGAAAGAGGTCCGCAAGGCCACCGATGCCCTCGATGCGGTGGGCAATACGACCAAGGCGGTGACCAAAGGCTATGCGATCGGGTCTGCCGGACTCGGCGCCCTCGTCTTGTTTGCCGCGTACAACCAGGATCTTCAGTTCTTTATTTCGGATGCCGCAAGGTATCCCTACTTTCAGGGCATCAGGCTCGATTTCTCGCTGAGCAATCCGTATGTAGTTGCCGGTCTCCTGTTCGGCGGCCTCTTGCCCTACTTGTTCGGAGCGCTGGGGATGATGGCCGTCGGCCGGGCTGCGTCCGCGATCGTGGAGGAGGTGCGCCGGCAGTTCCGGGAGAAGCCCGGCATCATGACGGGGACCGACAAGCCCGACTATGGCAAGGCCGTTGATCTTCTCACCGTCGCGGCCATCAAACAGATGATCATTCCCTCGCTCTTGCCTGTCCTCTCGCCGATCGTGGTCTATTACCTCATCTACTGGATTGCGGGCGGCGGAGCGGCCGGAAAATCCGCGGGCTTTTCTGCGGTAGGCGCCATGCTGCTCGGCGTCATCGTCACCGGGCTGTTCGTAGCCATCTCCATGACCTCAGGCGGAGGCGCCTGGGACAATGCCAAGAAGTACATCGAAGACGGCCACTACGGCGGGAAGGGCTCCGAGCCCCACAAGGCCGCCGTCACCGGCGATACGGTGGGCGATCCCTACAAGGACACCGCCGGACCTGCGGTCAATCCCATGATCAAGATCACCAACATCGTGGCATTACTCCTCCTCGCCGTATTCGCCCACGCTCGCTAGAAGATCTTGAAGATGCCGGTGATCAACCCGGTGTCTTTGCCGCCGGTCGGGGTCGTGCGGCTGACGAAGTCGAAGATCTTGCCGTCCTTCATGCCGTAATCGGCGAGGCGCTCCACGCGGCGATTTTTGTCAAAGTAGACTGCGACGACGCGCTGATCGGTTACTTGCGTCGGAAGGAAAGCGACTGCCCGTTCGGAACGCTGGGAAATGTAGTAGAAAGCCTCGCCCGTCACGGTGGCGACGGTAGATGGCGTGCCGAGCACGAGCAGAACCTGCTCCTGACTTGACCCGATCGGGATCTGCTCGAGCGCTCCGTCCGGGACGATATAGCCTTTGCGATACGTTTCCGAGAAGCAGCCGGCAAGGAGGAGGCCGAGCAACATCATCGCCGCTGCGGCCCTGACATGGGCAACAGCAGACGGGAGACTGCATCTACTCAAACGGCCAGAGATCCCCATATTACGGTTGCATTTGCCACGACATGCCGGCACTGCCGACCATAGCCGCGCGATCGCTCGCGATCCGGCTTGGTCCAAGTTAACCCAATGATATTCCGCTGGTTTGCCCCTACCTCGCGAGAGCTTAGCATTGCCTGCCTCTATGGCGTCATCGTGGCACAGGCGCGACGGCCGGTCTTTTACCAGCTTTACCATGTCCCCGACACGGTCACGGGTCGGCTCGAGATGATCATGCTGCATTTGATCCTGGTTTTGCGCCACTTCCAGCAGCTGGACATGGTCAGCCGCGGCCTCGGGCAGGCGCTGTTCGACCGTTTCTGCTCCGATATGGACGACAATATGCGTGAAATGGGTGTTGGGGACCTCGCCGTCCCGCGGAAAATGCGGCGGATCGGGGACGCGTTTTATGCGCGTCAGGCGCTGTACGGGAGCGCGCTTGCCCACGCCACCAATGGGGAGGTGATTGCCGCACTGGGCCGCTACGTCTATGGCAGCCGTGCGGAGCCGCACGCGGCAACGCGGCTTGCAGATTACAGCCGTCGCGCCGCTCATGCCCTCATGAGTCAGGATGGATTTGAGCGGGGCGAAATTCACTTTCCTGATCCGGAAGAGGTCCATGTCCCGGTACAAACGTGAAGCAATCCCGCGCGGTGTGCCGGCCGAGCGTCCGTGGCGCGTTCCGCTGGCTCAGAGCAGCGTACCCGCGAGCGGGCTGCACCTTGACCTCATCGCAGATGAGCAGGTGCGTTCTCGGCTTGCGCGGGTTGCGGGGCTGGAGGGTTTGCCGCGCCTGTCTGCCAGCTTCGATATAACCCTCCACGGTCGTAGCGGCTTGCGCGTCGCGGGACGGGTATCGGCCACGGTCGGCCAGATCTGCGGAATCACCCTGGAGCCGTTCGACAACGAGGTCGATGAAGCAATCGATGTCGTGTTCCGGCCCGATGTGGCCGAGTTCTCTGCCGAGAAAAGCAGCACAGGAGCCGAAATTGCCCTTGAGGATGAAACCGAACCCCTAGTCAACGGGATGATCGATCTCGGTGCCCTGGCGACGGAATTTCTCATCCTTGGCATCGACCCCTATCCACGCAAGCCCGGTACGATGTTCGAGGCGCCGCTTGAGGGCGGCGACGTGGGGCACCCGTTCGCGGGATTGGCAGCGCTGACCAAGCGGCGTCCCGAAGGGGAGGGCTGATTGGGTTGTGTCCTTTAGCCGACGCGGTATTGTCCCGCCATGCCTCACAAAGTCCGCCTCGCCCTCGATGCCATGGGGGGGGACCACGGCGCTGCGGTCGTTGTTCCAGGAGCTGAGCTTTCGCTCGCGCGCCACTCCGATATTGAATTTTTGTTTTTTGGCGATCGCGCCGCTCTTGAGCCACTGCTCAATGCCCGCCCGCAGCTCAAGGCAAGCTCCCATGTCGTGCACACGGATGTCGCCATCAAGATGAACGACAAGCCGAGTCAGGCCCTCCGCAAAGGGCGCTGGAAATCGTCGATGTGGCTCGCCATCGACGCGGTGAAGAAGGGAAAAGCCGATGCTGCCGTGTCCGCCGGCAACACCGGAGCCCTTATGGCCATGGCGAAATTCGAGCTCAAGACCATGCCGGGGATCGAGCGGCCCGCGATTGCTGCCATATGGCCAACGATCGATGGGAAATCCATCGTGCTCGATCTCGGTGCCTCGATTGGCGCGGACGCTTCGCATCTGATGAATTTGGCCGCGATGGGGAGCGCCATGGCGCGCGTGCTGCTGGGCATCGAGCGGCCGACGGTCGGGCTCCTCAACATTGGCGTGGAAGAAGTGAAGGGCCTGGAGGAGGTGCGTCGGGCGGCTCAGCTGCTGCGCGAAAGTCCGCGGCAAGAATTCGAGTATTACGGATTTGTGGAGGGCGACGATATCGGAAAGGGTACGGTGGACGTGGTGGTGACCGAGGGCTTTACCGGGAACATCGCGCTCAAGGCGGCGGAGGGAACAGCGCGCCAGCTCACCCACATTCTCAGGCGCGAGCTCGAACGGACGCTCACCCGTAAGCTGGGCTATGTGCTGGCCCGCGGGGCGTTCCACGCGCTCAGCGAGAAAATGGATCCGCGCAAGTCGAACGGCGGCGTATTCCTCGGTCTCAATGGTATCGTCATCAAGAGTCACGGTGCCACCGATGCCGAAGGCTTCGCGTGCGCCATCGATATCAGCTACGACATGGTACGCCATGAATTGCTTGCCAAGGTCGGACAGACGCTCAACGGGCGAGGGGCGATGCCAGCAGCCGGGTCCGGGAGCGTCCCCCGGAGCGTCGCATCGTGAGCGTGATCCGATCGGTCGTGCTCGGCTGCGGCAGCTATCTGCCCAGCCGCGTGCTGACCAATGCCGAGCTCTCCCGCATGGTGGACACTTCCGACGAGTGGATCCGACAGCGCACCGGGATTCGCGAACGCCACATTGCAGGTGAAGGTGAAACGACCTCGGATATGGCCCTGAAGGCGGCGCGCGCCGCGCTCACCGCAGCCGGAATGGACGCTCGGTCCATTGATCTTATCGTGCTTGCGACCTCCACCCCCGACAACACGTTCCCAGCGAGCGCTGTCTCCGTGCAGGCGGGCCTCGGGATCAGTCACGGAGCCGCGTTTGATGTGCAAGCCGTGTGCACCGGATTTGTTTACGGGCTGGCGACCGTCGATGGCCTGCTCAAGACCGGCGCATTTCAACGTGCCTTGGTGATCGGTGCTGAGACCTTCTCGCGCATCATCGATTGGAAGGATCGCACGACATGTGTGCTTTTCGGGGATGGAGCCGGTGCAGTTGTGCTTGAATCACGCGACCAAGCCGGCACGCGGGAAGATCGCGGCATTCTCGGGGTGAGGTTGCGTTCGGACGGCCGCCATAAATCCAAGCTCTACGTCGACGGGGGGCCATCCTCGACGCAAACGGTCGGCCACCTGCGGATGGAGGGCCGCGCCGTCTTCAAGCATGCCGTTGCAATGATCAGCGACGTCATCGACGAAACGTTCAAGGCAACCGGCTACACGGCGGACGACATCGATTGGTTTGTGCCGCACCAGGCTAATCAACGCATTATTGATGATTCTGCAAAGAAGCTCGGTATCGCCCCGGAAAAGGTGATCACCACGGTCGCGAAGCATGGCAACACTTCGGCGGCATCAATTCCGCTCGCGCTCGCGTCTGCCGTCGAGGAAGGCCGGATCAAAAGCGGAGATCTGGTGATGATGGAGGCCATGGGTGGCGGGTTTACCTGGGGCGCCGTTCTGGTGCGCTGGTGAATGAATGGCTTGGGGCGGTTCTGCGGCCGGGGGTGTCGGCCCCGTTGACCGTGCGTTGCCAACCTAATATCGTTAGAAAATTCAGAGGGATATCTTGATCGCCGGAGGCGGGCTGGGCGATGACGGGCAAAACGGTCACGCGGGCGGACTTGTGCGAGGCGGTCTACCAGAAGGTAGGATTATCGCGCACCGAGTCCTCGGCACTCGTCGAGCTTGTGCTCAAAGAGATCACGGACTGTCTGGAGCGCGGCGAAACGGTGAAATTGTCCTCGTTCGGGTCCTTCGTGGTGCGCAACAAGGGCCAAAGGATCGGGCGTAATCCCAAGACCGGCACGGAAGTGCCGATCTCTCCCCGCCGAGTGATGGTCTTCAAGCCTTCCGCCATCCTCAAGCAGCGCATCAATGCGCCTGCGGAGATCGAGCACACCAGCGACTAGCACCTGGGAGAGCGGGCGGTTGGACAAGGCACCAGAGGCGTTCCGCACGATCAGCGAAGTCGCGGCTGAGCTTGAAATTCCGCAGCACGTGCTGCGGTTCTGGGAAAGCCGTTTCCACGAGATCAGACCAATGAAGCGCGGCGGTGGCCGGCGCTATTATCGTCCGCAGGACATGGACCTGCTGCGCGGCATTCGGCACCTGCTCTATGCCGAGGGCTACACCATCCGCGGCGTCCAACGCATCTTGAAAGAGCAGGGCCAGCGGTTCGTGCAGAACGTCTGGCAGCCGGGGGCACCGCAGCCGCCCCGCACGGGCGCGGAGAGCGGGTTGCAGGAAGGGCCCGCAGAAGGCGCCGCGCAAGAGCAAACCGGCAATGATGTTGGCGAGCGCGAGTCGGAGGGCGCCTCTCCACCGAGGCTGTCGGAGCAACACGTGCGGAGCTTGCAATCCGTGCTCGATGACCTCAGTGAATGCCGGCGGTTGCTTGATACCGTATTGCGCGACCAAGCTTGAGCACGACCGTGTCGCTCGCGCTGTGCTCCGGGTTCTGATAAGCACGAGTGTTCGCAAACCCAGAGCTGCCGATGCTCACCGCCATTACGCCGGCCCAGGTCGGAGAAGTCATTGCTCTCCTTGAGCAGCTGACCGAGGCGAGAAAAGCCCGGGTTGCGCAAGGCAGGACCCAAACAGTCGATGAGATCATCAACGAGCCCGAGCGCCGTCGGCTGACTGACCATTTGTACGGACTGAGCGACGACGCCCGCAAAGAGCTGATCGCCCTCATGCTGCTGGGCCGGGGGGATTTCGATCACTCTTACCAGAGTGCGCTCGAAACCTGCTCCAAATACACGGACGCCGATGATCAGGTGATCTATCTGATGGGCAAGACCGTACGCCTTGCCGAATACCTCAATACTGGACTAGGCGCCCTCGCGCGCCAAGGCTAAAGCAAGAGCCCGGCGCTGGTGTGCCGGGCTCTTCCAGGACCGAGGGATAGCCTCTTTTTGGGCATTTAGCCTCGGCCGCATACGTTCCTATTTGTCTTCGGGCGGCGTGAGCGGGCCGAGATAGGCAGACATGATTGCGCACGGGAGCACAACCCACAGGAGGATAGTCATCTTGCTAACTCCACGTTCCTCCCGCGCTTTGACAACGCACAGCTCCATGCGCGGTTCCTGAAAGGAACATGGAATTGCTCTCCGAGGAGCTGAAGTGAGACGATGGCCCAAGCGGATTGTCCCTCATCTCTGCCTGGGCGCGATCATCGATTTCCAGGAGTTTTTCCTATCGCAGATGGACGAGCCTCTGGCTCGTGCGAGGGTCGAGACGAATATCGCTAACCTTGCTCGTCTGCTCGGCCATTTCAGGATCCCGTTGGTTGTGACGCTCGAAAGGCCTCTTGATCGCAAGGGGTCCTTGCCGCCCGGGCTGCAAACACATTTGCCGAAGCGAAGCGAAGTTTTCGAAAAAGATTATTTCGATCTGACCAAGGACAAGACGATCGGAGCTTACCTCCGGCGCCAGAAGAAAAAGCAGATCATTATCGCCGGCTGCGAAACCGATGTGTGCATCCTCCAGTCCTGCCTCGGGCTGCTGCAGCTTGGCTATGAGGTGTATGTGGTGGAAGATCTTCTGTTTTCTTCTTCGGACAAGGTCGGCTCCGCTATCGCGCGCATGAGAGGCGAGGGTGCGGTATTTCTCACCTACAAGACCCTCTACTACGAGCTGACGGACAGGGTGGAAGGCGCGCAGCATAAGGCCAAGCTGTCCGCAACAGTCGGACCCCTTCCGGATGATCTACCTGATATGGCGGAGTGATGGGTTGAGGTCTGAGCACCAATCTGGAGAGACGGTATCCCCGATGCGCAGACCTGGGTCGCAGGAACGGCAGCTCACAACCTGCGTTGTATGCAGAAGGTGCGATAGGAGGCGAGCATGACCTACCGCGATCCGTACAGCGACCGAGTGAGCAACCCGGATCCCACCTACACGGCTGCACCAAGGAGCAGGGGCGGCATTGTGGGGGCTATAGTGGCCATAGTAGTCGTGGCGGCCATCATTGCCTACGGGACCAACAGGACCTCGACCAACACGGCAACTGGCCCGAACACGACGATGTCGCAGTCCAGCACGACCGGTCAAGGCGGCGGCTCACCCGCCGGAGCTCCTACGGGGATAGCGCGATAGAGCGGGAGACGATTTCAGTAACCGGGCGGGCGCGAGAGCGCGCTCGTTTCTTATTGTAACTTGTAACCGCGGGCACTTTATCGTGCTCGGGCTGCCGCGCGCAGCTCGATTCCGCATCGGTCGCTCGTGCACTGAGAGCCAGTCGTCCCCAGCTTCGGACGGCACGGGGGAGGCTCCTCTTCATCTGAACCAACCAGGGCGTGAGCGCGTTATTTTTTACGGTGCGCACGAGGAGCCGGAGGCAGGTTATGAACCGCCAAGGCCACCTCCGCGACCGCTCCAGAACCCGACACCGGATCTACTCCGATCCAGGTCGCGCCGGCGATTGGGGCAACGCCGTCGTAGTTGCTCTTGTGCTTGGTGCCGTAGTCGTAATGGCTGCAATCGCCATCACAGTGTACGACGACTCCGCGCTGCTCGCGAGCCGTCGCAGTACCCTCACGTCCAGGTCAGAGCCGCCGACCACCGGGCGTGCCGACGGCATACCCGAGACCAACGGCACTGCGCGCTGAATTAGACTAAGTCACCCTATCGCGAACATCCTTCAAGCGACGTAACTCACTGATTTCGTTTCAGCTCCGTTCGATCTAAACGACGAAATTTTGTCCACTTGACAAGCTCCATGGTGGACGCTATTTAACATGCCGGTTAATTAGCGTACAGGTTAAATGCTGACCCCAGATCCCCTCTCTGTCACGCTGTCCGCCCTCGCAGATCCGACGCGGCGCGCGATCCTCGCTCGACTCGCCGAGCGGGAGGCGACGGTGAACGAGCTTGCCAAGCCCTTCGAGATCAGCCTTCCGGCAGTGTCGCGCCATCTGAAGGTACTGGAGGCCGCGGGTCTTATTTCGCGCGGGCGCGAAGCGCAGTGGCGGCCATGCAGGCTGGAAACCGACGCACTCAGGAACGTTGACGATTGGCTTGCGCGCTATCGTCGCTTCTGGACTGGAAGCTTCGACAAGATGGACGCCTATATCGCCAAGCTCAAAAGCAAGGAGAAGCGTAATGAGCGCTAGACTGAGCGACGACGAACTCCTCATTACGCGCACGTTCGACGCGCCCGCCTCGCTGCTCTTTGCTTTGTGGTCCAATCCTGAACACATGAAGCAGTGGATGGGGCCCGCGAATTTCAGCTGCCCCGAAGCAGAGATCGATTTCCGCGTCGGGGGTGCCTACCGAGCGATGATCAAGTCCGCAGAGCACGGCGAAAACTGGTTTGGCGGCATATATCGCGAGATCGAACAACACAGGCGGCTCGTATTCAGTTTTGCATGGGACAGCGGCCCATCCGCGGGAGTCGAAACGCTCGTGACGATCACGTTCGAAGAACGCGACGGCAAGACCGTCCAGACCTTCCACCAGAGACCGTTCCCCAATGTCGTGCGTCGCGACAGCCATGTGGGTGGCTGGAATCAGACCTTCGACAAACAGCTCGCTTACGTCGCAAAAATCGCAAAGGAGCATGCCGCATGATCACGATTTCAGCTTTCAAATGGGTTCCAGATTTCGCCCAGGGCCAGGTGCGCGATCTGCGCGCGCGGTGGGCGTTGGAGGAGGCCGGGCTACCTTATAAGACACGCCTCCTTGAACAGGGTGATCAGGACAAACCTGCATATCGCGCGCTGCAGCCTTTCGGTCAGGTGCCAGCACTCGAGGAACATGGTCTCGTGCTCTTCGAATCCGGGGCCATCGTCCTCTATATCGGCGAACGGAGCGAGACGCTGCTGCCAAGCGAGGTGGGGGCGCGCTGCCGGGCGACGCAATGGCTGATCGCGGCACTCAACTCCATCGAGCCGTTCGTTATGAACGTAGCCCTGATCGATCTCTTTTACGCGAATGAGGAATGGGCGAAGCTGCGCCGCCCAGGGGCGGTAGAATTTGTGCAGAAACGCCTGGCCGCCCTCTCCAATTCGCTCGGCGACAAGCCCTATCTCGATGGCGACGGTTTCACGGCAGGCGATCTGATGATGACGACGGTGCTGCGAATCCTGAAGCACACCGACATCGTCACTGGCGACAAGCGCCTCGCAGCCTATGTCGAACGCTGCACCGCGCGGCCTGCCTTCAAGCGCGCGTTGAATGCGCAGATTGGAGATTTCAAGGCTGCCGCATAAGCGGGAAGGTGTTGCCAAGTTAAGGGGGAAATCTTCATTCCGATCTCTGCATGTTGCCTTCAATGCAAGTTCAAGCTGTACTCCTATCACGATGAATCAGTGCTTTGTCGTCGGGATGGGCACGCTGCCATCGAGGCACTGCCGAATCGACAGAATTTTGAATCGGACACGATCAATATTCGACCTGCCAATACGCGCGCTATCGTGCAGGGATCTGCGTGACAGCGCTGGACGAAGATCGCCGATCCGGCAGCGCCGTCACGCGCGTACAGGCCCCGGATGAGGCCATAACCAGCGCCCCACAACCACCGCAGCCGCCATTCCCATGAGTTGTGCGCCAATGAAAGCCGACACGCCCCCAGGCGCAATGCC
>Ga0209331_1000071_pt1 | contig 31378 bp, 30 predicted proteins | sample JacPinW_OM3H0_M3_FD_187971 | JGI IMG/M metagenome (GOLD analysis project Ga0209331, IMG submission 187971) | Forest soil microbial communities from Algoma, Ontario, Canada - Jack Pine, Ontario site 1_JW_OM3H0_M3 (SPAdes) (version 2) | ecosystem: Environmental > Terrestrial > Soil > Boreal...
GTTGCCGCTGCGGCAGACCTTCGCCGCCCGCAACATCGCGCCGCCGCCGGCGCTGTTGAACGCGATCGACCGCATGATGCCGATGCTGCGCTTCTTCCGTCACGGCGACGGCAGCTTCGCGCTGTTCAACGGCATGAGCAGCGCACCGTCCGATTTGCTGGCGACCCTGCTCGCCTATGACGACACCCACGGCGCGCCGATGGCGAACATGCCGCACACCGGCTTTCAGCGCCTCGATGCCGGCGCCATGACGGTCATCATGGACACCGGCCCGCCGCCGCCGCCGAGCGTCAGCCACGACGCCCATGCCGGCTGTCTTTCGTTTGAATTGTCGTCCGGGCCAAGCCGGATCGTCATCAATTGCGGCATGCCCTCTACTGGCCGCGACAATTGGCGCAGCTTTGCGCGCAGCACGGCGGCGCATTCGACCCTGACCTATCACGATACGTCTTCCTGCCAGTTCGTTGAGCTCTCGGCGATGAAGCGGCTGTTGCAGGGCGCGCCCGTTATCAGCGGTCCGGCCACGGTGGAAAGCTATCGCGAGGTGGTCGCCAACGGCGTGCTGCTGACCACATCGCACGACGGTTACCTGGCGCGGTTCGGCGTGGTGCATCGCCGGGTGCTGATGGTCGCGCATGACGGCTCCAGGCTCGACGGCGAGGATACCGTGTCGCCGGCGCCGGGGGCCCGGATCAAGGGCAACGAGACCGATTACGCGTTGCGGTTTCATCTGCACCCTTCGGTGAAGGCGAGCCGGCTCAGCGACGCGCGCGGCGTGATGCTGGTGCTGCCGAACCGCGACGTCTGGACCTTCGAGGCGCTCGACGACAAGGTCGAACTGGAAGACAGCGTGTTCCTGGCGGGAAACGACGGCCCCCGCCGTACCGCCCAGATCGTGATTCGGCAGGAGTCGCGGCACGCCTCCTCGATCCGCTGGAGCTTTGTGCGCTCGACAGCTTCGGCCTCGACGACCACAGCGAGGCGCAACGCGCGCCGCGAGCCGGAATTGCCGCTGTAGGCAGACGCTGAACGTGGCCTCTCTTGACACACGTAAGCTAATTGCTTACATACAGTTGTGATCCGAACCTTCAAAAGCAAGGCCCTTTCGGAGCTCTGGACCAAGGGGAAGAACTCGAAGATCGATGCGAAGATGCATAAACGAATTTTCGCAAGGCTCGACCGTCTCGAGGTCGCCGTCCGACCCGAGGAAATGAACGTTCCCGGCTTCGACTTTCATTCCTTGCAGGCATTCAATCCGAAGCGCTATTCAGTCCACGTCAATGGACCGTGGTGCATCACCTTCGAATTCGAAGACGGCGAAGCGTGCCGCGTCGATTTCGAGCAATACCATTAAAGGAGCAACCATGGTCTATGCAGCAAAGCGCGGCAAAGCCCGCTGCCCTACTCATCCCGGTGCACTGCTTCGCGATGACATTATTCCGGCTACCGGCCGGACCAAGGCTGAGATCGCCGGATTGCTCGGGATCTCGCGCCAGCATCTTTACGACATCCTGCAGGAAAGGAAGCCGGTGTCCCCGGCCATAGCGGTTAGGCTTGGCAAGCTTTTTGGCGACGGCGCCGGAATCTGGACCCGGATGCAGGCCGCCTACGATACCTGGCACGCGGAGCGAACCGAAGATGTGAGGCACATCCCGACCATCAAGGCAAAGGCCGCTTAGGATGGCGCTGGATCAGGCCGGAATGTTTATTCGTTCCGCAGCTTGCGGTTTCATGACTTACAAAACCATGCTACGCGGCGGGCTTATTCTGCAGGGCTGAAGCATGAACGACCATCCGCGCCGCGTAACCCGCGCTCTATTGTCCGTGTCCGATAAATCCGGACTGATCGAGTTCGCCCGCGCGCTGGCCGGCCACGGCATCGATCTCGTCTCCACCGGCGGCACCGCCAAGGCGATTGCCACCGCGGGGCTGAAAGTCACGGATGTTTCGGAGCTGACCGGTTTTCCGGAAATGATGGACGGCAGGGTCAAGACCCTGCATCCCAAGGTACATGGCGGGTTGCTCGCGATCAGAGACAACGCCGAACATGCGCAAGCGATGAAGGCGCACGGCATCGCGCCGATCGACCTTTTGGTGGTCAACCTCTATCCGTTCGAGGCGACCGTCGATAAGGGCGCCGGCTTCGAGGAGTGCATCGAAAATATCGACATCGGCGGCCCCGCGATGATCCGCGCCGCGGCGAAGAATCACGATGACGTCGCTGTCGTCGTCGAACCGCAGGATTATCAGGCCGTGCTCGACGAACTCGCCGCCAACCAGGGCGCGACAACGCTGATGCTGCGCCGCCGTCTCGCCGCCAAAGCCTATGCCCGCACCGCCGCCTATGACGCCGCCATCTCGAACTGGTTCGCACGCGAACTCAAGACTGACGCGCCGGATTATCGGGCCTTTGGCGGCCGGCTGATCCAGGCGCTGCGTTACGGCGAGAACCCTCATCAAAATGCCGCGTTCTATCGCACCCCCGACAAACGCCCGGGCGTCGCTACGGCGCGGCAATTGCAGGGCAAGGAACTGTCGTACAACAACATCAACGACACCGATGCGGCTTATGAGTGCATCGCCGAGTTCGACGCCGCGCGCACCGCGGCCTGCGTCATCGTCAAGCACGCCAACCCTTGCGGCGTGGCTGAAGGCGCCGACCTCGTCAGCGCCTATCGCAAGGCATTTGCCTGCGACACCCAATCTCCGTATGGCGGCATCATCGCCGTCAACCGCACGCTCGATGCGGAAGCGGCGCGCGCCATCACCGAAATCTTGACCGAAGTCATCATTGCACCCGATGCCACCGAAGAGGCCATTGAGATCATCGCGAAGCGGAGGAATCTTCGCCTGCTGCTCGCGGGCAGTCTGCCCGATCCGCGCGCGGTGGGCCTGACTGCGAAAACTGTCGCCGGCGGCTTGCTGGTGCAGAGCCGTGACAACGCCGTGGTCGATGACATCACGCTAAAGACGGTCACTAAACGTGCGCCGACCGATGCGGAGCTGCGCGATCTCAGATTCGCATTCCGCGTCGCCAAGCACGTCAAATCCAACACCATCGTTTACGCCAAGGATCTCGCCACCGTCGGCATCGGCGCCGGGCAGATGAGCCGGGTCGATTCCGCGCGCATCGCCGCGCGCAAGGCGCAGGATGCCGCCGATGAATTGAAACTTGCGGCACCGATGACCAGGGGGTCGGTGGTGGCGTCGGATGCGTTCTTTCCGTTCGCCGACGGATTGCTGGTCGCGATCGAAGCGGGCGCCACCGCCGTGATTCAACCCGGCGGATCGATACGCGACGATGAAGTCATCAAGGCCGCCGATGATGCCGGCATCGCCATGGTGTTCACCGGCGTCAGGCATTTCAGGCATTGAGACGCCCCCAACGTCATCCTGAGGTGCTCGGCGCTCTCGCGCCGAGCCTCGAAGAATGGGCGGCACGCACATCGGTCCGTCGCCCTTCGACGCTCGCAAGTGCTCGCACCTCCGGGTGACGGACAATTATTGAGCGCCGTTAGATTCCCCCACCCGCGCCAGCAATCCCAACCCCGCCACGAAGAACACCACCAGCACCGCCATGCCCGCCTTCTGGCTTTCCGTCACCGCCGTGATGACGCCGATCAGCAGCGGCCCGATGAACGAGGTGACCTTTCCGGTCAGCGCGAACAGTCCGAAATATTGCGCGATGCGGTCTTGCGGCGCCAACCGTATCAGCAGCGTGCGCGACGCCGCCTGCAGCGGGCCGCCGGCTGCACCGATCAAACATCCGAGCACCAGATAGGCGCGTTCCGCGGCGCCGGAAAACAGCGCTCCATCAGGCTCTGGAGGTGCGACCCTGACGAACAGAATCTGGTCCTTGTCCACCAGCAGGATGGCGACGATCGAAAACAGCAGGATCAGCATGCTGCCGGCGATCACGCGTTTCGGCCCCAGGGAATCGTCGAGCTTGCCGCCAAGCCACGCCCCGAAAGTGCCGGCGATTGCCAAAAGAATGCCAAAACTGCCGATCTGAATCGTCTGCCAGCCGAAGGTGCCGGCGGCGTAGATGCCGCCGAACGCGAACAGCGACACCAGGCCGTCGGTATAGATCATGTTGGCGAGCAGAAACGCGGCAAGCGATCTGCGTTTCGGCAATTCGCCGAGCGTTTGCCTTAAGTCGATCAATCCCTCGCGTAGCGCTTCGCCCAGCCGGCGCTTGGCGGGATAGTCCGGCGTCAGCAGAAACATCGGCAGCACGAAGACGATGAACCAGATGCCGGTCAGCGGGCCGGTGATGCGGTCGCCCTGATGGGTTAAGGGATCGAGGCCGAACAGCGGCACGAATCCGAACAGCGTGCGCCCGGTGTCTGGATCCGCGGCGAGAAAGCCGAGCACCAGGATGAGACTCAAGATTCCGCCGACATAGCCGGTGGCCCATCCGGTGCCGGACAATCGCCCGATCTTGTCCGGCGGCACCAGCGACGGCATCATCGCGTTGTTGAAGACGGTGGCGAATTCGACGCCGATGGTCGCGATCGCATAGGCCAGCAGCAGCGGTGGAATGACGCCGACGTCGCCGGGCTTTCCAAACCACATCAGGCAGGAGCCGATCACCAGCAGCGCGCCGAAGCCTGCGATCCACGGCTTGCGGCGGCCGCTGGCGTCGGCAATCGCGCCCAGCACCGGTGACATCAGCGCGATCATCAATCCCGCAGCCGCGGTCGCGAAACCCCACAAGGCCTGTCCGCTCGCGGGATCCGACGCCACATGGGTGGCGAAATAAGGCGCGAACACGAAGGTTGTGATCAGCGTGAAATAAGGCTGCGCCGCCCAATCGAAGAAAATCCAGCTGACAACGGCGGAGCGCGGCGGATAAGTCTGCTGCATACCAGCAATGCGCGTGTCGGAAGCAATCATCGCCATGCTCGAAATATCCTAATCACGAGGAGGCGTTTTGCCTACACCAGCGGAAACCATATAGCATCGGCGGCCGCGACGACGCCTTTCTATTTTCACGAGCCCGCGGCGGAATTTTGATGACCTGGTTCACATCCGAGCAGCGCAGGATATTCGCAGGCATCATGCTGGCTGTCGCATGCTGCCTGCCGGCAGCCGCGCAGGAGCAGCGCCGCGGCTTTTATACACCGCCCGCAGCCGACACCGTTCACGCGGCTGTCGCCGAACATGGCATGGTGGTCGCGCAGGAAAGGATGGCGGCACAAATCGGCGCCGATGTGCTCAGGCGCGGCGGCAATGCGGTCGATGCGGCGGTGGCAACCGGTTTTGCAATGGCCGTGACCTATCCGCGCGCGGGAAATATCGGCGGCGGCGGTTTCATGGTGATCCACTCGAGCGAGCGCGGCGAGGACGCCGCCATCGATTATCGCGAGACCGCGCCGGCTGCGACTACCCCGGATATCTTTCTGGGCGCCGACGGCAAGCCAGATATCGCGAAGTCACGCGATTCCGCGCTCGGCATCGGCGTGCCCGGTACCGTCGCAGGGCTCGTCCTCGCGCTCGATAGATACGGCTCGGGCAATCTCACGCTTGCGGATCTGTTGAAGCCGGCAATCGACCTGGCACGCGAGGGCTTTATCATCACCGACGACAGCGCCGACACGCTGCCGGATTGGCATCGGCGGCTGGCGCGCTGGCCCTCGTCGGCAAAGATCTTTTCCCGCGCCGACGGTACCTCGCTGCGCGAAGGCGACAGGCTTGTGCAGAGCGACCTGGCGGCGACGCTTTCGGCGATTGCCGAACAGGGGCCGCGCGGGTTTTACCAAGGGCCGGTCGCTGAAAGACTGGTGAAGGCGGTCCGTGACGCCGGCGGCATCATGACGCTTGACGATCTCAAATCGTATCAGGCGGTCATTCGCGCGCCGGTGCGCGGCACTTATCGCGGTTACGACGTCGTCTCGATGCCGCAGCCGTCGTCCGGCGGCGTCGTGCTGCTGGAAACCTTGAACATCCTCGAAGGCTTTCCGATGGGTGAGATGAAGCAGGGCTCCGCGCCCTCGCTGCATGTCATGATCGAGGCGATGAAGCGCGCCTATGCCGATCGCGCGCGCTATCTCGGCGATCCCGCCTTCGTCAATGCGCCGGTTGCAACCCTGATTGCGAAGGATTACGCGGCCAGGCAGCGCGCCGGCATCGATCTCGACCGCGCGACGCCATGGACCGATGCGCTTTCGGCGACGCCGCCGCGTGAAGGCAGCAACACCACGCATTTTTCCGTGGTCGATAGCCGCGGCAATGCGGTCAGCAATACCTATACGCTGAACTTCAGCTACGGCGTCGGGCTTGTCGCAGATGGCACCGGCGTGCTGCTCAACAACGAACTCGACGATTTCACTGCGGCGCCCGGCGCCTCCAATGCCTATGGCCTCGTGGGATTCGAGGCCAACCTGCCCGGCCCCGGCAAACGGCCATTGTCCTCGATGTCGCCGACCATCGTGCTGAAAGACGGCAAGCCCGTTCTGGTGACCGGCTCGCCCGGCGGCAGCCGCATCATCTCCACGGTCCTGCAGGTGATCGTCAACGTGCTCGATTACGGCATGGATGTCGCGGCCGCGGTGGCGGCGCCGCGCCTGCACCATCAATGGCTGCCCGATGAGGTGAGGATCGAGCGCGGCTTCGCCGGCGAGACGGTTGCTGCGCTGAAGGCCAAAGGCCATCGCGTGGTCGAACCGCTCGGCCAGACCTCGGCCAACTCGATCGCCGTGACGGCGAATGGATTGCTCGGCGCCCCCGATCCGCGAACCCGTGGCGCGGATGCCGCGGGGCAATAGAGCGGTTGCGGATCGCGGATTTGCCAGATGACTGTATCAGGGATCGGCGTAGGATTTGCGCACCCCCTGCAAACCGGCCCGCGGGGCGAGCAAAGGCCAAAAGGCCGGTTAGAAATTCACCGGAGGGAACATTCATCATGAGCAGAGTCGAGCCCTCGGGAGCGATCGAAGTCGCTCCGATCGAAGATTCCAGCCTTCTTGCATTTTATCGCGACATGAATCTGCCGGAGCGGCGAACGTTCTGGGCGTGCGCCTCCGGCTGGGCGCTCGACGGCATGGACTTCATGATCTATCCGCTGGTGATCGGCACCATCATCGCGCTGTGGAAGGTCGATCCCGGCACCGCCGGCCTCGCCGGCACCGTTACGCTGCTGGCCTCCGCGGTCGGCGGCTGGCTTGGCGGCTATCTGGCCGACCGCATCGGCCGCGTCAAAACATTGCAGCTGACGATCCTGTGGTTCTCATTCTTCTCGCTGCTCTGCGCCTTTGTGCAGAATTTCGATCAACTGCTGATCGCCCGCGCGCTGCTCGGTCTTGGGTTCGGCGGCGAATGGGCGGCGGGCGCCGTGCTGATGGGCGAAGCTATACGCCCGCAGTACCGCGGACGCGCGGTTGGATCGGTGCAGTCCGGATGGGCGGTGGGCTGGGGCCTCGCGGTGCTGTCGCAAGCCATTCTGTTCTCCTATTTGCCGCCGGAGATCGCCTGGCGCTGGATGTTCGCCATTGGCGCGCTGCCGGCGCTGCTGGTGTTCTATCTACGACGCTTTGTCAAAGAGCCGGAGATCGCCGCCGCGACGCGTGAAAAGCAGGTGGCAACCGGGGACCGGCCCCAGCTTTGGGAAATATTCGAAGGTCCCATTCTCAAAACCACGATACTGGCGTCGCTGATGGCGACGGGATGCCAGGGCGGCTATTATGCCATCACCTTCTGGGTGCCGCGCTTTCTCACCACCGAACGCAAGCTCTCGATCGTCAGCTCCACCGGCTATCTCGCGGCGCTGATCATCGGCTCGTTTGTCGGCTACCTGGTCGGCGCGTGGCTCGCCGACCGCATCGGCCGGCGCAACCTGTTCCTGACCTTCTCGATCGGCGCGATCGCCGTGATCCTTCTCTATACACAATTGCCGTTGACCAACGAGGTGCTGTGGCTGCTGGGCTTCCCGCTCGGCTTCTTCGCTTCAGGATATTTCTCCGGCGTCGGGGCCTTCCTCACCGAACTCTATCCGACAAGGCTGCGCGGATCGGGCCAGGGCTTCTGCTACAATTTCGGCCGCGGCATCGGCGCGCTGTTTCCGTTCCTGGTCGGTGCGCTCTCGACCTCGACATCGCTTGGCAACGCCATCGCGATTTTTGCGGTAGCGGCTTACGGCGTGTTCTTCCTCGCGGCGTTTGCGTTGCCGGAAACGCGCGGCCGAATTCTGCATGCGGATGCATAGACCAGAAGGCATGATGAGGTGCGGCAACGGATGTGGGCTCCCTCTCCCTATGGGAGAGGTGTAAAACTCGTGATCCCCGACTGTTGAAACAATTTGGAGTTCGCTCAATGATATCCCTCAAAGGCAAGACGCTGTTCGTATCCGGCGGCAGCCGCGGCATTGGGCTGGCGATCGCGTTGCGTGCCGCGCGCGGCGGCGCCAATGTCGCGCTCGCCGCCAAAACGGCGGAGCCGCACCCGAAACTGAAGGGCACCATCTACACCGCCGCCGACGAGGTTCGCGCCGCCGGCGGCAAGGCGTTGCCGATCCTGTGCGATATCCGCGAGGAGGCCCAGGTGATGGCGGCGGTGGATCAGACCGTCGCCGAATTCGGCGGCATCGATATCTGCGTCAACAATGCCAGCGCCATCAGCCTCACCAATTCGCAGGCAACCGACATGAAGCGGTTCGACCTGATGATGGGCATCAACACCCGCGGCACCTTCATGGTGTCGAAATACTGCATCCCGCATCTGAAGAAAGCGGAAAATCCGCACATTCTGATGCTGTCGCCGCCGCTCGACATGAAGGCGAAATGGTTCGAACACTCCACCGCCTACACCATGGCGAAGTTCGGCATGAGCATGTGCGTGCTCGGCCTGTCGGCCGAACTGAAAGCCGCGGGCGTCGCGGTCAATGCGCTGTGGCCGCGTACCACCGTCGCCACCGCCGCGGTCGGCAATTTGCTCGGCGGCGACGCCATGATGCGCGCCAGCCGCACACCGGAGATCATGGGCGACGCGGCCTATGTCATTTTCACAAAACCGTCGCGCGAGTTCACCGGGCAGTTCTGCATCGACGACAAGGTGCTTTATGCCAGCGGCGTGCGCGACTTTGAGCGCTACCGCGTCGATCCGGAGGTCGCTCTGATGTCGGATTTCTTTGTGCCAGATGACGACGTGCCGCCGCCTGGCGTCACGGTGAAGGCGCTGCCTTCCGTTGGCGAGGCCCAGAAGTCGCGCTGATCCTGGCCGTGTCTATGCGCAACCAGATGCGGTTTTGAATGGTGTCGAGGTGGAGTGTTTGACCAACCCAGGCCTGGCTCGTCGCCGCGCACCGAACCGCAAAAATGCCCGCGACATTCTTTCGTTTCTTGTAGTCCGCGATAGCCGCCTTCCTGTCATCACCCTTCATCGACATCCTGACATCATCCTGCAGATCGCTGCGGCAACGAGAGCGAGCAGTTGGTTCGACAATTTAACCCGGGTAATATTGACAGTCCTGATTAAATTCCGGGTAAATAAATTCCGGGTAAAAAGGCTGCTTATGGAGCCCGGGACTGTGTGCAGGGCCGCTTTTTGAGCCTTGCACGTTCGGGGAAACAATAACCGACGCGACTTGCTATCTGGAACCTACGCAAGAATCCGGACGTGCATTTGTCCTGCGCGGGATCACGGGCGAAGTGGTGATGTTAAACCTGCTCCGTTTCCGCGAGGTCGCGGATTATTCCGCAAGTCCGGAGCTGGCGCCGGAGGCGCCTATCAGCGGCGCGGAAGCGTATGATCGTTACATCGCGCATAGCTTGCCGTATCTAAGGAAGAGCGGCGGCGATCTTTTGTTTATGGGCAATGGCGGTCAGTTCCTGATCGGTCCGCAAGGCGAGCGCTGGGATCGAGCGTTGCTCGTCCGTCAACAGAGTGTGGAATCCTTCATGGCCTTCGCGGTGGACGAAGATTATCTAGGGGGCATCGGCCATCGCACCGCCGCAGTAGCGGACACCAGACTACTTCCCCTTACAGGGCTGCCTCTGTCGTGAGATGCGGCCGGTTCGGTCGACGGCAATCGATCGGTCTGGTTGAAAGCGAACTGAAATATGTCAGCGCCCCACCGTATACGGTCCGCCCTTCTCCAGCGCGCGCGCATAGGCCGGGCGGGCATGAATGCGGTCGAGAAATGCCATTGCCCTGGGGTGACCCTGCTCTAGCCCGCCGCGCGCCGCGGCGGCTTCCAGCGGAAAGCTCATCTGGATGTCGGCGGCGGTGAATTCACTGCCGGCGAACCATTCGCTTTTTCCCAGTTCACCTTCCCAGAACGCCATGTGCTGCTTGAGCTGCGGATTGACGAGCGTGGTCAGCGCCTGATTGGAGACCTTGCGCACCAGCGGGCGCAGCAGCGCCGGCGCGCGCTTCGGCATCAGCGTGAACAACAGTTTTAACAACAGCGGCGGCATCGCCGACCCTTCCGCGTAGTGCAGCCAGTAAGTATAGCGCAGCCGCTCCGGCGTTTCGGGCGGCGGGATCAGCCGCCCGCCGCCGTAGGTGTCGATGATGTATTCGGCGATCGCGCCTGATTCCGCGATAGTGTTGCCGTCGTCGGTGATGACGGGCGATTTTCCGAGCGGATGTATCGCGCGCAACTCGGCCGGCGCGCGCATGTCCGGCTGACGCTGATAGCGGACGATCTCGCAAGGAAGCCCAAGCTCTTCCAGCAGCCACAGCACGCGCTGGGAGCGCGAATTGTTGAGATGATGGACGGTAAGCATGGCGGTCCCCCCGGACTTGGCGCTTTTGCGGCGCGCTTGGTCGTGCCAGCCGGACGCTGGAAAGTCGAGATGCTCCGGCCTGCCATATATTACCCGGATGTTATTGACGAAAGTAATTTACCCGGGTAATACATGCCTGAGGAGTTTTTCCATGAATCCGGGGTTCGACGCTGCTTACATTGCCTTCGATGGGGACCGCTGCATCGCGTCCGGCGATCTCCGCGATGTTATCAGCGCGGCAAAGGAGACGCTCGATCGGCGCAAGGAAGCTTCGGTTCTTGTCTTCGATGGCAGAACCAGCGGCCCGATCGACATCGATTTTCGCGGCACCGTCGACGATGTTCTGACGCGAGTGCCTGACATCGCCGCCGCGCCCGCCGCAGTGGACGAGGCCGCGCTGCCCGCGCCGCGCGGTCCTGGCCGGCCGAAACTGGGCGTGGTCGCGCGCGAAGTCACGCTGCTGCCGCGGCATTGGGAATGGCTCGCGCAGCAGAGCGGCGGCGCCTCGGTCGCGCTGCGCAAGCTGGTCGACGAGGCACGGCGCGCCAACAAGGACAAGGACCGGATCAGGCACGCTCAGGAAGCGGCCTATCGCTTCATGGCGGCGATGGCGGAAAACAAGCCGCACTACGAGGAAGTGGCGCGCGCGCTGTTCGCAGGCGATGCCGGGCGATTTGAGGCGTGGACGGCAACATGGCCCGCCGACGTGCGCGATCACGCGCGCCGGCTCGCCGCGGCGGCGTTCGAGCCCGCAGCCTCGCACGAGAGCGCAGCCGGTTGATCCCGTGGACGTGGACCGATAGGCTGGTTGAAATGATAGCGATCATATAAGAACCGCCCGATCAGGGAGACCGCCGTGAGCTCAACCGCCCCGCAATTCATGTTCGATTTCGGCAGCCCCAACGCTTTTCTCAGTCACGAGGCGATCCCGGCGATCGAAAAACGGACCGGCGTGAAATTCGAATACGTGCCGATTCTGCTCGGCGGCATCTTCAAGGCCACCAACAACAGATCCCCCGCCGAATCCCTTGCCGGCATCAAGAACAAGCCCGAGTTTCACGCGCTGGAGACCGAGCGCTTCGTGAAGCGCTTTCAGGTCAAGCCGTACACATGGAACCCGTTCTTTCCGATCAACACCCTCAATCTGATGCGCGCCGCGATCGCCGCGCAGTTCGAGGGCGTGTTTGAGAAATACGTCGACGCCGCGTTCCATCACATGTGGGGCGAGCCCAAGAAAATGGACGACTCCGAGGTGGCGCTCAAGGCCTTTACGGCCTCCGGCCTCGAGGCGGCAAAACTGTTCGCCCGTGCGCAAGCACCCGACGTCAAGGCGCGGCTGATCCTGAACACCCAATCCGCGGTCGAGCGCGGCGCGTTCGGCTCGCCCACCTTCTTCGTCGGCAACGAAATGTTTTTCGGCAAGGAGCAGCTGCGCGAGGTCGAGGAACTGGTTTCGGGCAAGTAATTCGCCGAGCGCGTCCCGCCGCGAGAATACGGAGGTTCCTTTTGGAAAAACGCAACGCAACGGTCGCGGTGATCGGCGCCGGCGACTATATCGGCGCCGAAATCGCGAAGAAATTCGCCGCCGAGGGGTTCACCGTGTTCGCGGGGCGACGCGACGGCGCCAAGCTCGAGCCGCTGGTCAGGGAGATCGAGGCATCAGGCGGACGGATTGTCGCGCAGGCGCTTGACGCGCGGAAGGAGGACGAGACCGCGGCTTTCCTGAACGACGCCGACAAGCACGCGCCATTGGAAGTCTGCATCTTCAACGTCGGCGCCAACGTCAGCTTCCCGATCCTGGAGACCACCGACCGCGTGTTTCGAAAAGTGTGGGAAATGGCGTGCTGGGCCGGCTTCGTCGCCGGGCGCGAGTCGGCGCGGCTGATGGTGCCGCGCGGCAAGGGCAACATCTTCTTCACCGGCGCCACCGCCTCCTTGCGCGGCGGCAGCGGTTATGCGGCCTTCGCCAGCGCGAAATTCGGACTTCGCGCGGTGGCGCAGTCGATGGCGCGCGAGCTCGGCCCGAAGAACATTCACGTCGCGCATCTGATCATCGATTCCGGCGTCGACACCGCGTGGGTGCGCGAGCGCCGCGAACAGCTCTGGGGCAAGGAAGCGCTTGATAACCCTGACTTGCTGATGCCGCCGGCGTCGGTTGCGGCGTCCTACTGGCAGCTTTACCAGCAGCCGCGCAGCGCCTGGACCTTTGAGCTTGAAATCCGTCCGTTCGGGGAAAAGTGGTAGCGTCAAATTCATTCGTCATGGCCGGGGCTTGACCCGGCCATCCACGTCTTCATTGCTGTCATCGGAAGAAAAACGTGGATGCCCGGATCAAGTCCGGGCATGACGAGCATGGAACAAGGTCCGACGAACAGGGCCGCGTAATATTAGGAGAGTTAAACAATGCGGATTCTCGTGGTCGGTGCCGGCGCGATCGGCGGATATTTCGGCGGCAGAATGCTTCAGGCCGGCAGCGACGTGACATTTCTCGTCCGACCGCGGCGCGCAGCTGAACTGGCTGACGCCGGCCTCGTGATCAAAAGCCCCAACGGGGACGTGACGCTGAAAAATACGCCGACGGTGCAGGCGGACAAACTGACCGAAAAATTCGACGTTGTTCTGCTGAGCTGCAAGGCGTTCGACCTCGACGACGCGATCAGGTCGTTCGCACCGGCGGTGGGTCCGCAGACCGCTATTATTCCGCTGCTCAACGGCATGCTGCACCTGGATGTGCTCGACAGCAAATTCGGGCGCGAGCGCGTGCTCGGCGGCCTCTGCGCGATCGCGGCCACGCTCAATGAACATCGCGAGGTGGTTCAGCTCAATCCGATGCAGTCGCTCAATTTTGGGGAACGCGACGGCAAGATGTCGGATCGGGTCCGCGCCATCGCCGAGGCCATGGCCAGCGGCAAATTCGGCTCGGTGGCCAGCGAACATATTGTGCAGGAGATGTGGGAGAAATGGGTTTTCCTCGCCACGCTCGCGGCCTCGACCTGCCTGATGCGAACCTCGGTCGGCAATATTCTGGCCTCGCCGGGCGGCAAGGATTTCATCCTCGGCACGCTCGATGAATGCAGCGCGGTCTCAACCGCCGAGGGCTATGCGCCGCGCGCGCCGTTTCTGGAGCGTACGGTTGGAATGCTCACCATGGAAGGCTCGCAGATGACCGCGTCGATGTTCCGCGACATCAAAGCGGGCGCACCCGTTGAGGCCGATCACATCGTCGGCGACATGATCGCGCGCGGCGATGCCGCGAAGGTGCCGGTGCCGAGGCTGCGCACCGCCTACACGCATCTGAAGGCGTATGAGAAGCAGCGGGGGTAGAGACTACCCGCGGCCGCACAACATATTCTACGTCGTCCCTGCGAAAGCAGGGACCCATAACCACCGATGTCGATTGTTGCGAAAGGCTTCCGCCACATCGTCCAAACGATAAAGCACGGAGTATGGGTCCCGGCTCGCGCTTCGCTTGGCCGGGACGACGAGTCAAAGATGCGCCAGGTAATGCGCGAGCGCGGTGATTTCCTCTTCGCTCAGGGGATAGGCGACCTCCGCCATCGCCGCCATGCCGCCGCCGGATCGCAGGCCCGACTTGTAGTCATGCAGCGCCTTGAGCAAATAATCCTCGCGCTGGCCCGCGACGCGGGCAACCGCCTTCGTTCCCGCATAGGTATCGGTGTGGCATGATGCACAGCGCCGTCCTGCGGCAGCCTGTGCGCCCTTGTGGGATAGATCGGGATTGTCGTCGGGTTTTGAGGCTTTGGGCGGCGCGAGCGAAGCAAAGTAGGCGCCGAGATTGCGAATATCGTCATTGTTGATTTGCTCGACGATCGGCTGCATCTGCTCGTTCTTGCGGGTGCCGGCACGAAAGAAAACCAGCTGCCACTGAATGAACTGATCGGGCTGACCTGCGAGCGAGGGAATGTTCTCGGTCTGCGAAATGCCGGCTTCGCCGTGACAGCCGACACATAGCTCGGCCTTTTCCTTGCCGGCGGCGACGTCGGCGGCGTGGGCCAACGATCCGCAAAAGATTGCAACTGATAGCGTCCCGACCAAAGCAATCCGCATCACCACGCCTCTCCATCGTCATTGCCGGGCATCGCAGTCCGCCTTGCGGAGATTACGTACTCGTCTGCGCTCCCGGCGATCCATCTGTCACACGATGTTTATTGTGATGGATGGGCCCCCGATCAAGCCGGGGACGGGCGTCCGGGCATGACAACCGTGACTAAATCGCACCGTCTCCCGATCCCCGTCTCCGGAATAAAAAGAGGCTGCGGCTGCCGCTGGAGCAGCCGCAGCCTTGGTAACCTAAGCGTTACTTCTTGTTGTAGCTGATGCGATAGATCGCGCCGGCCCAGTCATCCGCAACAAGCAAGGAGCCATCCTTGGCAAGCACGATATCCGCCGGACGGCCGAGATAACCCTGGTCGCCTTCGAGCCAGCCCGACGCAAAGATCTCCTGCTTGGCGTTCTTGCCATCGGGACCGACGATGACGCGTTTGATCCGCGCGCCCTGATATTTATGCCGGTTCCAGGATCCGTGTTCGGCGATGAAGATGTTGTTCTTGTACTCGGCGGGAAATTGGTCGCCGGTATAGAATTTCATGCCGAGCGGAGCCACATGCGCGCCGAGATTAAGTACCGGCGGGGTGAATTCCGAACACTTGTGACCCATCGCGAACTTCGGATCCGGCAGGTCGCCCTGGTGGCAATAGGGATAGCCGAAGTGCTCGCCTATCTTCGAGATCATGTTGAGCTTGTCGCTCGGGATGTCGTCGCTCATCCAGTCGCGCGCATTTTCGGTGAACCAGTATTTGCCGCTGCGCGGATCGACATCGCCACCGACGCTATTGCGAACGCCGAGCGCCCAGACTTCGGCATTGCCGGTCTTGGGATCGACGCGGCGGATCTGCGACACGCTGGTCGGCGGAACGCCGATATTGAAGGGAGGTCCGAACGGCACGTAGAACCAGCCGTCCTTGTCGGCGGCGAGGTACTTCCAGCCGTGGGCCGCATAAGACGGCATGTCGTCATAGACCACCTTGCCCTCGCCGAGCTTGTCGAGGTTGGCTTCGGCGTTGTCGTATTTGATCAGCTTGTCGACGGCGATGACGTACAGCGCACCGTCGCGGAATGCGAGGCCGGTGGGCATGTTCAGTCCCTTGAGGATGGTCTTGACCTCTTTCTTGCCGCCATTGTCGGTGATCGCATAGACGTTGCCGAGGCCGAACGAGCCGACGAACAGCGTGCCCTTGTCGCCCCAAGCCATCTGCCGCGCGGCCAGCACGCCCGGCGCATAGACTTCGATCTTGAAGCCCGGCGGCAGCTTGATCTTCTTCATCAACGCGGCGAGTTCGGCTTCCGAAGCGCCGGTTGGCGGACCCGAGGGGGGCGAGAGGCCCTTTTGGGCTTCGGTCTCGTCGCCGAGGAACCAATCGTCCGGTGGGTGGGTCCAGAATTCCTTGGTGCCGGACTCGTATTTCTTCAGTCCTTGTTGCTGTGCGCTGGCCTGACTGGCCCCTGCGACAACGACAATTGCTGCGAGCGCAAGGATAGATCGATTGAAAGCCGATTTCATCGCGTCACTCCCTAATGCAGCCAAGCGGCTGCGCCTGTTATCTATTTTGAACGTTTCGAGAGACGAACTTTGGTAGTCTGTAGTGAGCTGGTTCATATCGCAAAACGTTATCATATCCGCTCGGGGAGAGAAGCGCGCTCCACGCGGCCCTGCCAGACCTGAACAAATTGAGAAAAAATTTCTTCAGGCCGGTTTCATTCGAAACGATTTTTGCGTTCGGTCGCGCTGCAGTGCGGCATCCAACATTCGTGGCGTCTGTCGTCATAACAAGGTGTGCTAAGGCCAAAAGCAGTCCAAGCGCGTCAAGGGGACCGGGCCGTGCGTGTTTTCGTTCTCGGCGGGACGGGCTCGATCGGCTCCGCGCTGGTGCGAGAGCTTATCAATCGTGGACACGATGTCTCCGCCTTGGCGCGGTCTGACGTCTCGGCGGCTAAACTCAGCGAATTTGGCGCGACGCCCGTCGCCGGTGATATCGCCATGCCAGAACGATGGACCGGCAGACTCCCGCACGTCGGCGCCGTCGTTCATGCGGCCTGCGATTTCAACACCGAGATGGGCGCGATCGATCGTCGCCTGCTCGACGTGCTGCTGCCCTCGCTCGCGGCGCAGCCGAAAAAGCCGCGCTTCATCTACACCGGCGGCTGCTGGCTGTTTGGCGCGACCGGCGACGACGTCGCGACGGAGGAGACGCCGTTCCGTCCCCTGCCGGCGTTCGCGTGGATGGTGCCACAGCTGCGGCGAATTCTTGAAGCGCCGGAAGTCGACGGCATCGTCATCCATCCGGCGATGGTCTACGCGGCCGGCGGTGGCGTCTTTCATCGCTTTGCCCGCGATGCGGTCGAACGCGATGCGGTCCGGGTGGTCGAGAGAGAGGAGGTGCGCTGGCCGCTCGTACACAGCGAAGACCTCGCAAATCTTTACGCGCTGGCGCTTGAGCGCGCCCCCGCGCGATCGAGCTATATCGGCGCGGCTATCGAAGGGCTTGCCGTCGGTCGCATCGCCCGCGGCTTCGCGAAGCGTTTTGGTATGCGGCGACTTGAACCGGAAATCATTCCCGCGCATGCAATCGCGGCTGAGCTCGGCGCCTGGATCAGGGGCAATGCGCTCGACCAGCGGCTGAGCGGCGCGAAGGCGCGGCGCGATCTTGGCTGGAGGCCGAAGCATCTGGATGCGGAAGGTGAAATTGCGCTGCTGCCCCCACGGCGGTAGTTGCAGTTATAGATTTCCACCGGAGCACATTTTCGCAAACGAAAAGCCCGCTGACACAGCGGGCTTTCGTCAAACGTTGCCAATTCAAGAAATCTGGAGCGGGCGAAGGGGCTCGAACCCTCGACCCCGACCTTGGCAAGGTCGTGCTCTACCACTGAGCTACACCCGCATCCGAGAGATTGGCGGCGATCGCTCGCCGGCAATTGGCAGAGCTATGCCAAATGCGGCCCGTGAATGCAACAGCCCACGGATGGGCCGGAACAGGCCGGGTCAACCAGCCATATAGGGGCGATCGGCCGGCAAATCAGCCCAAAAGCGGCCGGGCCGGGTTCCGCCGATTGCAAATTGGGCTCTCAAGCGCCAATTAGGGGCCCAGCGTCCCGAATCCGACGTTCGCTTGCGATCCGCGATAGGCCCCGGGAGCGAAGGTCGGATTCGAAAGGACGCTGGAAAACCTATAATTCTGGTCTGGTTCTGGTTCAGAAGTTCTCTCGAGGGAGAGAACCAGCGAAGGTGAAGAGACTTCTGAACCACCACACCAGCCGTGCTAGAATAGGCCCAATCCCTAAGACATCAGGCGAGGATTCCCGTGACGATAGTAGAGCAGGGCAGCGGACCGGCGCCGCAGGCGGCGGCCGATCTGATCAAGGAGACGACCACCCAGACGTTCGTGAAGGACGTCATCGAGGAGTCAAAGCGCCAGCCGGTGCTGATTGACTTCTGGGCGCCATGGTGCGGCCCTTGCCGCCAGCTCACGCCGATCATCGAGAAGGCGGTCCGTGCCGCCAAGGGCAAGGTCAAGCTGGTCAAGATGAACATCGACGAACATCCGGCGATACCGGGCCAGATGGGGATCCAGTCGATCCCGGCCGTGATCGCGTTCGTCAACGGCCAGCCCGCCGACGGTTTCATGGGCGCGGTACCGGAAAGCCAGGTCACCGCCTTCATCGACAAGCTGACCGCGGGCATGCCCGGCGCGGGCGAGCCCAATATCGCGGAACTCCTGAAAGAGGCCGAAGCCGTTCTGGCCGAGGGCGACCCCGCCACCGCCGCGCAGATCTATGCCGAGGTGCTGGCGGCGGATGCCACCAATATCGCAGCACTCGCGGGGCTCGCGAAATGCTACATGGCGACCGGCGCCATCGAGCAGGCCAAGCAGACGCTGGCTATGGTGCCGGAATCAAAACGCAGTGACGCGGCGGTCAAGGCGGTGCAGGCGTCGATCGATCTCGCCGAGCAGGCCAAGGCGCTCGGCCCGGTGACCGAGCTGGAACAGAAAGTTGCCGCAAACCCGCTTGATCATCAGGCGCGGTTCGATCTGGCGACCGCGCTCAACGCCAGCGGCAAACGCAGTGAGGCAACCGACCAGCTGCTCGAAATCGTCAAGCGCGACCGCAAATGGAACGAGGACGGCGCGCGCAAGCAGCTGGTGCAGTTCTTCGAGGCGTGGGGCCCGACCGATGAGGCCACCGTGGAGGGGCGAAAGCGGCTATCGACGATCCTTTTTTCGTAACGCGTATTCCGCAAAAGCGGACACCGGTTTTGCGATAAGAATATGCGCATAAACTTTTAGAGACCCATGCGTTAACGCCGGGACCGCCTATGCCGATCAATGCCGAATATCGCGGGCCCGGCGACCTTCCCGAGGTAATTCCGGTGTTTCCGCTGCCCGGCGCGCTATTGCTGCCGCGCGGCCAGATGCCGCTCAACATCTTCGAGCCGCGCTATCTGGCGATGGTGGACGATGCGCTGCGCGACGGCCACCGGCTGATCGGGATGATCCAGCCCGACATTTCCCACTCGCGGGACGAGGCCAGGCCGGCGCTGTTTCGCGTCGGCTGCGTCGGGCGCATCACCCAGCTCGCCGAGGCCGGCGACGGCCGCTACATCCTCGAACTCACCGGCATCGCGCGCTTCAAGGTGGTCGAGGAAATGGCCGTGCTGACCGCGTATCGGCAATGCAAGGTGGATTATTTCCCCTACATCGACGATTTCACCGCGCGCAAGGGCGAGGAGGCTGTCGACCGCGAGGCGCTGCTCGATGTGCTGACGGATTTTCTCAAAGCCAACAATCTCAAGGTCGACTGGGAAGGCGTCGAGAGCGCGCCCAACGAGGCGTTGGTCAATGCGCTGGCGATGATGTCGCCCTATGGCCCGCCGGAAAAGCAGGCGATGCTGGAAGCGCCGGACCTCAAAACTCGCGCGGAAATTCTGATCGCGGTCACCGAAATGGACCTCGCAAAGAAGCGCACCAGCGGCGATCCGCCGCTGCAATAATGTCAAGCGGTTGAGCGGAGCGTCATCACCGCGCAGAAGGCGGAGCGCCGTCTTGCATCCGCATCACTCCCCGTCCGTCTTGTCAACAAGGTGCCAAAGGAGCATCTTTATGTTCGCAAACCATGTCACCCGGGGAACGTCGGCCAACATTTGCGGGTGCGTCGGCGGATTTGTCGCCCGTCGGTCTGGTCCGAATTGGGACGATCCCGATGGTCGTTACCGGAACACACGATCCGTATCTCGTCGCTCTGTCCATTCTGGTCGCCTGTTTCGCGTCTTACACCGCCCTCGATCTCAATGGGCATGTGGCGGCCGCCCGGGGATTTGCGCGTCGCGCATGGCTGGTGGCTGCCGCGATCACAATGGGCGGCGGAATATGGTCGATGCACTTCGTCGCCATGCTCGCCTTCATCATGCCGACGCCAATGTCCTACGACATCGGATTGACCACCCTTTCGCTCGTAGTGGCGATCTTCGTAACCGGCGGCGGCTTTTACGTCATTAGTCGCCGGAACGGGTCGCCGCTTCGCCTCGTTGTCAGCGGCATCTTCATGGGACTTGGCATTGCCGCCATGCATTACACCGGCATGGCGGCAATGCAGGGACACGCCGAACTCAGCTACGACCTGCTATTTGTTACGCTCTCCCTGGTCATAGCGATCGGCGCGTCGACGGTGGCGCTATGGCTGGCATTCCGAACCACGGATCTTGGGCAAAAGCTCGTTGCCGCGGTCGTCATGGGCCTGGCCATTTCCGGTATGCACTACACGGCGATGAGAGCGGCCATCTTTACCGCTCACGACCCGGTTCACGAGGCCCAAGTAAACGCAAGTCTCGATCAAACCAGTCTGGCGCTGGCGGTTGCCGGCATTACGTTTATCATTCTGGCTCTCGCGTCGGTCGCCTCCCTGTTCGAGCGGAAGCGCGCCGAAGAAGCGCTTCGGCAGGCGCAAGCGGATCTCGCACGCGTCAACCGGGTGAACACCATGGCAGAGCTGACTGCCTCCCTGGCGCACGAAGTGAATCAACCCATCTCCGCCGCCGTCACTGGCGCTGACGCCTGCTTGCACTGGCTCGATGGCGACCCCCCAAATCTCGAAGAGGCGCGTGCAGCTGCGATGGGAATTGTGAAAGAGGGAATGCGCGCGGCGGAAATCATCAGGCGGATCCGCCTGCTCTTCAAGAAGGGTACTCCGCAACGGGAGTTGTTGGATGTAAACGAAGTTATTCGAGAGATGATCGTCCTCCTGCGGAGCGAGGTAGCGCGATATTCCATATCAGTTCGGACGGAACTGGCGGCGGATCTTCCCGACGTCATGGGAGATCGCGTGCAATTGCAGCAGGTCATGATGAACCTCATCAGTAACAGCATTGATGCGATGAAGGACGTGGATGGAACGCGCGAGCTTGCCATCAAGTCGCGGCGAGCGGAAAACGAACACCTTATGATCTCCGTCAGCGATACCGGCGTAGGGCTGCCCCCGCAGCAGGCGAACCAGATCTTCGATGCGTTTTTTACCACGAAGGTTGACGGGACCGGTATGGGATTGTCCATCAGCCGTTCCATCGTTGCATCGCATGACGGCCGCTTGTGGGCCGCCGACAACTCTCCGCGCGGCGCAAGTTTTCACCTCATGTTGCCCACCAGAATCGAAGCACATGAATGACGCCAACAGGGCGCTCCCACGATGTTCGTCATCGATGATGATGACGTCATGCATGCGGTCCATCCAGGGATGCCAAGTCGGTTGGCTTAGGGTCCGATCCCCTCGGGACGGCTGGCCCGATGGCCGATCCCCCCGGAGCACCAAATCAGGCCAGACGAGCATCGCAGCCGTGTGCGCGGATGGCCTCCGATAGCGAGCCGTGTGGTCGGTATTTTGAGGCCCGGGGTGTTCGCGACGGCGGGCGATCCGATTGGCACTGGCATCGTGGCTAGCCTGGCGCAACCGGGCGGAAACATCACCGGCCTGTCAAGTCAGGCACCCGACACTGCGAGCAAGAAACTCGGACTCTTGCACGAGCTCGTCCCGGCCTGCACCGGTTGGCGATCCTGGCCGATGCGGGCAATCCCTACGCCGCGCTCGACGTAGGCAAGATTGGGGAAGCACGCACCCACGGCGTCGAATTCGCCGCGTTCGAAATACGCCAAGCCGGAGATATCGATCCCGCCTTCGAGGCGATGAAGGGGCCGCCCGCAGGCGCTGTACGTCCTCGCCGTTCCGCTCCTATTTGCGAGTCGCGCTCGCATCAACACCTTGGCGCTCGCCGCGCGATTGCCGACGATGCACGGAGTGCGGGAATACGTCGAAGCGGGAGGCCTGATGTCCTACGGACCGAATTGGCCGGACATGTGGCGCCGCGCTGCCGATCTTGTCGACAAAATTCTGCGCGGTGCCAAGCCGGCCGACATTCCGATCGAACAGCCGACCAAATTCGATCTGGTCGTCAATTTGACGACCGCCAAGGCGCTCGGCCTCACGATCCCGGAATCGTTCCTGCTGAGGGCCGACGAGGTGATCGAGTGAAGGCGTGCCGGATGTCGGCTCTCTACTGAAATAGGTTGTCCGCGCTACGTCCCTCGCGCGTCGGGAATGTCTTTCACCCCGCAGAAAAATGTCCTAAATTGGTGGTCTTCGCGCTCCGTGGGTTACGACTATGCGATCCCGCGTTAGAAAATTTGCCCATGTGCTGGAACGCATTGGGCTTGCGATGGCCGGAGCGGCAAGCGGATTGTTTGTGGGCGCCCATGTGGGGTCCAGCATCGCGGCGCTCACCTCCCAGGGTTTTATACTCATTATGATGATTGGTGGCGCAATCGGGTTTTACCTGGGAATTGATACTCCCCCTCTCGCTTTTCATGGACCAAGTGGTGAGCTCTCAAGAGGCGGTTCCGGCGGAAAGGTTGATGCTGCAGAATTTCTCAGTGCGGTAGGCACTTTTTTCGCGGCGTTGACGGCTTTCGCATCGGTCAGTGTGATCGTGTTTCGTGAAAATCCGCACATCTTTTGGACCATAATGATCATGCTGGGATGGGTAGTTGGCGTGATGATGCAAATCATTGCCGGAGCAATTACACGCACTCGCACTTGATATTTGCCGCCTCGGCCATCCCAAGAGTACGGTGTCAAGGTCGCCAAACGTCACCTTGTGCGGCGTATCCGAAAATCGCGCTACTGACCCATTCTCCGAATTGATGTGATGGAGGAGTTACCATGACGAAGGGCGATACCGTCTTCTCAGGATCGATTCCCTCCATCTACGATAGTTACCTCGGCCCGCTCATTTTCGAGCCTTACGCAGAAGACCTCGCCAATCGATTGGCTGCGCTCAATGCAGAGCGCGTGCTGGAGACCGCCGCCGGTTCCGGGATCGTCACACGCGCGCTGGTGCGCTCCCTATCTGCCAGCGCCAGTATTGTTGCTACCGATCTGAACCAGCCCATGCTCGACCATGCCGCCGAACGGGTCTCGTCAGGCTGTGTGAGCTGGCAAAAAGCCGATGCGCAGGCGCTGCCGTTTCCCGACGCAGCATTCGATGCCGTGGTCTGTCAGTTCGGGGTGATGTTCTTTCCCGACAAACAGAAAGCCTATCGGGAAGCGCGGCGCGTCTTGAAACCGGGTGGCCAGTTCATCTTCAACGTCTGGGACAGGATCGAACACAACGAGTTCGCAGACCTTGTCACCACGGCGGTCGGCGAGATGTTCGCCGACGACCCCCCGCGCTTTCTGGCAAGGACTCCCCACGGCTATTACGACAAACAGGCTGTTATCGCCGAGGTCAGAAGCGCCGGCTTCGTCAACGTTGCGGCGGAAACCCTGACGCGGCGCAGTGTGGCGCCGAGTTGCCGGGATCCAGCCATCGGCTACTGCCAAGGAACCCCCCTTCGCAACGAGATCGAGGTCCGGGACGCCAATCGGCTGGTTGAAGCAACCGAAGCGGCCGCCAGCAAGATCAGCGTACGGTTCGGAAATGGTCCAGTGGACGGAATGATCCAGGCGCACGTCATTACGGCGAGCGATTGAAACGCTGCCGCGGGGATCGTCAGCCGGTAGCGATAGCGCGGTCGCTATGTTGCGATCCGGTCAGTCGCATCAGCACGATGGTCACGAGGAGGACGGCGACATAGACCAAAAGCTGCATTTCCGTCGGCTGATCCGTGTAACCAATCAAGGTGTGCATTGCCCGGCCGGCGATGCTCTTGTCCGAAAGCAGCCACGCACTGTCCCAAACCACCGCATCGAGGGAGTTAAGCCAATTGGCGCGTTCGAGGAAGGACACCGCCTGCGCCGCCATGCCGGCCGCGAGTAACGTGATCAGGACGGTCGTGGTGGCGAACAATGCCCGCGGCGGGATCCGCATCAGGCCAAAATAGGTCAGCAGGCAAACCGCGGCTCCCAGCGCCAGACCGATGATCCCGCCAACCGCGAGGCTCAAACCCGACCCGCCGTCGGAGGCGACGATGCCATACAGGAACAGCGCGACCTCGCTGCCTTCACGGAGGACGGCCACACCGACCACCACGGCCAATGCCAACAGCGATTTGGTTCCGTCCGCGACCGCCTGCCCCACCGCGCGCATTTCTCCGGCCATTTCCCTGCCGTGCCGCGCCATCCAGACGTTGTGCCAGGTCAACATCATCACAGCGACACTCAGAATTGCCGCGTTGAACAGCTCCTGCCCCATTCCCGCAAATAGCTGGGACAAGGCACCGGCAAACGCGGCGACGACGCAGGCAGCAAGCGCGCCCGCCAGCACTCCGCCGACGATCCAGCGATTGCGATGCGGAACCGAGCCGGTTACCGCGAGCACGATGCCGATAATCAATCCGGCTTCGAAGACCTCGCGAAAAACGATGATGAGTGCAGCCAGCATCGGCGCCCGCCTACTGCACGATCAAGGCGCCGCGCGCCTTTTCGTTGAAGTCGTCGTAAAATTCGTAGCGTCCGGGTTTCAGTGCCCGCACATTGATGACCCCCTCGCTGTTGGCGGCGACCACCTTTTCGACCCGCAGCGATTTGCTTTCAAACTCCATAGCTTTGGCGTCGAGGTTCTTGACCCGGACAGTGATGGGTTTGTCGGCGGGCGCGCGCACCTCGCTCGGCTGGAACTGGCCGTTGGAATAGGTCACCTGAACCTCGCTCGCCTGTTGCGCCTGAGACGGAGACACTGGCAGCATCGCGATTGCGCAAACAGCGGCTAAAGTCAGTTTTCTCATCATGATCAACATAGCCTGTCAGCCTTTCCGGGCGTTAAGAAAGATCAAAATTCGACGGCGAATTTAAGTTTGGCGCGATTGCGCTGAAACTCCGCCAGATTGAGCGAGACGGGATTGCCGATCTCGCGGCCCCAGACCTGGGTGTTCCACGCCGCGGTCATAAACATTTTCGGCGTGAACTGGATATAGAGCGTTGGTCCCAACATCACGGCGTCGCCGGTGAATGCCGTCAATGCTGCGCTGTCGTAGTGCCGGAGATACCAGACCTCGCCGCCCACAACGATGTTGGACGCGATCCGAAGCGATAGCGCCGCCGAACCGCCAAACTTGGCTTCGCGTTGAGTGTCGCCCAGCGCGGTCCATGTGACCTCGGGTTCGTAGAGCAAATTGAACCCCGCAAACAGGCGATTTTTCAGAAGTTCGATATCGGCGTTAACCGTCGTTTCGAATTCATAATTGCGCACGCGCGCGCCGCTGGTCTCGTCGATCAGCCGCACCGTCGGCTCAACCGCCAGCGTTACCGCGAGCGGATTGCTCGAGGTACGCTCGATCGCAAGATAGCGGAGTTCCGCAAAGGCTCCGCTCACTGCGACCTGACGCCGGTCATCGAGATCGGTGACGCCGCCGATGTGGTGGGCCGATCCGAGCGCGCCGAATTCGATCTGGATGAACTGAGACGGCGTAAATTCGAATTCGTACTTTGTCTCGGTCGCCGCGTAGTGGCCATCGCGCTTGCCGAACCGGCCGATGCTGTCGACCGTGAATTCCTTCTCACCCTCAAGGCCAATGCCGGAACCAGTGGTAAATCCAAAAATGTACTTGGTCTCTATGTCCTTCCAGGAACTGGCATCCTCTGCCCGCGCAGCGCCGCACCACCCCAAAAGACAGGCGACCGCGCAGAGCGCAATGGAGTGAGGTCGTCCATACTGTCTCCGCGCTCGCATCGCTTGTCGCATTCGCCCATTATTAATTTTATGACATCAGCTAGCGGCTTGTTGCCTGACAGGCAAAGAGACTCCCTCTAAACTAGAGACGTTCTAATTTTCTTTTGGGCGTGTATTGATGAGACACACACCGTCGGCGCGTTCGCTTCTTCCAAACCAACGATCCCTCAGCATCAGGAGTTGATCGCAATTTCGACTGCGATCGCGATTTGATCGAGGAACAGTCGCTTAGTTGCTTCATTGCCCGAGCGGGGCGCCACTTTCGGAGAAGCGATCCATGCAGCTCGAACGCCGTTTTTCCGGATCTTATGTTGGGTTGAGGGATCGAGGATTGATGCGGTTGCACAATCATCGCCCGTTATCCATGATGGCAACGTACTTGGTGGCATCGGTACTCGCTGGCGCCGGCGTTGACCGTGCACTGGCCCAGTCGGGGCAACTGGTAGGCACCGCCGCGTTTGGTGACTGGCGCGCCGACAGGCCTGGCGTGAGCCGTCTGATAAAGGCCGAAGATCTGCCGCGGCCTGGGGCGACGCCTTCGTCTGCCAACGTCTCTCATGTCGTGCCGCGGCCCGCGGCCGCTTTTCCGCAGGTTCCCGCCGGATTTAAGGTCGAGGTGTTCGCCGAGGGACTGAATGGGCCACGCCAGATGCGGATGGCACCCAATGGCGACATCTTCGTCGCAGAAACCAGGGCGGGAAGAATTCGCATCTTGCGCGCGGCTGACGGAGACTCGAAGCCGTCCGCGAACGAGATCTACGCGAGCGCGCTTAACAGGCCGTTCGGGATCGCTTTTTACCCGAGTGGAAACAATCCTCAATGGATTTACGTCGCCAACGCCGACAGTGTCGTTCGCTTTCCCTACAGGGTGGGCGATATCAAAGCCGCCGGGAAACCCGAAACCGTCGTTGCCGAGTTGCCGCACGGTTACGGACATTCGACCAGGGACATAGCCTTCACCAATGACGACAAGCGGATGCTGGTATCGGTCGGCTCCGCCAGCAACGACGGAGAAGGGATGGGAAGCGCGGCAGGAGTATCGCAAACGTGGATCCGCGAACATCCGTTCGGCGCGAGCTGGGGAGCCGAGACCGACCGCGCAGCCGTGCTGATGTTCGATCCCGACGGAAAGCGCGCGGGCGTCTTTGCAACCGGTATTCGCAATTGTGTGGGTCTCGCAGTTCATCCCGCAAACGGAGACGTGTATTGCTCCACCAATGAGCGCGACGGCATGGGAGACAATCTGGTGCCGGACTACGTTACGCGCGTGCGCGAAGGTGCGTTCTACGGGTGGCCCTGGTTCTATATCGGCAGCAACGAAGATCCGCGGCACGCCGGCGAACGTCCTGACCTGAAGGGGAAAGTCACCGTTCCCGACGTTCTTGTCCAGGCGCACTCGGCTTCCCTTGGGCTTACATTCTACAACAGCAGTGCATTTCCGTCCGAATATCGGGGTGATGGGTTCGCAGCCGAGCATGGCTCATGGAACAGGTCCAAACGTACGGGCTACAAAGTCATCCGCATTCGTCTCAAGGATGGAGTACCTACCGGCGAATACCAGGACTTTCTCACCGGGTTTGTCATCAACGATTCCGAGGTATGGGGACGACCCGTTGGAGTGGCCGTCGCGCACGACGGCGCACTGCTTGTGTCTGAAGACGGCAACGGGACGATCTGGCGGATTACGCGCCAGTGAGAAAAAGTCGGTGCGCTAGTAGCCGGCGACGGCCAGCGCGACCACCGCGCTGAGCGCCATCCATCCAAAATGCCGGCCGCGCGTCGCCCAGGCGTTGCAAAGCGCAGCGAACGCAAACACACAGGCCAGCGTCACGATGATCCAGTGCCGGGCCGGCTCCGACGCCATCCAGGGCGCCGCGATCAGCAGCACGCCGCCGCCGATCCACGCGACGGTGCCGGCCTGCCAGACCAGGCGGATCAGGGTCCGCAGTCGCGGCGGTTCGATGGTGGCGCGCGCGAACACCTTGGTTTCGCCGAGCACGCCGTGGATCAAGGCGACCGCGATCGCGGCTATGCCCGAACATTGCAGCAAGAGGTCGCGCATTGGCTCCGCACCATACAGCTCTGTATGGTGTTATGGCAGGCCGGGCTGGCGCTTGTCAATACAGTAGTGTATGGTGGATTGTCGCAGGAAGAATATGACCGATCAACTTTCCGCAAAGGACTGGCTCGATCAGGGCCTCAGGACGCTGGCGACAAGCGGTTTTACGGCGCTGAAGGCCGAGCCGCTGGCCAAAGCGATGGGAGTGTCGCGCGGCAGCTTTTACTGGCATTTCGCCGACATCGGCGCGTTCCACGCCGCGATCCTCAAGCATTGGCGCGAGGTTGCCGCCGAGCAGATCATCGCGAATCTCGAGGCTGCGTCCGATCACGACAACCCGCTGACGCTGCTGCTGCGCCAGGCGTTCGGCGCCAAGCTGGCGCTGGAGAATGCGGTCCGTACCTGGGCCACGGTCGACCCGGCGGCTCGGGCCGCGGTCCAGGCTATCGACCGGCGCCGGCTGGGTTACGTGGAAAATCTCCTGCGGGCATCCGGGCTTTCGCCCGGCATCGCCCGCGCCCGCGCGCAAATTCTCTACTGGGCGTTTCTCGGCTTTGCGCTGTCGGACACACCGTTGCCGCGGGGAAGACAACAGGCGGTACTCAACGAACTCATCCGGATGGCCTCGCGATAAGCGCGACGACACGTTTCAATCGGATATGCTACAGGGGCGAATGACCTAAGCCGGAGACCAAAAACATGACTTCCCCGCCCGAGCGCCTTGAAGGCACCGTCGATCCCAAGCTGCTTGAAATCCTGGTCTGTCCGCTGACCAAGGGTCCGCTGGAATTCGACGCCGCAAAGCAGGAATTGATCTCGCGTTCCGCAAAACTCGCCTATCCGATCCGCGACGGCATCCCGATCATGCTGCCGGAAGAGGCGAGGAAGATTGAGTGAGAATTTTGCGGCGGCGCCTCAACGAGTCGTCCCGGACAAGTGAGCGCAGCGAACGCGATCCGGGACCCATACTCCGCGGCCTATCGTTTCCGCAGTGAGGGCCAACGCCTTCTCTTGTCATCGACGCCGGTGGTTATGGGTCCCTGCTTTCGCAGGGACGACGACGTATGTGATGCCTACAACGCCTCGCCCTTCAACAGCCGCGGCACCTCGCCCGCCAGTCCCGCGGCCTGGCGGATGAACAGGTTTTTCAGCGGCGGCGCGCGATCGACCAGCCCGAGCCCGATATCGCGCACCGTGCGCAGCAGCGTCGATTCGTTCGAGAACAAAAGATTCAGCGAGTTGGTGGCGAGCCCCATCGCCATAGTGTCGAACCGCCGCCAGCGCTGATAGCGATCGAGCACGTCGGCCTGCCCGAGATCCATGCCGAGCCGCGCCGCATCGACAATCACCTCGGCGAGGGCTGCGACATCCTTCAGGCCCATATTGAGCCCCTGCCCCGCGATCGGGTGAATCACATGCGCGGCGTCGCCGACCAGCGCCAGCCGTTCGCCGATGAACGAGCGCGCGACAAAATATCCCAAGGGAAACGCGTGCGGTCTGTCGAGCGCCTTGATCTCGCCGAGTTGCAGGCCAAAACGCTGTTCAAGTTCGCCGTGAAATTCATCCTCGCTCAAAGCGACGATGCGCGCGGCCTCGGCGCGCTTCTCGGTCCATACCAGCGACGAGCGTTGTCCGGTCAGCGGCAGGATCGCGAACGGCCCGGCGGGCAGAAAATGTTCTTCGGCGCGGCCGCGATGATCGCGCTCATGGCCGACGGTGACGACAATGCCGGATTGATCGTAATCCCAGCCGTGGGTGGCGATCCCGGCCCGCTCGCGCAATTTGGAGCGCGCGCCGTCGGCCGCCACCAGCAGGCTCGCCTCGATGACGCTGCCGTCCGCCAGCGTCACATCGACGCCCCCACTGCGCGAAACGAAATCCCTCACCGCGGTAGCTCTGAGGTCAATGCCCTCGGCCTCGGCGCGCGTGACCAGCGCATCGATCAGGTGACGATTCTCGATCATGTGCGCGAACGGTTCGTTCGGCTCGACATCGCCTGCGAAAGTGAGGAACACCGGACGGGTCGCGTCTTGCAGCCTGGAATCGGTGACGACCATGTCGAGGATCGGCTGGGCCTTACCCGCGACCTGATCCCACACCCCGATCGCCTCGAACAGCCGGCGGCAGGCCGCAACGATGGCGGTCGCACGGGGATCGCGGCTCGGCCGCACCGCCAGCGCCGGATCGGCCACGATGATCGGAATATCGGCGCCAAGGCCCTGACGCAGCGCGAGCGCCAGCGCCAGACCTGCAAACGCGCCGCCGCCGATGACAATGCTTCGCTGTGCCGACATGCTGGACCTGCTTACTCACGCTCTTGCTACCGGAGTATAGCTGGGCGAAACAGATACGCGAAACAAGGGCTCTTAGCCTCAGGTCGTCATTCCGGGGCGAGGCGAAGGCTCGACCCCGGAATCTCGAGATTCCGGGTTCGCGCTAACGCGCGCCCCCGAATGACGGCGGTCGTTGTTTGCCGACGCAAAATTCGAACCGAAAGCGCTTCCATGTCCAAAGGCCTGATTGACCTGATTTCCATTCTCGATATCGAGCCGCTCGAGGTAAATTTGTTTCGCGGCAACAGCCCGAAGACGAGCTGGCAGCGGGTGTTCGGCGGGCAGGTGATCGGACAGGCGATGGTGGCGGCGTGCCGCACCGTCGAAGGCCGCCTGCCGCATTCGCTGCACTGTTATTTCATCCTGCCCGGCGATCCGCAGATTCCGATCATTTACGAAGTCGAACGGCTGCGCGACGGCAAGAGCTATTCGACCCGCCGCGTTACCGCGATACAGCACGGCAACGCGATCTTCTCGATCATGGTGTCGTTTCATGTCGAGGAACAAGGCTCGTTCGACCACCAGGACAAGATGCCGGACGTGCCGCCGCCGGAAAAACTCACCGCCGAAGAAGTTGCAAAGCAGCCAATGTTCCGCGAGATGCCGGATTTCATCCGCCGCTACTACGAATCCGACCGCCCGATCGAACTGCGTCCGGTCGAACTCGGTCGCTATTTCGGCCAAAAGATCGACGACGGCCGCATCCATGTCTGGATTCGCACCGCGTCGAAACTGCCTGACGATCCCGCGCTTCATATGTGCGCGCTGGCCTATGCGTCGGATTTCTCGCTGCTCGACGCAGCGATGGCGCGCTACGGCCGCACCTTGTTCGACAAGCGCATGATGCCGGCGAGCCTCGATCACGCGATGTGGTTTCACCGCCCGTTCCGTGCCGACGAATGGCTGCTTTACGCCCAGGACTCCCCGAGCGCGCAAGGCGGGCGCGGCCTGACCCGCGGCATGATCTTCAAGCAGGACGGCACGCTGGTGGCCTCGGTCGCGCAGGAAGGCTCGCTTCGCGAGCGCAGGTGAT
>Ga0209331_1000072_pt1 | contig 31110 bp, 26 predicted proteins | sample JacPinW_OM3H0_M3_FD_187971 | JGI IMG/M metagenome (GOLD analysis project Ga0209331, IMG submission 187971) | Forest soil microbial communities from Algoma, Ontario, Canada - Jack Pine, Ontario site 1_JW_OM3H0_M3 (SPAdes) (version 2) | ecosystem: Environmental > Terrestrial > Soil > Boreal...
TCAAGGCCAGCGTGTGTTTCATCCAGTTCTTGTCATCGCGCTCGGGGAAATCTTCCCGCGCATGAGCGCCACGGCTCTCCCTGCGGTTCACCGCGGAGTCCATAGTCACTACCGCCTGGACGATCAGATTGTCGAACTCGAGGGTCTCGATCAGATCCGAATTCCAGATCAGCGAGCGATCCGTCACCTTGACGTCGCCTACCGCGACAAAGACATCCTCGATAAGCTTGTGGCCCTCCTCCAGCACGACGCCGGTGCGGAAGACGGCGCAATTGTTCTGCATCACCTTCTGCATTCGCAGCCGCAACTGAGCCGTCGGGGTCTTGCCGGACGCATGCCGGAACTTGTCGAGGCGAGAGAGAGCAAGATCGGCGGAATCGCTCGGTAGATCAGGGTGGCTCGTTCCCGGCTCGAGGATCTCGGCGCAGCGCGCCGCAGCCGCACGTCCGAACACCACAAGGTCGATGAGTGAATTCGAGCCGAGCCGATTGGCCCCATGCACCGAAACGCAGGCCGCCTCGCCGAGCGACATCAGGCCGGGCACGACGAAGTCGTCGGTGCCGTTCTTCTTGGTGAGCGCCTCGCCGCGATAGTTGGTGGGGATGCCGCCCATGTTGTAATGCACGGTAGGAACGATGGGGATGGGCTCCCTCGCAATATCGACCCCGGCGAAAATGCGCGCGAGCTCGGCGATCCCCGGCAGGCGCTCATGCAGCACGGCGGGATCGAGATGATCGAGGTGCAGGTAAATGTGATCCTTGAGCTTGCCCACGCCGCGGCCCTCGCGGATCTCGATGGTCATGGCGCGGGAAACCACGTCGCGGGAAGCGAGGTCCTTGGCCGAAGGCGCGTAGCGCTCCATGAAGCGCTCGCCTTCCGAGTTGACGAGATAGGCGCCCTCGCCGCGCGCGCCCTCCGTGATCAGGCAGCCGGCGCCGTAAATCCCGGTCGGATGGAACTGGACGAATTCCATGTCCTGCAGCGGCAGTCCGGCGCGGAGCACCATGCCGTTGCCGTCTCCCGTGCAGATGTGCGCCGACGTGCAGGAGAAATACGCGCGTCCATAGCCGCCGGTTGCGAGGATGGTCATATGCGCGCCGAAACGATGGATCGAGCCGTCATCCAGCTTGATGGCAACGACGCCGCGGCAGCGACCTTCGTCGTCCATGATCAGATCGATGGCGAAGAACTCGATGAAGAACTCAGCGGAATGCCGCAGCGCCTGCCCATACATGGTGTGGAGCATGGCGTGGCCGGTACGATCGGCGGCAGCGCAGGTGCGCTGCGCGATGCCCTTGCCGTAGTGCGTAGTCATACCGCCGAAGGGGCGCTGATAGATCTTTCCGTCGTCCCGCCGCGAGAACGGCAACCCCCAATGTTCGAGCTCGTAAACGGCCTCGGGCGCATTGCGGCAGAGGTATTCGATCGCGTCCTGGTCGCCGAGCCAGTCGGCCCCCTTGACCGTGTCGTACATGTGCCAGCGCCAGTCATCCTCGCCCATATTGCCGAGCGCGGCAGCAATGCCGCCCTGCGCCGATACGGTATGGGAGCGCGTCGGGAAAACCTTGGTGATGCAGGCAGTCTTCAGCCCTGCCTCACTGCAGCCCACGACGGCACGCAGCCCGGAGCCCCCCGCCCCGACCACCACCACGTCATAGCGATGATCCTCGATGGGATAAGCGCGCCCGTTGATCGCCGGCGCCTTGCCGTCGGATGAGCCGTTAGTGGCCACGGCTCGCTAGACCTTGAAGCTCAGCATGAGCAGGGCGAACACCGACGCAAGCGCCACCGCCACGACAAAGAAGGTGTTGGCCATCAGCAGCACCAGTTTGGCCCTCTGGTCCTGCACGTAATCCTCGATGATGACCTGCATGCCAATGCGCATGTGAGCAGTCACCGAGATGATGCACAACAACAGGATGACGGCGACGAGGGGCGAGCCCAGAATTTGGACCACTGCGGCATGATTGCGCCGAAGCAACGCGATCAGGATGAAAACGAAGGCGATGATCAGAGGCACATTGGCTACTGCGGTGAGACGCTGGTGCCAGAAATGGTCGGTACCCGAGTGGGCCGGTCCGAGGCCGCGCACCCGTGCAAGCGGCGTGCTCATTCTCCCTACAGCCATCAGCGCGGTCCTCCCACGAAGAGATAACCCACGACCCAGATGATAATCGTCAAGCTGATCGACCCCACCAGGGTGGCGATCGCCAGCCATTCGCGCTCGTACGGCCCAAACCCGCGTCCGGTATCCCAGATGAGATGGCGAATGCCGCCAAGCATATGGTGCAGCAGCGCCCAGGTATATCCGAACAGGATCAAGCGACCGAAGATCGAGTTGATGAACGAGCCCATCGCAGCGTAGGTATTCGGTCCGCTTGCCGCAGCGAGCAGCCACCAAGCGATCAGCAGGGTTCCGAAATAAAGGGCGGTGCCGGTGATGCGATGGGCTATCGACATCAACATCGTCAGCATCGGCTTGTAGATGAAAAGGTGTGGAGAGAGCGGTCGCTCGACCGGTGTCTTGACGTCTGTCATCCCGCAAAACCCCGTTCCCGCTGCCCGGCAAACCCTAACCGATCACCGCGATAAAGCGAACCCGCATCGACCCGAGCGCGGTTTCTCCACCCCTCTGCTTTCGCTTGTGACGAATATGGCTTACGCTTACGTGGCGGACAATAGGAAATTTGCGTAGTATTCCTTCGCGAAAAGCGAAAGTAAGCCATGCGCTTCGACCTGAGCGATCTGAGGTTGTTCCGCCATGTAGTGGAAGCGGGAAGCATCACCGCCGGGGCCGCCCGTGCCCATCTCGCGCTTGCCGCCGCCTCGACCCGAATCCGCAACATGGAGGAGGCGCTCGGCGCGGCGTTGCTTGTTCGCGGCCGCCAAGGTGTGACGCCCACGCAAGCCGGCCGCACCCTCTTGCAACACGCGCGGCTCATCCTGCAGCATGCAGAACGACTGCGCGAGGATCTCAGTGCATATGCGGGCGGGCTTGCGGGCCAGATCAGGATGCTTTCCAACACCAATGCGTTGACCGAGTTCCTGCCCGAGGCGCTTAGCTCCTTTCTGGCCGCCCATCGCAATGTCAGCGTGGATCTGGAGGAGCGGCTGAGCGACGAAATCGTCGGCATGGTTGCGGAAGGGGTGGCGGACCTCGGTATCGTCGCCGGCACCGTCGATGCGAGCGCGCTCGAAACCTACCCGTTCCGCAAGGACCGTTTTGTGCTCGTGGTGGCGCGCGATCATCCCCTCGCCGGGCGTTCCCAGGTCGCCTTCGCAGAAGTGCTGGACCATGATTTCGTAGGCCTGGACCGTGCGAGCGCGTTGCAGCGCTTCCTTGCGGCCAAGGCGGCACCGACTGGAAGGCCATTGCGGCTGCGCGTGCAATTGCGCAGCTTCGACGCGGTTTGCCGGCTGGTCGAGTGCGGGGTCGGAATAGGGATCGTGCCGGAGACCACAGCCCGGCGGGTGGCGCGGACCATGGCGATCAGCGCGGTCGAGTTGAGCGACGCGTGGGCGCTGCGCGAGCTGACGATCTGCATCCGCAGCTTTGCGGAACTGCCGCCCTACGCTCGCCAGCTGGTCGAGCACCTGCGCGCGCCGGTGTGATTCAGTCAAGCTTCAAACCGATCGATTTGATCAGCGGGGTCCAGCGCGCAATGTCCTGCTCCATGAACCGGCGGTACTTCTCCGGATCGGAACCAATGTCTGGCTCAAAGCCCGATTCGATAAGCATCTGCTGATACGCGCGGTCCGCGAGCGCAGCCTGTGTTGCCTGCGCGATCTGCTCGACGATCGCTTTGGATGTCCCGGATGGAGCAAACAGCCCGATCGACTGCTGCGACACCATGCCGGGAACCCCCGCTTCAACCGCGGTCGGGAGATCAGGTGCAGCGATGAGCCGCGCGGGACTGGTCACGGCGAGAATCCGCAGCTTGCCCGAGAGATGTAGCTCCAAAAGCGCTGCGGTGACGGCGGGAGTAACCATCGACACCTGCCCGCTCAGCGTGTCCGCGGTGGCGGGCCCCGACCCACGATAGGGAACCGCAACGATCTCGGCTCCGGTCAGAGACTTGAGCAATTCGCCGGTGAGATGATTGAGCGAGCCAACGCCCGCGTGCCCATAGGTCAGCTTCCCCGGGTGTGCTTTGGCGTAGTCTATGAATTCTTTCAGCGTGCTGGCCGGCACGGAAGGGTGGACCGCCAAAGCGAAAGGGGCCATCACGATGTTGGAGATCGGCTCCAGTTCCTTCATCGGATCGTAAAGCGGGTGGCTCTTGAGGGTCGCCTCCGTGATGTGGGTGCTCGAGCCACCGAGGAGGATCGTGTAGCCGTCTGGGCGGGCGCGCGCGACCGTAGCGGCACCCAACGAGCTGCCTCCACCTCCCTGATTCTCGACCACAATGGTACCGAGCAGCGGTTTTATCCTCTCCGCCCATGGGCGGCCGACGGCGTCGTATCCCCCACCGGGCGGAAACGGAATCACGAGCCGGATCGGGCGGTCAGGATATCTGGACTGAGCGAATGCCAGGCGCGGCCCTGACGGCCATACGGACAGCGCCAGTCCGACGGTGAGAAACTCGCGTCGACGCATGCGCGGCCCAATGTGGCTGACGGTCACGAGGGCCGCTGCTCGCCGTTGACCTGAGCGCGATGCATGATTTCCTCCCCGTCTGCACAAACGGTTCTATTATCTCATTGCCATAATGAACAGGCGCGGAAATCGCAGCAGGACCTTACCGTCGAACCGCTTGCTGTAGTGTCGCGCGACCTCCGCCGTATAAGCCGCGAGAAAGCCGTCGCGCAGAACCGGATCCAGGGTGGAGATGAACGGGCGCAGCGCCGATCCCTTGAACCATTCGACGACACCTTCCGGCCCCGGCATCACGTGGTTGTAGACCGTGTGCCACACGTCCACGTGGGAGCAAACCGGCTTGAGCAGATCGTAGTAGAACTCAGGGGGAGGCAAATCCTCACGCGCAGCCGATGCCATTTCCGGGTTGCTGGACCAGGGTCCCTTGCCTGCAACCTCCCGCATGAGCACTTGCGCGGGCTCGTTGGTGTTGTCCGGCATCTGCACCGCAAGCACGCTCCCTTGCGGCAGCGCATCCGCCAGTCGACGCAAGACTGCGGGGTGGTCCGCAACCCACTGGAACACTGCGTTGCCGAACAGCAGATCGGTAGGCTCCTCGGGGCGCCAAGTCGCGAGATCGGCTTGAGCAAATTTGCATTGCGGCAGCCGCTCGCGAGCCTGCCGCAGCATTTCCGGGGATGAGTCCAGTCCGACAATCTGGGCGTTGGGGTAACGCTCGAGTAGAAGCTCCGTCGAATTTCCGGGTCCGCAGCCGAGATCGATCACCAAGCGCGGGTGCGCGAGCGGCACCTGCGCGAGCAGGTCGCGCGAGGGGCGCGTGCGGTCATCTTCGAACCGCAGATATTGGCGGGCATCCCAGTCGGTCATGACTGCGCGACGACCAAGAACAGGTCCGTGTCGCCCGTCTCTTCCCCGCAGGCGGTGATCATGGCATGCACCTGCCCCCGATGATGCGTCTGATGATTGAAGAAATGCGTCACCAGCAGACTTCGAGGCTGTCGCAATTCCCTGTTCGCCGCCTGGCTGAACCAAACCTGGTCTTGGAGGAGCCAGTCCTCGCTCAAACCCTCCGCCCAGCTCGATATTCCCCGGTCGGCATCCGAGCGCGCACGCGAGAGCTCCGCGAAGTCGGCGACCAGCATCCGGCTTTCCTTGATGCCGACGTCCGGCTTGGGCCAGCCGTCGAAGCGCGACATCCAGATCTGGTCGCCCCAAAGCAAGTGGCAGAGTGTCCCGTGGATCGAGCCCCAGAAGGCGCCACGTTCCAGCCGGCGTGCGGTTTCAGGCAGGCGCTGTGCGGCACCATAGATCCGCCGGTTCATCTCAGCGTTGTAAGCCGCCATGGTCCGGACAAAGGATGGGGTGACGAGAACGTCCGATGAAGTCTGCGGCGCTGCCATGCAACTCCCCAACCCGCTTCCTCCTCGATCGCGGCCGTCAGTGCGTTTCGCCGGGGCCCGCAGCTTCCCCTAATATCATCCTTTCCGCGCCGACAAAGACCGGATGACCAAGCGAAGTCGGTAAATTTCCCGATCCGGGTGGAACCGACGATCGTGGTCCAGCGCTAAGAACCAAGATTAGCGGACGGCGCTCCAGCCTGGCCTCTGAGGTGCCCGCCGGTCCGGACGGACCGAAGGGAATAGCCGCCCCTACGAATTGCTAACGCGTTTCAATCGAACGCGAGGCCCCGACCCTAGGCCCCAGACCGACAATGGTGTAGTGTTCTTGCGAAGAACCAAAAACAAACACCAAAGAGAATGGATCGACAGGAGGATCTCATGCCACGTGCGAATATCTCTCGGCGAAGCCTGCTCAAGACCACAGGCCTGGCGACCGCCGGTGTGCTTTCCGCTCCATATGTTCGGCACTCCTATGCCGCGGGCAAACTCGCCCTCGGCGTGTGGGATCACTGGGTCCCCGGCGCGAACAATACGCTGACCAGGCTGTGCAACGAGTGGGGGGAAAAGAACAAAGTCGAGGTGACGATCGACTATATCACGTCCCAGGGCGACAAGGATCTGCTGACCGCGAGCGCGGAGGCCCAGGCGCGAGCTGGTCATGACATCATGTCGCATCGCGCGTGGCAGATCCAAGTCCACCGCGCCGTGCTCGAGCCGCTCGACGACGTGGTCAACGCGCTGATCGCCAAGGCGGGCCCGATCAGTCCTGTCTCTGAATATCTCGCCAGGGCGGATGGCAAATGGTTCGGCCTTCCGACAACGGTGGGCAGCCAGGTCAAGCCATGCTGCTCCCGCCTCGATCTCTACAAGCAGCACTGCGGCATCGATCTGACTGCGATCTTTCCGCCAAATCCCAACCGCGATCCCAAGCTGGTCGACAGCTGGAATTGGGATCTCTACCTCAAGAGCGCGGAACAGCTGTTCAAGGCGGGTGTTCCGGTGGGTCTGCCCATGGGGCAGACCAGCGACGCCATCGACTCGACCGGCGCCATGTTCCGGGCGTTCGGCTCGGTGATGGTGGACGAGAAGGACAACATCAAGGTCGACTCCAATGAGACCCGCGCGGCGCTGGAATATTTCAAGAAGCTGATGCCGTTCAATCCGCCGGAGGTCTATGCCTGGGACGATGCCGGCAACAATCGTTGGCTTATCTCCGGCAAGGGGGCCGGCATCATGAACCCGCCGAGCGCCTGGGCGGTTGCCAAGCGCGACAACCCAAAGGTGGCGGAGCAGTGCTGGACCCATGACATGCCGCGTGGCCCCGCCGGGCGTTTCGTCGGCCAGCTCCCCTTCTTCTATGGCCTGTGGTCTTTCTCCCAGAACAAGCCCGCGGGGAAGGCCCTGCTGCAATTCCTCTCGGAGAAGGATCAATCGCGCCAGCTGGTGGAGGCCTCGGTCGGGTACGATCTGCCGTCGTTCAAGAGTTATTACGATTTCGAGACCTGGAAGACTGTCGAGCCTCCGCCCGGCACCGTCTACAATTACCCCCCACGCGGCGATGAGCAGCCCAGCATCACCGGATATCCGGCGCGACCCGATGTAGCGGCGCAGATCTACAACCAGTCGATCCACACCATTATGGTCGCCAAGGTCTGCCAGGGCAGCGAGCCGATCGACAAGGTGATCGCCTGGGCGAAAGGCGAGCTGGAGGGATTGTTGCGAGCCTGAGGCACGGCGATGGTCGATCTCGCTCGGCACTATCCGATCGGCCGCGGCGAGGCGTCCGGGCAAGGCGCGCGTGCTGGCGCGACACTGCAGCTCTGGCTGCGGCGCCGGAGCACCATTGCAGTATTGATGTGCCTGCCCCTGATCGTGATCGTGGCCGGGCTGATCGTCTATCCGGCCTTGTACTCGATCTACCTCTCCATGCTGAACAAAGCCCAGACCAGGTTCGTAGGCCTCGACAATTTCAGCTATCTGCTCAGGCGGGACACATTCTGGATGGTCGTGGAGCAGTCCGCGATCTTTGCGCTCAGCGCCGTGTTCTTCAAGGCGTTGATCGGTCTCGTCACGGCGCACCTCGTCAACAATCTGCCCAGCAAGGGGCAGCGCAAGTGGCGCGGCATGCTGCTCGTTCCATGGGTCATTCCGCTCGCACTCTCCACTCTCGGATGGTGGTGGTTGTTCGACCCCACCCACAGCGCATTCAACTGGCTCATCCAGGGAGTCGGCGGCAATGACATTCCGTGGCTGAGCAACCCCTACTGGGCGCGTTTCTCGGTCATTCTGGTGAACGTATGGTACGGGGCGCCCTTCTTCCTGATCATGTATCTTGCCGCGCTGAAATCCGTTCCCGAGCAGCTCTACGAAGCGGCGCAGATAGATGGCGCCAACGCATGGCAGCGATTCCGGCACATTACGCTGCCGATGATGCGCAACATCATCGCGATTACGGTTCTGTTCTCGCTGATCGTGACCTTTGCCAATTTCGACATCGTGCAGATCATGACGGCAGGCGGACCGCGCAACATGACGCATGTGTTTGCAACATACGCGTTCCTCCTCGGCATCCGCAGCGGCGATCTTCCGCTGGGAGCTGCGGTATCGCTGTTCATGCTGCCCATTCTCGCCGTCTCCGCCATGTTCATCCTGCGCGGCGTGCGCAAGCGCGGCAGAGAGATCGGATGACGGCACAGGCCATCGTTGCGGGGCAACCGCGTGCAGCCGCCGGCGCCAGCCTGCGCCGCAGTCGGCGCTGGGCGCTGATTGCGTCCTATTTCTTCCTCATCCTGTTTGCGATCTTCTTTCTCACGCCGCCCTATTACATGATCATCACTTCGCTGAAGAGCGATGCCGAGGTCGCGCATCTCGCCACAAACCCATGGATCATCTCCAATGGCGTCACGCTGGAACAGTATCGTCTCTTGTTCCAGGGCACCGACTTCCTGATCTATTTCAAGAATACGGTGATCGTCACGCTCTGCGTGGTCGCAATCACGATGGTCGTTAGCGTGCTCGCTGCATTCTCGCTTTCGCGCATGCGGTTCTGGGGATCGGGAATCCTCGCCACCGGAATCTTTCTGACCTATCTCGTGCCGGACACGCTGCTCTTCATTCCGCTGTTCCAGATCGTGCGCTGGCTGGGGCTCCTCAACTCCTATTGGAGTATGGTGCTGGTCTATCCCACCCTCACGGTTCCGTTCTGCACCTGGATCATGATCGGCTATTTCCAGTCCATTCCGAAGGAGCTCGATGAGGCGGCCCTGATCGATGGCGCCGGGCATCTGCAGATGCTGCTCAAGATCTTCATTCCGGTGGCGCTGCCGGGGATCATTGCGGCAACCATCTTTGCTTTCACGGTATCCTGGGCGGCCTTCGTCTATCCTATCGCATTTCTCTTTAGTGCCGATCAGCAGGTGCTCACGGTGGGAACGGTGACCAGCCTGATCAAGGCCGACGTTTACAAATGGGGCATGCTGATGGCCGGGGCGCTGGTGGCAGCCGCACCCCCGCTGATCGTGTACGCCTTTCTCATGGACTACTACATTGCCGGGCTGACCGCGGGCGCGACCAAAGGGTGAGGCGATGGCCGAAGTGGCTTTGCACAACGTCAAGAAACGGTTCGACGAAGTCGATGCCGTACGCGGCGTGAGCCTGCAGATCCCGGACAAGGAGTTCGTGGTTCTGGTGGGGCCCTCCGGGTGCGGCAAGAGCACCACGTTGCGCATGATTGCCGGATTGGAGGAGGTCACGTCCGGCGACATCGTCATTGGCGGAGACGTCGTCAACGACGTGCCGCCCAAAGACCGCGATATTGCGATGGTGTTCCAGAACTATGCGCTCTATCCACACATGACCGTGTTCGAGAACATGTCATTCGGACTGAAGCTGCGGCGCATACCCAAGCCGGAGATCAAGGCACGGGTGGAAAAGGCAGCCAAGATCCTCGACATCACCGACCTTCTCGGGCGAAGGCCCAAGCAGCTCTCCGGAGGACAGCGGCAACGGGTAGCCATGGGACGCGCTATCGTACGCAACCCGAAGGTCTTCCTGTTCGACGAGCCGCTGAGCAATCTCGACGCCAAGCTGCGCGTGCAGATGCGCACCGAGATCAAGCGCGTGCACCAGCAGGTGAAGACCACAACTGTCTACGTCACTCACGACCAGGTCGAGGCCATGACGCTCGCCGATCGGGTGGTAGTGATGAATGACGGGCGTATCGATCAGGTGGGCACGCCGCATGAGCTCTATCACCGGCCCAAGACTCGATTCGTTGCGGGGTTCATCGGGTCGCCGGCGATGAACTTTCTGCCAACCCGGATTGAGCAGAATGGGGAGGGGCTCATCGTTCGGCTGTCGGAAGCGCTGGCATTTCCCATCCCGGCCACGCATACCCAACGTTACCGCGCGAGCGTGGGCAAGGACTTGGTCTTCGGGCTGCGTCCCGAGCACATCACCGAACCGCGCGGGGAAGCCCGCGATCCTCGCTGCGAATTCACCGTAACGCTTGATGTGGTAGAGCCCATGGGCATGGAGACGATGGTGTTCTTCACCGTTAATGCGACCGAGATCTGCGCGCGGGTTGAGCCTTCTGCGGCTAGCGGCCCCGGACAGCCCATGCGGCTTTATGCCAACCTCAATCACATGCACCTGATTGATCCTGCGACAGACCTGGTGTTGTGACGCCGCTCTGCAACACGGGCAAACCGGCATGGGGGTGAGATCAGGCGAGTCCTTCGACTACATCGTAGTGGGCGCGGGCTCAGCCGGCTGCGTGCTTGCCGACCGCCTGACCGCTTGCGGTCGCTATCGCGTTCTCCTGTTGGAAGCCGGCGGGAAGGACCGCAATGTGTGGATTCACATCCCGCTCGGCTACGGGAAGCTTTTCTCCAACCCCAAGGTCAACTGGCTCTATACGACAGAGCCCGAGCCGGAGCTCAACAATCGCCGCATCATCCAGCCGCGCGGGAAAGTGCTGGGGGGATCGAGCTCGATCAACGGCCTGTTGTACATCCGCGGCCAACATGAAGACTTTGATCACTGGCGTCAGCTCGGCAATCCCGGCTGGAGCTTCGAGGACGTGCTGCCGTATTTCCGCCGCGCCGAGGACCAGGAGCGCGGCTCGGACCCGCTGCATGGCACAGGCGGGCCGCTCGCGGTCTCTGACGTGTGCGAACCGCATCCACTCTGTGAGGCCTTCATCGAGGGTGCCCAACAGGCGGGCTTCCCGCGCAATGATGATTTCAATGGACAGGCGCAGGAAGGCGCGGGGTATTTCCAGCTCACCGCCCGCAGGGGTCGCCGCTGCTCGACGGCCGTCGGTTACCTGCGCCGAGCACGCCGGCGGGCGAATCTCGCTGTCGTGCCCCATGCGCTGGCGCGGCGTCTCCTGTTCGATGGCCGTAGAGCCATCGGAATCGAGTATTCCCAAGGCGGGGCCACGCGTATCGCTCACGCCCGCAGCGAGATCGTACTCGCCGGCGGCGCATTCAATTCGCCGCAGCTGCTACAGCTCTCAGGCCTCGGGCCGGCGGACCTGCTCAAATCGCACGGGATCGAGGTCATCGCCGACATACCCGGGGTTGGGTCAGATCTGCAGGACCACCTGCAGGTCCGGATGCAGTATCGATGCACCGAGCCGATCACCATGAACGACGTGATCAACAGCTGGCGCCATCGCCTTGGAGCGGGGGTGCGGTATTGTCTCTTCAGAAAGGGACTGCTTGCAGTCGGCGCCGGTTACGCCGGCGGCTTCTTTCGCGCAAGCCCGCTCGCAGCAACGCCCGATGTGCAGGTGCATTTCATCATCTTCAGCGGCGATACTTCGGGCGCGCCGCTTCACCCCTTTCCCGGCTTTATTGCGTCGGTCTGTCAGTTGCGGCCGGAGAGTCGCGGTTCCGTTCGGATCAAGTCGGCAGATCCGCGCGTCGCTCCTGCCATCCAGCCGCGCTACCTTTCCGCGCAAAAGGACCGCGAGACCGTGGTGGCCGGAATGAAGCTGCTGCGCCGCATCATGAGTGAGCCGGCGATGCGCCGTTATATCGCCGAGGAGCGCCGCCCCGATCCGAGCTGCACCAGTGACGATGATCTCCTTGCCTTTGCCCGCGAGACCGGCACGACCGTCTTCCATCCGACCAGCACATGCCGGATGGGTTCGGATGGGACGGCAGTCGTAGACGAGCGCCTGCGGGTGCGCGGCATTGAGCGACTGCGGGTGGTCGATGGTTCCATCATGCCCAGTCTGGTTTCCGGCAACACCAATGCCGCCGTAGTGATGATCGGCGAAAAGGGAGCGGACATGATCCTGGAGGACGCGCGGGTGGGCGCGGCGCAATGCAGTCAAGCTTGCGGAAACTTGTCTACATCGGCCGCCGCGCGTCCGAAGGCCACGTCTGAGCGCGTAGGATTACAGATTGGGACGTAACTCAGATGCCGAATTTGCATTTCGGCCAGCCGCATGCTTCGGTTCTCTCTACCAGGCCGGTGCCTGTGCGAACTTTCATGCCGTAAATTCTAACAGGAGGCGCCAATGAACCTTGGCGAAACTGAGCCGAGCGATTCCCATGGCGGCGAGGCAGCAACTGCTTCGCCTCCCGCCGCCGCCCCCCGGGTGACCTTCGATCGCCGCGAGCTCAATCGCATATTGGGTCTTTACGGACGTAAAGTCGCTGCGGGGGAATGGCGTGATTACGCTATCGATTTTTTGCGCGATCGAGCGGTTTTCTCCGTCTTCCGCCGCGCTTCGGAGGTGCCGATCTACCGTATAGAAAAAAATCCCAAGCTGGCCCGGCGGCAAGGCGCCTACACGATCGTGTCGGCGACCGGTCTGATCGTCCGCCGCGGACATGAGCTCGACCGCGTCCTGCGCGTCCTCGACAAGTCACTCAGCGTGGTGGCGGGTTAGCGCTGCCGGGCGGCGTGCAGGCACCGGTCCCGAGCGGCCGCTGCATCAATACGCTGTCGAGCCAGCGCCCGAATTTGTACCCCACATCATCGAACGTGCCGATCATCCGGAAACCCGCCGCGCGGTGCAGCTCGATCGAGGCAGCATTGGCGGAATCGCCGATAATGGCAATCATCTGGCGGTAGCCCCTGGCCTCCGACTGGTGGATGAGACTCGCAAGCAGGGCGCGACCGATTCCCTGCCGATGCGATCGTGGAGCAACATAGACCGAGTCTTCGACCGTCCAATTGTAGGCCGGTCGGGAACGGTACGGGCCGACATAGGCATACCCGGCAATTGTGCTGCCCAGTTCGGCAACCAGAAATGGATACCCACCGGAGTGCAATGCCCGGTAGCACCGGGTCATTTCGTTTTCGTCAGGAGGATCGAGCTCGAACGATGCCGTCCCGTGGCGCACGGCTGCGCTGTAGATCTCCGTGATCGCAGGCACGTGCCGCAAGTCGGCCGGACGAATAGAAGGCGTGGTGCTCATGATCGTATGACCCGCCCCTGTTGCCCATACGCGAACGCCCCGGCACAACGGCCGGGGCGTTCGGAAGAAAGTCGCCCTGAAGCGTCAGCGACGATCGCCGAGGAAGCGTAGCATGAACAGGAAGAGGTTGATGAAGTCGAGGTAGAGCGACAGCGCTCCCATCACCGCCTTGCGACCGACGATCGTCCCATCCTCCATCGGGTCATACATTTCCTTGATGCGTTGCGTATCCCAGGCGGTAAGCCCCGCAAAGATCAGCACACCGGCGGCTGAGATCACGAAGTCAAGGCCGGTGCTCTTGAGGAACATGTTGACCAGCATGGCGATGATCAGGCCAATCAGCCCCATCATCATGAACGAGCCGATGGGCGAGAGATCACGCTGGGTGGTGTAACCATAGACGCTCAGCGCGCCGAACGACGCCGCTGAGATAAAGAATACTCTCGTCACCGACGCGCCCGTATAGGCGAGAAACACGGACGAGAGCATGAGCCCGAGCAAGCCCGCGTAGACCATGAACAGCGTGAACGCTGTCGACGGCTGAAGGGTGTTGATGCGCCAGCTGATGAGAAACACCATCCCGAGCGTGCCGAGGAACAGCACGAGGACAGCAGGTCCGCTGAAGATCATCTGGCCGAAGGGAGTAAGCACCAGCCGTCCCGCCGTTTCCGTCACGGCCGCGTTGAAGGTGAGCCAGGAAACGATGCCCGTGAGTGCCACGCCCATGGCCATGTAGTTGTAGACGCGGATCATGTAGGCGCGCAGGCCCTCATCGATCGCGATTGCCCGGTCCGCACCGACGCCGCGCCTGGCAGCGGCATAGTTCGGGTCGAAATTCGACATGGGAATTCCCTCTCTCTCATTCCGGCCGTGCAGGCCGGCCAATGGCGCCGAGCGGCGAGCCGCCCGGCGGCCGACGCGCGGAATCTAATGCCAGATTTGTTCCAGCGCCAGATGCCCTAAGCGGGATTTGTTAATACCCGGTGTCGCAGTGCTGCCAAGGTTCCGCCATGACTTTTTGTCCATGTAAACAGCGGAGTATGGCGGTTCGGTGTCCCGAGCTTTGACCTGTAGCCGGGCCACCGGATTCAGAGATCGCGCAGCAGGGGTGCAGGTTTTTGTCCCAGCGCTCTCGCGGTGCCTAGAAGCCCAAGCACAATGACAAAGAGAACGGTCAATACACAAGACACCAAGGGCGGTCCCGGAAGCCACAGGAAGGGCAGGTGCATGAAGTGGCCAAGGATAAACGCAGCCGCGCCTGTGCCAGCCGCGAGCGCAAGCACCGCCGTGGCCGAGCCCAGGACTAGATATTCGACGGCATAAACCCAAACGAGGCGCATGCGCGTGGCGCCCAGGGTCTTGAGAATCACCGCCTCGTAGACGCGCCGCCGGTGCCCAGCGGCAAGCGCTCCGGCGAGAACGAGGATGGCGACAATTAACGTGAGGGCACTCGCTGCACGAATTCCCAGCACGAGATTGGTGACGGTAGCTCCGACCGCATCAAGCACGTCCCGCACCCGCATCGCGGCGATAGCTGGGAATGCGTTCCCGACGGCTTTGAGTAGCGTGAATTCCTCGTCGGTCGAATGACCGGGCGGATAGGTGAGCGTTGCGATCCGGGTGTGAGGAGCGCCGCGGAACGTCGATGGGGGAAACACCATGACAAAATTGATGCCGAGCGTTTCCCAATCGACCGTGCGCAGATTGGCAAGGGTGGCGACAACATTGCGGCCGAGCACGTTGACGGTGACCGTATCGCCGATCTTCAGACCAAGACCGTTGGCAATGCGTTGCTCGAACGAGACGAGCGGTGGGCCTTGATAGTCCGGGCCCCACCATTCTCCGGATACCAGGCGCGACCCCGCCGGCAGATTCTGCGCATAAGTGATGCCGCGGTCGCTCTGTAGCGCCCAAGCCGCCTCGGCAGTGGGCTTGAGCTGCTCAGCTGGCACGCCGTTGGTGGCCACGATCCGACCACGCAACATCGGAACCTCGTTGAGCGTCCCTCCGGGAGCATTCGCCCGCACGAACGCGTTGAATTCATCGGCATCCGCGGCAGGGATGTCGATGAAGTAGAAGCTTGGCGCCTTCTCCGGGAGCGCGGCAAGGAATTGGCGGCGCAGATTGGCATCAATCGACATGACCGTAACCAGCAGCGTGAGCCCCAATCCGAGCGAAAGCACCACGCTCGGCGTGAGCGCACCCGGCCGATGGATATTCGCGATGGCGAGACGAAGGACGGCCGAGCGCAGGCCCAGGATGCGCTGTGCAGTCAGCATGAGCAGTCTCGCGAGCGCATAGAGCAGCACGAACACTGCTGCTGCGGCGATGATGAAAATAGCGGCAACGCGACGGTCGTAGGCGAGCGCCAACGCAAGGGCCGCAAGGCTGGCGACGGAGAGCCCGGTTGCCAGAACGTAGGCGGTGCGAGGCCGTTGCCAATCGCTGCTGATCTCGCTGCGAAAAAGCGCCGATACCGGGACGTCATGCGCGCGTCCAAGCGGCCACAGGGCAAAAGTGATCGCGGTCAGAAGGCCGTAAAGAAACGCGAGCGCAAGATCACCCGCATGCAGCACCGGTTCAATCGGTAAAGGCAGGAGCGATGCGAAGCTCCACCCCACGATAAAAGGCAGTGCGGCCCCGATTCCCAGGCCTGGAATCGCTCCCAGCGCGGCGAACGCCAGGATTTGGATCAGATAGATCGCAAACACCCGCACGCCGCTAGCACCCAGGGATTTCAGTGTTGCAATGACCTCGCGCCGGCGGTCGAGATGCGCCTTGGTCGCGTTGGCGACCCCAACGCCGCCGATGAGGAGTGCCGAAAGTCCCACCAGGGTCAGATATTGCGTGAACCTCTCCAGGTTCTGCGCAAGGGCGGGGGAGGCATTGGCGCGTGATCGGATCTCCCAGCCGGCTTGCGGGAATTGCGCCTGGACTGCCGCCGTCACTGCCCGCAGGGGAGTCTCCGACTCCGTGACTCCTGGGAGCCGGAGATGATAATGCCAGCGCACCACGCTGCCGGGTCGCAGCAGTCCGGTTGCGCGCAACGCTATCTCGCTGATGAGAAGGCGCGGCCCGAACCCGATACCGCCCGCGAGCTTGTCGGGCTCGGACCTTAGCACTGCGCGTATGTCGATATTTATTGCTCCGACGCTGATGCGCCCACCGGGCGCGAGACCGAACCGGGCTAACAGGGCGGGATCGGCAGCCGCCCCGAATACCCCATCCTCGGGAGCAAGTACGTTGCGGAGCGGCTGATCCGGGTCGAGCAAAACGGTACCGTAGAGAGGATAAGAGGCATCTACGGCTTTGACCTCCACCAGCGCGGCGTCTCCATCCTGCGCGCGCGCCATGGCGCGCATCGTGGCCGCCCGAGAGACCTGCCCCTGCGTTGCCAAAAAATCCTGCTCGGCGGTGCTTGCCTCTCGCAAGCTCAGCAAAAATGCGAGATCGCCGCCCAAGATGCTTCTTCCCTCACGGGCGAACCCGTTGGCGAGCCCGGAAGCCACGGAATTCACGCCGGCGACCGCCATGACGCCGAGGGCGATGCAAGCGGTCAGCACATAAAATCCACGCAGGCCCCCGCGCATTTCGCGCAACGCGATCCGCAGCGCGAGCATGATGCCGCGAGTTGCAGGGGTTAACATACCGGAGTGAGCGATTGTGATGTCATGGTAAGCTCGAAATCTTGGAGCCCGGCTCGCGCTCGATGCGCCCTGAACGGAGCATGACGACACGGTCGCAGCGCACCGCGAGCGCCGCATCGTGGGTCACGAGCACAAGCGTCGTGCCGCGTCGCTGCTGGGTTGAGAAGAGAAGCCGAATGATTTCAGCCCCCGTGCTTTCGTCGAGATTGCCGGTCGGCTCGTCCGCAAGCAGGATAGCGGGATTTGGTGCGAGCGCGCGCGCCAGCGCGACCCGCTGCTGCTCGCCCCCGGAAAGCTGTGCGGGATAGTGCCGCAGCCGTTTGCCCAGGCCGACGGCGTCAAGCTCGCGCGCGGCACGCTCGTGCGCGTCGGCAACGCCGGCAAGCTCCAGCGGGATCGCGACGTTCTCCAGGGCCGTCATTGTTGGGATAAGATGAAAGGACTGAAACACAATTCCGATATGGCGCCCACGAAAGACGGCCAGCGCGTCCTCATCCAGCGGGCCCAAGTCCTGTCCCGCAACGATCACCTTTCCGCTGTCCGCCCGCTCCAAACCCGCAATCACCATGAGCAACGTCGATTTGCCCGACCCGGAGGGGCCGACCAAGCCGATCGCCTCGCCACGACCTATATGAAGATCCACGGCCTTGAGGATGTGAACGCGGCCCGCGCCTCGTCCGAGCGACAGGTCGACGCCGGTAAGCGCAATGGCAGGGTCTGACTGCTTCAACCCAGAGGAATCGTGCATGTCGGATGGCTGTGTGTCGCGTTGGCGTGAGGCGAAGTCCGCCCGCGCCTCATATTGGAATTGCGGTGTTGCAGTCCACCTTCCGGCACTGCTCGTTCTGCTCATCGGCTGCGCCGCGGCCAAAGCCCAATCCCCCGCGATAGCCGATCCTCCGGTGCGCATCGTCGCTCTCGGCGATTCCCTGACGGCTGGCCTGGGGCTGCCGGTGAACGCATCCTTCCCGGCAAAACTCGAAACGGCTCTCAGGCAGAAGGGGGTAGCAGTGGAGATCACGAACGCCGGTGTTTCCGGCGACACCGCCTCTGGAGGCCTTGCGCGTCTCGCCTGGTCGGTGCCGCAAGGGACCGACGCGGTCATCGTGGAGCTCGGTGCCAATGATATGCTGCGCGGCATGGACCCGAAGATCACGCGCACTGCGTTGGCAGAAATCGTGCGACGACTGAGCGAGCGACATATTGCGGTCCTCCTTGCCGGCATGCGGGTGGCGCCGAATCTCGGTACGGAATATGCCCGCCAATTCGAGAGCATATATTCCGACCTTGCAGCCAAGGACGGTGTCCTGGTTTATCCCTTTTTTCTCGACGGCGTTGCCGGCGACCCGAAGCTCAACCAGCCCGACGGGATCCATCCCACTGCGGCGGGCGTCGAAGAAATTGTCACGCGCATGTTGCCGCAGGTCGAAGAGCTCGTATCCCGTGTGCGGATGAAGCGGCCGATATGATGGCCTATATAAGGATCCGACGGCCTATATAATAACAGCCTACAATTAAGGTGAGCGCCGGCAGCGGAGCACAGAAATGCGGGCGCTCCCTGCAATTCATATGTCCCCTCCTGTCATGCCCCGACTCTTTACTGGTCTGGAAATTCCCTCGGATATCGCTCAGCACCTCGCTGCGCTTAGAGGTGGGCTGCCCGGCGCACGCTGGATCGATCCCGAAAACTACCATACGACATTGCGCTTCATCGGCGATGTCGACGACGTCATTGCCCATGAGGTTGCATCGCTACTCGGGCGGGTGCGTCGCCAGCCATTTGAATTGCGCGTCGAGGACCTCACGTCATTCGGTGGACGCAAACCGCGCGCGGTTGTGGCAACGCTCGGACCCGCACAGGGGCTCATGGAGCTGCAGGCCGAGCACGAACGCTTGATGCAACGGGTTGGCCTGGAGCCGGAAGGACGCAAATATATGCCGCATGTGACCCTGGCGCGACTGCGCGAAACATCGAGCCGGCAAGTGGCCGATTATCTCGCACTGCGCGCTCCGATTCGCTCGGCCCCCTTCATGGTGTCGCGGTTCGTGCTGTTCTCCTCGCGCAGCTCAAGCGGCGGCGGACCGTATGTGGTGGAAGCCGCCTATCCGCTCGCAGCTTAGTGTTCTCCAATCAGCAGCCGCGACTGCACGTCGAATATGGCAGTAGCGAATCCGTATCCGTCGGCAATCATCTCGCGCAGGAGCGAAAGCGGGGTGAGCCTTGGGGCAGTCACCTCTCCGACCACGCTGCCGAAATCGAAGCTCAGCTCCGCGTCGTACTTGCGCGCGAGCTGTTGCATGCGCTTGTTGTCCGCGAGACATGCCATGTGCAGAAATTTCAGTCCGCGGTTCCTGGCGGCAAGCAACGTGTACCCGAGCAGCGCGGAGCCCACTCCGTGACTTTGCCAGGACTTCTCAATCGAGAATGCGGCTTCGCCCTCGCGCCGGGCCGCCGGTCCTACGGGGCGCAGCTCGGCCACACCACGCAACGTTCCATCGACAATAAAGCCATGCATGATCGAATCAATGCTGAAGGCGAGGTCGGCGTAGTTTTTGAGGAACTGCTCGGAAACAGCTCCGCCGAATCGATTGCGCCTGCTGTCGAGATCGAGCCGCAGCAGATGATCGCGATAAAGCTCGGCTTCGGCGATCCACAGCTTTCGGATCAAGCCGCCACGAGGAAGCGGGTCTCGCATCAAAGTCCTCCTGGTCGCAGTTGCGAATCAACCCATTATATATTGCGTCGCAATATAAGCGCCGCAACAAAACATCGTGACCGCGACTAACTTGCTGACGGAGGCTCAGAAATGAATGACTGCCATGCGCTGCACGTGCCCATCTTTTGTGCATTGCACATCTGAAGCCCATGTCTGCGCGCAGCTTCTCTCCCGATGTGATGTCGTCCTCAATGTTCGCGCGTTACGCCCGCGATGTGCGCGCTCACAAGATTGCCAGCGACGCTGCTCAGGAGGCGGTCGTCGCGCAACTGGGCACACTTGAGAGCAAGCTTGCGCGGTCCCAGGCATCTCGGCGCTTTTCGCTGACCTCGCTGCTTGGAGGCCGGGCGGCACCAGCCCAGCCTATCAAGGGACTTTATCTGTTCGGCGACGTCGGGCGCGGCAAGACAATGCTGATGGACATGTTCTTTGCGGGTGTCCCTGTCGACCGCAAGCGACGCGTTCACTTTCATGAATTCATGGCAGAAATGCACGAGCGTATCCATGCGTTGCGCCTGAGGATGAAGGCAGGCGAAACCAGGCAGGGCGACCCCGTCCCGCGCGCCGCAGCGGGCATCGCCCGAGATGTTTCCCTTCTGTGTTTCGACGAATTCCACGTCACCGACATAGCCGATGCCATGATTCTAGGCCGCCTCTTCAAGAGCCTGTTCGAGCTCGGTGTCGTCGTGGTAGCGACTTCGAATGTGCCGCCTCGCGAGCTTTACAAGGACGGGCTCAACCGCGCGCTCTTCGTGCCCTTCATCGACTTGATCGAAGAGCACATGACCTGCGTTAGGCTGGCTGCCCGCGCCGACTTCCGGTTGGAGAAGCTGGCAGGCAGAGCGACCTGGCATGTACCCGCGGATGCCGCGGCGGCCGCCGCACTGGATCAGGCCTGGCGAGATCTGACGACCGGACATGCCGGCGAACGGCGACAGCTGCACTTCATGGGACGCAAGCTTGTGGTACCTGTTGCGGCGATGGGCGTCGCGCGCTTTTCGTTCCGTGAGCTCTGCCAGCAGCCGCTGGCCGGCACGGACTATCTCAAGATTGCGCGGGAGTTTCATACGGTCCTCATCGACGGGATTCCAATCATGGACTATGCCCTTCGTAATGAGGCGAAGCGCTTCATCATTCTTGTCGATACGTTCTATGATAACGCGGTGAAGCTCGTGGCGTCCGCCGATGCGCAGCCCGCTGCGCTCTATCGAGCAACCGAAGGATTCGAGGCGCATGAGTTCAGACGCACCGCGTCGCGCCTGATCGAAATGCGCTCGCAGAGTTATCTGGCATTACCGCACGGCCGTGGCCATGCAGTCGCCGCCGATTCTACAGCGGGTCTTGTGGAAACGTGATTCTGAGCGAATACACCGAGTGCCGACGGAGCGGTCAGGGCCGAGATTACGGCTTGAACGAGAACCCCCAAAAAGGTTATGACGCCCTGCGCTCCTCCACGTTCTGACCCGAGGTTTTTTCGCACATGGCGCGCCCCAAGATTGCGTTGATCGGTGCCGGCCAGATTGGCGGCACGCTTGCTCATCTCATCGGCTTGAAGGAACTGGGCGACGTTGTCCTGTTCGACATTGCCGAAGGTATTCCCCAGGGAAAGGCGCTTGACCTCATCGAGTCTTCGCCTGTCGACGGCTTCGACGCGAACTTCCTCGGCACGAATTCCTACGATGCCATTGACGGCGCGACCGTCTGCATCGTTACCGCTGGAGTCCCGCGCAAGCCGGGTATGAGCCGCGACGATCTTCTGGGCATCAACCTCAAGGTGATGGAGCAGGTCGGCGCTGGAATCAAGAAATACGCGCCCAATGCGTTCGTGATCTGCATCACCAATCCGCTCGACGCCATGGTTTGGGCCCTGCAGAAGGCATGCGGTCTCCCGAAACCGATGGTCATCGGGATGGCAGGCGTGCTCGACGGCTCGCGCTTTCGCTACTTTCTTGCCGACGAATTCAACGTTTCCGTGGAGGATGTCACCGCCTTTGTGCTCGGCGGCCACGGCGACAGCATGGTGCCCTTGATCCGGTATTCAACCGTCGCCGGCATTCCCCTTCCCGACCTGGTGAAGATGAAGTGGACTTCGCAAGCGCGGCTTGATCAGATAGTTCAACGCACACGCGACGGCGGGGCCGAGATCGTCAATCTGCTCAAGAGCGGCTCGGCTTACTATGCGCCGGCAGCTTCCGCCATCAGCATGGTGGAGAGCTATCTCAAGGACAAGAAGCGGGTGCTTCCGTGCGCGGCCTACCTCAACGGCGAGTACGGCATCAAGGATCTTTATGTCGGCGTACCGGCAATAATCGGGTGCAAGGGCGTCGAGCGCATCGTCGAAATCCAGTTGAACGGTAGTGAACGCGCCATGTTCGACAAGTCAGCGGAGGCGGTGCAGACACTGGTGGACGCCTGCAAGAGGATCGCGCCGCATCTCGGCAAATGATGTACGGCCCGCGCCTGCGCTACGGGGGACAGGTCCCGCATGAACGTTCACGAATACCAGGCCAAAGCGGTGCTGCGCAGTTTTGCTGTACCGGTGCCGCAGGGTGATGCAGCTTTTTCTGTCGAGGACGCGCTGAAAGTTGCCGCTGAGCTCGGCGCGCAAACCTTGGTGGTCAAGGCGCAAATTCACGCCGGCGGACGCGGCAAGGCGGGCGGCGTCAAGTTGGTACATTCGCTCGGCGAGGTGGGCAAGGAGGCAGCGCGCCTGCTCGGCTCCATTCTCGTGACGCATCAGACCGGGCCTCAGGGAAAGCAAGTCAATCGGCTCTATATCGAGGAAGGCTCGACGATCCAGCGGGAGCTGTACCTCTCGCTCCTCGTCGATCGCGAAAGCTCACGTGTTGCCCTGGTGGGATCGGTGGCCGGCGGGATGGATATCGAGGAAGTCGCCCGCACCCAGCCAGCGAAAATCGTGACGTTCTCCATCGATCCCGCAACCGGGATCATGCCGCATCACGGCCGGCGCCTCGCTCAGTCATTGGGGCTGCGCGGCGATCTTGCCAAACAGACGGAAACGCTCGTTTCCAGGTTGTATGATGCTTTCACCGCCAAGGACATGAGCCTCCTGGAGATCAATCCTCTGGTCGTGACCGGTACCGATCAACTTATTTGCCTCGACGCCAAGATGGCGTTCGATGACAATGCGCTTTACCGCCATCCTGAGATTGCGGCGCTGCGCGACTTGTCCGAGGAGGATGCGAAGGAAGTCGAGGCGTCGAAATACGACCTCAACTATGTAGCACTGGACGGCACCATCGGCTGCATGGTCAACGGTGCCGGTCTTGCCATGGCGACCATGGACATCATCAAGCTCTACGGCGAGGCGCCAGCCAACTTTCTCGATGTGGGGGGCGGCGCCACCCAGGAGAAGGTCGCGGCAGCGTTCAAAATCATCACTGCGGATCCCAAGGTAAAAGGGATTCTGGTCAACATCTTCGGCGGCATCATGCGGTGCGATGTCATCGCGGAAGGAGTGGTAGCGGCGGTAAGCGACGTCGGCTTGCGCGTGCCTCTGGTGGTGCGGCTCGAGGGCACGAACGTGGAGCGCGGCAAGGAGATTATCGCGACGTCCAATCTCAACGTCACCGCCGCGGACGATCTCGATGATGCCGCGCAAAAGATCGTCAATGCGGTCAGGGCGGCTGCTCAGAGCGGGGTTCGATGAAATCGAATCGCGTTCGCCCTGCAGGGCGGGCAAAAGCACGCCCCTCCTCGTCTCTTATCCATGTACGATCTCGCGCGCCGTGCCCGCGCGGCTCACATGCGGCCTGGTTGACGCGTGGGCAAAATCGCTTGGACACCGAGTGCTATCGCAGGCCTCGGAGCACGCGATTTTGCCCACCCTACGAACCTACGCAGCCATGCAGGCGGTGAGAGCGGATGTCCATCCTCATCAACAAGAACACCAGAGTGATTTGTCAGGGCTTCACCGGCAAGAACGGCACGTTCCATTCCGATCAGGCCATCGCTTACGGCACGCAAATGGTTGGCGGGACCTCGCCGGGAAAGGGCGGCAGCACGCATCTCGGGCTGCCGGTCTTCGATACGGTTGCCGAGGCAAAGGCGAAGACGGATTGCGATGCCAGCGTGATCTATGTGCCGCCGGCTGGGGCTGCAGACGCCATTTGCGAAGCGATTGAGGCGCAGATTGCGCTCATTATCTGCATCACCGAGGGGATCCCGGTGCTGGACATGGTAAGGGTCAAGCGCGCCCTGTCCGGATCGCCTTCGCGTCTCATCGGCCCGAACTGCCCAGGCGTGATGACGGCGGGGGAATGCAAGATCGGCATTATGCCGGGAAATATTTTCGCGCCGGGCAAGGTCGGGATCGTGTCGCGCTCCGGCACGCTCACCTATGAGGCAGTCTATCAAACCACACGCGCCGGTCTCGGCCAGACCACTGCCGTGGGTATCGGCGGCGATCCGGTGAAGGGCACCGAATTCATTGAGATTCTGCAAATGTTCCTGGCCGACAAGACGACCGAGGCGATCATCATGATCGGCGAGATCGGCGGATCGGCGGAAGAGAATGCCGCGCAGTTTCTCGCCGACGAAGCGAGGCGCGGCCGCAAGAAACCGGTGGTGGGTTTCATTGCCGGCCGCACGGCGCCGCCAGGGCGACGCATGGGCCACGCCGGCGCAATCATCGCCGGCGGCAAGGGCGATGCCGAATCGAAAATCGCTGCAATGGAAGCTGCCGGAATCACGGTATCGCCGTCGCCCGCCCGACTCGGCAGCACACTGGCCGAGCGTCTGCGCGCCGGGGCGTAGCGGGCAAGAACCGCGCGAGATGCAAGGGCCTGCAGAAGGCAAATTCGAATTTGTGAGAACGCAATTGTCGCATACATAATATACGCTGCGATGCGAAATTCGTGACCCGCCTTCTTCCGGGCACGGCAAATTTAAGGACGCTTTCATGTCGCGTCACGACGCCAACGCTGCCTTGGCCCGCACTTCGTTCCTTTATGGCGGCAATGCGGGATATGTCGAGGACCTCTATGCCCGGTTCGAGCAGAACCCTGACGAGGTCGATGTCCAATGGAGGGACTTCTTTCAGAGCCTCAAGGACGAGAAAGCAAGCGTGCTGCGCATCGCGCACGGCCCATCGTGGCAGCGGCAGGATTGGCCACAGCCCGCGCGCGGTGAGTTCCTCTCCGCCCTCGCCGGCGACTGGGACGAGGTTCGCAAGGCGGTAGGCGACAAAATCGCCGCCCGCGCCCAAACAGCCGGCGTCGAACTCTCCGCTCTCGCGGTTCAACAGGCTACCCGCGACTCGATCCGTGCCTTGATGTTGATTCGGGCCTACCGCGCCCGCGGCCATTTCCTTGCCGATCTCGATCCGCTCGGCCTCGAGCCGCAAAAAGACGAGCAGGATCTCGATCCGCGTTCCTACGGGTTCACCGACGCAGATCTCGACCGCACGATTTTTCTCGACCGCGTGCTTGGCCTTCAATTCGGAACGCTGCGTGAAATCCTGGTCATCCTTCGGCGCACCTATTGCCAGACGCTGGGCGTGGAATTCATGCACATCTCCAACCCCACGCAGAAGAGCTGGATGCAGGAGCGCATTGAGGGGCCCGACAAGGAGATCACGTTCACCCGCGAGGGCAAGCGTGCCATCCTGAACAAATTGATCGAAGCGGAAGGCTTCGAGAAATTCTGCGATCTCAAGTTCACGGGAACAAAACGTTTCGGCCTCGACGGCGCCGAGTCAATGATCCCTGCCCTCGAGCAAATCATCAAGCGCGGGGGGGCGCTCGGCGTTCAGGACATCGTCATTGGCATGGCGCATCGTGGACGGCTCAACGTATTGGCGCAGGTGTTGGGCAAGCCGCATCGGGCCATCTTTCATGAGTTCAAGGGTGGATCCTCTACGCCGAACGAAGTCGAGGGCTCGGGTGACGTGAAGTATCACTTGGGCGCGTCATCCGACCGGGAATTCGACGGCAACCGCGTGCATCTCTCGGTCACCGCAAATCCCTCCCACCTCGAGATCGTCAATCCGGTGGTGCTGGGCAAAGTGCGGGCAAAGCAGGATCAGCTGGGCGCCACGCGCGAAGACCGCACGATGGTGATGCCGCTGTTGATCTCCGGGGATGCTGCGTTCGCCGGACAGGGTGTTATCGCCGAGTGCTTCGGCCTTTCCGGATTGCGCGGTCATCGTACCGGCGGTTCGGTGCATTTCATCATCAACAATCAGATCGGGTTCACCACCTATCCCCGCTATTCCCGGTCCTCGCCCTATCCCTCCGATGTTGCCAAGATGATCGAGGCGCCGATCTTTCACGTCAATGGAGACGACCCGGAGGCGGTGGTGTTTGCGGCCAAGGTTGCAACCGAGTTCCGGCAGAAATTCCAGCATCCGGTCGTCATCGACATGTTCTGCTACCGGCGCTACGGGCACAACGAGGGTGACGAGCCGTCATTCACGCAGCCGCTGATGTACAAGGCCATCCGCAAGCATCCGCCCACCAGCGAGATCTACACCAAAAAGCTTTTGGCAGAGAACGTGATCTCCGAAGGCGAAGTGGAGAAAATGCGCGCGGATTGGCGCGCCAAGCTCGACGTCGAGCTGGAAGCCAGTCTTGGCTACAAGCCGAACAGCGCAGACTGGCTGGACGGACGTTGGGCCGATATCAAGGCGGCGCGCGATCCCGAAGATCCGCGCCGTGGGCAGACCGGAGCACCGTTGGACCTGCTTAAAACGATCGGCGAGAAGATCACGGCAATACCGAGCGGCTTCCATGCGCACCGCACCATCCAACGCTTTCTGGAAAACCGCCGCAGGGCGATCGACACCGGCCGGGGCATCGACTGGTCCACGGCCGAGGCGCTGGCATTCTGCTCGCTGCTGCTAGAGGGGCACCCGGTTCGTCTATCCGGTCAGGACACCGAGCGCGGCACGTTCTCGCAGCGCCACTCGGTGCTGGTCGACCAGGACAACGAAGACCGTTACATCCCGTTCAACAATCTAGGTGAAGACCAGGCACGCTTCGAAGTCATCAACTCGATGCTGTCGGAGGAAGCGGTTGTGGGCTTCGAATACGGCTACTCGTTGGCCGAGCCCGATGCGCTCACGCTGTGGGAGGCGCAATTCGGGGACTTCGCCAACGGCGCTCAGGTGGTCTTCGACCAGTTCGTGTCTTCGGGCGAGCGCAAGTGGCTGAGGATGTCGGGCCTCGTCTGTCTGCTCCCGCACGGCTACGAGGGGCAGGGACCGGAGCATTCCTCAGCGCGGCTCGAGCGCTTTTTGCAGATGTGCGCCGAGGACAATATGCAGATCGCAAACTGCACGACACCGGGGAATTATTTCCATATCTTGCGGCGGCAGCTCAAGCGCAACATCCGCAAGCCGCTTATCCTGATGACGCCGAAGTCGCTGTTGCGTCACAAGCGAGCGGTGTCGCGACTGGATGAGCTCGGTCCGAACACGACTTTCCACCGGCTCCTCTGGGACGACGCCCAGCTGTATGCGGACGAGAAGATCAAGCTCGCGGCTGATCCCAAGATTCGCCGAGTGGTGATGTGCTCAGGCAAGGTCTACTATGACCTTTATGAGGAGCGCGAGAAGCGCGGGATCGACGATGTCTACCTCCTGCGCCTCGAGCAGCTCTATCCGGTACCGCTGAAGGCTTTGGTGCAGGAGCTCGGCCGCTTTCCCAAGGCACAATTCGTCTGGTGCCAGGAGGAGCCGCGGAACATGGGAGCTTACTCGTTCCTGGAATCGTACCTGGAATGGGCTCTGCATCAGGTCGGCGCACAGAGTGAACGGACTATCTATGCCGGCCGACCTGCCTCCGCTGCGACGGCAACCGGTCAGACGTCGCAGCATCTCAAGCAGCTCCAGGGCCTTTTGGACGACGCACTCGGATGAGGCCAGGTGAGGATCCGCAACATGGCTGAAATCCGTGTTCCGACATTGGGCGAATCGGTTACCGAAGCCACGATCGGCAAATGGTTCAAGCAGGCCGGCGACGCGGTGATGCTGGACGAGCCGCTGGTGGAGCTCGAGACGGACAAGGTGACGGTTGAGGTGCCCGCGCCGGCTGCCGGTGTGCTCACGGAGATTGCCGCCAAAGGCGGGGAGACGGTGCCGGTCGGAGCCCTGCTTGGCCAGATCAAGGAACAGGCCGCAACTCCCGGGGCCGCCGCGGCGGCTCCGTCCCCGCGTACGGAACAGAAAACGGATGGTGCGGCGCGCGCCAGGGCGGCGGAGAAGGCAGTGGGGGGAGAGCCGCGTCGGCCCTCCGTTGCAAAACCGGAAGGGGCATCACCCGCATCCGGTGCTTTGCCAGTTCCCCCGTCGGTGCGCAAAATCGCCGCCGAAAGCGGGCTTGACCCGTCCACCCTGCAAGGGTCCGGCAAGGACGGACGCATCACCAAGGCGGACATGCTCGCCGCCATCGAGCGCGCCGCAGCCGCGCCGACGCCCATCCCTCACCCCTCTACCGGTGTTGCGATGCGGACACCCACCCCGCCCGACGACGCGGCGCGCGAAGAGCGAGTGCCGATGACGCGGCTGCGGCAGACCATCAGCCGCCGGCTAAAAGAGGCGCAGAACACCGCGGCCATGCTCACGACCTTCAACGAGGTCGATATGAGCACCGTGATGCACCTGCGCAATCAATACAAGGAGGTATTCGAGAAGAAGCACGGAGCCAAGCTGGGCTTCATGGGATTTTTCGTGCGCGCCTGCGTCCAGGCGCTCAAAGACATTCCTGCGGTCAATGCCGAGTTGGACGGCAGCGACATCATCTACAAGAACTACTATCACATCGGTGTTGCGGTGGGCACGGAGCGCGGACTGGTAGTTCCGGTCGTGCGCGATTGCGATCGGAAATCATTAGCCCAGATCGAGAATGACGTTGCCGCGTTCGGCCGCCGCGCGCGCGAGGGCGCGCTGAAGATCGAGGATCTGCAGGGCGGCACGTTCACCATCAGCAACGGCGGAGTCTACGGTTCCCTGATGTCGACGCCCATTCTCAATGTGCCGCAATCCGGCATTCTGGGCATGCATAAGATCCAGGAACGTCCGGTCGTCATCGCAGGGAAGATCGAGGTACGGCCGATGATGTACCTTGCGGTGACCTACGACCATCGGATTGTGGATGGACGGGAAGCCGTGCTGTTTCTCGTCCGCGTCAAAGACATGATCGAAGACCCGGCGCGCCTGGTGCTGGAACTCTAAGGGTCATGCCCTACGACCTCATCGTGATCGGATCGGGGCCGGGGGGCTATATTTGTGCCATCCGCGCGGCCCAGCTCGGTATGAAGGTCGCTGTGGTCGAGAAGGACAAGACCTTCGGCGGCACCTGCCTCAACGTCGGCTGCATTCCGTCCAAGGCGCTCCTGCATGCCACGGAGCGGTATGATGAAGCGACGCACTTGTTTGAACGGATGGGAATCGAAGTCGGCAAGCCGAAGATTGATCTCCCCGTAATGATGAAATTTAAGGATGAGGCCGTCGAGGCAAACGTCAAAGGCGTCTCCTTCCTTTTCAAGAAGAACAAGATCGAGGCATTTCATGGCATGGGTCGTCTTGCCGGACCGGGCAAGGTCGAGGTCAAAAGCAGCGCCGCTAAAGCTCAAACGCTGGAGACAAAAGCGATCGTGATCGCTACCGGGTCGGACGTGGCCCGGCTGCCCGGCATCGATATCGACGAGAAGCGCATCCTCTCTTCGACCGGCGCATTGGCGCTCGGCAAAGTGCCGCAGCGGCTGCTCATCATCGGGGCCGGCGTGATCGGGCTCGAGCTCGGCTCAGTTTGGCGGCGCCTCGGGAGCGAAGTGGTTGTTGTTGAGTTCCTCGAACGCATCCTGCCGGGAATGGACGATGAGGTATGCCGGCAGTTTCACCGCCTCCTGGAAAAGCAGGGCATGACCTTCAAGCTTTCGTCGCAGGTCACCACCGTTTCGTCATCGAGCAATCGGTTGCAGGCCAGCGTCGCTCCGAGAGCCGGCGGTAGCCCTGCGATGATTGAAGCCGATATCGTGCTCGTCGCGATCGGGCGTATGCCTCACACCGAAGGTCTTGGTCTCAGTGAAGCCGGCGTGAAGACCGACAACAAAGGCCGCATAAGCGTGGATGCAAATTTCGCGACCAGCGTGCCCGGGATCTATGCCATCGGCGATGTGATCGCCGGGCCGATGCTCGCCCACAAGGCCGAGGACGAAGGGGTCGCGGTAGCCGAGATCCTGGCGGGGCAGGCTGGCCACGTCAATTATGGAGTGATCCCGAACGTCGTCTATACCTCGCCCGAGATCGCCTCGGTCGGTCAGACGGAAGAGGAGCTCAAGCAGGGCGGGATCGACTACAAGGTCGGGAAATTCCCGTTTATGGCCAACAGCCGGGCGCGGGTGAATCTGGAAACCGATGGCTTCGTCAAGATTCTCGCGGATGCCAAAACGGATCGCGTTCTTGGCGTCCACATCCTGGGCGCCGACGCCGGGAACATGATTGCGGAAGCCGCAGTAGCCATGGAGTTCGGCGCCGCATCTGAAGACATCGCCCGCACCTGCCATGCCCATCCGACCCTGACCGAAGCGGTCAAGGAGGCGGCGCTGGCCGTGAGCAAGCGCGCACTGAATATGTAACTGCTCCGACTTTCAGACGTGTAGCGGCGGGTTTGAAATGCCCGCACGTACTGTGAGTGCTGCCGCTGCGGTAAAGCGTCGCCTGCGCGGATCAGGATTGGCTCAGCAACTAAGCTTCGCTCAGCAACTAAATGGGGCTATTCGCATCTGGGGAGCGGCTATGCCCCGGCTGTATGGCTGTTGGTCCATACAGCGGCCATAACAGCGCTGCCGCGGCCAATGTGCATATCATGCAAGAATGTGGCCCGCGAAATCACGCGTCGGCCTTGGGTCCGCACCAGCCCGGCAGATATTCCGCCTCCTCGCTTCGAGCGAGCCGCAGCGCTCGCTCCACGGCCGCGGCGAAATCCGCTTCGACAGTCTTTCTTTTGATCTTCTGGCGGAAAAAATCCGCCCACAAAAACTCGCTGAACGGGGTCGTGTCCTTCGCGAAACCACCCGCCCGCCGCAGTTCGCCGGCGAGGCTGCGGAACGGATCGTCCTGCAACTGCATGACAGTCTTCGGAATGTTCGCAAAATCCCGCCGGCGGCCACTTGGGTCGAAGGGATAAACCATGTTTTTGTGATCAAGTAGGCTCCAAAACGCGTCGGGCTCGAGCGCGCTGAGGTCGAGCACGACGGTGACAAGCACGTGCCGCAATCCCTCCTTGTGCAGGGCCAGCGAAAGATGATGATGGTCAATGATGTAGTGACGCTTTTTCGGCCCCAGGACGA